>OIWM01000304.1_pt1 | contig 61709 bp, 51 predicted proteins | sample 1587451 | NCBI WGS metagenome assembly OIWM01 (sample SAMEA3888907, study PRJEB22519) | human gut metagenome | biome: human gut; feature: human-associated habitat; material: faeces | place: Denmark | collected 2011 | reverse complement strand
ACGCGCGCCCGATCTACGAGCAGGTGTGCGACGGGCTGCGGCGGCTGATCGTCTCGGGTGCGATCGCCGACGGGGACAAGCTCCCCTCGGTGCGCGCGCTGGCAACGCAGCTCGCCATCAACCCCAATACCATCCAGCGCGCCTACAACGAGCTGGAAACGAGCGGCTACTGCTGCTCCGTGCCCGGCAAGGGCTGCTTTGCCGTGCACACCTACCGCGCGCAGGACGACGCGCGCCGCTTATCGCTTGAGCAGCAGCTCCGAGAGCTTTTGCAGGAGCTGCGCGCCATGGGCGTGAGCGAGGAAGACATTCAAGCATTGTGCAGGGAGGGAGAAGCGAAATGATCGAAGTACGCGGTCTTAAAAAGACCTTTGACGGCTTTGCCGCGCTCGACGGCGCGGATCTGAGCGTGCCGCGCGGCGCGGTCTACGGTCTTGTCGGGCCAAACGGCGCGGGCAAAACGACGCTGCTGCGCCACTTGACGGGCGTTTATCATCAGGACAGCGGCAGCGTGACCTTTGACGGCCAGCCCGTCTGGGAAAACGCGGACGTGAAGGCGCGCATCGCCTCCATCCCCGATGACTGGTTCTACTTTATGCAGGCGGGGCTGCGCGACATGATGCGCTTTTACCGTGGGCTGTACCCGAAGTTCGATCAGGAGCGCTTTGAAAAGCTCCGCGAGGTCTTCGCGCTCGATGAAAAGCGGCCGCTGCGCCGCATGAGCAAGGGCCAGCAGAAGCAGGCGGCCTTCTGGCTCGCGCTGTGCACGATGCCCGACTATCTCATCCTCGACGAGCCGGTGGACGGTCTCGACCCCGTGATGCGCCGTCAGGTGTGGAGCCTCATTTTGCAGGACGTTGCCGAGCGCGGCACGACAGTGCTTGTCTCGTCGCACAACCTGCGCGAATTGGAGGACGTGTGCGACCACGTGGGCGTGATGAGCCGCGGCAAGCTCCTGCTCGAACATTCGCTGAGCGAATTGCAGGACTATACCGTCAAGCTCCAGCTCGCCTTCGAGGGCGCGGAGCTGCCCGCCCTGCCGCAGGAGATCAAGGTGCTGCACCACGCGCAGACCGGGCGCGTCCACACGCTCATCTGCCGCGGCAGCGCAGAGGAACTGGAACAGCAGCTCGCCGCGCTGCACCCGATCTTTATCGACGCGGTGCCGCTGTCACTTGAAGAAATTTTCATCTATGAACTGGGAGGTGAGGACTATGCGATCCGCGACATCGTTCTTTGATAAGACTCTATTCCGCAGCCAGCTCAAGCACACCTGGCCGCTCTGGCTTGGCTACACCGCCTTGTGGCTCTTCCTCGTGCCGGTCATGCTCTTTTCAGAGCTTTCCGCCTATCAGGGCAGCTACAGCGCAGCGGATGCGTCCCGCCTGCTGCTCAATACCGGCGTGCGCGGCGGCGTCTTCATTTCCTTCGTCTTCGGCCTTTTCTTTGCGATGCTCGCCTTCTCGCACCTGACGCAAAGCCGCGCGACGAACGGCTTCCACGCGCTCCCCGTGCGGCGCGAGACCATCTTTCTGACCGCCTACCTCACGGGGCTGTTCTGCCAGGTTTCCAGCATTCTCGTCACGTTTCTGCTCGGCGCGGCGGTCTCCGCCCCGCTGCACTTAAGCTTCTGGGGCGTCACTGGCGCGGCCATGGGCAGCGCCATGCTCGAAGCCGTCTTTTTCTACTCCTTCGCCGCGCTGTGCATGATGATGACGGGGCAGATCCTCGCCGCGCCCGTTTTCTATTTCGTCGGCAATATCCTCGTCCCGGGAATGGAATATCTGCTGCGCAACTTTGCGGGCAATTTCCTCTACGGCTACAGTGGGCACACCGACGTTGCGCTCGGTTTCCTCTCCCCGCCCCTCTATATGTACACCAAGGTGGGCATCGCCTCGATCGAGACCTGCGAGAGCGACTCGTACTATGTGACTGCCTACGCGCTTGAGCACCGCTCTTTCATGATCCTCGCCGCCTACGCGCTCGCGGGACTTGTCATCGCCCTCATCGCGCTGCTCCTCTACCGCACGCGCAAGAGCGAGATGACCGGCTCGACGGTCGCCTTCCCGTGGGCGACGCCCATCTTCAAGTACGGCGTGGCGTTCTGCACCGCCGTTGCCCTCGGGCAGTTCCTCTACTATTTCCTCTTCGGCCAGTACCGCTCGGGCGGCAGCGATTCCCTGCCCGGCACGATCCTCTGCATGGTGGCGGCGGGGCTTGTGGGCTACTTTGTCGCCGAGATGCTCATCAAAAAGAGCTTCCGCGTCTTCCGCGCGGGCGCAAAGGGCGCGGCCATCGTTTCGCTCGCTCTTGTGCTGCTCGGCGTTACGATGAGCTTCGACCTCACGGGCTATGAAAAGCACGTGCCGGACGAGAGCGAGATCGAATCCGCCTTTTACACCTTCTCCGGCATGACGAACGTCACGACCGACGATGCCGACACCATCCGCCGCCTCACCGCGGCGCACCGCGCGATCGTTGAAAATCGGAAGGAGCTGGCGCGCATCGCGGAAGCATGGGACGCGGATACGTTACCCACCTCCCAGAGCGATTATGACGACATGGAGCCCTTCTCCCTGCGCCTGACCTACTACCTCAAGGACGGCTCGCAGCTCTCGCGCTCCTATTGGGTCTATCTGCGGAGAGGCGACCTCACCGTGCCCTCGTCCGCCACGGCGCGCGTGAACGCGCTCTATATGTGCAGAGAGTCCGTGCTTTGCCGCGTCCTCGGCTACGGCTACGAGCACCTCGGCGACACGCCGCGTTTCCTCGACAGCTACTGCTACTATTACGATGAGAACTCCAACACAAAGGACTATGCCCTCACCGCCGCGCAGGCCGGGCAGGTCTACGCCGCGCTGATGCAGGACGTTCAGGATTCCGATAATGGCGGCAGCGACATCTTCGCCGTGCAGGAATACCTGTACGATTCCCCCATCCACTTCTCGCCCGAGCTGTACTATGAGTCCACCAATGAAAAAGGCCGCCCGGAGGTATATACGCTCGGCCCCAATGTGAATAACTCAACGCCCAACACCCTGCAAGTACTCAGTGAGCTGCTGCCCGAGCTGAAATCCAACACCGTAACGCCTCCCAGCGACGACGGCATTCACACTCTCCCCGCCACAGAGGACGCTTCCACCGAGGAAAGTGTGAACTGACATGGCAGAAAGAACAAAGCGGCGGCGCAGGCGCCGCCGCACCGGGAGTAAGAAAGCCTTCCTCGTCCTGCTCGCGCTCGTTTTGCTCGTTCTTGGCGGCGTGAAGCTGCGCTATGCGCTCGCGCACCGAAGCCTCCCCGGTTCGAATGTCAGCGTGCCGGACTTTGTCACGGTCGACTATCTGCCCCTCAACGAATATTCCCGTCCCGGCACGCCGCTCAAGGAAATTTCCGGCGTGGTGGTGCACTATGTCGGCAATCCCGGCACGAGCGCCGCGGCAAACCGCAGCTTTTTCGCCAACCTCGCCCTGACGCACGAGACCTACGCGAGCGCGCATTTTGTCGTGGGGCTGGAGGGTGAAATTTTGCAGTGCGTACCGCTGACGGAGATCGCCTACTGCTCCAACACCGCGAACGACTACACCGTGTCCATCGAGGTCTGCCACCCCGACGACACAGGCAAGTTTGACGACGCGACGATGGAGAGCCTTGAAGCGCTCGTCGCGTGGCTCTGCGAGACCTTCGACCTCGACCCCGACGCGGACGTCATCCGCCACTACGACGTAACGGGCAAGATCTGCCCCAAATACTATGTGGAAAACGAGGATGCGTGGCTCGCCTTCCGCGAGGACGTGAGCGCGCGCATCGAAGAGGACAAAACCGCGAACGGTGAAACCAACTGAGAAATCAAATCGGGAGGGAGCTCATGCACGACTTTGTTTCCTATCTTTTTTATCTGCTGCAGCGCGGCATGCGCTTTGCCGTGCCTACCGCACTCGTCTGCGGTCTTATTCTGGCCGTCTGCTACACCGTCTGCCGCAGGCAGGGCCGCCGCTTCCCGTGGGGAAAGGCGGTCTGCGCGCTGCTGCTTGTCGGCTGGGCGGCGGTCACAGTCTTCGTCACGCTGCTGCGCAGCGAGCCGAATGAATTTGCCGCGCGGCAGTGCAATTTGCAGCTTTTCCTTGCCTGGCGCGAAGCGTACCAGCGCTTCACGCTCCAGATTTGGCTCAACGTGCTGCTCAACATCGCGCTCTTCGTCCCGCTGGGCGTGCTGCTGCCGCTCTTGTGGAAACCGTTTCGCAAGTGGTATGCCGCGCTGGGCGCGGGCTTCGGTGTTTCGCTCCTCATTGAGCTGACGCAGCTCTTTACCGGACGCGGCATGTGCGATGTGGACGACCTCTTCACCAACACGCTCGGCGCGATGCTCGGCTGGTGTGCAGCAATGCTCGTGCTCGCGCTGCATCAAAAGAACAGGACGTGGCCGCGCTACTGCGCGCTGCCCGCCGCGTTCGCACTCGCACTATCCGCTATTTTTATCTCCTACGCCGCGCAGCCCTACGGCAACCTGCGCGACGCCTCCGTCACGACGGCGGACCTGAGCGGCGTCCGCTGGTCGGTCGACTTTGCGCTCGACGAGGACAGCAAGACCGCCTGGGTCTATCGCTCGCAGGCGCTCGACAACGTGGGCGCCGACCGCTTCGCCGCGGAATTCGCCGCCGCGCACGGCGTCGAATTTCCGGATGCGTACTACTACGATGACCTTGTGATCTACGCCAACCACTCTTCCGGCGACTTCCTCAACGTCACCCTGCACGACGGCACGTGGGAATACAGCTTTGGGCGTGATCACACGCTCGTTTTCGATGCGCCCGCGTCTGGTGTCACAGAGGACATGCTGCGCGAAGAGCTCGACAAGTTTGGCTTTTCCATCCCCGCCGACGCCGCGTTCACGCTCTCGCCGTATGGCGAGACCTCTTACCGCGCGGTGTTCTCCGCCGATCTTCTCCCCACGGAGGGAGGCTTCCTCCACGGCACGCTCACTTGTGATCTGAGAACACAAGGCGACGGTCAATCGACGCTCTCGCAGCTCGAAAACCGCATCACCACGCTCGCGCCCGTGCGCGAAGAGCCTATTCTCTCCCCCGCGCAGGCGCTCGCCGCGCTGCAATCGGGCAAGAGCTTCGAGGGCGCGTGGTTCGCGCAGAGCGTCCAACACATCGAGGTGCGCTCCTGTACGCTCGATTACCTCTCCGATTCCAAGGGCTTCTACCAGCCGGTCTATCGCTTCGAGCTGTCGCTCTCCGGTCAGGCAAGCGGCATCACCGACGCGGTGGACTATGTTCCCGCGCTCTTCTGAGCGCCGGAGTGCAAGGAGGCTTACGATGAAACGCATACTTGCCGCACTGCTCAGCTTCGCACTGTGTCTTGCGCTGCTTCTCTTCGTCCGAAGCGAGCCCGCTGAGCCGCTCCTGCACGTCGCGCTGAAACCAGCCGGCGAGCAGGACTCCGCCTATGCCTACGAAACGGTCTATGCAAGCGGAAAAAGCCGCGCCTGCGATGCTTTTACGCCCGACGCCTGCGTCTTTTACACCGCAGACTACGCAGACTTTGACACCTCCGCGCTTCGCTCGCACAGGGTCAACACACTTGTCGCCACCACGCTCTATGATTCCGTTGGCAACACCGTCACCCCCAATGAGACGATGCTCTCCATGATGCACGCCGCCGCGGATCAGATCGACCATGCGATCTTCGATTTTCAGATCATCGTCGTGAACGGTCAGCGCTGCTTTGCTTTTGTCAAGCTCAACGTCAACTGGTGGGACCCGTGCACCCTGTACGAGTACGACGGCGGAGAGCTCCGCGAGCTTTGTCAATGGGACAATATGCGCCTGCTGTCGATTGGCCTCATCTGAAATCCATATGAAAAAACGTCTGTCTCGGCCGAGACAGACGTTTTTTGTTTTAGCTTTTCGCTTCCAGGCTGTAGGGGTCTCTGCCGGCGGCAAATTCGGCGATCATCTCCGAGGTGAGGGCGATGCCGTTGCCCGTATAGTTCTCTCGCAGTTCCTCGCGGCTGACCCACGCGCCGTCCGCCAGCTCAAAGTTGTCGAGATGGATGGTATCGTCGTCGCCGTCGAGCCTGCACCAGAAGCCCATCATGATATTGCCGCTGATGCCCCAGGGCTGACAGCGATAGTAGCGCAGGTCCTTGACCTTGAGCCCGACCTCCTCCATCACCTCGCGGCGCACGGTCTGCTCAAAGCTCTCAGCAAACTCGGTGAAGCCCGCGACAAGCGCCGTGCGCTGCGCGCCGGGACGGTTGGCGTACTTGGTCAAAAGCAGGTAGTCCCCGTGCGTCACGGCCACGATGACCGACGGGTTGATGCGCGGGAAGATCATGTTGCCGCACTTGGGACAGCGCATCATGCGCTCGTTCACGTCGTGGACGAGCTTTTCTCCGCAGCGGCCGCAGTAGCGCGCGTCGCGGTACCACGAGCACAGATGCCACGCGCTCACGGCGGCGTAGGCAAGCTCCTGCGGCTTTTCCGTGCGGAAGAGGCCGATATTGCGGTAGGAATAGCCCTCGATCGTGCGCTCTTCCTCGTCAAAGAGCAGGTAATACTCCCGCCCGTCGAGCTCAAAAAGATAGGTGAACGCCTCGTCGGGCTCGGTAAACTGCGAGCGCGACGGGAACTTGAGGCCGTTGTCGTCGATGCGGCACAAAAGGTCCTGCCCCCGGAACTGCACCACGGCGCTGCTCTTTTTCGGCACGGCGTTCTTTTTCCACTCGTTGTAAAGATGCTTCGGCTCGATATCCTGGATCATGTCGGCTTTCCTCCAGCGTGTTTGTTCTTTCGCAGGACTATTCTACAACGCGCGGCGGCATTTTGCAAGATGCGCGTCACTCCTGAATGACGCGCTCGGCTTCGAGCGCCGCGATCTTCTGTTTCGCGCGGCGCAGTCCCCGCGGGCAGTCGACAATCCCCACGATGCAAATGGGCAGGAGCAGTGCCGACGCCGCAAGGAGAAATACCTGCGACGAGCGGAAGCTTATGGCGGCCATACCCGCATACTTGCCGATCACGTTCGCATTCATCAGCGTCATTAGAATATTCATCAGCGTGATGCTCATCCAGCCAAGGCTCAGCAGCAGACCTGCACGCAGGTAGCGCACGGCTTTTTTCTGCTGGGCGATGAGGGAATCGAGGTCTGAGTACAGATCAAAAGGCGTGCCGTCCGCCTTCTTGCGCAGAACGAGCAGGTCTCCCACGCCGCCGACCTCTTCAATGCCAAACTCTGTAAGCTCTGCGATGTAGGTAAGACGGTCTATCCCCGCTTCCTTCACCTGCACGCGATATTCGTACTCGCCCGCCTTTCCGCGTCGATAGGTGGAAAACAGCGAGCCGAACTTTTCAAGAATCCAGCCCTCTTTTGCCATTCGGTTTGCCTGCTCCTCGATCCGCTCGGGATCGTTGGCATAGCTTGACAAATGCGGCAGCACCTTCTTGTCCTTGACCATGGCGATTCTCCTTTCACTCTTCGATCAGGCGTTTCCGCTTCAATTCTCCATACGTTTTCCCCACACGGGCAGCCTGCATTGCGGTCCTTACCGCCGCGGCGGTGCCCAGCACGCCCAGCACCGCATACCAGACGATGTGCTTTCCCCATAGCCGCAGCGATAAAAAACTTGGCTGGTGATAGGTCTCTCTTAGGTCGGCATACATCGCGTCAAAGCTGACAGCCAGATCATACCAGACCCACGTGTTATAGAACCAGTCCGCCGCCAGCAGCGCAAACGCGACCGCCAGAATGATCTTTATCCGCATCAGTCGCCGCACGTCCATGATCTGCGCATCGAGGTCAGAATAGAGCGTAAACGGCGCACCGTCCGCTCTCTTGCGCAGTACAAGGAATGAACCCATATCGCCGACCTTCTCGACGCCCATGTCCGCGAGCGTTTTCACATAGTCGGTACGCTGGCCGTCACGCGATTCGTAGATGTACTGCACGCGGTATTCATACTCGTTCGGCTCGCCGCGGCGATACGTGTAAGTGCCATAGGTACACTTTTCCAGCAACCAGCCCTGCGCCGCCAGACGTGCAAATTTGCGCTCCAGTTCCCCCGGTTCCAAAAAACAATAAGGAAGGTGCCAGACCCGCTTTGTGTCCTTTTCCATCGTTATCCTCCTCTCAGTTCCATTCGCTTGTCAGCGCGTCGCCGTTTTGCGTCAGCTCGTGCAGTCTTCGCAGCTCCGCGCGCACGGCCTCGCGCCCCGCGGGCGTGATCTGATACTCTTTCTTGCGCCCCTCGCTCTCGTCGCCGAGCGAGACGATCCAGCCGCGCTCGGTCAGCGTCGCGAGCGCGCCGTAGAGCGTGCCTGCGGCAAGGCGCACGCGCCCACCGCTCAAATGCTCTACGTTCTGCATAATGCCGTAGCCGTGCAGCGGCGTATCCAGCGAAAGCAAAATGTAAAAGACCGCCTCGGTCAGCGCCGTCGTTCCCATGTGTATCCCTCTTTCTTCGGCCGCCGTTATAACGGTAGCCGATATATCGTCCACCGATAAAGTATCATATCATTCGTATCCCGTCAACTGAAAAAACGGAATGCCCTCCCTGCCATTGCCAACGGTTTTCCACAACGCAAAAAGGCAGGGAATGCTTCCGCATTCCCTGCCAAAATAACTTATCCCGCCGCCCACAGGCGGCCAAAAGCGTCGCAGACTTTCGCGTCCGCAGACGCAAAATAAATTTGAATCGTAAATTCTGACGTCACCGTCGTGGCATTACGACTCCCGCGCCCTTTCGGGCGCGCCAATCATGCCACTTCCTCGAAACCGGCTCGCTTCATCCGCCACCGGCGGCGTTTCGCCGATTTCCATGTGCGTGACAATTTACACTTCTCAGGCCGCAAGTGTGGAAAACGCCCGCCAATGGCGGGCGTTTTATGCGCGCAGCGGCCTGCAAGCCCCCAATTAAAACAAAGGAGCGGCAAAGCCGCTCCTTTGTTTTAAAGTTTCGTGATAACCGGTAAAACCATCGGGCTTCTCTTCGTCGCCTTAAAAAGATAGTTGCTCACCGCGCTGCGGATCGCGCCCTTGAGTTCGTTCAGGTCGCGCCCGCGCTTGCCGCGGTAGGCCTCCGCCGTGGACATCGTGAGGTTTCTGAGGTCCTGCAGCAGCTCCTCGGAATCCTTGACGTAGATAAAGCCGCGCGTGATAATCTCCGGCTCGGCCAGAAGGTCGCCGTTCTGCGCGGAGATGGGCAGCACGACGACGACCATGCCGTCCTCCGCCAGATGCTTGCGGTCGCGCAGCACGACCGCGCCGACGTCGCCGACGCCGTAGCCGTCGACAAACACCTCGCCCGCGGGCGCGTAGCCGGGCACGCACTTCATCGAGCGCGCGCCGATCTCGACGGCGTCGCCGTTGTCGCAAATCACAATATTCTTGCGGTCCATGCCCATCTGGAGAGCGAGATCCTTGTGCAGCTGGAGCATGCGCTGCTCGCCGTGCACGGGGATGAAATACTTGGGCTTTGTGAGCGCGTGGATGATCTTGAGCTCCTCCTGGCACGCATGGCCCGAAACGTGCAGCATGTCCGCGCGGTCGTAGATGACCTCAACGCCCTTGCGGAAGAGCTCGTTGATGACGCGCGAGACCGTGTTTTCGTTGCCGGGGATGGCGGAAGCCGAGATGATGACGCGGTCGCCGGGGCCGACCTCGATCTGCTTGTGCTGGGAGAACGCCATGCGGTACAGGGCGGACATCTCCTCGCCCTGCGAGCCGGTGGTGACGATGACCTGCTTTTCCAGCGGCATCGACTTGATCTTGTTGATGTCGACCACGGTGTTTTTCGGCGGCTTCATGTAGCCGAGGTCCATTGCGACCTTTGTGACATTTTCCATGCTGCGGCCCGTGACGGCGACCTTGCGCCCGCACTCCGCCGCGGCGTCCATGATCTGCTGGATGCGGTGGACGTTGGAGGCGAACGTCGTGACGATGATGCGCTGTTTGCAGCCCTGGAACAGGCGGTTGAAGGTCCGGCCCACCGTGCGCTCACTCATCGTGTAGCCCGGGCGCTCAACGTTCGTCGAATCCGCGAGCAGCGCCAAAACGCCCTGCTTGCCAAGCTCGCCGAAGCGGGCAAGGTCGATGACCTCGCCGTCGATGGGCGTCGAGTCGATCTTGAAGTCGCCCGTGTGGACAACGGTGCCAAGACCTGTGTGGACGGCGAACGCGACAGAGTCCGCGATGGAGTGGTTCACGTGGATGAACTCCACGCTGAACTTGCCGGCCTTGACAGTCATGCCGCTTTCCACCGTGACGATCTTCGTCGATTTGAGAAGGCCGTGCTCTTCGAGCTTTAAGCGGATGAGGCCCGCGGTCAGGCGCGTGCAGTAGATGGGAATATTCACCTTTTTGAGGATGTAGGGCACGGCGCCGATGTGGTCCTCGTGCCCGTGGGTGATGAACATGCCGCGGATGCGGTTCTTGTGCTTGACAAGATAGCTCACGTCGGGGATGACGCAGTCGATACCGTACATGTCGTCGCCGGGGAAGGCCATGCCGCAGTCGACCACGATGATCTCGCCGCCGTATTCGTAAACGGTCATATTCTTGCCGATCTCATTGAGACCGCCGAGGGGGATGATTTTTAACTGTTCAGCCAATGCTGGTTCAACTCCTTTGATTCGTTTCACAATAGAATAACGATAGATTTGTTTTGATTTTGTCATGTGCGTCCGGACCAAAAAGCGCAAAGCATTGGAGACGTCCGTGCTCTCACTTCGCCCTGCTTCACGAAGCGATCGCACCTGCGGCGCCTTTTGGATCCCTATGGACTTTCTATGAGAACCGCGAAAATGCGGTCAAAACCCGTTGCCGCGGAGGCTCTTGCGCGCATTCCCCCGCGCGGCCATCCGCTATTACGGGATAGTATAGCACGTTTTCCACCAAAAGTATACCACATTTTTTGTCGACGCCGAAAAATAAAATATTGATATTGTATCCGCCCGCCCCGCCGTGTTATAATGAAATGGATTATTCCCGCGGTTTGCCGCAGTAATGTCGATCATAACGGGAGGGCAGCTTCATTATGCGGAACAAAAAGATCAGCAAACTGGTAGACCCCAGCTTCCGGCTCTACTTTCTCGTCGGCTTTCTCTTCGCCGCCGTCACAGTGCGCGTGAGCATCCCCCTCGCGATCTGCGAGGCTGCGGCGATGGCGTTTCTCTGGTGGTATTTCCGCCACACGGCGCAGAAGCGCCGCGAGGGCATCCGCCAGTATATCGACGATGTGACCGATGACATGACCACCGCCGACAAGGCCTCGATGCTCTCGGCCCCGTTCGCGATGATGGTCTTCCGCCCCGACACGCAGGAGATCCTGTGGAGCAACGACAGCTTCATGCAGCTCACCGGCGTGCGCGAGGATATCTTCGACAACCGCATCGACGACATTCTCCCCGATTTTCCGACGCACTGGCTGCTCGAGGGCAAGAGCGAATGCCCGGACACGGTGATGATGGGCAGGCGTCACTTCCGCGTGTTCGGCAATCTGAGCCATCCCTCCTCCCGCCGCGGCGGACAGAGCCTTCTTGCCACAACGTACTGGACGGACGTGACCGAGCAGGACTCGCTGCGCGAGGAGAACGAGAGCCGCCGCCCCATCGTCTCGATCATCGTGATCGACAACTACGAAGAGCTGATGAAAGCTGGCAGCGAGGCGTCGCGCAGCGCGGTGCTCGCCGCCATCGACGAAAAGATCAGCACATGGCTCAAGGATTCGCACAGCCTGCTGCGCAAATTCGATCGTAACCGCTACGTGCTCGTCACGACCGAGCAGGAGTATCAAAAGCTGCTTGAGGGTAAATTCTCCGTGCTCGACGCGGTGCGAAGCGTCGTCACTGAGGACGGCGTCGCCGCAACGCTCTCGATCGGCGTGGGCAAGGACGTGGATGACTACGAAACGCTCTATCAGAACGCCATGCTCTCGATCGAAATGGCGCTCTCGCGCGGCGGCGACCAGGTCGTCGTGCGCAACCGCCTCGACTTTGAATTCTACGGCGGCAAGGCCAAGTCCCCCGAAAAGCGCACGAAAGTCAAATCCCGCGTGATGGCCAACGCCCTCGGCGAGCTCATTTCCGACGCAGGCCAGATCTTCGTCATGGGCCACGCGCACGCGGACATGGATGTGGTCGGCGCAGCGGCCGGCATCTGCTGCATCGCGCGCAAGCGCGGCAAAAAGGCGCAGATCGTCATCGACATGGAGGACAACGTCGCAAAGCCGCTGCTCAGTAAGCTTGCGGCTCTTCCGGAATACAAGGACGCCTTTATCTCCGGCAATGACGCGTTCATCTCCGCCCAGCCGGGCGCGCTGCTCGTCGTGGTGGACACGAACCGCCCCGACCTTGTCGAATCCGAGCAGCTGCTCGACGCGTGCAACCGCGTGGCGGTCATCGACCACCACAGAAGAGCCGCGAATTATATCGAATCCGCCGCGCTCAACTTCCACGAGCCCTACGCCTCGAGCGCGTCCGAGCTCGTGACGGAGCTTTTGCAATACCTCGCCGACCCGACCGATTTACTTCGCGCGGAGTCCGAGGCGCTGCTCGCGGGCATCGTGCTCGACACGAAGAACTTCACGATGCGCACCGGCGGGCGCACGTTTGAGGCCGCCGCGTTCCTGCGCCGCGCGGGCGCGGACACGTCGGACGTACAGCGACTCTTCCAGAGCGACCTTGCCGGCATGGTCGAGCGCTATGACATCATCCGTCACGCCGAGCTCGTGCACGGCGACATCGCCGTGGCCGCGGTTGAAAAGGAGATCGACCGCGTGACCGCCGCCAAGGCGGCCGACGAGCTTCTGACGCTCTCGGGCATTCACGCCTCGTTCGTGCTGTTCAAGAACGGCACGGGCGTGAACCTCTCAGCGAGATCGCTCGGTGAGATCAACGTACAGTTCATCATGGAAAAACTCGGCGGCGGCGGCAACTCTACTACCGCCGGCGGCCAGGTGGCCGATGCCAGCGTCGACGAGGTGCGGGCGCGTCTGCTCGCCGCCATCGACGAATATACGGAAGAGTGACTCTCTTCCCCACAACGTAAATCACCCCACAAGGAGGAAACAGATATGAAAGTCATTTTAACGCAGGATGTGAGAGGTCAGGGCAAAAAGGGCCAGCTCATCGACGCAGCCGAGGGCTATGCAAGAAACTTCCTGCTGCCCCGCAAGCTCGCCGTGCTCGCCACGGCTGACGCCATCAACACCATGAACCTGAAGGAAAAGGCCCGCCGCGCCGAGGAGGCCGCGAACCGTCAGGCCGCCGTCGAAATGGGCGGCAAGCTCAAGAACGTGACCGTCAAGCTCACGGCCAAGGGCGGCAAGGAGGGCAAGCTCTTCGGTGCCATCACGAGCAAGGAGATCTCCGAGGGCCTTGCGAGCCAGTTCCAGCTCGACGTGCCCAAGCAGAAGATCGTGCTCGACGAGCCCATCAAGGCCTTCGGCACCTACGAAGTCAAGGCCAAGCTCGGCTACGAAGTGAGCGCCAGGTTCTCCGTCAGCGTGAGCGAGGAGTAAGGCGCAAGATTACGCAATTAAGGAGGTCTTCTCGTGGAAGATATCTTCTACCGGCAGATGCCTCATTCGCTCGAGGCCGAGCAGTCGGTGCTCGGCTCGATGCTCATCGACGCAAACTGCGTCAAGGACGTGATGGAGCAGCTCCGTCCCGATGATTTCTACTTAAAGCAGAACCGCGAGATCTTCGAGACGATCTACTCCATGTTCGTCTACTCCAAGCCCATCGACGGCGTGACCGTCGCGGGCGAGATGGAGAAAAACGGCACCTATGAGGAAAGCACGACGCGCCCGTACCTCGCCCAACTGATGGACGTGACGCCCACGAGCGCAAACGTGATGGAATACGTCGGCATCGTACGCGACAAGGCGCTGCTGCGCGCGCTCTATACCGTGGCGGGGGAAATTTCCACCATGGTGCAGGACGGCACAGGCGGCGCGTCCAGCGTGCTCGACGCGGCGGAGCAGAAAATTTACGCCGTGCGCCGCGGGCGCAGCGCGCAGAGCATGGCGAGCATCGGCGTCGTTTTGCAGGGCGTTCTGGACCATCTGAGCGAGCTGAGCGCCAACGGCGGCAAGACGCTGCCGGGGCTTCCCACGGGCTTTGGCGTACTGGACGACAAAATGAATGGCCTCAACAAATCGGACCTTGTGCTGCTGGCCGCGCGTCCCGGTATGGGTAAGACGAGTATGGCGCTGAACCTTGCGCTGAACGTCGCGCGCTCGAGCGGGCAGGCCGTGGCCGTGTTTTCGCTCGAAATGTCGCGCGAGCAGCTCGTGACGCGTATCTTATCGAATCAGGCGACGGTAGAGAACCAGCGTCTCGTGACAGGCAACCTGCGCGAGCAGGATTGGGTCAACATCGCAAACGCCGCGTCGATCCTCTCGGGGCTCGACATTCTCATTGACGACAATCCGCTGCTCACCGTTGCCGACATGAACGCCAAGTGCCGCCGCATCGACAATTTAGGGCTCGTCGTCATCGACTACTTGCAGCTGATGGCGTCCTCCGGCACGAAGGGCTACAGCGGCGAGAGCCGCCAGCAGGTGGTCAGCGATATTTCCCGTATGCTCAAGATCATGGCAAAGGAGCTGCAAGTCCCCGTGCTGTGCCTCTCCCAGCTCTCGCGTGCAAACGAAAAGCGCGAGGATAAGCGTCCCATGCTCTCCGACCTTCGTGAATCGGGCGCTATCGAGCAGGACGCGGATATCGTCATGTTCCTGTACCGCGATGACTACTACAACGAGGACTCGGAAAAGCGCAACATTGCCGAGTGCATCATCGCCAAGAACCGTCACGGCGAAACGGGCAAGGTAGAACTCGCCTGGTCGCCGCAGTATACGACGTTCTCGTCGCTCGACTACCGGCATGAAGAGGACTGAGCTTCCGCGCGCGGAAGCGCTCTGCGCGCGCTATCTCGACAAAAAGCAGCCCGTGCTCGCCGCCGTGTCCGGCGGTCTGGACTCGATGTGCCTGCTGTATTTTCTGCGCGAGCAGGGGTATGACGTTTCCTGCGCGCACTTCAACCACCAGCTCCGTGGCGAGGAGGCCGCGCGCGACGAAAACTTCGTCCGCGCGTGGTGCGAAAAAGAGGGCATTCCTTTCTATCCGGGCACCGGCGATGTGCGCGCCCACGCGCGCGCGACCGGCAAAACCGAGGAGGAGGCTGGGCGCGACCTGCGCTACGCCTTTCTCCGCGAAACGGCAAAGTCGCTCGGCGCGCAGATCGCGCTGGCGCACCACTTAGATGACAACGCGGAAACAGTGCTCTTAAACCTCGTCCGCGGCACGGATCTGCGCGGTCTTTGCGGCATGCGGCCCAGGCAGGGCGACATTGCCCGCCCGTTTTTGGAGCAGACGCGTGAAGAGCTTGTCGCCTATGCGCGCGCTCACAACATCCCGCATGTCGAGGATCACACGAACGCGGACCCGAACGCCGCCGCACGGAACTACCTGCGGCTTGAAATTCTGCCGCGGCTCAGGGAACTCAATCCCCGCGCGCCTCAGCATATCGCCACAACGGCGCGTTCATTGACTGCGCTCAACGATGCACTTGAGCAGGCGGCGGAAGCCGCACTTTCCCATGCAAAAGCGCAGGACGGCGGTATTTCGCTGTCGCTGGACTGCTTTCTTGCCGCCGATGAAGTCGTGCAGCCACGTATCCTGCTGCACTTGGCCGACGCGCTCGGCCTCGGGCGCAAGGACATCGGGCGCAAGCAGCTCGACGCGATCTGCGCCCTTGCGCAGAGAGGCGGCAGCGCCGAGCGGCGCTATACGCTGCCGCAGAGCGCGACTGTCCGCATCGCGGACGGCGCGCTGACGATGGCGTTCTCCCCCGCCGCGCTGCCAAAGGCGGCGCTTGTGGAAAACGTTCCCCTCCCATGGGGCAATTTCGAGCTGACGCTGCTGCATAAGCCCGACGGCGAGGGCATTTCGCTCCGCGTGCCGGAAGACGGTGAGATCATCACCGTCGCCCCGTGCGACCTGAACGCGCGCTTAATGCTTCAAGGCGCGAACGGCGCGCGCAGCGTGAAACGGCTGTGCGTCGACCGAAAGCTCTCCCTCACCGAGCGCGACGCGCTCCCCGCCCTTTATGTGGGCGGCCGGCTTGCCGCCGTGTGGCGGCTGGGGACGGACGTTACTTTCCTGCCGGAAGGCGGAGACGCAGCGTGCTTCGTGCGCATCATTCCCAGATAACGTCAATTTGTGCGACCTGCGGCGGAACGCCGCATCAGATACAACAAATACGAATAAAAAGAAAGTGGAGAAAAAAGCTATGGCTAAGAGCAATATGGATCAGGATATCCTGAAGGTACTGTATTCCGAGGAGCAGCTCAAAACGCGCGTACAGGAGATGGGCGACGAGCTCTACGAGCGCCTCAAGGACAAAAATCCCCTGTTTCTCGGCGTGCTGAAGGGTTCTTTTATCTTCATGGCCGACATCGTGCGCGCCTGCCAGCTCAAGAGTGACATTGAATTCATCGCCGTCTCGTCCTATCAGAACGCGACGACCTCGTCCGGCGTGGTGCAGATCACGCATGATCTCCAGCAGGACATCACGGGCCGCGATATCGTCGTCATCGAGGACATTCTCGACTCCGGCAACACGCTCTACTTCCTCAAGAATTACTTTATGACCAAGGGCGCTTCCAGCGTGACCGTCGTGACGCTGCTCGACAAGCCCGCCCGCCGCACCAAGCCCATCGCCGCCGACCTCGCAGGCTTTGAAGTGCCCGACGAATTCGTCGTCGGCTACGGCCTCGACTACGCGCAGAAGTACCGCAATATGCCGTACATCGGCGTGCTCAAGCCCGAGGTTTATTCTGAAAATTGATCTTTCCGGCTCCTCAAAAAGCCTCGCAGAGTTTCGTGCCGCGCACGGCACGAAATCAATTCAAATCTGTTTTCTGCCGCGACATGTGCGTGGCAGAAAACACCTTGCGCGGAGTGTTGTGTCGAATTGTTCGCTTTCAGCGGACAACCGAGGCACAAAACGCAGCGAATCTTTCTCAAAAAAAGAGGCCTTGCCTCTTTTTTTGAATCAGCAAGGAGGATATCCCATTGACTCAACAGACCAAGCGTCCCAATCTTTTGCCGTATCTGCTGGTGCTGCTGGTGCTCGTCGGCGTCTACGGCTTTATGAACAAGCCGGTGGAGGCCGAACCGTCGTATGCCAAGGTACGCGAGCTGTTCGAATCCGAGCAGGTCTCGGCCTTCACGGTGACGGACACCACGCTGCGCATGAAGCTGCGCGAGCCCATCGACGGCAAAACGGAGCTCAAAAAGGACCTTTTCAGCGTGACGCTCTTCTATGACGACTTAGGCGAGCTCATCGAGCAGCAGAAGGCCGACGGCATCGTCGAGGACTACGACTTCACTGCCGACCACTCGATCAACTATGTCGCGATGTTCGCGCCTTATATTTTAGCGGTGCTCGGCATTTTCGCCATCTGGTACTTCCTCTCCGTCCGCTCCGCGGGCGGAGGCGGCGGCGACCGCATGGCGAAGTTCGGCACGGCGTCGTTCAAGACCGGCGGAGACAACAAGCGCCCCACGACATTCTCTGACGTCGCCGGTGCGGACGAGGAAAAAGAGGAATTGCAGGAGATCGTCGACTTTTTGAAAGCGCCGGGCAAGTTCATCGACCTCGGCGCGCGCATCCCCAAGGGCGTGCTGCTCGTCGGCCCTCCGGGCACGGGTAAAACGCTGCTGGCCCGCGCCGTCGCGGGCGAGGCGGGCGTGCAGTTTTTGTCGATCTCTGGCTCTGACTTTGTCGAGATGTATGTCGGCGTCGGCGCGAGCCGCGTGCGCGACCTCTTCGAACAGGCGAAAAAAGTCGCCCCCGCGATCATCTTCATCGACGAGATCGACGCCGTGGGCCGTCAGCGCGGCACGGGCCTCGGCGGCGGCCACGACGAGCGCGAGCAGACGCTCAACCAGCTGCTCGTCGAAATGGACGGCTTCGGTACGAATCAGGGCGTCGTCGTCATGGCGGCGACGAACCGCGCCGACATTCTCGACCCCGCGCTGCTGCGCCCGGGCCGCTTCGACCGTCAGGTCTACGTGGGGCTTCCCGACATCCGCGGCCGCGAGGAGATCCTGAAGATCCATGTCAAAAACAAGCCCCTTGCCGAGGATGTGGACCTCTCCACCGTCGCAAAGGGCACGCCCGGCTTCACAGGCGCAGACCTCGAGAACCTCTCGAACGAGGCGGCGCTGCTCGCCGCGCGCCGCGGCAGCAAGCTCATCACGATGTCCGACTTCTCTGAGGCGGAGATCAAGGTCATCGCAGGTCCCGAGAAGAAGAGCCGCGTCGTCAGCGAGCACGAGCGCAAGCTGACCGCCTATCACGAGGCCGGTCACGCCATCGTGATGCACGCGCTGCCGACGCACGACCCTGTGCACCAGATCACGATCGTCCCGCGCGGCGGCGCGGGCGGCATGACGATCTCGCTGCCCACGGAGGACCGCTCGTACCAGTCCAAGCGCTATATGGAAGAGCAGATCGTCTCGCTGCTTGGCGGGCGCGTGGCGGAAAAGCTGATGCTCGGCGACATTTCGACCGGCGCGTCGAACGACATCCAGCGCGCCTCGCAGATTGCGCGCAAGATGGTCACGGTGTACGGCATGAGCGACAGGCTCGGCTCGATCTCGTTCGAATCCGGCCACGATGAAATTTTCATCGGCCGCTCGATGGCACAGGCCAAGCCGTATTCCGAGCAGGTCGCCGCACAGATCGACGAGGAGGTCAAGTCCATCATCGACGCGGCCTACGAGCGCTGCGAAGATATCCTCTCGCGTGATCAGAAGCACCTCATCGCCGTGGCGGAATTCCTGCTTGCGCACGAGACGATGAGCGCTGAGGAATTCGAGGCCGTCTTCACCGACGAAGCCGCCGGCCATGACAAAATCTAATCCTGCTATGAATATAATATCTCACCAGCAAGCCGCTGGTGAGATATTTTTTCACATTTTCGCAAGAATTCCTGCATTTTCAGTGTCTCTCCCCTTGCCAATTCGGTTTCTTCTGCTATAATGGGGCATTAGTCATTCCATTTACATGAAAAAAAAGAGAGAATCGAACATGAAAAAAAGCAGTAGTTTCAGCGGCTCGCTCGGCTTTGTGCTGGCCGCGGCGGGCAGCGCAGTGGGCGTCGGCAATATCTGGCGCTTCCCCTATCTCTGCGCCAAGGACGGCGGCGGACTGTTCCTGCTCGTCTATCTGGTGCTGGTACTGACATTCGGCTTCACCCTGCTGACGACCGACGTAGCCATCGGCCGCCGCACAAAGCAGAATGCGCTCAACGCCTTTGCAACGCTCAACAAAAAGTGGAAGTTCTTGGGCTACCTCACCTTCCTCGTCCCCACGCTCATCATGACGTATTACTCCGTCATCGGCGGCTGGATCACGAAGTATTTTACCCTCTACCTCGTCTCAAGCGGCGATGCCGCCGCGCAGGACGGGTTCTTCACCTCGTTCATCACCTCCCCCGTCTCGCCCATCGTCTTCATGCTGATCTTTTTGGCGCTGACGGCGTGGGTCGTGTACTGCGGCGTTGAAAAGGGCATTGAAAAATACTCCCGCTACATCATGCCGGGTCTGCTCCTTCTCATCATCGGCATCGCCATCTTCTCGCTCACGCTCTCTTACACCGACGAGAGCGGCATGACGCGCACGGGTATCGAAGGATTGCTCGTCTACATTAAGCCCGACTTCACGGGCCTGACCGTCCAGCGCTTTTTGAACATCGCGCTCGACGCGATGAGTCAGCTCTTCTTCTCGCTCAGTGTCAGCATGGGCATCATGATCACCTACGGCAGCTACGTCAAGGACGACGTCGACCTCAACAAGGCCAACAACCAGATCGAAATTTTCGACACGGGCGTCGCGTTCCTCGCAGGATTGATGATCATCCCCGCCGTCTATGTCTTCCTCGGCACCGACGGCATGGCCAGCGGCCCAAGCCTGACGTTCATCAGCCTGCCGAAGGTCTTCGCCGCGATGGGCGGCATGGGCCGCGTCGTGGGCGCGGTGTTCTTCCTCGCGCTCGGCTTCGCCGCGCTGACGAGCTGCGTGTCCGTCATGGAGACGCTTGTCGCCAACTGCATGGAGATCTTCCACAAGTCGCGCAAGGAGATGTGCGCCGCCGTGGGCGTCTATTCGCTCGTGACGGCTGTGCTCATCTGCACGGGCTACAATGTGCTCTACTTTGAGCTTCCGCTGCCCAACGGCTCGACCGCGCAGCTGCTCGACGTGATGGACTACATCAGCAACAGCTTCCTCATGCCGTTCATCAGCCTGCTCACGAGCATTTTGGTCGGCTGGGTCGTGGGTCCGAAGTGGATCATCGCCGAGGTCGAGAAAAACGGCGAACACTTTGGCCGCGCTAAGCTCTACAGCGTGATGATGAAGTATGTCGTGCCCGTTGTCATGCTCATTCTGTTTTTGACCTCCACGGGGCTCGGCAGCCTGATCTTCGGCGGCAGGTAAGAAATTTTGGCAAAAAAGGGAACGCTTGCGCGTTCCCTTTTTCTCTTGCTTTTTTGCCTTTTTCTCCGTTCAAAGTGCGCAAAATATGTTTTCCGCCGCGCGGTTTTTTGTCAAAAGCGCAAATTTCTTTTTCCCTGCTTGACAAAACGGGGGCGGGCGATTATAGTAGCATCATTAAATCTCATAGTTCACAAATACCGTGACGGGGAAAAATTCGTCCTACAGACGCTTCAGAGAGTTGCCGGTCGCTGCGAGGCAATGCAGAGCGGGATGATGTCACTGGCCCCTGAGTAGCTTTGCTGAGACATTCGTTTAGGCGAAGCCGGATCTCCTCACCGTTACCAACGAGGCGCATTCGCTTGATTTCAAGCCGATGCAGAAAGCGGGCATATTTTATGCCAACAAGAGTGGTACCGCGGAAGTTTTGAGCTTTCGTCTCTTCAAGGGAAGAGACGGAGGCTTTTTTTGTTGCTATGCGAGAGAAAAAAGCAGGAGGAACACACCATGAAGCGCATTAAAATTTTTGACACGACCTTACGAGACGGCGAGCAGTCCCCCGGCTGCAGCATGAATCTGACGGAAAAAATCGAAATGGCCCGCCAGCTTGAAAAGCTGGGCGTCGACGTGATCGAGGCGGGCTTCGCCATCGCGTCTCCCATGGACCACAAAAGCGTGCAGGCCATCGCCGCCGCGGTGACGAACTGCACGGTCGCCTCGCTCGCGCGCTGCGCCAAGGGCGACATCGACGCGGCGTGGGACGCCGTGAAGGAAGCGAACCACCCCCGCATCCACGTCTTCCTTGCGACGAGTGACATCCACATGGAGTACAAGCTCAAGATGACGCGCGAGCAGGTCATCGACCGCATCCGCGAGATGGTCGCCTACGCCAAGAGCTATTGCGATGACATCGAGTTTTCCGCCGAGGACGCCTCCCGCTCCGACTGGGCATTTCTGGCCCATTGCTACTCCACTGCCGTCGCCGCGGGCGCGACGACGCTGAATGTGCCCGACACCGTCGGCTACTCCACGCCGCAGGAGATGTATGACCTCATCACCTACCTGCGTGAAAACATCGAAGGCGTCGAGCACGTCGACATCTCCGTCCACTGCCACAACGACCTCGGCATGGCGGTGGCCAATTCGCTCGAATGCGTCCGCGCGGGCGCGACGCAGGTCGAATGCACGGTCAACGGCATCGGCGAGCGCGCGGGCAACGCGAGCCTTGAAGAGATCGTCATGGCGCTGCGCACGAGAAAGGACTTCTACGACGCCGAGACCGGCGTGAACACCAAGCAGATCTACCGCTCGAGCAAGCTGCTGAGCAACATCACGGGCGTGCCCATCCCTCCGAGCAAGGCCATCGTCGGCGCGAACGCCTTCGCGCACGAGTCGGGCATCCATCAGCACGGCGTCATTGCCAATGCAAGAACGTACGAGATCATGAACTCCACCGACGTCGGCATCCCGCAGAACACGATGGTGCTCGGCAAGCACTCCGGCAAGCACGCGCTGCGTGAAAAGCTCGAATCCATGGGCTACGAATTGAGCGACGAGGAGCTTGAAAGCGTGTTCACCCGCTTCAAGGATCTCGCCGACAAGAAAAAGAACATCACGAGCAGCGACATTGAGGCGCTCGTGCTCCACCGTCAGGCCGCGGTGCAGGGCAGCTGCCAGCTCGTGAGTCATGTGGTCAACACGGGCCACGGCGTGCCGAACATCTCGTGCATCAAGCTCCAGCGCGGCGACGAGCAGATCGAAGATGTCGCCATCGGCACGGGCCCGCTGGACGCCTCGTTCAAGGCCATCAACCGCATGCTCCAAATGGACGTGAAGCTCGAGAGCTTCAGCCTGAACGCCGTCACGGACGGCGAGGACGCCATCGGCGAGGCCGTGGTCAAGGTCTCCGGCCCCGACGGGCGCTCGTACACCGGCTCGGGTCTCTCGACCGATATCATCGAATCGTCGATCCGCGCCTACGTCAACGGCATCAACAAGATCATGGAATCCGGCAACTGAAAGGAGAAACGCGACATGGGCATGACAATGACGCAGAAAATTCTCGCCAAGCACGCAGGACTTGAGAGCGTGCGCGCGGGCCAGCTCATCCAGGCAAAGCTCGACCTCGTCCTCGGCAACGACATCACGACCCCCGTGGCCATCAACGAATTTGAATCCGCAGGCTTTGAAAAAGTCTTCGACAAAAGCCGCATCGCCATGGTGATGGACCACTTCGCGCCGAACAAGGACATCAAGTCCGCCACGCAGTGCAAGCAGTGCCGCACCTTCGCCCGCCGCTTCGACATCGACCACTTCTACGATGTCGGCACGATGGGCATCGAGCACGCGCTGCTGCCCGAGCAGGGACTCGTCGCCCCGGGCGAGGCCGTGATCGGCGCGGACTCGCACACCTGCACCTACGGCGCGCTCGGCGCGTTCTCCACCGGCGTCGGCTCGACCGACATGGGTGCGGCCATGGCCGCGGGCGAGACGTGGTTCAAGGTCCCGTCCGCCATCAAGGTGAATCTCACCGGCAAGCTCCGTCCGTTCGTCTCCGGCAAGGATGTCATCCTGACGCTCATCGGCATGATCGGCGTGGACGGCGCACGCTACCAGTCCATTGAATTTGCGGGCGAGGGCGTCAAGAACCTCACGATCTATGACCGCCTGACGATCTGCAACATGGCCATCGAGGCGGGCGGCAAAAACGGCATTTTTCCCGTCGACGACGTGACGCGCGCCTATGTCGAGGGCCGCGTGGACCGCCCCTGGACAGCGTACGAGGCCGATCCCGACGCAGAATATGAGCGCGTTATCGACATTGACCTCGGCAAGGTCGACTGCACGGTCGCCTGGCCGCACCTGCCCGAAAATGCGCACAGCGCGCACGAGGGCAGCGACATCGCCATCGACCAGATCGTCATCGGCTCGTGCACGAACGGCCAGCTCCCCGACATGGCCGCTGCCGCCGCGATCCTGAAGGGCCATCACCTGGCCCCGAACGTCCGCGGCATCGTCATCCCCGCCACGCAGGCAGTCTACCGTGCCTGCATGCACGAGGGCTACACCGACATTTTCCTCGACGCAGGCTGCATCGTCTCCACGCCCACGTGCGGGCCGTGCCTCGGCGGCTACATGGGCATCCTCGCCGCCGGCGAGCGCTGCGTTTCCACCACCAACCGCAACTTTGTCGGCCGCATGGGCCACGTCGACAGCGAGGTCTACCTCGCCTCTCCGGCTGTCGCCGCGGCATCGGGCATTACCGGCCACATTTCTCATCCGGAGGAGGTCATGAACAAATGAATGCACACGGCATTGTCCATAAGTATGGGGATCACGTCGATACGGACGTCATCATCCCCGCGCGCTATCTGAACACCCAGAGCCACAAGGAGCTCGCCTCCCACTGCATGGAGGACATCGACAAGGACTTCATCCACCGCGTCAAAGACGGCGACATCATGGTCGCGGGCGTAAACTTCGGCTGCGGCTCGTCGCGCGAGCACGCGCCCGTCGCCATCAAAGCGAGCGGCATCTCCTGCGTCATCGCGGCGAATTTCGCCCGTATCTTCTACCGCAACGCCATCAACATCGGCCTCGCCATTTTGGAGTGTCCCGCCGCGAGCGCGGAGATTGAAAACGGCGACGAGGTGACGGTCGACTTCGACACCGGCGTCATCACAGACGTGACGAAGGGCACGACGTATCAGGCCGAGCCCTTCCCGCCGTTTATCAAGGACATGATCGCGCGCGGCGGCCTGATGGCCTCGCTCAAGGCAAAGGAGGCGGCGAAATGAACAAGACCATTGCCATCATCAAGGGCGACGGCATCGGCCCCGAGATCGTCACCGAGGCCATGGGCGTTTTAGACGCCGTGGCCGCGAAGTTTGGCCACACCTTCACCTACGTCGACGCGCCGATGGGCGGCAACGCCATCGATAAATTCGGCGTGCCGCTGCCGGATTCGAGTTTAGCGACCTGCCGCAACGCGGACAGCGTGCTGCTCGGTGCGGTCGGCGGCCCGAAGTGGGACAATCAGCCCGCCGCCAACCGTCCCGAGCGCGGTCTGCTCAAGCTGCGCGAGGGCATGGGCCTCTACACGAACGTGCGCCCTGCGAAGATGTTCTCCGAGCTCTCCGCCGCCTGCCCGCTGCGCGCTGACATCGCGGCAAACAGCATCGACTTCATCGTCGTGCGCGAACTCATCGGCGGCGTGTACTTCGGCGAGCACCGCACGGAAGAGGCGAACGGCGAGCAGAAGGCCACCGACATCATGGCCTACTCTGAGCACGAGATCAAGCGTGTCGCCCGCGTCGCGTTCGAGACCGCGCGCAAGCGCCGCAAGCGCGTCACCTCCATCGACAAGGCCAACGTGCTCGACACCTCGCGCCTCTGGCGCAAAACGGTCACGGAGGTCGCGAAGGACTATCCCGATGTCGAGCTTCGCCACATGTATGTCGACAACGCGGCGATGCAGCTCGTGCGCGACCCGAGCCAGTTCGACGTCATCGTGACCGAAAACCTCTTTGGCGACATTCTTTCCGACGAGGCGAGTCAGATCACTGGCTCGATCGGCATGATCCCGTCCTCCAGCATGGGCGACGGCACGAACGGACTCTACGAGCCCATCCACGGCTCCGCGCCCGACATCGCGGGGCAGGACAAGGCAAACCCCATCGGCACGATCCTGGCCGCCGCAATGATGCTGCGCTACAGCTTCGACATGGCCGCCGAGGCCGACGCCATCGAGCGCGCGGTGGATAAAACGCTGCGCTCGGGCTTCCGCTGCGGCGACATCATGCAGGAAAACTGCCAACTCGTCGGCTGCAAGGCCATGGGTGCGGAGATCCGCAGCCGTATCTGAAACGATCTCTTCCAAACTTCTTTATGAACCTCTCCTTTGATCCTCTGCATCGCGCGGCGATGCGAAAAAGGTTCCCAAGCCAATGGCTTGGGAACCTTTTTTCTTCCGGTGTTCAGATTTTGCCGATCAGCACAACGATCCCGCCGATCGCGGCCGCGACAAGCAGGTACAGCATCATGGCCGCGCTGCGCTTGATGACGACCGTCCGCCACGGCTTCACGTAGGGAACGCCCTCCATGCCCTCGATACGCCAGATCTTGCTGTGGTCGACCCACAGCAGGTCGATGACAAAGCCGTCGAACCAGTTCACGACCACAAGGAAGAGGTAGGTTTCAAAACTCGCGGTCTTAAAGTCCTTCACGCCGTTCCATCCGGCGATGACCGCGATCAGCACGACGAAGATCACAAGGCAGAAGAACGTCATAAAGCGCTTGCCCTTGCGCAGCTCCTCAGTCTTGTCGGCGATGCCGCGCTTCTGCGCCTCGTCGAGATACGCGTCCGGGTAAAAATAGAGGCAGTTGCGCCCGCTGTCTCGCACCGCGCATTTGACCAGCGCGAGATACAGAAGACAACATAAAATGATCTAAAGCGGTAACAGCATGGCTGTGTTCTCCTTTGAAAAATGCTTTTAAGATGCAAAACCGGCGCTCAGTGCAGCTTCTTCCCCATTTCGATCCGCACCTCGTGCCGCTCAGGATCGTCGTTGGAGTAGGCGTACAGGTCGAAGCCGACGATTTCGAAACCGTTCTTTTTATAAAACGCGATGGCGTTTTCATTGCACGACTGCGTCTCTAAAATCAGCATGCGCGCCCCGGCGTCCTCCGCTGCTCGCTCTATGGGCTTCATCAGTGCCGTGCCGACGCCCCTGCTGCGCTCGGAAAAGTCCAGCACGCAGATGTTGCTGAGCCGAAAACGGTTGTTCCAGCCCTCCATCGAGCCTTCGACATATCCGATCAGTTTTTCGCCCTCGAACGCGCCGAAGGCGATCGGGTCTTCGAGCCATTCGCCGAAGAACACATCGTCAAATGACCGCTCAGTCGGCTCCGCAAAGGGCACATAGTCCATCTGAAAGCCCGTCTCGGACGGGCGGATCTCATAATAGCCATTCGTGCGGTAGCAAGCCGTAAATGTTTTGCCCGCATATATCTCCCTGTCCAAGGGTCTGATCTCCATGCACTCTCCCCTTTCCCATCCAACATCTGATTGGTCCACATCCTACCACATCTTTTTACAAAGTACAAGCGCCCAGCCGAATGGCTGGGCGCTTGTTTGATTCAATAAAAGCCTATGCCGAAAGCAGATTGCTTACTGCATGTCCTTGATCGCGGCCTGCGCGGCGGCGAGGCGGGCGATGGGGACACGGAACGGGCTGCAGGAGACATAGTCCAAGCCGACCTTGTGGCAGAACTCGACGGACGTGGGATCGCCGCCGTGCTCGCCGCAGATGCCGAGGTGGATGTGCGGGTTGGTCTCGCGGCCCATCTTGGCGGCCATGGAGACGAGCTTGCCGACGCCGGTCTGATCGAGACGGGCGAACGGATCGCTCTCGTAGATCTTCTTGTCGTAGTACGCGCCGAGGAACTTGCCGGCATCGTCACGGCTGAAGCCGAAGGTCATCTGGGTCAGGTCGTTCGTGCCGAAGGAGAAGAAGTCCGCTTCCTTGGCGATCTCGTCCGCGGTCAGAGCGGCGCGCGGGATCTCGATCATGGTGCCAACCTTGTACTTCATAGAGCTGCCGGCCTCGGCGATCAGCTTGTCAGCGACCTCGACGACGACGTCCTTGACGTACTTGAGCTCCTTGACCTCGCCGACGAGCGGGATCATGATCTCGGGGATGATGTTCCAGTCGGGATGCGCGGCGTTGACGTTCAGCGCAGCCTTGATGACCGCACGGGTCTGCATGGCAGCGATCTCGGGGAACGTAACGGCCAGACGGCAGCCGCGGTGGCCCATCATGGGGTTGAACTCGTGCAGGGAGGCGATGATGTTCTTGATGTCCTGAACGCTCTTGCCCATGTCCTTGGCGAGCTGCTCGATGTCAGCTTCCTCGGTGGGAACGAACTCGTGCAGCGGGGGATCGAGGAAACGAACGGTCATCGGACGGCCCTCGAGCGCGATATACATGGCTTCAAAGTCGCCCTGCTGCATCGGCTCGAGCTTAGCGAGCGCCTTCTCGCGCTGCTCGACGGTGTCGGAGCAGATCATCTCGCGGATGGCGGGAATACGGTCAGCCTCGAAGAACATGTGCTCGGTGCGGCAGAGGCCGATGCCCTCAGCGCCGAACTTCACGGCCTGCTCGGTGTCGTGCGGGTTATCGGCGTTCGTGCGGACGCCCAGACGGCGATACTTGTCGGCCCAAGCCATGACGCGGCCGAACTCGCCGCCGATGGTGGCGTCGACCGTGGGGATGATGCCGTCATAGATGTTACCGGTGGAACCATCGATGGAGATGAAGTCGCCCTCGTGATAGGTCTTGCCGGCGAGCTCGAACTTCTTGTTCTCCTCGTCCATGTTGATCTCGCCGCAGCCGGAGACGCAGCACTTGCCCATGCCGCGCGCGACGACAGCCGCGTGGGAGGTCATACCACCGCGGACGGTCAGGATGCCCTGGGAGGCCTTCATGCCCTCGATATCCTCCGGAGAGGTCTCGAGACGGACGAGAACGACCTTCTCGCCGCGCTCCTTCCACTCTTTGGCATCCTCAGCGGAGAAGACGATCTTGCCGCAGGCGGCGCCGGGGGAGGCGGGCAGAGCCTTGGCGATGGCGGGAGCCTTCTTGAGGACAGCCGCATCGAACTGGGGATGGAGCAGGGTGTCGAGGTTGCGCGGGTCGATCATGGAGACGGCCTTCTTCTCGTCGATCATGCCCTCGTCCACGAGGTCGCAGGCGATCTTGAGAGCAGCCTGCGCGGTGCGCTTACCGCTGCGGCACTGGAGCATATAGAGCTTGCCGTTCTCGACGGTGAACTCCATGTCCTGCATGTCGCGGTAGTGATCCTCGAGCAGATCGCAGACCTTGACGAAGTCGGCGTAAGCCTGGGGGAACTTCTCTTCCATCTGGGAGATGGGCATCGGGGTGCGGACGCCGGCGACGACGTCCTCGCCCTGAGCGTTGGTCAGGAACTCGCCCATGAGCTTCTTCTCGCCGGTGGCGGGGTCACGGGTGAAGGCGACGCCGGTACCGGAGTTGTCGTTCAGGTTGCCGAAAACCATCGGCATGACGTTGACGGCAGTGCCCCAGGAATAGGGGATGTCGTTGTCGCGGCGATAGACGTTCGCGCGCGGGTTGTCCCAGGAGCGGAACACGGCGCGGATGGCTTCGTACAGCTGGGTCTTGGGGTCGGAGGGGAAGTCCTCGCCGATCTGCTGCTTGTACTCGGCCTTGAACTGCTCGGCGAGTTCCTTGAGGTCGGCTGCGGTAAGCTCGATGTCGAGCTTGACGCCGCGCTTTTCCTTCATCGCGTCGATGAGCTGCTCAAAGTACTTCTTGCCGACTTCCATAACGACGTCGGAGAACATCTGGATGAAGCGGCGATAGGAGTCGTAAACGAAACGCTCGAAGTTGGGGTCGGGGTTGCCCGCGATCATGGCGGCGACGACGTCGTCGTTGAGGCCGAGGTTCAGGATGGTATCCATCATGCCGGGCATGGAAGCGCGCGCGCCGGAACGGACGGAGACGAGCAGGGGGTTCTTCAGATCGCCGAACTTCTTGCCGTTCATCTCTTCCATCTTCGCGACGTATTCCATGATCTCTGCCATGATCTCGTCGTTGATCTTGCGGCCGTCCTCGTAATACTGGGTGCAGGCTTCGGTCGTGATGGTGAAGCCCTGGGGCACGGGCAGACCGATGTTGGTCATCTCGGCCAGGTTCGCGCCCTTGCCGCCCAGAAGCTCACGCATGGTAGCGTTGCCTTCCGAGAACAGGTAGACATACTTTTTGCTCATTGGTTTTCCTCCATTAAAAATGTATCGCTGTGTGATCATTATCAAGCCATATTATTATAGACAGAAAATCCCCGACTTTCAATAACAAGTTGTGAAATTTTTGTCGACTTTCCGCATTTTTTCTCCCACAAAACGCAATTTGGCGCAAAATCGTTCTGTTTTTCCGTCGCGGGGCGCGGATTTTCTTGCAAGCGCCGCACTTTTGCGATATACTATTTTTAAATTTGCGCTGAAAATGCGCGCAGAGTACAGAGCATGGAGCGGGCAATGGAGCTTTTGGATTTTGCAAAAACCGATACGGCGGCGCGTCTTCGCGCCGCGGCAAAGCGCGGCGCACTGTCGCACGCACTCATTTTCAGCGGCAGCGGCGACCGCGTGAGCGCTGCGCGCTATGCCGCCGCGGCGATGGAGTGCACAGCGGAAAGCAAGCCCTGCCTCGCCTGCCCTGCCTGCCGCAAGGTGATGCAGGACATCCACCCCGACGTCACGTTCGTGCGCGACGCAGAGCACAAGGAGCTCTCGATCGACACGGTGCGCGCGATGCGCGCCGACGCGTTCATCCGCCCGAACGAGGGCGCGCGCAAGGTCTACATTTTCGAGGACTGCACCATCCTGACGGAAAAGGACCAGAACGTGCTTTTGAAGCTCGTGGAGGAGGGGCCCGCTTACGCAGCGTTTTTCTTCTGCGCGGAAAATCCGGCGGTTCTGCTCCAGACCATCCGCTCGCGCTGCGTGGAGGTCAAGCTCTCCCCCACCGTCGAAGAGGGCGGCGCGCCTGACGAGCGTGCGCTCGAGCTCGCGCGGCTCATCGCCGAGGGGGCGCGCGCGTCCCGCGCGGCATTCCTCGCAAAGCTCGAAACGCAGAAAGTCACGCGCGACGACCTGTCCTCACTTTTCGAGGGGACGCGGCTTCTGCTCTCGTCCACCCTGCTGGGGCAGTACGGCGTGAGCGTACCGGAGAGGGATCTTCGCATCGCGCGGTCGCTGGCTTCGCGCTTGACAAAAGCCAAATTACTCGGCACAATAGATTTATTGCAGGACTACCGCAATAAATGCACCTATAACGTCGGCGTCGGGCCCACGCTGGGCGGCTTCGCCGTTGAATTGGAGGAAACCCTTTGACAGAAGTGATCGGAGTCCGCTTCCGCGGCGGATGCAAGGAATATTATTTTGACCCGCACGGCATCACGGTCGAACCCAACCAGTTCGTCATCGTCGAGACCGCGCAGGGGCTCGAGTACGCCCAGTGCGTCTCGGGAAACCATGAGGTGGAGGACGATTCCGTCGTCCAACCGCTGCGCCCGCTCGTGCGCGTGGCGACGGAGAACGATGACCGCACCTACGCCTACAACAAAACGCGCGAAAAGAACGCCTTCGAGGTCTGCCAGAAGAAGATCGCCGAGCGCGGGCTCGACATGAAACTCGTGCGCGTGGAGAGCAACTTCGACGGCAGCAAGATCATCTTTTTCTTCACGTCCGATGGGCGCGTGGACTTCCGCGAGCTCGTGCGCGACTTAGCCGGTGTGTTCCGTGCCCGCATCGAGCTGCGGCAGATCGGCGTGCGCGACGAGGCGAAGATGCTCGGCGGCCTCGGCATCTGCGGTCGGCCTTTCTGCTGCTCGCAGTTTTTGGACGACTTCGTCCCCGTTTCGATCAAGATGGCCAAGACGCAGAACCTGAGCCTGAACCCGACGAAGATCTCCGGCACGTGCGGCAGACTCATGTGCTGCCTCAAATACGAGCAGAACGCCTATGAGGACGCGGCGCGCCGCTGCCCGAAGCAGGATTCGTTTGTCGCAACGCCCGACGGCCTTGGCAACGTGAGCTCGGTCGACATTCTGCGCGAGCAGGTGCTCGTGCGCCTCGACGGGCAGAACGAGAGCCCCAAGCGCTACCGCACCTGCGAAATTCATGTGCTGCGCAACGGCAAGGGCTCGCGCGACGGCATCGAGCTCCCCACGACGCTTCCCGAGCGCTATCAGGAACCGCCGGAGGAGCCGCAGCTGGCGCTGAACTTCTTCTCGTCTGCCAAGCCCATCGTGCCGCCCGAACAGTGGACGGCCCCCGTCGCAAAAGCGGACGCCCCCGCCGCTGACGAGGAGGAGAAGGAAAAGCGCCGTTCCCGCCGCGGCGGCCGCGGTCATCGCGGCGGCAGAGGCCGCGGCAAGGGCAGCGGCGAAGGCGGCGAGAAGTCCGCCGCGCCGAAGAGTGAAAACACGCCCCAAAAGGGTGGCGACAAGCCCGCCGAAAAGCGAAGCGAACGCCCCGCGCGCGGCGATAAGCCGAGCAGTGAACGTCCGCCCCGCAATCCCGACAAGAACGGCGAGCGCCGTGCCCCGCGCCAGAGCAAGCCGAACAGCGAAACTCCCGACGCGCCGAAAGCCCCGCGTCCGCCCCGCCCGCCGAAAGCCGAGGCCGCGATTGAGGGCGGCGAGAACAAGCCGCGCCGCCGCAGCCACCGCGGCGGCAGAGGCCGCCGCAGAAGTGGCGGTCAGGGCGTCGAAAATCCCGCGCCGAAGAGCGAAGCGTAAAAAAGAAATAGAACCGCCGCGAAGCACAGTTGTTTCGCGGCGGTTTTGCCAAAAGGCGGAAAGGAATTGCTTCCATGCTGTACCATGCCTCCCCCACCGGCGGTCTCACCGTCCTCACGCCGCACGTCTCCAACCATGGCCACCCGCTCGTCTATTTTTCGAAGAAACGGGAAAATGTGCTGGTCTATCTGAGCAATGCCGTTGAAAAATACTGCCGCGACACCGGCTTTGTCCACACGGGCCGGTGGGAAAAATGGGGGCCTTACGGCTTCGACTTAGACGGCGTGCAGCGGCTGGAGGAATACTACCCCAACGCACTGGAGGAGACCTATGCCGGCGTCTCCGGCTATATCTACGGCGCGGAACCGGCAAATACCGCCCCTGTTTCCGATGTGCCGTTCGCGGTCACGTCCGAAGAGGCGGTAGCAGTCGTCTCGTGCGAGTTCGTCCCCGATGCCTATGAGGCCATTCTCCGCGCAGAGCGGGAGGGGCTGCTGCGCATTCTGCACTATGCGCAGACCGACGATCCGTTCCGCGCCTGGATATGGCAAACCATGAAACATGAATACGAAAATGCCGAAAAGCAGCCCGACTACCGTCATTTTATCAAAGGAAAATTCGGCATCATCGGCTGATATCTTTACGCAAAACATCCCTTTTCATTTCTCCCGCGCCGTGGTATACTTTCGTCGAAAAACAACGAGAAAAGAAGAGAGGATCCATCATGCTGAAATTCAACAAGGTGCTGCTCGCCAGCGACTTTGACAACACGCTCGTCTACACGCAGGGCGCGCTCGAGCGCGGTGAGGACATCCCGCCGATGAGCGCGCGCAACCGCGAGGCGGTCGAGTACTTCATCCAAAACGGCGGCTATTTTTCGATCTCCACCGGCCGTGCGCTGCCCGCCTTTGCCCGCTACGCCAAGGACCTGCCCTGCAATGCCCCCTGCGTCATCGCCAACGGCGCGGCCATCTATGACTTCAACAAGGACTGCTATGTGGAGACCGCGTTTTTAGACGCGGACATCTACGATCACGTCGACGCGCTGCTCGCGCGCTTCCCCGGCCTGTGCTTCGAGATCTACCACGACGACCGCCGCATCCACGTCCTGCACCCGAACGACTACACGCGCAACCACGAGCACCTGACGCGCGCGAAGACCGAGGAGGTCAAGGACTTCCGCGAGGTAGACCTGCCGATCATCAAGCTGCTCTTTGAAGAGGAAAAGCCGCTTCTGGAGCAGGTGCGCGACTTCATCGTCTCTCAGGAGTGGGGAAAACGCTACGAGCTCATCTTTTCGAGCGATCACCTGCTTGAGCTGACGCGCCGCGGCGCGACGAAGGGCGGCATGATCTTAAAGCTTGCCAAGCTCCTCGGCGTTGCGCGCAAGGACATCTACTGCATCGGCGACCACAACAATGACATTCCGATGCTCGAGGTCTCCGAGATCGGCTTCGCGCCCGAAAACGCCATCCCCGAGGTCAAGGAATGGGGGGCGCACATCGTCTGCCACTGCAAGGACGGCGCGCTGGCGGACGTGGTGGAAATCCTAAACAGGCGATATTGACTTCAAAAAGCGGCTTTTGCCGCTTTTTTGAGGGGGATCACACTCCGCTTCGTGCCTTGCCGCCCGCAGGGCGGCTGCGACACGCGCAGAGCGAGAAGAATAATCGCCACGCACATGTCGCGGCGATTTATGATCGAAATTTATTTTGCGTCTGCGGACGCGAAAGTCTGCGACGCTTTTTGATCTTGCAGATACAATGTCCCTCTTGCGCGCAAAAATCTGCGAGACGCTTTTTTATCCTCTGCTGTCCTTTTTCGTACAACTTTTCGTTTGCTCGCGCATATAATAGCCGGGTGAGAGAAAAGCTGAAAGGAATGGTACAATGAAGGAAAAAGACAACATCCGTCATGGCGACGTGGACGACATGATCTTCGGCAGCGAGGCGCATGTCAGCGAACGATAATATGCCAAAAGGCTCCGCTTTCGCGGAGCCTTTTCTCACTTTTATAATGCCTTTTCGATCGTGCCGCCGCCGAGGACCTCTTCGCCATCATAGAAGACGACGGCCTGTCCTGCCGTGACGGCGCGCTGGGGCGTGAGGAGCTCGACGTGCGCGCAGCCTCCTTCCAGCGGTGTGACGACGGCATCGCACTCTTTCTGGCTGTAGCGCGTTTTGGCGGTGCAATAGACTTTTTCCGCAGGCGTCTCCCCCGCGATCCAGTTCACACGCGAGGCGAGCAGCGCCGAGGAAAACAGTTCCTCGTTGTCGCCGAGCAGCACGGTATTATTTTCGGCATTTTTGGATATCACATAGAGCGGGCGGTCCGCGCTCACGCCGAGGCCCTTGCGCTGCCCCGCCGTGTAGCACTCCAAACCGCGGTGGCGGCCGAGCACGCGGCCCGTTTCGTCGACAAAGTCGCCGGGCTGCGGCGTCACGCCGCCGTAGTCGTGCAGAAAGCGCACATAGTCCCCATCGGGGATGAAGCAGATATCCTGCGAATCGGCCTGATGGGCGTTTGCAAGGCCCGCCTCCTCCGCCTGTTCGCGAATTTCCGGCTTTTCAAAGCTGCCGACCGGCAGCAGCAGGTGCGCGAGCTGCTCCTGCGTGAGCTGATAGAGCACGTAGCTCTGGTCCTTCGCGCGGCTCTCGCCGCGCAGCAGCCGGTAACGTCCGCTCGCTTCGTCATAGCCGACGCGGGCATAGTGCCCCGTCGCGATGTAGTCAAAGCCCATCTCCAGCGTGCGGTCCAAAAATGCACCGAATTTGAGGCAGCGGTTGCAGTCGATGCACGGATTCGGCGTGCGGCCCGCGCGGTACTCGCTGACGAAGTGATCCATCACCTCGCGCGCAAAAAGCTCGTGCTCGTCGAAGATGTAAAACGGCATACCGAGACCGTCGGCAATACGCTTCGCGCCGTCCGTCTCGTTGCCGCAGAGCGACAGCGTCGCGCCCGCGCACTCGTAGCCCTGCTTTTGCAGCAAAAGCGCGGCGGCGGAGGAATCCACGCCGCCGCTCATGGCGATCAAAACTTTTTTCTTCATCTGTGTCCCTTAATCCAGATACTTTTGCAGAAATGCCTCGCTCGAAAGCGCGTCGGACATCTCCACGAGCGTGCGGTTGAAGCCGCCGGCGTAGTCGCTGCCGCGGTCCTTGAGCTGTACGCGCCCGGCCTTTACCGCAGGGAGCGAGACGGTAAAGAGCGAGCCCTTTCCCTCTTCCGACTGCGCGACGATCATGCCGCCGTGGCCCTGCGCGATGCGCTGGCAGATGGGAAGGCCCAGTCCCAAGCCGCGCGGCGGCATGGGGTTCTGCCCGCCGTCCATAAAGCGGTCGAACAAATGGGCCAGCGTGTCGCTGTCCATGCCCTTTCCCGTGTCCGCCACGGTGATCTTGACAAATCTCCCCTCCGTTTTCACGCGCACGCGGACACTGCCGCCCTTGGGCGTAAATTTAAGCGCGTTGGAGAGGAGATTCAGCAGCAGCTTGCGGATGGCCTCGGCGTCGAGGGCGATGATGCGGCTGTCGCGGTCGGCGAGGAAGTCGAGCTCCACGCCGCGCTGCGCAAAAAGGAAGTCCACCTCGGCGCACACGCTGCGGCAGACGCCGACAATGTCGTCATCGTAGAGCTCGAAGCGCTTGCGCTCAAACAGGTTCCCCGCGTCGGTCAGATTGCTGATGACGCGGTAGAGCTGGTAATAGCTCTGGTAAAATGCCGCGGCGGTGCGGTCAGTCTTCGGGTCCTTCTCCCGCGTCTCCTGCGGTGCCATGCGGTCGACCGCCGTGTAGATCGTCGAAAGCGAGGTGCGCAGCTGCAGCGCGATGTTCGGCAGCACATCCGACAGCATTTTCAGTTCTTCTTCAGTATAATCCCGCATAGCGTCTCCTAATAAAAGTTCTCCTACCGGTAGCATTCACCGCAGGGAGGCGGAGTTTGCGCGGAAAGAATTGGTGTTTTCGCGATAAGCTCGCGCTTAGAACGTTTTGTTGTACAGCGTTGTAGTATGAGGGTAGCAAAATTTCGGTCAAAAAGCAAGGAATTTGTGGAAATTATGAAAAAAATAGAGTTTTTGCAAAAAAGGACTTGCAAAACGAAACTACTGCTATATAATATCTAAATGTACCAAACATTCGATATATTCCGATAAACAGGAAGGAAGTAAGTTTTATGAGTATTAAGGTCGGTATTAACGGCTTTGGCCGCATTGGCCGTATGGTCTTTCGCGCAAGCCTGAACCATCCTGAGATCGAGATCGTGGGCATCAATGACCTCTGCCCCGCCGATTATCTGGCCTACATGCTGAAATACGATACTATGCACGGCAGATTCGCCGCCGATGTGAAGAGCAACGATTACGGCATCGTGGTCAACGGCCGCGAGATCCCCGTCTTCGCCGAGCGCAACCCCGCGGATCTGCCCTGGGGTAAGATCGGCGCGGAGTACGTCGTCGAATCCACGGGCCTGTTCCTGACGAAGGAAAAGGCGCAGGCGCACATCGACGCCGGCGCGAAGAAGGTCGTCATGTCCGCCCCGTCCAAGGATGACACGCCGATGTTCGTCTGCGGCGTCAACCTCGATTCCTACACGAGCGACATGCAGTTCGTCTCCAACGCCTCGTGCACCACGAACTGCCTGGCCCCCATCGCCAAGGTCCTGAACGACTGCTTCGGCATCAAGGATGGCCTGATGACCACCGTGCACTCCGTCACCGCCACGCAGAAGACCGTGGACGGCCCGTCCCTGAAGGACTGGCGCGGCGGCCGCGCGGCCACGGGCAACATCATCCCCTCCTCCACCGGCGCCGCCAAGGCCGTCGGCAAAGTCATCCCCTCGCTCAACGGCAAGCTGACCGGTATGTCCATGCGCGTTCCCACGCTGGATGTCTCCGTCGTCGACCTGACCGTCAACCTTGAAAAGCCCGCCACCTACGATGAGATCTGCGCGGCCATGAAGAAGGCCAGCGAGGGCGAGCTCAAGGGCATCCTCGGCTACACCGACGAGGCGGTCGTTTCGTCCGACTTCCTCGGCGATCCGCGCACGTCGATTTTCGACGCCAAGGCCGGTATCGCCCTGACGGACACGTTCGTCAAGGTCGTGAGCTGGTACGACAACGAGATCGGCTACTCCAACAAGGTGCTCGACCTCATCGAGCACATGTACTCGGTCGACCACGCCACGAAGTAACTTAGCTTTTTTCTGTTCCTGTTTTTGGGTAAAAACAGGACGGTGCTCCTCTGAGACAAGAGGGATCTGGTGCGAGATCCCTCTTGTTTTTTTCGCGTTTTCGGTGGTATACTGCCATCGTTGCAAATTTTTCTTTGAGGTGGATCATGTTTCAAGGTTTTACGCCCGAGGCCGTCGAGTTCCTCTGGGACATCAAATTCAACAACAACCGCGAGTGGTTCCTGCCGCGAAAAGAGCAGTTTCTCGCGCTGCTCGACCGGCCGATGCGCGAGCTCGGCAGCGAACTGTTCGACGCGATCGCCGCAGAATATCCCAAGCAGTCGCTGAAATTACACGTCTGCCGCATCTACCGCGACGCTCGCCGTCTCTTTGGCCGCGGCCCATATAAGGACCACCTGTGGTTCACGATCGAGCGCCCGCACGAGCGCTTCGAGGGCGTCCCCGCGCTGTATTTCGAGCTCGCACCGAACTACTTCAGCTATGGCTGCGGCTACTGGGACGCCTCCCCCGCTACGATGGCCAAGCTCCGCCGCCGCATCGAGACCGACCCCAAAAGGCTTGAAAAGCTCGTGCGCAAGCTGAATAAATCCCGCTTCACGCTCTCCGGCGAGCAGTTCAAGCGCCCGAAGGGCGACGTCGGCAAACTCCTGAACCCGTGGTACAACGCGAAAAATATCGCCGTCGGCTATGACGACAATCCCGAAGGCATGCTGTTCACGCCGGAGCTCAAAGACGAAGTCCTCGCGGGCTTCCGCGAGCTGATGCCGCTGTATCTGTATCTCGATTCGCTGGCGGGCGATCCCGAACCGAATAAAGAATAATGCCGCTCGCAGAGCGGCGAGGAATTCCCACGCCGCGCGGGAGTGCGGTAAAAAGGGGGGATTCTCTCACGTGAGAGAATCCCCCCTTTTGATCCCCCAAGAGAACGGCAGGGGCGTTTCGATCTCGCCCCTGCACCCCTAACGACCAAAAGGGAGGGACCTTGCCCCTCCTTTTTGGATTATCTTCCCCGCTGTTGCTTCTGACGGCGCGGCATTGCTGCGCTCGCCGCGTTCAGAATTGCTTCTATTTTAGTTCTGTGCTGTGATATAGATCTCTTCTGTCTTTTGTTGAGCGGAGATAAGCAGTTCTTTTGCATCACCGTAGTTTTGCACTTCCATTTTTTCGAGTGCATCGGTCACTGCGTTGAATAGCGTGGTGTACATTTTCTGATAGTCAGTCATTACAGGCACCTCCTTAACCCTTTTCGGTTATTTTAACCCAAAAGAGTTAATCTTTTCAAGAGGAAAACGATATTCTTTATGAAAAGAAAGCGGGGTGGTCGTGATGACAGTGGGTGAAGCCGTGCGGCGGCGCATTTTGGCGCTGTGCGAAGAACGAAGTATCACGATCAACCGCTTGAGCATCCTCAGCGGCGTCACGCAATCCACGCTTAATAACATTATGAGCGGCCGAAACCACACGACGACCGTCGCAACGGTCAAAAAGCTCTGCGACGGCCTGAATATCACCGTCGATGAATTTTTCTGCCCCGAATACTTCCACGATCTCGAACAGGAATTAAAATAAAACGACCGCCACTGCGGTCGTTTTATTTTATGCGGCGAGCGAAGCAATGCCGCTTCGGCAGGCATTATCGAGACGGCATCATCCGAAGCAGGCGCAGTTCTTACCGGAAGTACCACAGGGAGGATAATCCAAAAAGGAGGGGCTACGCCCCTCCCTTTTGGTCGTTAGGGGGTGCAGGGGGCGAAATCGAAACGCCCCCTGCCTTTCTCTTGGGGGTTCCAAAGGGGGAGGTTCTCTTTTGAAAGAGAATCTCCCCCTTTGCCCCGTGCAGCGCCATCGGCGCTGCCCTCCCCCCCGCACTTTCGTGCAGAAAATCAAAAAGCGACGGCTTTTTCAGCCGTCGCTTCTCTATCTGCATTACTGCAAAACCTTTTTGTTGCCGTGGGTGGCCTTCATGCGCAGCTCTTTGTTGAGGATCGTCTTGCGGATGCGCAGGTTCTTGGGCGTGACCTCAAGCAGCTCGTCGTCGGCGAGGAACTCGAGGCACTGCTCCAGGCTCATCTGCTTGGGCGGGACAAGGCGCAGCGCGTCGTCCGAGCCGGAAGCGCGCATGTTCGTCAGCTGCTTCTTCTTGCACACGTTGACCGTGATGTCCTCCTGCTTGGGGGACTGACCGACGACCATACCCTCGTACACGTCGACGCCCGCGCCGATGAACAGCACGCCGCGCTCCTGCGCATTGAAGAGGCCGTAGGTGATGGACGTGCCCGTTTCGGACGCGACGAGAGAGCCGGTATTGCGGCGGGCAAGCTCGCCCTTGTAGGGTGCGTAGGAATCAAACACGCTCGCCATGATGCCCTCGCCCTTGGTGTCGGTGAGGAACTCGTTGCGGTAACCGAACAGGCCGCGCGCAGGAATGAGGAATTCGAGCTTCATGCGGCTGCCGATGGGCGTCATCTCGGCGAGGTCGCCCTTGCGGGAGCCGAGCTTTTCGATGACCGCGCCGACATACTCCTGCGGCACGTCGCACACAAGGCGTTCGATGGGCTCGCACTTCTTGCCGTCGATCATCTGATACAGGACGCGCGGGGGCGAGACCTGGAACTCATAGCCTTCGCGGCGCATGGTCTCGATGAGGATGGACAGCGACATTTCGCCGCGGCCCGCGACGTTGAACGCGTCCGTCGAGCCCTCGAGCTCGGTGACGCGGAGTGAAACGTCCTTGAGCGTTTCGCGGAAGAGACGGTCGCGCAGCTGGCGCGAGGTGACGAACTTACCCTCACGTCCGGCGTAGGGAGAGTCGTTGATGGAGAACGTCATCTCCATCGTGGGGGCGCTGATCTTGACGAACGGGAGCGGCTCGACGCACTCGGGCGCGCAGATCGTATCACCGATCGTGATGTCGCCGATGCCGGACAGGCAGATGATGTTGCCCGCGGTGGACTCGGTGACGGGGTTCTTGGCAAGGCCCTCAAATTCGTACATGGAGACGGCCTTGGCCTTCTTCGGCGCGGCGTCGGGGTCGTGGTAGTTGCACACGGCGATCTCCTGATTCTGCTTGAGCGTGCCTCGCTCGATGCGGCCGATGGCCATGCGGCCGACGTACTCGTTATAGTCGATGGCGGAGACGAGCATCTGGAACGGCGCGTCCACATCGGCCTCCGGCGCGGGGATATACTCAAGAATGGTGTCGAAGAGGGGCTTTAAGTCCGTGCCGGGCACATCGGGCGAATAGGACGCCGTGCCGTTGCGGCCGGAGCAGAAGAGCATCGGGGAGTCAAGCTGCTCGGGCGTTGCGTCGAGATCCATCAGCAGCTCAAGCACTTCGTCCACGACCTCGTGGATGCGCTGGTCGGGGCGGTCGATCTTGTTGACGACGACGATGACGCGGTGACCCAGCTCCAGCGCGCGGGAGAGGACGAAGCGCGTCTGCGGCATGGGGCCCTCAGCGGCGTCGACGAGCAGGATGACGCCGTTGACCATCTTGAGGATACGCTCGACCTCGCCGCCGAAGTCGGCGTGGCCCGGGGTATCGACAATGTTGATCTTGGTGTCGCCGTAGCGGATGGCGGTGTTTTTAGCAAGGATCGTGATGCCGCGCTCACGCTCGAGGTCGTTCGAGTCCATGACGCGGTCGACGACCTCCTGATTTTCGCGGTACACGCCGCCCTGCTTGAGCATTTCGTCGACGAGGGTGGTCTTGCCGTGGTCGACGTGGGCGATGATGGCTACATTGCGAAGTTTTTCATTCTGCATAGGTGATCTCTCCTTCCTGCCGCTGGGCAGGGATATCAAATCGTAAGTCTTTAACTGTAATAGTATATTCTGCCGCTTCGTCATTTGCAAGATTTTTTGAAACTTTTTTTGTCTCTTTTGCAGAAAAATTAGGAAAAGAGGCTGCCTGTCCTCTCGGGCAGGCAACCTCGCACAGTTTTTACCCGCAAGGGGTATGGGCATCCGTAAAGCAGCAAAGCTGCTAACGGTTGCCCAAGTGCCCGCAGGCACAAATGTTCTTGATCGTTTTCCGCCGCAACCGGTGCGTGGCGGAAAACACCTTGCGCATAGTGGAAACCAGCGAAGCGCCGCCAGTGGCGGAAACAGCGAGCTGGGTTCGAGGAAACGGCACGATTGGCACGCCTGCAAGGGCGCTCCAATCGTAGTGCCGCAACGGTGCAAAGTCGAATCGCCCGTTTTAACGGGCAACCGAGGCGCAAAGCGACGCGAAACCTGCTCAAATCAGTGGTTCACCACTGATTTGAAGGCGTCAGCCCAGCAATGCACTCAGCTCGTCAATCAGCTCGCCGAACAGCGACAGCGCGTCGTTGACGGGCGCGGGCGTGCGCATGTCGACGCCCATGTCGCGCAGCAGCTCGACCGGCTCTTTCGAGCAGCCGCCGGAGAGGAACTTCTTGTAGTCCTTGACGGCGCTCTCGCCCTCGCGCAGAATGCGGTTGGCGATGGCGACGGCGGCGGAGAAACTCGTCGCGTACTGGAAGACATAGTAATTGTAGTAGAAGTGCGGGATGCGTGTCCACTCAAGCGCGATCTCGTCGTCGGAGATCATCGTATCGCCGAAGTAGAGCTTGTTGAGCGCTAAATACTTCGCGCTCAGCGCGTCGGCGGTCAGCGCCTCGCCGCTCTCGGCCATCTTGCCCATTTGGAGCTCGAACTCGGCGAACATCGTCTGGCGGTACAGTGTACCCTTGAACTGGTCGAGGAAGTGGTTGATGAGATACGCGCGCTGCTTGCGGTCGTCGGTCTTGCCGAGCAGGTGGCGCATCAGGAGGATCTCGTTGCAGGTCGAGGCGACCTCGGCGACGAAGATGACGTACTCCGCCGTATTCACCGGCTGGTATTTGCAGGAGTGCCACGTATGCATGGCGTGGCCCATCTCGTGGACGAGGGTGAACATGCTGTCGAGGTTATCCTTGTGGTTGAGCAGCACGTAGGGGTGGGGCCAGCCGTTGCCGGTGCAGTAGGCGCCGCCGCGCTTGCCGGTGTTCTCATACACGTCGAGCCAGCGGTTGCTGAAGGCCTCCTCAAGCACGTCCGTATAGTCCTTGCCGAGCACCGCGAGTGCTTCGAGCGCGGTCTTCTTGGCCTCTTCAAAGGAGATTTCAACGTCCGCGTCTGCGACGATCGGGGTGTAGACATCGTACATGTGCAGCTCGTCAACGCCTAAGATCTTCTTGCGCAGCTCGACATAGCGGTACATCTTGCCGAGGTTGCCGTGCACCGCGTCGATGAGATTCGTGTAGACCTCGACCGGCACCTCGGTCACGTCAAGGGACGCCTCGAGCGTGGAATTATAGTGGCGCGCGTCGGCGAAGAACTTGAGCTGCTTGAACTGCGCGTCCAGCGTGGAGGCGTAGGTGTTGCGGAACTCGCCCGTGCGCTTGTAGTAGGCCTTGAAGGCGTTTTCGCGCAGCGTGCGGTCGGCGCTCATCAGCATCGGGACGAACGTGCCGTCCGTCAGCTGGTGGGCCTCGCCCTTTGCGTCCGCCACATCGGGGTAGCGTATATCGGCATTGTGGAACATACTGAACGTGTTGGAGGGGCTTTCGCTGATCTCGCCCGCGGCGGCGAGGATCTTTTCGCACTCGGGCGAAAGGATGTGCGCCTTGCGGCGGCGCAGCTTGTCAATGCTGCGGCGATAGGTCTCGAGCTTCGGCTCCTCGGCGTAGAAGCGCGCAAGCGTTTCGTCAGGGATGGCCATGATCTCGCTCGCTTCAAAAGAGCCCGCGCTGTTCAGCGCAACCGACGTGGAAAACGCCTTGCTGCGCATGCCCTGATAGAAGGAATTGCCCACGTCCTGGTCGCTGCGGCAGCTCGCGTACTGCACAAACTTCGAAACGCGCACCGTGATCTCATCGCTGAGCGTGAACCAGTCGAGCAGCGTCTTCGCGCTCTCGCCGAGCTTGCCGGCGTAGGCGGCCATGCGCTCGGGATAGGCCTTGAGCGCTTCGAGCTCCTCGTTCCACTTATCATCGCTCGCAAATATGTCGCTTAAATTCCAGGTGAACTCCTCGGGCACCTCGCTGCGCGGGAGAATCGTCTTTCCGTCCATAGGTTTACCGTCCTTTTCTCAATATTTCTCACTGGTTCTGTCCGCCGTCTGCGGTCAGAGCCGCTCTTGCGTCCCATTATAACGGACGGCGGCAGTGAATACAAGCGCTTTTCTCCACCCCGTTCTCGACAAATCAGGCATTGACAAATCCACTGACAAAAGGGTAAAATATTTTTATCATCCGCGTCTGTAGCTCAGTTGGATAGAGCGCGAGCCTCCTAAGCCCGAGGCCCCCGGTTCGAGCCCGGGCAGGCGCACCAAAACGCTGTGATCTCAATGGATTGCGGCGTTTTTTCTTTTTGCTTATCAAGCAAATTTCACAGCTGTTATCGTGTCAAACGCCTGCATGGCACCACCAGCTGATCTCGAACCGTTTTCTCTATTTTCTCATTTCCGGCACACTCCTTGCCTTGTACATCGTGTACCTTGCTGTGCTGTTTTTCCAATCTACCTCCGCAAACAAGCGCAGAGGATCGACCTCTCGGTCCACCAGAACCGTAAATCCCAAACTGGGATTTTTAGGCTTATTCGGTTTTGCCGGATTTTTAGGATTTTGGACTTACCGCGTCGACCAGACCATTTTCCCCTTCGTGTTTTTTGTGTTTTTCGGCTTTTTCGGATTTTTCTATGAGGGGAAAATGTCAAATACCCTGATAGACGAACGGTACAAAGAAAACAAAATGAGAGCGCAAAGCACAGCGAACAAAACTGCTCTGTCCATTATTTTTTTGCAATACTGATTCTGGGACAGGGAAGGCTCATGGGGTGCCTTGAATACACCCTAATTGCTCTTGTTATTGTGATCGCTCTTTCCATAGCGCTTGAACTATTCCTCAGTGAGTATCTGCTATATCATTATGACCACGATGAACCGTTTGATGAAAGCGAGGAATAAACGTGCCTGATTTTGAATGCCGATTAAAAAAGTACAGGCTATTAAAAGATTTGACCCAAGAGCAGTTGGCGGCGCAGGTAGGCGTGCGGCGGGAAACCATCATGCGGCTGGAAAAGGCACAATACAATCCCTCACTTAAACTGGCGATCGATATTGCAAGGGTTGTCGAAGCGCCGATCGAAGAAATCTTTGTTTTCAAGTGATCTGTGCGGAACTGACCGGCCGGCAGTAAATAACGGTGTACTGCACGGTATGAAATGAGATAGCCGGCTTCTAAGCGTCAGTCCGCCAGTTAGCGTCTGGTCGGGGATGCCAAAAGGCCCTGGAAGCGCTGCTTCCAGGGCCTTTTTATTTTCTCTTATTTTATCGCACTGGGCGGGGCTCACGCCTGCATATCGGTCTGTCTGCGGTAGCTGCGCAGGAACAGGAGCGACATGACAAGGCACATCGCCTCGGAAAGAACGGGCGTGTACCAGATCGCCTCGCCGCCGAACGCGGCGGCAAGCGTCAGCAGCACCGCGCTTTGCAGCACAAGACCGCGGCCGACGGAAATGCTGATGGCCGGAACCGGGCGCTCGAGCGCCGTCAAAAAGCCGCCGATGACGATGTTGAAGCCAAGGAACAGATACGAAACGCTGTAATGCCGGAACGCGCGCACCGAGTACGCGACCAGCTCCTCCCCCGCGTGCGAGAGATAGAGGCGCACGAGCTGCGGCGCAAAGACGTAAAGCCCGAGGAAGAGCACCGGCGCAGCGATGCAAACGGTCGTGAGCGCATAGCGCAGGAGCTTTCTGCACGCGGCGCGATCGCCCCTTCCGTACTGGAAGCTCACGAGCGGCTGCGAGCCCTGCGAGATGCCGACCATCAGCTGGATGATGAGCGACGTCACATAGGCAATGACCGTGTAGGTCACAACGCCGTCCGTACCAATATATTTGAGCACCGTGCGGTTGAAGAGGAAGATCATCAGTCCCGTGCACAGCTCCGTCACGCCGTCGGCAAGGCCGATGGGCAGGATGCGCGCGTAAAGGTGCGGATCGAAGCGGAATTTGCACAACCGGAACGTGCACTTTTTGCTGAAAAAGTGCGCAAAGTACGAGAGGCAGGTGACAAGCTGTGAAATGCCCGTGGCGACTGCCGCGCCGAAAACGCCCATGTCGAACCAGAAAATCGCGATATAGTCGAGCACGCAGTTTGTCAGGCACCCGCCGATGACCGTGAAGAGCGCGTAGCGCGGGAAACCGTCCGTCTTGACGAGCACCTCAAGGTTGTAGGACACCAGATAGCACACGCTGAACGGCGCAAGGCCGAGAAGATAATGCTTGACATAGTCGAGCGTAATCTCGTCCGCGCCGAGAAGGCGGGCGAACGGCTCCAAAAACAGCAGCACGAGCGCCGTGGCCACCGCGCCGAGGATGAGCAGCGTGGCAAAATTCTGTGAAAAGAGGGTGTTGGCCTCGTGCCGTTTATCCTGCGCGATGGCAATGGCAATCAGTGTAGACGAGCCGACGGCAAAGAGCACGGCAATGGAAAACAGCGCGTTGGTAAAGGGGATGGCGAGGTTGACGGCGCTCATGGCGTATTCGTTAACGCCGAGGGAAACCATCAGGCCGTCGACCATCGAGTAGAGCGAGAATACCACCTGTGAAGCCACGGTGGCCGAAACAAATTGGACAAAGTCATGTTTCAGACCTTTGCCTGAGAGTAACAAAATAACACGTCCTTAAATTATAATATTTCATTATGCGTTGATCTGACCGATCCCAAAGCTCCCTGCGCGGAGGGTCGCCGCATCATAGACGGTGTGCGCCATAAGCGTCACCGTCCGTTTCCGGCGCTGCAAAACGCGTGCGGTCATGTCCTGAAGAAGTGACTCACCTCCATAGAAAAAATCTCCTTCCAGCATTTGGTGTGATCTGAAAACGCCGTCTGCGGCAAAAAGCGGCCAAATATAAGAAAAGCAGCCGCAAAAACGGCTGTATCTTCGACGCCAAGGCGGCTTTTGATCGGTCTGTAGTTTTATTGTACCATAGGTTTGCCGGTTTTGCAATCACCTGTGCAAAACCGAAACACAAACGAAACACCTGCTCTCACCGCTGTCCTGCTCCCCGCTCCGTCCTTGTCAAGCGGCAGAGGAGGCGGCCTGCCGATGCAGGCCGCCTCCTCTGTTTCCTTTTGGGCTTATCGCACGCTTCCCTCCCCGCCCATAAGGGCGGTCATCTCCTCGATGCGCTCGAGGGGGAACGGCGGCGCGCTGAGCGGCCGCATGGCGATACTCATAAGCTTCATCGGGTTGTCGTCCGCCGCCACGCGGTTGGAGCTGAGCACTCCGCAGCGCTTGCAGCGGTGGATGATCGCCCACTCGCCGCCTCTTCGCACCCAGACGGCCACGGGCTCCATGATGCCGCCGCAGTCGCTTTCGCGGTCGCCCGGCTCAATGTCCACGTGCAGGCTCGATAAGCAGTTCGGGCAGTGGTTGCGATGGTCGCTGCCGGCGTTTTCCGGCGTGCAGAGCCGCCCACAGACCTTGCAGGTGAAGGTGTCGCGGCAGGCGTGGGTCTTGTAGTACCCTTTTTCAAAGATTTTGTGTTTGTTTTCGCGGTTCATGTTGTCCTCCTGAAAAGCAAGGCTCTCGGGAGGAACGGCGTGTATCAGTAAATTTGCCGGTCCTCCCGGTCAGCGCACACGCTCCAGTGACATCGTTTTAGACTTCAAAAAACGGCTCCTTCATTTTAAAAATTCCGGCAGCCCGGAAAGGCTTGCCGCAGCTATCGTAACGCCGGAACGACCCGTTGTCAAGCGCTCCGCGTTTTTCCCTCATTCCGCCGTGCGCAGCAGCAGGACGGTGACGTCATTGACGTTCGTGCCCGTCGCACCGGTTTTGAGAAGTCCGCCGACTGCGCCGAGCGCATGGTAGGCGTCGTTATCATTGAGCGACTGCACGGGGTCAATGCCCCGCTCCCGCAGCATTTTTGCAGTCTGACCGTCCACAACGCCGCCCGCGGCATCGGTCGGTCCGTCCGTCCCGTCGGAGCCGGCAGAGAAGACGAGCGCGTTCGAAAGTCCCTCAATGCCGAGCGCTGCGGAGAGCGCGATCTCCTGATTGCGCCCGCCGAGGCCATTTCCCCGCAGATGAACGACCGTTTCGCCGCCCATGAGGAACGCAAGGTTCTTCCCGTCGTGCGCATGCGTGCGCGCAATGGAAGCAAGCATGCTGCCCGCCTCGCGCGCCTCGCAGCAGAGGCAATCGGTGAGGATCATCGGCTCGTAGCCGAGTGCTTCGCACGCCGCGGCAGCTGCCGCGCAGAGCTCGCGCACGCTGCCGGTGATCTGTGTTTCGACATTTGTAAGCGTTTTCGGTGTTTCCTGCGCCAGAAGCGCCCACGCCCGCTCCGACAGGCGCAGGCCGTACCTTTTCGCAATATCGAGCGCCTGCGCGCAGCTTGAGCTGTCGGGATACGCGGGGCCCGAGGCGATCATGCCGAGCGGGTCGCCCAGAATATCGCTCAGCACGACAGCGAAGACCTGCGCCGGCGCGCAGTGCCGGGCGAAGCGTCCGCCCTTGACGGCGGAAAGCCGCTTGCGGATCGTGTTGATCTCCACGATGTCCGCGCCCGCGGCAAGAAGCTGATTCGTGACGTCCTGCAATTCCGCAAGCGGAAGCAGCGGCTTTTCAAAAAGCGCGCTGCCGCCGCCCGAGAGCAGAAAGACGACCGTGTCGCTCTCGGTCAAATCTTCCGTCAGCGCGAGCGCGGCGTCCGTGCCGCGCAGGGAGTTTTCGTCCGGCACGGGGTGCCCGCCCTCAAAGCACGCGACATCCGCGATCTCACCGTTCACGTGACCGTACTTCGTCACGACCACACCGCCGCAGAAATTATCCTGCAAACACGCGCGGGCGGCTTGCGCCATCTGCCACGCGGCCTTCCCTGCCGCGACGAGGTACACCCTTCCTAAAAAGGTCTTGCCTTTCAGCGCGCGCTCGACCGCCGCGTCCGGCAGCACCGCCGCGATGGCGCGCGTGATGATCTTCTCCGCGTCCGCGCGCAGGTTATCCACAGGTTTCGACTTTTCCTGCATAAGCGCCCCTCCTTTTGAAAAAAGCTGCCGAAAAACGGCAGCTTTTTCGTTATCTTTTGATTTTACCATGCCCGTCTTACGGACACAAGCGGAATTCTCAGAATTCCAGCTTCTCCATGCGGTCGAACGCCTGCTTGAGCTGGTCAATGCCGACAGTGCAGGCGATGCGGAAGTGGTTTGCGCCGGTCTTGCCGAACGGGCTGCCTGCGCTGACGAGCACGTGCGCGCGCTCAAGTAACTCCTTGCAGAACTGCTTGTCGTCAAGCCCCGTCTTCTCCACGCCGGGGAAGAGGTAGAACGTGCCCTTCGGGCGCACAAGGCTCAGATACGGGATCTTCTCGATGCGGTCGGCAGAGTAGAAGATGCGGTCGCGGTACGCGGTCACGTACTTCTCGCGAATTTCTTTGCGCATTGCGAGCGCCTGGATGCCCGCGCGCTGGGAGATGGACGGCGCGGAGTAGACGAGCGAGCCGTTGATACGGTTCATCACGTCGAGGAATTCCGGCTCGGCGATAATGACGCCCACGCGCCAGCCGGTCATCAGGAAGTTCTTCGAAAAGCTGTTGAGCGTGATGGTGCGCTCGGCCATGCCGGGCAGCGTACGGATGGGGCGGAAATCGCCCTCGTAGATATAGGTCGTATAAATCTCGTCCGCCGCGATGAGAAGATCATATTCCTTCGCCACGCGGGCAAGCATCTCCATGGTGGACAAATCGTAGCCCATGCCGGTGGGGTTCGTGGGGTTATTGAAAATGATGGCCTTCGTGCGCGGCGTGATGGCAGCGCGCAGGCGCTCTTCGCTGATGGCATAGTCCTCCTCGGCGTAGGTCGGCACATCGACGCACACGCCGCCCGCCAGCTCGATCTGCGCGCGGTACAGCGCGAAATACGGGGAGAAAACAATGACCTCGTCGCCCGGGTCAAGGATGGCAAACATTGCCAGCGACATGCCGAGGCAGCTCGACGCGCTCACGAGCACGTGGTCGCGCGGAAGGCTCTGGTCGAAGTCCTCTTCCCACGCCTTGCAGACCGCGGAAATGAGCTCAGGGTCGCCCTTGGGGTCGCCGTAGTGAGTGTGGCCGGCCTTGGCGTCGCGGAAGGCCGCGTTGATGATGGCCTCGTCGGTCGTAAAGTCCGTGTCGCCGATGCTCAGGTCGACAATGTCCTTGTATTTGGCCAGCGCCGCGGTGTCGAGCGTCAGGCCGGTGCCCGCGCTCTGGAAGCGCTTGGCAATAAAGTTTCGCTTCATGGGTGAATTCCTCCTTGGCGGATCAAAAGTGACCGCGGCGGCGTTTTTTTGCTGCGCGTACCGCGCGGTGTGTATAAATGCTGAATTTTATTTCAGTATAGAGCAAGATCCGCCGCAATGCAATCGGTAATGTCGATAGAATTGCAGGCCCGCGACCCTTTCATTTCGTTAACATGATAAAGTGGCATTAAATGATAAAAGCAGCGCCGGTGCTGCTTTCATCAAAAAAGTTACTTAAAGTTTTCCCGCGCGTATTTCATCAGCTCCTCACGGAAGTCGGGGTGCGCGATGGCGGCCATCGCCTCGGCGCGCTCGCGCAGGGTCTTGCCGGAAAGGCTCGCGATGCCGTACTCGGTCGCGACATACTGGATCATCGTGCGCGGCGCGGAGATCGTGCTGCCGCCGGGGATGGTGGCAAGGATGTTGCTCTTGCGCTCGCCGTCCTTCGTAAGGCGCGAAGAGTTGATGCAGATGAAGCCCTTGCCGCCCTTGGAGCGGTACGCCCCCTCGAGGAAGTCCATCTGGCCGCCGACGCCGGAGAGCTGGCGCGTGCCGGTGCTCTCGGCATTTTCTTGCCCCATGAGGTCGAGCTGCACGCCGCCGTTGATGCTGATGACGCTGCTGAGCTTCGAGATGCGCTCGACGGAGTGGATGTAGTCGAGGTCTCCCGGGTGGAAAAGCTGCGGCTCGGCGTCGAGCCAGTCGTAGAGCTCCTGAGAGCCCATGGCAAGGTTCCACGCGGAAAGGCCGGTGTCGAGCTCCTTGCGCGCGTTCGTCAGCTTGCCCGCCTGGTAGAGCTCAAGGAACGCATCGGAAATGGTGCCGGTGTGGCAGCCGAGATCCTTCTTGTCGGACTCGGCGAGCATCTTGGCGACCGTGTAGGGCACGCCGCCAACGCCGAGCGACAGCACCGCGCCGTCGGGGATCTCATTCACCACGATCTTGGCGATGGCGATATCGGTCTCGCTGGGCGCGCGGTAGGAGCGCACGGGCAGCGGCTCATGCTCGCCCTCGACGATGTAGTCCGCTTCGGACAGGTGCACACGGTGCGAGCCGTCCACGCCCTGGAGCTTGGGATAGTGCTCGTTGATCTCGAAGATCACGGTGCGGGCGCTCTCAAAGATCGTGCGCCAGGCATAGTTCGAAATACCGAGGCCGCAGTAGCCGTTCTCATCCGGCTTGGAGACTGGAACGAATGCCACATCGCAGCGGATGTGCTTGTCGCGGTAGAGGTACGGCAGCGAGCGCAGCATGACGGGCATGAATTTCACAAGGCCATTCTTCTGGAGCTTGCGCTCGTAGTCGCCGATGTGCCAGCTGTAATAGCTGAAACTCTCCTGCTCGGGGTCTGCTTCGACGACCTCGATGCGTGGGCGGATCACAAGACCGCCGCGGACCTTGACGTCCTTCACTTCACCCTTGCGCGCGGCGAGGGCCTTGTCCAAAAGCTCGGGGAAGCCCGCGCCGAAGCCGTAGTCCACCCAGTCGCCGGACCGCACAGCCTTGACGGCCTGCTCCGGCGTGACAAATTTAGTCTGATAGTCGTTCATAAAAATTCTCCCTTGGTTCGAATCGCTTTTAATGTAGCAGAATTTTCGCCGCTTGTAAATCGTTCCGAAGCGGAAAGCGACCTCAAATCTTGCCGTTTCGCGGCGCGGCGCATTTTTCTGTTGCGCCTCCGGCGCGATTCTGCTATGCTTGGTTCAGTATAACATTCCGCGCCAAAAGGAGGCAAAAGCGCCATGGTCGAAAATTATCAGGAAATGCTTTCGAGTGAGCACAGCGGCTTTATCCGTCACAACGGCATCCGCGTCGCTTCGGTCGACGAGGAAAAAAGCGTGCTGACCGCCGACGTCACGCCGGAAAATTCCAACATCTGGGGCGGCGTGCACGGCGGCTTTCTCTACGCGATGGCTGACACCGCCGCGGGCGCGTTCGCGCGCATCAACTACGGCCAGCACAACGTCACGCTGAACGGCTCGATCAACTATCTGCGCTCGACGGTGCAGTCCAAAGCGCTCACCGCCGTCGGCCGACCGGTCAGGGTCGGCGGTCACATCGGCTTTTTCGAGGTCAATATCACCGACGACACCGGCGCGCTGATCGCCCGCGCCGAGATCAACATGTATTTTCTGAAAAAGTAAGAAACGCGCTAAAAGGGAGCGCATCGGGCAAAGCCCGATGCGCTCCCTTTTTCATTCTTTCGCTGTGGCCGCTCAGTTTTCCTGACTTTCGCCCTTGATCAGCGCCGTCACCGCTTCGGCGACGGGCTTGCGGTCCGCGTCAAGGAAGAACACCTTGACCTTCGCCGCCTTCGACCAGTCGGCGTTCGCCCACTTGAGCGTCACGGTTTCTTCATCCTCCGCAGCTTCGCTCGCGGCATGGGCCAGGAATCTGCCATCCTCGGCGTAGAGCGCCGCAGCGTAGTAAACCGCGTCCGCCTGCTTTTGGACTGTGACCGCGTTCTCGCCCATGCTCACGATGCCGCTGTCAGAGTCGTTCGCCTTCACCACGATGGCATAGGTCGAGAAGTGCTTAAGCGTCAGCACGGCGTTTCCGTCGCGGTAGGCCACCTCGACCGGCTCCTTTGTGCCGTCATCGGCAAGATACCAAGCCTGCAGCACACCCTGCTGCATCCAATCAAATGGGACGGAGACAGTCACCTCACCGTCAAAGCGGTGAATTTCCGTTCCGTTTGCCGTCAGGCTCACATTCAGCACCACACACTGCTCAGTCGTGCCGATGATTGCGGCCTGATCGTTGCTCAGTGCGTCGCCGGTGCTGACATGCAGCTGAATGTCAGCGCCGTTCGCCGTCTTGACGACCGACTGCATCGCCGTCTTGTCCAGCGTGATCGCCGCGTCCGCCGTCTTGATCGACAGCGCCTTTGCTTCCAAATCAAGGACGTCGTTCACGGCGCTGACGGGCAGCGTCACTTTTTCCGCTTCCAGCCCAGCCACATCGATCTGTACCGTGCTGTCGGTTTCGAGCTGCTTTTTAAGCTCGTTCTGGTCGACCGACTCGATCTTCACGGTACCGTCCTCTGCTTTGGTATAGTAGGCAGAGCTGTCCTCCGTCTTATCGCCGATGCGCTCCCACTGGGCGGTGTAGATCGTCGTCTTGCCCATGTGAAGCTGTCCGTCGTCGAACAGTTCGGAAAGCTTGTTCAGTTCCGTTAAATTGTAAACCGTACCGTCAGGACCCTTGTAGCCCGTCAACTCAAAGCCGTCGTGGTGGAACACGACCTTGAGCTCGTCCGCGTTCATGTAGCGCCAGCTCGCCTGATTCGGCAGAAGGACAATGACATCGCTGTAGCGTGCGCCGTGTGCCGTTACCGCGCCGTTGCCGTCGAGGAAGATTTACCGCTTACGCTCACGGTTGTTGAGGCGGCATCGGTGCTCCGGATCGGGCGCACGTCTGCGTATAAGCTCATCCGATGTGGGCGGTTGAGATGTATCCGCTGCGGCAAAGTTATCCGCATCCCGCGTGAGGCGATTTTCGAATTCTTGAATTCATAAAAATTTTTTGGGGGGAGGGACAAGTTTCTCTCCCCCTTTTCTATTTTACAATGTGACATCAATTACCGGCAGATGGGAAGCATTTCATCGTCCACTAGCTTCGTCTGGCCGATCTGCTCGCGCAGATACTCCCGAAAGGTCTTTTCTTTCGCAAAGCAGTCACTAAAGCCGCCGGCACGCTCTGCGCTTCCGGCCGCATATCTGCCCTCCGCCGTCCCGGAAAGCTCGTCCCTGTCCTCCGATGCGGATGCCTCGGCCGGCAGCTCGACCTCGTAATAGGTCGCTGGCTGCACGTCCAAAAGGGGATTGGACAGGGCAAGCTCCTGCACGTATTCGTTGAGTTCAAGTGCGGACATTTGCAGGCATTCCAGCGATTGCCGCATCGCCTGCGTCAGCGCAAGGCGCTGTACCTGCGCAATATTCTGCTCCAACTTCATGCCTGTACCTCCCTGTGACGATGACTGTACGGCATTCATCATAAATATGCTTTGAGAAAAATGCAAATATCTGCGACAGACGCCATTCTGCCTGAAGCCGCAGATGCAGAAAGATCCCCGAACCCTCCATTGTCAGGCCGGTTCGGGGATCTCTCTTATCTTTTCGCTCTGCCGTTTACTGCGCCATTTCGCAGTCAACGGTCTTGAGGATCTGAATTGTCTTTGCCGTGTCCTCCTCAGAAATTCCCAGATGGAACACCAGACGAACGCGAGCCTCGTCCACCGCGCCGGCCACAACGCCGTGTGCCAGCAGACGCTGCTGAAGCTCCTCCGCACGTCCGGCAGGGATATGGAGCATCACAATGTTTGTGTCGACCTGTGCGCTGCACGAGATCACGCCCAGTCCCTGAATCGCCTCGGCAAGCTCCTCCGCGCGGCGGTTATCCTCCTTCAAAAGGGGGACATTGTGCCGCAGCGCATAAATCGCAGGTGCGGCGGCAACGCCGCCCTGACGCAGATCGCCGCCGAGGAGACGCCGCGTCTGGCGAAGCTCATAGATGAACTCCCTGCTTCCGCAGACCAGCGAACCAATCGGCGCGCCAAGGCCCTTGGAAACGCAGAACATGCAGCTGTCGGCACACTGTGCGATCTCCTTCGCCTCCACACCGAGCGCGTGCGCGGCGTTGAAAATGCGTGCACCGTCCAGATGAACCGGAACGTCGTGTGCCCTGGCAATGTCGTGGAGCTCTCGCATCCGTTCAAGCGGCATGACCTGTCCGCCGCGGTTATTGTTGGAGTTCTCCACGCACAAAAGCTTCACGTTATACTCCGCCATGAGCCGCTCAATGTCCTTCGGATTGGGGTCTCCGTGCGCGTCTGCGCCGTAAACGACCGCCTTGAGCTGGCCGAGCTTCGGGCTGAATGCACCCTTCTCCGTGCGGTAAAGGTGCTGGCGCTCATCGACCAGCACAGTATCCCCCGGACCGCAGTGCGTCAGCAGCGCGCAGGCATTTCCCATCGTACCGGAGGTGCAGAAGGCAGCAGCCTCCTTGCCGAGCAGCTCGCACGCAAGATCCTCCAGCGCGTTGACGGTGGGGTCCTCGCCGCGGCGCTCTGCATTCCAGCGCCCGCTGTCGCCCAGCGCGGCGTCTGGAATGGTCTCAAGCATCGCGTGGGACGGGATGGTAATGGTATCGCTTCGAAGATCAATCATTGCTCTTCCCTCTTTTTCACTCGCTCTTGCCCTTGGCGGCAAGTCTGGCCGCGCGCTTCTTCTCCCAGCGGTCGACCACGATCGTCGCGGACAGGTCACCCATAACGCTCATGCTGGTCGTGCCCATGTCGAACAGGCGGTAGAACGCGCCAACCATTGCAACAATCTCAAGGGGCAGGTTCATTGCAGCCGCAACGACCATCAGACGCATGATGCCGCCGCCGGGAACGCCAGAGCTGCCGCAGGTGACGATGACCGTGAGGATGAGAATATTGAAGAGCTGGCCGAAGGAAAAGCTCATACCGATCGCCTGTGCGCAGAAGATCATAACCACGGAGCTGAGAACTGCGCCGCCGTCCTGATTGAAGCTGGAGCCGAGAGGAATAGAGAAGTTGGAGATGGACTCATCCACATCGAAATTCTCCTTGGCAACCTTCAGGTTGACCGGAACGGTCGCCGCGGAGGAGCAGGTACTGAGGGCTGTGACAAAGGTCTCCATGCCCTTCTTGCAGAACTGCAGGGGAGTGATGCCGGTGTTGATCCAGAGGAACACGCAGTAAACGCACAGGAAGTGCAGCAGGCAGCCGGAGTAGAAGGTGAGGAGCAGCTTGGTCATCGTACCGATGAAGCCGGCGCCGTAGTTGCCCATCGCTGCGGCCATCAGGCAGAACACGCCGACGGGAGCGATAATCATGGAGATATTGATGACGCTCAGGCACATCTCAGACATCTTGGAGAACCAGTCGCTCAGGTAAACGCGCGTCTCCTTGTTGGGGATCAGAACGATCGCCAGACCGAGCAGCACCGCAATAATCAGGATCTGCATCATGTTCGCATTGGCGAAGGAGCTGAACATGTTGCTGGAGAACAGGCTGACCATGAAGTTGCTGAAGCTGCTGATCTCGGAGACCTCACCGGGATCGGTGCCCTCGCTGAACTGGAAGCCGATGCCGGGCTGGAACACCTCGGCCACGAGCATGCCGATGAGCGTGGCAATGACCGTCGTGACAACATAGAAGATCACGATCTCAAGGCTGATGCGCCCGAGCTTTTTGGGGTTGTCCATGCTGGAAATGCCCTTGACGATCATGCACACGACCGTGGGAACCATGATCATCTTGATGATGTTGAGCCAGATCGTACCGACAAATTCGATCTTTGTGGCAGGCTCACCGATGACAAAGCCGGCGATTGCGCCGAGTACCATTGCGATCAGGATCTTCGTCGCAAGACTCATTTTCTTTTTGGTAGCAGCCATGTTAAATTTTCCTCCTTTTTACACATAAACCCTGTTTTATAGCTCGGTCAGCTTGTCCCCGTTTGTATAGGCGACAGGCTTTCCGTTCTTGAAGTACACTCTCTGCACGTGCGGGGTAATGCCCGTCCAGAAGGTTTCGAGGCTCTTGCCCCAGAAATTGCGCAGCTCGTCGAGCGTGATTTCCTCATCGCCCTGCCGGCCGAAGATCACGACCTCGTCGCCGGGCTGCACCTCCGGGAAATTCGTGAGGTCAAGGATCGTATGCTCCAAGCAGATCGAGCTCTGCACCGGTACGCGCTTCCCGCGCACGAGAACGCAGCCCTTGACCTGTTCGGGATGTACGCCGTCGCTCAGTCCGCCGGGCATCACGCCGATACGGCGCGGCGCTTCAAGCGTTTTTGCTTTGAAATTCTCACCGAACTTGCCGCCGATGACCTCGTTGACATGGACGATGCGGCTCTTCCACGCCGTCATCGGATAGTGCAACTCCGGATGCCCCTCGCGCTTTTCCAGCGGGGAGAAGCCCCAGATTGCGCGTCCCGGACAGATGCCGGACATGCGAAGCTGCGGATAGGCAATGGCCGCGGGCGTATTGGCCAGCTGGCGGAATGGGATCCTCTCCGCCGCCTCGCCGATGCCATCCATCGCCTTGCGGAAGCGGTCATACTGCCAGAGGGCATAGCCGCCGGTCGTATCCTTGTCCGGCCAGTTTGAGGCGCACATGTGGCTGTAAACGCCCTCAACACGGATGTGGGGCAGCGCACTGACCTTTTGGAAGAACGCGGGGAACTTTTCTGCATTCACGCCGAGACGCCCGCGTCCCGTGTCGATCTTAATAAAGATCGGCACCTCACCGTTCGCTGCGGCGCTGAGCGCCTCGGCCTGCTCCACACGCAGCACCGTCGGGATCAGGTGATAGTCAAGGTAGAGCGGCACCTGATCGACGATCTGATTGCTCGCAAAGACCAGCAGCGGCATTTTCACACCGGTCTCGCGCAGCTCGATTGCTTCGTCAATGTTGCCGACGCCAAGGTAGTCTGCACCGCACCGCTCCAGTTCCTTGCAGCAGGCAACAATACCGTGTCCGTATGCGTTGGCCTTCACCGCCGGCATGATCTTTACGTCATTGCCGACAAGTGCGCGCATGGCATTGAAGTTTTCGGCAACCTTGTCCAGATCGATTTCAAGCCAGCAGTCGCGTCTGAGAAATGGATAGCTCAATAATATCTCCTCCTGTCAAATTTTTGCTGTCATTTATAAATAAAGCAAATTTCGTGCCAGCTCTTCCGTTTTCTCAAAAATTAATCTGTGCATTATATATATGTGAGAATTAGTCAACTTTTTTTGCGTTCTCTCCTATCATTTCTCTATTATGCGATTTGTTCTGCAAAAATTTCGTTCATTTTATGAACGCTATTGACTAAATTTTTAACATGTACTATTCTCTTGTCAACAGGGAGGGGATCATATGCTCAAGGACGAGCTGCTTATCATATCCGCATACAAGGGCATGGAGCAGACCATTTTCAAGCTCTGCGCCCAGATGAATATTGAGCCGGGCTTTATGGAGTGGGAAGTTGCCGATCAGGCACTTATCGCTGCGCTGAAATCACGTTTCCACGCCGAGGGTACGCCGGATGTCATCATCACACGTGGTGCAATAGCCAACTTGGTCGAGGAAAACTTCAGTGATATTATTCTTGTCCGCGCAGAACCAGGCGGTATGGATATTGTCAACGCGCTCTGTCGCGCCCGCGTGAACAGCCGACGGGTCGGCGCACTGGTGCAGGAGCGTGATGCTACAGCCTATCATACAGCTGAGATGTGCCGTGCATTGGGACTTGATGAAATCGTAATCCACCCGTTCCGGACAAAGGATGACATCGTAAATCAGATCTACCGCTGCCAGGACGAGGGGCTTGATGCCGCAGTCGGCGGCGGCTCGCTGGCTGAGCGCATCGGCAGAGAGATCAACTACCCAGTCTTTGCCGCCCAGACTGGCGAGCTCGCTTTGCAGAGTGCGATCTATCAGGCTCTCGGTATTCTCGCCGTCCGCCGGAAGGAAAAGCAATACCTTAGCTATTTTCGCTCCGCATCCTCCTTTGTCAACGAGGGTATCGTCGTGCTCAACAGCCGCTCCATAACCTTCATGAACGATGTTGCCAAGGGGATCTTCGCCTCCGGGCAGGATATCCCCGCCTTTTCTTCTCAGGTCGAAAAGGAATCTCTGCGGCAGATCGGCGGAAAGAATTACCTCGTCCGCAAGGAGGAGATCGTCAGCTCGGACGGCATGCATACCATGCTGATCCTCCACGATGCGAACCGCATCCAGCTTCAGGAGCATAAAATCCGCACTGGCTTACGCACAAAGGGCTTTGAGGCAAAATATCATCTGCGCGATATTCAGTCCTCCAGCGCATCCATGCGCACGCTGCTCGACAGCGCCGTGCGCTATGCGCATACGGACGGCAATATTCTCATCACCGGCGAGAGCGGAACAGGCAAGGAGCTGCTGGCTCAGAGCATCCATAACGCCAGCGCCCGCGCCAACGGTCCCTTTATCGCCGTAAACTGTGCCGCCATACCGGAAACGCTGCTCGAAAGCGAGCTGTTCGGGTATGAAGAGGGTGCCTTTTCCGGTGCAAAAAAAAGCGGCAAGCCCGGTATGTTCGAGCTTGCGCATCAGGGTACGATATTTCTTGACGAGATCGATTCGATGCCGGCACGCCTGCAAGGCGTTCTTCTCCGCGTCCTACAGGAAAAGGAGGTCCACCGCATCGGTGCGCAGAGCAATCTGGCTGTCGACTGCCGTGTGCTCGCCGCGACCAACAAGGATCTTCACGCGCTGATGGAACGGAACGAGTTTCGGCCGGATCTGTATTACCGGCTCAATATTTTCCGGCTCAAGGTTCCGCCGTTGCGTGACCGGCAGGAGGATATTCTTCTGCTCGCCGAGCACTTTATCCGGAAATATGCCGAGCTTTATCAGATCCGCGCCGTTGAGCTGACGCAGCACGAGCAGGAGGAGCTTTTGCGTTATTTCTGGCCCGGCAATGTCCGCGAGCTGGAAAACACCATGCAGCGCTACGTCATGCTCTCGGACGTCGGGCCGGTCGCCCTGAAAGAGTGCATGGACGATGCTCTGGCATCCCCCGGAGCGTCATCGGCAGTGGACGGTGAGCACTATCTGATCCGCCGCGCCCCTCTTGAGGAAATGGAGCGGGAGTTGATTTCCCAGTGCACTGCCCGTCACGGCGGCAACCGCACAAGTGCGGCGGAAGAGCTGGATATTTCTCGCTCTACGCTGTGGAAGAAGCTGCAATAGGCCCATCAACCGATCGTCCGGTCATGCGCAGCCCCTTCGTTTTCATTCTCTAACGCGGCGGCTCAGGAGCGTTGCACCCAGCAGTGAAATGATGATCGCAGCGATCGCACCGTTCCAACTCCAAAGGTCGACTGTCCATCCCACCAGCGGCGGGCCGAGAAGCATTCCGACATTGCTGCACAGATTAAAGAGCGCCATCGCCGAAGCGGTCTCGCCCGGGTTCCGGACGGTGCGCGGAACAATCGCCCACAGGCAGGCGGAGGCCGCTCCCTCGAACACCGGATGTACAAACGCGCAGCCAAGCAGCGTACGGCGGGAGGTCAGAAGAAGGAGCACGCAGGTCGTCAGCGCATAGCCGGGCAGAACGAAGGTGCAGGATTTCCGGTGATCGGCATGATCCATCAGATATCCTGTTCCGGCGATGGCCGGAATGGAAATGACGGCGAAAAGACTGATGTACCGGGCCGCTTCGGCAAGGCCGATACCAACATGCTCGACCCAGCACTGGGAGATCCATGTCACGAAGCCAAAACATGCCATGCAGAAGCAAAGCATGCTCAGGCTTATGTCCCTCTCCGTCTGGCTGGACAAATGGCTGGACGAGTACATGGCCGCCACGCTTCGTCCCACCACCCTGAACGGCTATCGCCGCTCTCTGGAACTCCATGTCAAACCCTAGCACTACAGAACGATGTGGATGTGAAAACGGTCAGCAGTATGCTGGGGCACTACGATGCAGGCTTTACCCTGCGAACCTACACCCACGCCACTCGGCAGATGCAGGACGAAGCCGCACAGACCATGGGCAACTTCATGGCACAAGCAATGTGAGCAGAAAAAGAATAAAAAATATCGGAGAGGGGGCAAAACCTCCTGGTCCCGTCGAGATTTGGACCTGTTGACAAAGGTGGCGAATACATCCGTTCTATGGTAGAATAACCATAAGGAGGGATGTAGCATGATGGGACGCCAAAGCAGACAAACGGCAATGATTTTCGTAGATATAGAGTCACTGATTCCAGAAACCCACCTGCTGCGGAAGATCGAGCGGATGGTATCCTTTGATTTCATCTATGATATCTTTCCTCAGACGGTAGACGCTATCAACAAACAGGGCGGCATTCATCTTGACGGCAGCGCAAAGAACTCCGGCTTCGGCAAGATTCTCTTTGCGAGCACTGATATGGAAAAGGTCATCAGCAACGCCTCTGTCATCCTCGTCGTGCTCCCCTCGATCTACCACAACAGCATTGCACAGAAAATCGCTCCGCTGCTCAAGGACGGTCAAATTGTGATTCTGAATCTCATCACTCCGCTCGGTACGATTGACTTTCAGAATACGCTGACGCAAAGCGGCTGCACAGCAGACATCGTGCTCGCCGGCACCAACACGCTGCTGTTCGCCTGCCGCGCCGTACAGCCCGGACACGTGCACGTAAGCGGGCAGAAAAAAGACATTCTCATCTCGGCATATCCCAGCAGAAAGAACAGCGTCGTTCTTGCTGCGATTCAGCGTTACCTCCCCGAATACAGGATGGCTCCTGACATTTTGATGGTTTCTTTGGACAATCTCAATTTCGAATTTCATCCGGGTCCAACCCTTTTATACACGGCAATGATTGAAAACGGGATTGACTTTGAATACTACTCCGACTTTACACCCAGTCAGGCACGCTTGATTGAAGCAATCGATCAGGAGCGACTTGACCTCTGCCGCGCATACGGAGTTAAGGTGCGCGATGTTGCGCAGACCTTCCATGACGAGTACGGGTACGAGGGTACGTTGTATGAGATGATCAAGCACGCCGATGTCTACAAGGGAATCAAGGGCCCCAGCGCCTTGAACAGCCGTTTTTTGACAGAAGACATTCCCTACTCCCTGCGCGCCATACAAACCCTTGCTCAAATCGCCAACATTTCCACGCCGGCAATCGACACCGTCGTGAACCTTGCCTACATTCTTCTGGGCGATGATCTGGATGAGGGCAGAACACTCTCCCAACTCGGTTTCAACAGCAGCACAACCGTCAGCGACCTGCTGGAACTCTGCCGATAAGGGATAAGGCTCTGATTCTCACTTTTTCAGCCCAATCTCTCCTTGACAATTGTTGGGGCAAACTTCATAGTAACTATAGGCGAAAGCCGAATCTCGCGGCTTTCCGGTGAGGTCCACACCGTAAGTGTGACCTCAGGCATTCATGGACCCCGTAGGGCATTATGACCACCCTGTACGCAGGAAGTTCCATGAAGGTCGACAGTTTTTGGCGCTGTACCGGCAGCGCGGGTGTGTACCCTTCCGTTGAAAGCGGAAAGGATACAAAATGAACGACTCTGTCGTTATCGTCTACAATGGTGAGCAAGTATCGGTGCCAAAGGAGGTCGCGGACTTCCTTGAGCAGGATTGGAAACGGCAGCAGGCGCAGGACAAACAGGACGCAAGGCACCTGAGTAAAAGTGAGTTTGAAACGGTGCTGTCCGGTTCGAATTGCGTCAAGCGTCCCGTGGAGGATGCAGTGCTCAGGAACCTCCGGCTTGAAAATCTGCGGGGAGCCATTGCGGAACTGGACGTGCAAGGTCAAAACCTGCTCTCCCTCCGATACAGCGATGCGCTGACGATGGATG
>OIWM01000303.1_pt1 | contig 61761 bp, 59 predicted proteins | sample 1587451 | NCBI WGS metagenome assembly OIWM01 (sample SAMEA3888907, study PRJEB22519) | human gut metagenome | biome: human gut; feature: human-associated habitat; material: faeces | place: Denmark | collected 2011 | reverse complement strand
TCGGTGATGTCCTGGGCCTTCCGCATGATTTCCAGTTCCCAAGGCTCCTTCACGGCCCGGAAGGAATGGATGGCGGCGTTCAAGGGCACCAGCTTGGCGTTCAGGGCCTTCTCATAGCCCATGTACTCGGCCATGGTCAGGTAATCCTCTTCAAAGCCCAGCTTGGTGATGCCAAAATCGGCAATGGCCTGGTTCAGCAGCTGATTATAAGGATGCTCCCGGTTGGTCTCGATGACCTCGAAGTTCTGCAGATTCTTCTGGGCAGACTCGATGTAGCGGCTGTCGGTAAAGTACCGGCTGCCCTTGGCGGAGACGATGGCCACGCCCTCGGCAATGTCGAAGGAAGCGCCATAATAGCGGGCGTAACGGCTGGGCAGCAGCAGGCCGTCGGCCTTCTCTCCAAGGATGGAGCGGAATTTTTCCATGTTGTTCATTTTGAAATTCTCCTTTCTTTTGCCAAAGCGATCCAGGGCAGTTCTGCCACATGGCGCAGCTTCAGCCAAACGGTGTGGTTATGGATGGCTTTCACCAGAATGGACTGTACTTTATTGGAATTGGCCCCCAGCACATCCGTATAAATTTGGTCCCCAACCAGAGCGCACCGCTCCGGCGTCAGGCCAAATTCCGCCAAGCAGGTCCGGATGCCCTTGGAAAAGGGCTTGCGGGCGTGGGTAATGCAGGGGATGTTCTGCTGCTTGCAGAAAACCTTCACCCGGTTCTTCCGGCTGTTGGACACCACGCACAAGCCAATCTTAGCCCGTTTCAACCCGTCCAGCCAGCACAGCACCGCACTGGTAGGGGTGTTGACGGTGTAGGGCAAGAGGGTGTTGTCAAAATCCAGCATCAGAAATTCGATTTTCCGGCTTTTCAGAAATTCCGGGGTCAGGTCCGTGACCTTTTCGGCGATCACATCAGGCAGCAGGCACATATTTCCTCCCGATCAGGCATAGTCTAGGGTTAGTATAGCACAACAGGAGGGATTTGTCCATGGCTTTGCCGGTGTATCTTGCCCTGACCGGGGCAGAATTTCGTCTGCTTCCCCGAAAACCGGCGCATCTGGCCTGGATGGGGGTCTCCTTCACGGAAAATGGGACCCTGGGGGGCTTCCCGGAAGTTTTTCCGCCGGGCGGCATTCTGACCGTGAACGATGCCTCTCCCCTGCCGGAAAAATGCCCGCCGGAGGCCACGATAGCCTTGCGGCAATGGGTGGAGCGGTTCCGGCCATCGGCTGTCCTTATGGATATGCAGCGCAGCGGCGCTGCCCCGGAGGTGCTGCAAGCCCTGGCAAGCTCTCTCCCCTGCCCCGTGGCCGTTTCGGCTCCCTATGCCCATGTGCTTTCCGGGCCGGTGCTGCTGCCGCCGGTGCCTTTATATCGGGACCCGGAAAAATTTCTGGCCCCCTGGGCGGGCCGGGAGATCTGGCTGGAAATATCGCCTCTGGGGCAGATCGTTCGGCTGACGAAGAAAGGCCAGGAGATTTGCTTCGCCCCGGTGTCCCCGGTGCAAAAAGAATTTCCCGGCCCATGCAGCCGCTATACAATTCGGAAAGGGCCGGATTTTATCGAATTCCGCTTCCGCCGGACATCTGAGGGTACCGCCGCCCTGTTCGCCACCGCCGAAAAGCATGGTGTAACAAAATTATTCGGGCTTTATTTGGAATATCGCTAAAAACGCCCTGCCATTTTCCGTCCATTATTTCACGCTCTCGCCATGGATGCAAACTCTGCCCCCATCGGGACATTTTGCATCAAACTGCGCATCCCGGCTGCATCCATAATCCAGAGCCGCTCCATTTTGCAGTGCAAACACATACGGATAAATGACATTCCACAGCTCATGGCACAGCGGCGGGCAGAAATCCTCCACGATGAATTCTTCTCCCGCTTTGAAATATCCGCTGCGGCAGTGGCTTTCTGTAATGGTAAGTCTTACTTTCATAGTTGCTTCCCCATTTCCATCCTGACTTCGTGGCGTTCCGGGTCCGTATTCGTGTAGGCGTAGAGATCAAAACCGATCATATCAAACCCATTTTTCCGATAAAATGCAATGGCATTTTCGTTGCAGGTCTGCGTTTCCAATACGACCATTCTTGCGCCGCTTTCCTTTGCTTCTTTCAGAATGGTATTCATCAGGGCCGTACCGATACCCCTATGCCGGCGGGTATCCTCAAATACGCAGATGTTGCTGATTCGGTAACGGTTATTCCATTTTTCCGACGTTCCCTCTACATATCCAAGAAGCTGCCCGTTTTCAAATGCACCGTACGCAACAGGGTCTTCCAACCATTCATTGAACATAGAATCCTCAAAGGACATTTCCACAGGCTTGTCCCTGCGTTTATATTCGATCAGAAAGCCCGTATCCGTTTTTGCAATGTCATAATACCCGTTAGTCAGGTAACGTGCGGTGAATTTTCGACCTTCGTAGGTCCTTCTGTCCAGTTTTCTTATTTCCATATCTTCCTCCCGCCACTGAATTGCAGTTCTGTGCGACCGCTATTCTTGAAAAAGCTCAAAAACAAGTTTTCGCCCCAAATCTCTAAAAAACGCCCTGCCGGACGGCAGGGCGTTTTTTGATCCACAAAAGGGGAAGGAGAATCAATAGAACTTTCTCTTGTTCTTACGGGCAGCTTCGGACTTCTGCTTCCGCTTCAGGCTGGGGCTGACATAGTGCTCACGCTTCTTGACCTCAGCGATCACGCCCTCCTTAGCGCAGCTCCGCTTAAACCGGCGCAGAGCGCTTTCCAGAGACTCGTTCTCCTTGATGCGAATTTCAGACATTGTTTTCCCTCCCTCCGGCAGTGTCCGGCTTCATCCAGGACACATTCAGGGCCATATCGGCTTATTTATTATAGAGGAAACCTTTGGCTTTGTCAAGGCCATTTTTCCTTATTTTATAATCAGGTTCACCAGTTTGTTCTTCACAACGATGGTTTTCCGCAGGCTTCCCTCCTGCTTTTCCAGGAACCGGGCGATGCGCTCGTCGGCCATGGCGTTCTTCACCACGTCCTCATCCGGGAGGTCTGCGTCCATGACCACCGTGCCGCGCATTTTGCCGTTGATCTGCACGGCAATGGTGACTTCTGCATCCTTGCACTTTTCCTCGGAATAGGCGGGCCAGGGCTCGAAAGCAATCGTTCCCTCATGGCCCAGGGTGGACCAGATTTCCTCGCCCACATGGGGGGTGATGCAGGAAAGCATCTTGATGAAGCCCTCGGCGTATTCCCTGGGGCAGGTGCCGTTCTTATAGACCTCGTTGACGAACACCATCATCTGGGCAATGGCGGTATTGAAGGCCAGGGCCTCGTAGTCCGCCGTGACCTTTTTCACGGTCTGGTGATAGATTTTCGTCAGCTTTCCGTCGTCGGTGTCGGTGATGTTTGCGCTTTCCGCAAAGAAATTCCACACCCGGTTGATGAACTTCCGGGCGCCGGCCACACCGGTCATACTCCAGGGCTTGGACACTTCCAGGGGGCCCATGAACATCTCATAGAGCCGCAGAGTGTCGGCGCCGTACTCCCGGACGATGTCGCTGGGGTTCACCACATACTTGGGGAACCGCTTGCCCATCTTGATGCCGTTCTCGCCCAGGATCATGCCCTGATGGACCAACTTGTGGAAGGGTTCCTTCACCGGGGACAGGCCCTGGTCGTACAGGAACCGGTTCCAGATGCGGGAATACATCAGGTGGCCCACGGCGTGCTCCGGTCCGCCGATGTACAGGTCCACCGGCAGCCAGTGCTTCAGAAGCTCCGGGTCGCAGAAGGTCTTGTCGTTGTGGGGATCGATATAGCGCATATAGTACCAGGAGGAACCGGCGCTGCCGGGCATAGTGGAAGTCTCCCGGACCCCATGGATGCCGTTTTTATTGTACTGCTTCCACTCGGTGGCGTTTTCCAGCGGAGCCTGGCCGTTGCGGCCCTTGTAGTCCTCCAGTTCCGGCAGCACCAGGGGCAGCTCGTCGTCGGGCAGGAAGTAGGTCTTGCCGTCGTCGGTGTACACACAGGGCACCGGCTCGCCCCAGTAGCGCTGGCGGGCGAAGATCCACTCCCGGAAATGATAGTTGGTCTTTCTCCGGGCCACACCCATCTTTTCCAACTTGCAGGTGATGGCCTCCTTGGCCTCCTCCACGGTAAGACCCGTAAACTCCTCGGAGTTCATCAGCTTGCAGCCCTTGCCCAGGTAATCCTGCTTCTCAAAGGCGTGCTCGGACACGTCCCGGCCCTCAATGACCTGGATCATGGGAATATTGTGGACCTGAGCGTACTCAAAGTCCCGCTGATCGTGGCTGGGCACGGCCATGACCGCGCCGGTGCCGTAGCTGGCCAGCACGAAGTCGCCGATAAACACCGGCACTTCCTTGCCGTTCACGGGGTTGATGGCGTACACGCCCTTCAGGGGGCAGCCGGACTTGGTCTTGTTCAGTTCCGTCCGGTCCATGTCGCTCTTTTTCAGGGAATCGGCAATGTAGGCGTTGACCTCGTCCTTATTTTCGATGCGGTCCATCAGGTCCTGAACGGTCTGTCCGTCGGGGGCCAGGACCATGAAGGTAATGCCGTAAATGGTTTCGATGCAGGTGGTGTAAATGGAGAACTGTCCGCCGCCCACCAGCTGGAAGTCTACCTCCACGCCGGTGGATTTGCCGATCCAGTTCCGCTGAATTTCCTTGGTGGATTCGGGCCAGTCGATCTCGTTCAGGCCCTCCAGCAGCTTCTCGGCAAAGGCAGGCTGGTCGATGACCCACTGCTTCATGTTCTTTTTGACCACCGGATAGCCGCCCCGCTCGCTCTTGCCGTCGATGACTTCATCGTTGGAAAGCACGGTACCCAATTCCTCGCACCAGTTCACGGGCATTTCCACCCGCTTGGCGTAACCGGCCTCGTAGAGCTTCTTGAAGATCCACTGGGTCCACTTGTAGAACTCCGGATCGGAGGTGGCGATCATCTTGGACCAGTCGTAGTCAAAGCCCAGTTCTTTCAGCTGTGCGGAAAACGTTTCGATGTTCTTCTGGGTAAAGCCGTTGGGATGGTGGCCCGTGGACACGGCGTACTGCTCGGCAGGCAGACCGAAAGAGTCGTAGCCCATGGGGTGCAGCACGTTATAGCCCTGCATCCGCTTCATCCGGGACATGATGTCCGTGGCGGTATAGCCCTCCGGGTGGCCCGCATGGAGGCCCACGCCGCTGGGATAGGGGAACATATCCAGTACGTAATACTTGGGCTTGGAGAAGTCCCACACATCCGTATGGAAGGTGTCATGCTCCTGCCAGTATTGCTGCCATTTCTTTTCGATTTCGCTGTGATTATAGACGCTCATGGTTTTCTCGGTCCTCTCTTAAACCCCGTCGGGGGTGATGATCTCGCCAAGATCGATCTTTTCGGCATCGGCCCAAAGCCGCTCCAGATCGTAGAATTGCCGGGCTTCCTCGGTGAATACATGAATGACCAGGCAGCCGTAGTCCAGCAGCTCCCAGGTGTTGCCCCGGTGGCCCTCCCGGCCCAGGGGCTTCTCTCCGGCTTCCTCCAGAGCGTACTCGGCGAAGTCGCAGAGGGTCCGCACATGGGTGTTGGATGTGCCGGTGCAGATGAGGAAATAATCCGCCAGGCTGGATACCCGGTCGATCTTCAGAAGCCGCAGGCCCACGGCCTTCTTGCTGTCCAGAGCCTTGGCGGCAATGGCGGCCAGTTCTTTTGCAGTTTTCATGGGCATTGATTCCTTTCTATGGGGCGTTATACCCCGTGTTCGAGTAAATAGCGCAGGGCCTCGCCGGACTCCGGGGAGACCTCCCGGCCCTGTTCCTTCAGGAGGGCCAGGGTGCTTTCCAGACCCAGCTTCAGGGCCAGGTCGATGTTTTCATAAGCGGCCTTCCGGAGCTTTTCCACCCCGGGGAAGTCCCGGTTGGGCTCCACATAGTCCGCCACATAAATGATTTTTTCCAGCAGGGTCATGTTGGCCCGGCCGGTGGTGTGATAGCGGATGGCGCTGACCACGGCTTCGTTTTCCCCAAAAATGCGCTCCGCCACCAGGCTGCCGGTGAGGGCATGAAGGGTCTTGGGGTTTTTCCGGGAAAAATCACCCAGTATCGTACCATAAGCCCTGCACAATGTCAACTGCAAGGGTCCGTCCAGGGCCTTGGTAATGTCGTGGAGCAGGCCCGCCCGTGCAGCGTCCGTCTCATCGGCCCCGTAGAGCCGGGCCAGTTCCACCGCCGTCTGGCGGCAGCCGAAAATGTGGGCCACCCGCTTTTCCTTCATCAGCGGAACGACTACTTTTTCCAGTTCCAGCATGGGCAGATTTTTCCAGTTGGCATTGGCCCCGTAAAGGCCATGGGACCGGATGAAATCCGCCACGGCCTCGTCCAGGAATTCCCCGGCGCAGCCGAAGGCGATGAGCCGCCGCAGGTCCGAGGAGGAAATAGCCACCACGGGATTTTCCAGCACGGAAATTTTGGCTCCCATGGCCTCCAATTTGGCTTTTTGCGCCTCGATAGCCTCCCGCTCGCCCTTTTCGCCCCGGTACATCACCGCCAGAGCGGCATTTTGCAGGATGCTTTCCGGCTTGCGCCAGGAATCGAAGGACAGGAACATATCCGTGCCCATGAGCAGGGTCAGTTCCGCATCCCGGTACGCTTCACGCAGCTGGGCCACGGTCTCATAGGTATAGCTGCGGCCCTGGCGGCGCATTTCCAGATCGCAGACCTCCAGGCCGGGTTTGTCCTTACAGGCCAGATGCAGCATCTTAAGTCGCTGCTCCGGCGTTGCGGACCCGGCAGGAATTTCTTTGTGGGGCGCCAGATAGTCCGGGACCATCAGCAGCCTGGTTAGCCCCAGCTTTTCCAGCGCATAGGCTGCACCCTGAATGTGCCCGGTGTGGGGGGGATTGAAGGTCCCGCCATAAATGCCGATTTTCTCCATGTTCCTTCCTCCTGTTCTCTGTATTTCCCGAAAAAGCGGCTCAGTCCTTGTTCCGAAGCTGCCGCTCCCGGTCCCGTTCGATGGCCCGCTCAATGGCCTTCTCCTTAAAATAGGCGTTGCGCTGCTCCCGCTGGGCCTGAGCAGCGTGCCGTCTGGCCCGCTGGCTTTTCCGCACCGGGTCCAGCTTGCCGGGGGTCACGCTCTTCCGCTTGGCCCGTCCGGTCATGTTCCGCTCCTCCTGCCTCTTCTCGCTGAAGCGATAGAGAACGAATTTCGTGCCGATGACCGCCACGCCGTCAGCACCGGTAGCCTCGCAAAGGGCGTCGCTGACCTCTCTGGGGGTCATCATGGCCCCTTCCAGCACCTTGCCCTTCACCAGCTCCCGTGCGGTGAGCTGGTTGTCCGTCTCGGCGATAACCGCCTCCGTAACGCCGCCTTTGCCCACGATGAGGGTGGTTTCCAGCGGATTGGCCTTGGCCCGCAGTTCCGCCCGTTCCTTACTTGTCAGCATAACCTGCCTCCTTCATTTTTTCATACAGTACCTTCAAGGCTCTTGCCCGGTGGGAAACCTGATTTTTCTCCTCCGGAGCCACCTCCGCCAGGGTCTTGCCCAGAGGCGGATAATAGAAAATGGGGTCGTAGCCGAAGCCGCCGGTGCCCGCAGGGGCACGCAGCAATTCTCCGTGGACCTCGCCACGGGCCTGGATCATTTGCCCCTCCGGGGTCATCAGGGTAATGACGCAGACGAATTGGGCCTGCCGCTGGCCGTCCGGCACATTTTCCGTGTTTTTCAGCAGCAGCTGCAGCCGGCCCCAATCGTCCAAAGAATCGTCAAAGCCGTACCTGGCGGAATACACCCCCGGTGCCCCGTTCAGGGCGTCCACCGCAATGCCGGAGTCGTCCGCCAAAGCCGGAAGGCCCGTGGCCTCCATGACGGCTTTGGCTTTCAGCAGGGAATTTTCCTCAAAAGTCGTCCCCGTTTCCTCCACGTCAATATCCACGCCCAATTCCGATTCCAGCACCAGCTGAATATCGAACCGCTCCACGATTTTCTGAATTTCCACCAGCTTATGGGGGTTCTTGCTGGCCAAAACCATCTTCATATTACAGCAGCGCCTCCACAAAATCCCGGGCCACGAAGGGCATCAGGTCCTCCGGCTGTTCGCCCACGCCCACCAGCTTCACCGGCAGCTGCAGGCTGTCCGCCACGGCAATAACGATGCCGCCCTTGGCGGTGCCGTCCAGCTTTGTAAGCGCAATGGCCGTCACACCGGCGATCTCCTTGAACTGCTTTGCCTGGATGAGGCCGTTCTGTCCGGTGGTTCCGTCCAGCACCAGCAGCACCTCCTGGGCCGCATCCGGCAGTTCCCGGCTCACGATGCGGCTGATCTTGTTCAGCTCGTTCATCAGGTTCTGCTTGTTGTGGAGCCGTCCGGCGGTGTCGATCAGGATCACGTCCACATTCCGGGCCTTGGCGGCCTGGATGCCGTCAAAGACCACGCTGGCCGGGTCGGCTCCCTCATGCTGGCGGACGATATCCGCCCCGGACCGGCCTGCCCAGATCTCCAGCTGGTCCGCAGCCGCCGCCCGGAAGGTGTCGCCCGCCACCATCAGGACCTTCTTGCCCTCTTTCACCAGCCGGGTGGCCAGCTTGCCGATGGTGGTGGTCTTGCCCACGCCGTTGACGCCGATGACCAGGATCACGCTGGGCCGGGTGGTCAGGTTCAGTTCCGGCGTACCTACGTTCAGCATCTCCGTCAGGATGTCCTTCAGGGCGTCCTTGGCCTCCTCGGTGGTTTTCAGATGATCTTCCCGAACCCGCTTGCGGAGCCGTTCCACGGCCTTGCCGGAAGTCTCTACCCCCAGGTCCGCCAGAATCAGGCTCTCCTCCAACTCGTCGTAAAAATCGTCGTCCAGCTCGGAAAAGCCGGAAAACACCTGCCCCAGCGTATTGCTCAGAGCGTCCCGGGTCTTGGTGAGGCCCGCCTTGATCTTATCAAAAAATCCCATGATTTTCTCCTTTATTCCACGATTCCCAGATATTCTTCCATCTGATTCAGGTCCAGCCGCAGCAGCTTGGAAACGCCCTGCTCCTGCATGGTCACGCCGTACAAAACGTCCGCCGCCTCCATGGTGCCACGCCGGTGGGTGATGACGATGAACTGGGTCTTTTGGCTCAAATTATGCAGGTAGCTTGCGAACCGCTCCACGTTCCGGTCGTCCAGAGCGGCATCGATTTCGTCCAGCATACAGAAGGGCGTAGGCCGGACCTTCAGAATGGCAAAGTACAGTGCGATGGCCACAAAAGCCTTCTCGCCGCCGGACAGAAGCGTAATGGTCTTGACCTGCTTTCCGGGGGGCTGCACCCGAATTTCGATGCCGCAGGTCAGCGGCTCCGCCGGGTCCTCCAAGAGCAGTTCGCCCTTGCCGCCGCCGAACATTTCCTCAAAGGTCTTGCCGAAATACTCGTTGATTTTTCCGAATTCCGTCACGAAAATTCCGGTCATTTCCTGGGTAATGTTTCGGATGACGCTTTCCAGTTCCCGCTTGGCCGTCAGCACGTCGTCCCGCTGGGAGGCAAGATACGTGTAGCGCTCGTTGACCCGTGCGTACTCCTCGATGGCTCCCAGATTCGGCGTTCCCAAAGCGGCAATGCTCCGCTTCAATTCTCCGATGCGCCGGTTGCCCGCCGCCACGGACTCGATCTCGCCCTTTTTCTCCACCGCCGTGCCGGGGGTCAGACCGTAATTGTCCCACAGCTTGTCGATGATCTGCTTTTCTTCCATCTGGGCCGCCTGCTTTTTCTGTTCCAGCAGGGCGCAGGCCCGCTCCATATTGAGAATATCCTTGTTTTTCTCCTGGGTCTGCCGCTCGCAGAGGGTCTTTTCCGCTTCGGTATCCGCCCGCTTGCGAAGCTGGTCCTCCAGGTCCTGCTTGTCCCGCTTCACTTCCCGGTCGTTCTGCTCTATCCGGGCTTTCAGGTCCAGAATCTGTGCTTCCAGAGAACGAATCTCTTCCTGAATGTCCTTTGACAGCTGGATTTTCCGGTCCCGGTCCCCTTCCATGGAGGCCCGGAGAGCTTTCAGGTCCTCCATGTGATTCCGGGCGGTCTCCGCCTCGGCGATGAGCGCCGCCTCCTGGGTTTTCAGGTCTGTAAGTCCTTCGGTAATATGGGCGGATTTTTCCGCCGTGTCGGACTGGCTGCCTTCCAGCTTGAAAAGCTCGCTGCGGGTCTGGGAAAGGTCCAGGGTGTAAAGCTGTAATTTTGCCTTCTGGGCTGCCAGCCGCTCCCGGTCGGCGCTGCGGCGCTTTTCCAGATTCGCCCGCTCGGCCCCGGCATTTTCCCGGGCATCCAGAATGGCCTGCAGCAAAATGGCATACTGCTTTTCCTGCCCTTGCAGGGTCAGCACGGAATCCTGAGCCGCACGAAGCTGCTCGGCAGCGGTGGAACGCTGGTATTCCACCTCGTCCACCCCCCGCTGGGCCTCCTGCAAATCCTTCTCCAATGCGGCCAGCTTGTCCTGCAGGGTCTTTTGCCGGGCCGTGAGTTTTTCCAATTCGTTGGCACGGGACAGAATGCCCGCATCCTTATTCATGGAGCCGCCGGTCATGGAGCCGCCGGGGTTCACCACCTGACCGTCCAGGGTCACGATTTTGAACCGGTTCTGATAGGTCCGGGCCATGGCAATGGCGGCGTCCATATCCTCCACAATGACGATACGGCCCAGCAGATTTTCCACAATGCCCCGGTATTGGTCCTGACAGCTGACCAATTTGGAGGCGATGCCCACAAAGCCCCAGCACTGCTCCAAGCCCTTTTCCGTCAGGCTCTTGCCCCGGATCACGGACAAGGGCAGGAAGGTAGCCCGTCCGCCGCCGGTGCGTTTCAGGAAGGAAATGGCGGCTTTGCCGTCCTGCTCCGTGTCCACCACGATCTGCTGCATAGCGCCGCCCAAGGCAATTTCAATGGCGGAGGTATATTCGTCCTCCGTGCGGATGAGTCGGGACACCGGCCCATGGATACCGGAAAGCCGGTTCCCCTGCTGCATTACCAGCCGCACGGACTTCTGATAGCTTTCAAAATCCCGCTCCATGGCCTGGAACACCTGGACCTTGGCCCGGATGCCGTCCAGCTGGGCGGTCACGTCCCGCTGATCCTTGGCCAGTTCGTCCCGGCGCTTGGTCCGGTTCTGGAGCCGCAGGCCGTAGCCAGAAATCTGGTTCTGGTTGACCGTCACCGCATCCTGGGCGTTCTTCAATTCCCGGCGGGCCTTGTCCAACTCCCCACGGGCGCTCTTTTCCCGGTCCGCTGCGGCAGTCAAATCACTGTTCAGCTGCTCGAGCCGCTGGTCGTTGTCCTGAATGGACGCCTCCACGCTGCGGCATTCCGCCTCTCCGGCGGCGATTTGGGAGGTCAGTTCCGTTTCCTTGCCCCGCAGTTCCAGATAGCGCTTCTGCAGGCCCTGGGCATTGGCGGTCATGGCGGACAGGGTCTGCTGATACTCCCCGATGCCCTTCCGCTTGGCAGCAAGGCTGGCATCGATTTCCTCTAAGCGCCGCTTGGCCTGTTCCATCTGGGCGGTCACGCCGCCGCTGCGGTCATCCTCGGCCTTGCACTCGGCTTCCAGCCGTTTCAGGTTGTCCTGGTCGTTGGCAACGTTGCCCTGCAGCACCGCCAGCTGGCCGGAAAGCTGCTGGCCCGCCGCCTCCTGCATGGAGACCTTCACCCGGATGTTCTCCACCTGGGCATCCTTTTCCCGCAGAACGTTGCCCAACTCCTCCGCACGGGCATAGTGCTTGTCCAGGTCCTCATGGGCCTGTTTCAGCACGAAATCGGCGGAAGCGAAATCCTCCTGGGCCTTCCGGGCGGACTCGGATAGCTTATCCAGGGTCTGCAGCCACACGGCTACCTCCACGCCCTGCAATTCGTCCTTCATGGCCAGATATTTTTTGGCCTTTTCGGATTGGTTTTTCAGGGGATCCAGCTGAATTTCCAGTTCGGAAACTTTGTCCCCAATGCGCATCAGGTTGTCCTCAGTGGTGGCCAGCTTCCGCTCGGTCTCCTCCTTCCGGTGGCGATACTTGGAAATGCCCGCCGCTTCCTCGAAAATTTCCCGGCGGTCCCCGCTTTTCAGGGAAAGAATTTCGTCAATTCTGCCCTGACCGATATTGGAATAGCCCTCCCGGCCCAGACCGGTATCCATGAACAGCTCATGGATGTCCTTCAACCGGGCGGACTGGCGATTGATATAATATTCGCTGTCCCCGGAGCGATAGTAGCGCCGGGTGACCATGACCTCGTCGGCGTCATACAGAAGCGCCCGGTCGCTGTTGTCCAGGGTCAGTGTGGCCTCCGCGAAGCCCACGGCCCCCCGCTTCTGGGTGCCGCCGAAGATCACGTCCTCCATCTTGGCACCCCGAAGGGTCCGGGTGCTTTGTTCGCCCATGACCCAGACGATGGCATCGGAAATATTGGATTTCCCGGAGCCGTTGGGACCCACGATGGCGGTGATGTCGTCGCCGAAGCGGATGACCGTCTTGTCCGGGAAGGACTTGAAGCCCTGAACCTCTAATGATTTTAAATACACAGTATGACCTCATCCCGAATGGTAAATTAAATCAGTTTATTTTACTCAAAAACCGGGGAAATTGCAAGCCCTTCCGGGGCCTTTTCGGAAAATTTCCCGTGTTCGGGCCGAAAAAAGCGCCCCATCCCGGGTTTTGGGATAGGGCGCAGCAGATTTAATTCTTCTTTTTCCGAAGCTGGGAGGTCAGGGTCAAAGTGCCCGCCCCGGCGCAGCAAAGGAGCAGCATCCAGAGGCCCACGTTTTCCGTGTCGCCGGTGTAGGGGGTCTCCCCGGCGCTTTCGCCGTGGAAGATCCAGTCGGTCTCCCCCACCCGGTCGGCATAGCGGTTATCCAGTTCCAGCGGAACCGTCAGCTTCACGGTCAAAGTAATGGACTTCCCCGCCGGAATGGTCCCCAGCAGGATGCGGTCCTCGGTGGCGTCCCCGGCGGTACCGGTGAACAGCACCCGGTCCCCCAGCCGAATTTCCATGGCCAGGGCTTTCAGGAATTCCACATCCTCCGGCTCGTCATGGGGTTCAACAGACATCCAAAGCCGCAGTTGTTCCCCACGGGCGGTGTTGGTGACGGTGACTTGCTGAATGAGTTCGTCGCCGGGCATGACGTTTTTCAGCCCGTCGAACAGGTCCGTAGTGGTGTACTCGCTGCCGGGAGCAAAGGCGAAGCCCTTGCCGGTAAACACCACGCTGCCCGTGGCATAGACGCTTACAGGGAGCAGGAGCAGCACCAGTGCCAGAACAAAAGCAATTCGTTTCATCCCTGCACCTCCTTCAGAAGCCCGTCAGTATCAACGGTAACGCCCCAGGCTTGCTCCACGGCCCTTGTGGGCGTACTCTGGATGGCATCCGCCAGGATTTCCAGGGACAGCGTATAGCCATCGGGAGCGTTGGCTGCAACCTCCGTACACTTTTCAATGAGGACCGGCGTGTTACCTTTGGGAGCAACCGGCGCTTTGGCGTAATAGTAACCGTCCTTCTCAAACCAGTCCACCTTATTCAGGTCCATCTTGTAGTCCTGATCCGTCACCGGCTGTGCGGACACGTTGCCATCTTTATCCTTCCAGGTGAATACCAGCTTCACACGGATATAGCTTTGCGTGTCGCCGGTATTCTTGATGGAAACGTCGGATTTCGTTGTGCCATCAAATTTCTCCTGCACCGCACAGGTCACATGGCCGTACTGAAACACGTTGGTCAGGGAGGGCGTTGTGACCATCAGGAACGCCAGGGTCGCCCCGCCGGCGATGCACAGTACCAAGGCCAGCGCCACCAGCGTTCCAAACCATTTCCGTTTCATGCTTTCTCCCTCCTCCATCGATTATCCGCAAAGGCACAGCCATTGAGCCAGAATACGAAGTCACGTTTATTCGTGAACGTAACTTCTGCTTTCCCGTCCGTCACATTCTCAGACTTCACAACCTGGTTGTTGTTCTGGCACTTGTACCGCCAACTCCAGCTTTCTACTTCCGTAACGGTGTACTCGCCCATCTGCAAGCCCTTAATGGTCTTGCTGCCGTTGCCCTGTACCGTTACTTCCATGGAGAATCCATTCGGCCCGGTAATGCGGAACAGAAAGCTCTGGTTCTCGCCGATTTCCGCACAGCCTTCCTTCTTGATGGTCAGGTCAAACACATCCAACTCGAACTTGGCGTAATACGTTGCGGCTTCGTAGCCCGTCACACCATTCCCAAGGTCCTTGGTCTTCTGGGGCGTCAGCCTGTCGTTTGCAATCCAAGCGGCAGCCACCGGTTCTGTGCAGCCCTCGTCCTTGTACCAGCCAACGAACTTATAGCCGCTTGCAGCCGTAGGCATGGAACCCGCTGCCGTGCCGGTAATGACCTTCAAATCATTTTCCTGATAATTGTCCAGCGTGCCGCAGCCGGCCGGGCCGACGACCTTATAAAGGATGTTTACAGTCTCCTCATTGTAGTAGAAGATTTTCACGTTCTTGTTGGCGACATCATCAGGGGCTTCGATAGCAATGTTGATGGCCTGATTCTCGGCGCTAATCAGCTTATAACCGGGAATGTCCTTGGCAGACTGCGTCACCTGGGCCTGATAGCGGGCCGTGCCGTCTTCGCTTTGTGCAATCTCATTGCCAGTAGCCTGGTCAATAAACCGGAACACATACGGATACTCGATGCGGTCATAGTACAGTTCCAGCAAAAGGCCACCCGCATCCAGCTTGCCGGAAGCGTTGCTCCTTGCTCCATTAAACTTGAATCCCGGAATCTCCAGAGGGGTCTCGGAATACGTATTTCCGATCACGCCGTTCAGGTTGGTACTGCTCCGGTACTCGGTATAGCCGTCGCCCGCAATGTTCTGAATCCAGTGAACAACTCTCACCGGTGCATGGACTTCGTCCTTGACGTACCAGAACGTAATCACATTGCCTTCGGCGGCCAGGACCAGCTGCTTCTGATAAGCGTCCGGGGCGTAACCGGCGATTTGCTTGAAGGGCTCGGTAACGACTGCACTGCTGGTCTCGGCTTCCTTGTCCGGCGTAGGCGTGCCGTCCACAACGACCGGTTCACCGGTAGCTCTGTCCAAATAGCGAACGGTGTACTTTACCTTCTCCCTTGCCACATAAATGAAGGTAAATACGTTCTTCACCCCGCCGTCAATGTCCATGGCGAGAGAATGGCTGCTGACCTTGGGGAAATAACCGGACCGGTAGTCTTCATTGAGTTCCGTACCCGTCTTGGCATCGAAGGTCTTGGTCGTACCTGCCAGGGCGCTGCCGGTGGTGTCATCCGCAATATAGGTGAGCGTCCCATCCGGATTCTCAACAGCATATTTGACGGTATACGTCACCAGCGTGTTGGAACTCCACTTGGCATAGAGGTTCAGGTCCCGGTTCACCGGCATGGAGAAATCGAAGGCCTTTTCTTCGCCGCTGTCGCTGATGTAGAACCAGCCGACGAAGGTATAAGCCCCGTTGGTGGGGTCATTCGGCTTCACGACGGTCGTACCATGGGGAACATTCTCCCAAGTATCCAGCGGATTTCCATTCATATCCAGTACATCCTTGGTCAGATACGTCTTGACCGTGTGGGTCTTGGGGGTCCACTTGGCGTAGAGGACAACGTCGGAGGCAGGCATGGTCATGGTGGACAAATTCGCCTCGGAACCCTCATAGCACCCGGGCGTCGTGTACCAACCGGCAAACACATAGGCATTCTTTTCCAGATTTGCAGGATATTCCGGAGTGAAGTCGTAGCCGCTCAGCGGTGCCTCAAACTGCACACTGTTATCCTTACCTGTAACATAGGCGTTGTAGTTGTAGAAGCTCAGATTATAGCTGTTACGGGTGTAGCAAAGATAGTTTTTGTCGTTAATATAATAGTAGCTTCCTCCAAACAATCCGCCCTCATGATAACCTGCATAAGCGACACCGCCCTGCTCCATTTTGTCAAACTTAGGATCAGACCACCACTGAGTAAAACCAGTAATATTGTGAAATTCCTCCGAATATGTTAATTGGCACTCCTTTTCTAGCGTAATCTGCTTGTAAAGCTTAAAGTTCTTTCCGTCATGCGTGTAAGTTCCTGTTTCGCCGTTCAGCGTTTCGATGTAGTAGTAAAGCACTGCACCAGATTGCGCACTTGATTTTTCAAACACGATGTTTTCTCCTGGCATTGTATCTATACTGCCAAGCATAGTGTCGGCCTTGAATGACTCACACCCATCAGGGACATCCCACCAAATGGTGTCGTTTCCATCTCTTATCGGGAAATGATCGTGGATGTCTGCCTGATACTTTGCGGTGATGGTTTTAACAACCTTATAGCAGCTATCATTATGCGTGTGCCACCAGGAACTATTATTGCACGTTAGTCCTCTGAATGTCAGCGTATAGGTATTCCGCGTATAATACACATTCAGCACGGTAGAGCCGTCGCCCTTAACGGTCACAGTCTCGGCTTTATCTTCGTTGTAGGTAAAATGTGTGCCGTCTCGGCCATCAAAGCTCTGATTCTTATAATCATCACTCTTTTGCTCTGTACCGGGCTTCACATTGGCAGGCTTGTAGGTTCCGGCCACGCTGTAACCGTTATCGTTGGCATTTTCATACCAGAACACCACCGTAAACCCAGACGTACCGATTTCCCAATTTGCCGCATAACTTGTATTCTGTGCAGGCATTGTGGCCGGAATTGCCGGGGTCCAGCCTGTGAAGGTATAGCCGGGCTTGGTAGGCTCGCTCACGGAAATTGCCGCACCGTACCGGGCATAGATCGGTTCCACGCCGTAGCCGCCATCCAGATTGAAGTTCACCAGATAGTAGTAGCGGTCATAGTACACTTCGACCACTGTGCTGCCGTCCGCTGCGATTTCCATGGCGGTATCATAGAGCAGAGAATAGAAGCCTTCATAGTCCGTTCTGGCCAGGCCCTCGCCTACTGCGCTCTTGGTGTAACCCTTCTTCGTCTCGGTGTCCACCAGCATGTACTTATCGTCAGAAACATTCTGCTGATAGTGCTTGACTGTGAAATTCACCTCTGCGGGCTTGTAAGTCACAATATAGGTCGTCGTTTCAGAAGCATTCACATGGACTACGTCCGGGTCAGGCGTATAGCCCACGATCGCAGGGCTGGCAACATCCTGCGTATAGGTGCTGCCGGTGGCCACGGTAGCCGTCCAGGGATTTGCCGCCTGTGTCCCGTCAGCAAACTGATACTTGATGGTAATGACATAGGTCGAGGGCGCAGGTCCGTCCGCCGGGTCCCCATTGGGTGCCGTCCCGGGAACCGGTGCTGCGGCGGGAGCCTTCCGGACAGCCGCATCGGACTGAATCTGCACCTTCACCGGGTCGGTATAGCGGGCTTCCCCATTGGTCAGCCTGCAGCGAATTTCAGCAGCGTTGCCGCTGAGCAGATTGGCCACCAGGCCGTAACTCAGCTCCAGCCTGTTGCCGTTTGCGCCCATGATATTGGCCCAAACGTCGCCGCTGACGTGAATCTGCCACTGATAGCTGCCGGAAAGGTTCTCTGCCACGGCCGTCAGTTCCATTTTCTCGGACATTCTCAACGAAACGGTCTTCACCGGCGCACCGGTGCCGTCACAGATCTGGAACGTCTCCGTCACGGTCTCAGCCAGGGCCGCCGGGGCTGCGACGGTCAGCAGCAGCACGGCACAAAGCAGAAATGCAAGTATTTTCTTCATCACGCACCCTCCTCAGGCCAGCCGGGAATTTCCCACAGCGCCCCGGTCAGGGGATTGTTGTCCGACTGGACCGCCTGGGCCTCCACCACAAGATCGCAGGTGGACTCCTGATAGACGTTGCCCATTTCCGCCGCCATGTGCACGGCCTCAAAGGCCGGGGTGGTCGCACCGTCCACGGCTACCGGCTCCCGATAGTAAAGCCAGCCGTCGGGACCCACGACCCAGCCGGGCAGTAGCTCCATGGACATAACCGATGTGCCGTCCTCCAACACCGGGGGCAGCGCCTCGCCCTGGGCGTTCTCGATGGACGCCGTCAGGCGGATGCGCACCCATGCGGGGGCAGAGCCGGTATTTTCCACGGACACGATCTTAGAGATGGATGTACCGGGCAGGACGCCGGTAACGCCTTCCTTGGGGAAGGGTGTGTAGGTGTCTCCTGTCCGCTGCTGTTCCACCAGGGCAATATGAACGCCGCCGGTGGTGATCACATTGTGGGCGCGATCCTCTCCGGTAAAATAAGCCATGGTCGAAGATGCCATGGAAGCAATGGAGATCAGCGCCAGCACAATAATCCAGATTTTTCGTTTCATTTTTGCCGCCTCCTTTAATTTCGTAAGAAAACGTCCGATTTGCATATCGGGCGCTTTCTTAGGAACCTGCCCCCCGTTTCGCCGGGGGGCAGGTAAGGGAGAATCAGGCAAAGAACGGTGTGGGCCGCCGGGCCTCGTATGCGCTCTCGAAGCCTGTTGCCTGTTTATTGCCAGTTGGAGGCAGCGCCGCCCCAGGGATTGTAGTTCGCACCAAAGGCTGCGGTGATGGCATCGGCAGCATTGTCGAAGCCTTCAGCCTGGCAAGCCACGGCGAACACCGGGCAGGAAACATTGTTCCAGTCCCAGCCATCGTCGAGAGTAACTTCTTCGCCAAAGGCGTAGCACTTGCCGTCCTTGATGTCGAAGGTCTTGTCGAGGTACACGCCCTGCACGAGCTGCTCGGTGGCAGCACCGGCATCAACAGCCTGGTAGTAATCAGCGAAGTAAACGTTGTACTTGATGCCGCCGATAACAGTCTCGTAGTAGTTCCACTTGCCGTCATGGGTCCAGATCCACTCCACACCCTCGGTGGAGGTAATAACACCATTTTCAACCTTGTTGCCAAAGTTGAAATGCAGGACGTTCATGCCGGCGTTGAAGGTCTCATAGCCGTCGTCCAGAGCGGAGGGGATTGCGAAGTAAGCACGGATGTAAGCCTTCTCGGAACCGGTGTTCTCGATGGTAACCATCTTATCCACGTAGTTCTTGGCGGTGGGCATACCCAGCGCATCCTTCTCGCCCTGAGCGGAACCGACGATGGGGTACAGCTTCTTGCCCTGGGTGAAATCCTTCGTGCCGCCCTTGCCGTCACGCTCTTTCTCGATCAGGTCGATCTTCACATTGCCGACGGTGAAGGTGTTGGTCTCGTTGTCCGTGTCGGTGAAGTAAGCCAGAGAGGCTCCCACGATGGCCGTTGCCAGCAGGGCAACGCACAGGAAGATTGCGGTAATTTTCTTCTTCATGATGAACTTTCTCCTTAATTAAGATTGATTATTTTTCTGCGCTCCTGCGCAGAGGGAATACAGGAATCAGCTGATTTTGCTCCATGCGGTGGCAGCATCGGCAATGCCGTCCTTCTGAACGGCGTAGGCCGTAAAGGTCAGCGTGGGTCTGGTAGTGATGTCCTTGATGTCCTCTTTCGTCAGTGTATCGCTGACTTTGACAACATTGTCTTTCAGGACATAAAAGTCGGTGTCAGCAGTCACAGCGCCAACTTCACGGTAGTAAACACCAGGCTGCCCGGTCAGAGCCGTCCAGCCGTCTGCAACAGAGTAAGTCACCTTACCATCCACAAACGTACCAGTCTCTTCCACCTTCACGAACAGCCAGCAGGCTTCGGAGTCGGCTTCGACCGTCACCTTCGGGTCCTTGGCAATATCCACACCGGGGATGATTTTATAGCTACTGCCCGTAGTCTCTTCCAAGTTGATGTTGATGTCTCCGTAGGTAAAGGTATTGACAACGGGGTCGGATTTGGCAACCAGCCAGGCCACCGTTCCGCCCAATGCACAGCCAAGCACCAGCACCAGCGCCAGCACAGCGGCAAAAGCCTTGCTGCTCACGCTGCGGCGGTTTGCATGATTTTTCACTTTTCCTCTTCCTCCTTTCCCTGAATATTGGCTTTATTTCAACAGAAAGGGGGGCCATGCGGCTTGCCCTTGTCTGTTGGAATCAGAAATATTACTGTGCATCAAAAGCTGCCCAGGCAGCATCCGCATTCGTAAAGCCGTCGGCCTGGATTGCTTCGGCAACAACGGTGATTTTGAAATCGTTCAGCTTTGCTAGCTGATCGCCCTTGACCCAACCCGGAACCGTGACTGCATCGAACAGCGTCTCCAGCTTCACGTCGCCATCAGGGGCTGCGACCGGGGTCTTGTAGTAGAAGTAATAGGTGAGCGTGTCGCCGGTTTTCTGGAAATACTTGCTGTTATCCAGCATTTCTTCCGTGTCCACCATGTTGTCCGGAATAACACCGTCCCACTTTGCAGCATTTGTCTCGACAAATTTGACCATCCGAATCAGCGGATAGGCATTTTCCACACCGGTGGGGCCATCGTCCGCATACTCCGGGTCCGTGCACATGGCAATCATGTCGGCGGCGTTGTTGAACGTGACCTTCAGCCGCACATAAGCGCTTTCGCTGCCATCCTTCACCGTCACAGTGGGGTCTTTGGTGTAAGTATGGCCAGGCAGCAGATGGTATTCATTTGCCTTCACACGGGCAGCGCCCTCAACAGGCGTTCCGTCGGTCTTGACCTTCGCCTCGTCCAGCGTGATATTCACGGAACCAACCGTGAACGTGTTCTTGACTTCATCCGTCGAGGTCAAAAATGCCAGGGTCCCCAGCACTGAGGCGGTCACAAGCAGCACCGCACAAAGCGTCAGGAGCAGAGCTTTGCTTCTTGTTTTCATTTACGAAAACCTCCTTAAAAGAATGCAATATCGGGAGCCTTGCGGCATTGCCCTTCATGGATACGCTGAGCAAACGCTTCGCTCAGCGGCTTTCTGCGTCCGGGGCGTATTTTTTCTTCTTATCCTCCGTAAACAGATCCGGAAGGAACACCAACAGCAAAAGCACCGCCGCCGCAGAAATGGCAATATACGTTCCCGGGGGATTCTGGATCCAGGTGATGACATAGCCCAAATACGGGATGGACGCCACCGGGGTCCCCAGGACGTTCCTGCAGTGGACCAGGCCCGCATCGGTGGCCTCGTTGGCGTCGCCCTTGGTCCGGTAGCGGTAAATGCCCGCCTCCTCCGGGTCCGGGATGACCTCCACCACCCGATGGGTGGCCACGGTATGTTCATCCAGCAGAAATGTAATGACCTGCCCCGGCTGAATGTCCGCCGGGTCCACCTTTCGGACGTACAGCAGCGCCCCCGTAGGGTACGCCGGTTCCATGGAGCCGGACAGCACCGCATAGGTCTGCATCCCGAACAGCCGTCCGCCTACCAACGTCAGCGCCAGCAACACCACCAGGACCATTACCACGGTGGACAGTCCATTGGCGATCTTCCGGATCATGGTGTCCTCTCCTCTCTCACATGGCCAGAGCTTCCCGGTCCAATTTCTTCAATTCCGCACGAAGGCCCGCCCGGATCAACGTCCGCAGCATTTCCGCCTGACTTCTTTCCCGGAAAGCCTCCGTATTCTTCAGTGTCTCCAGCATCTGCGCCAATTCCGGAGTCAAGATCAACGTCAACTTTTTTCCGACCATGGTTTTATCTCCTTTCTCACATCTTATGAACATTTGCTTTGCGTGAACCTCTGAACTTGTGTTTTATATTATAGGGCATATTGTATGAACTTGTCAACCCCGTTTTTCAAATGGGTTCTAAAGAAAAATTAACAGACCATTTTCCAGCTTCTTCCAGGATTGATAATACAACATTCCTCAAAATTTTTCCCGTTTTCCCTATGTATTCGAATTTAGCCTCTTGACAGAAACTCTGAACTTGTGCATAATTACACCCGTAAGGAGGAATGAACCATGCCAACAGAAAAACCCCGCTTTACTGTGATCGTGGATGAGGAGCTCTTGAAGGAGATCGATGATTTCCGTTTCGAGAACCGATACCCCAGCCGATCCGCCGCCACCATTGACCTGATCCGCCGCGGCATTGAACAGCTGCAGAAGGACCAGGAGAAGGATCATTCCAACTGAGGTCTTTCCCTGTTCCCCTGACGGCAGATCCATTATACTTCCACACTTTGGTCAAATGCTGTCGAAAGCTGTATGAACAAAAAAATCCCCCGGAAACGATTACTTCTAACCGTTTCCGGGGATTTTTCAGCTATTTATTGGGTCATTCGTCCTGAGCCAGATCCCGGGCCAGTGCCTCGGTCAGCCGGGCACAGAAGGCGGCGGCGTTGGCCTCGAAGGTGGGATAATCCATTTCCGCCGAGTCGTCGGCCTTGTCGGAGATGGCCCTCAGAATCACGAAAGGCACACCGTTCCTGTAGGCGGTATGGGCGATGGCCGCTCCCTCCATCTCCACACAGGAAGCCTGGGTCAGCGCCACGATCTTTTCCTTCAGCTCTTTCTTGGCCACAAAGCAGTCGCCGGTAGCCACCCGTCCGATGTGGGTGTGGCCGGGTTTTATCGATTCCGCCGCCGCAAAAGCCCGGCCGATGAGGGAATCATCCGCCTCAAAGGTCTCCGGCATCCCCGGCAGAACGCAGGGTGCATAGCCCACATATTGGCAATCCACGTCATAATACATCGCATCTTTGCTGACCAGCAGGTCACAAATATCCAGCTTTGCATTTAGCGAACCGGCCACACCGGTGTTGACCAGATGAGAAATTTTATAGCAGGAGCAAAGAATTTGCGCGCACACTGCCGCATTGACCTTGCCCACGCCGCACTCCACCACCACGGCGGGCAGTCCTTCCAGCAGACCCTCGCAGAAGTCCATTCCGGCGATGGTCTGAATTTTCTTCCCGGTCATGGCGTTCTGAAGGGTCTCTACCTCCACCTTCATGGCGCCGATAATGCCTAGTTTCTTCATAATATCAGTCCTCCGGGTAGTTCAGGCGGCTTTCGTCGATGTTTTCCAGCAGAGCGGCGTAGCGCTTGGCCCAGAAGTGGGCCATGTTCAGGTTCATGTCCAGATAATTGCCGCAATCCCTGCGGGATGCTCCGGGGACTTCGCCCTCATAGTCCCGGATGAACCGGAAGCAATCCCGGACCAGCGGCAGGGCCTCCCGGGAGGTCAGGTCCCCGGTCAGCAGCAGATAAAAGCCCGTGCGGCAGCCCATAGGCCCGAAGTACAGCACCCGGTCCTTCCATGTGGGGTCGTTGCGCAGATAGGTAGCCGCCAGATGCTCGATGGTGTGGACCTCGGCGGTATTCATCACCGGCTCGTCGTTGGGGCTGGTGACCCGCAGGTCGAAGGTGGTCACGGTCTCGCTGCCCACCCGGTCCTTCCGGGAAACGTACAGGCCCGGCCGGAGCCGGATGTGGTCAATGGTAAAGCTGGTGATTTTTTCCATAAAATTTAGTCTCCTTGGCTGCAATTTGCCGCATCGATGGCAATGACCAGCAGCAGTCCGGGCATTTCCACGGCGGGATTTTCAAAAGTCATGGCATAGGTGTCGCCCCAGGTAAAAAGCTCCTTGGAAATATGCAGCACCGTGGCATTTCCACGGCGCACGTCATAATCCCAGCCGAACAGGTCCCCTTCCGCCGTCCAGCCCTGATAGTCAATGGAATATCGGGGCGAAAAGAAGGTAAATTCCTTCCGGACCGTGCCCATGGTCTGTCCGTTCAGCACGATCTCGAAGGCCGGCAGGAAGCGGAACAGCTTCTGGTGGATGGACCCCACCTCCCGGCCCGTGGCCTTTTCGTACACATGGATCTGATGGCCCAGCGTGAACCACTCGGCCTTTACAAAATACTTGGGCCTGCCGGTCTCATCGTAGACGTCATAGCTGTCCGTCCAGGAAAAGACCCGCTGGCGAATGAGCAGCTTCATAAGCATCCCCTACCCTTTCATTATAGCGGTTTTCAGGAAAAAAGCAAGTCCGCCACCGCCTCCCGGAGCCAATCCGTGTAGGCGAGATAGTCCTCGGCGTACAGATGGCAGCCGTCTGCGCTGAGGTTGTCCGGCAGATAGCCGTTTTCATCGGCAAAGCGGGCGTTGCTGTCCAGATAAAAAAGATTCTTGTCAGCGGCCAGCTGAGCAATTCGATTATTCAGGTTCCCAATGTTTTCCGGATTGAAATACCAGCCGTCCTGGACCTTGCTCCGGCCCACGGTCATGATACTCACCAGGAAAATTTGTGCCTCCGGCTGCCTTTCCCGCACAAAATCCACCAGTTCCCCATAGGCATTCAAAATTTCGTCGTGGTCGTCGCCGCACTCATTGATGCCCAGGCACAGGAAAATTTTTCCGTAGGTCTTGCTCCCAAGCAGGGCTTCCAGGCTCTCCTTCGGGAAATTCAGGTCCTCCGTCTCGATTTTCGGCCAGTTGAACACGGTCATGCCCGTGTAGCTGAAATAATCCGCCTGCCCCAGACGGCTGTATAGCCGCATTCCCGCCGTCCGGGAATCCCCCACAAACAGCGCATCATCAAACCAGTTTTCATCCACTTTTCCATCCATCACCGGGGGCGGGGTGGTGGGTTCCGCAGGCGGTTCGGTAGGAGGTTCGGTTGTCGGCTCCGTTGTGGCTTCCGTAGTCGGTTCCGTCACCGGCTCCGTGGGGACCGTAGTTGGCTCCGTCGTCGGTTCCGTAGTCGGCTCCGTGGTCGGGGCCGTGGCCTGGTCCTGCGCCTGCCGCAGCTGCTCCCGGAGTCCGCCTTCGTCAGTCAGCAGCAGAATGGGAATCGCCGGGGCGAATTGGTCCTGCGCCAGCCCATAGGGCCGCAGAACCACGTATTTATAATAGCACCCCGCCCCGCTCAAGGCCAGTCCCGACAGAACCAGTGCCAAGGCGAATATAATCAGTCGCTTTTTCATGGAAACGCACTCCCTCTAGAATTGGAAATACAGGAAAGGACTTCCCACACTGGTGGCCATGACGTACACGCACACCCAGAACAGCAGGAACAGAAGAACGTCGGCAATCCAGTATTTCTGTATTTTCCGCACCAGCCGGGGCAGCCAGGGCATTGCCAGCAGCACCCCGATGATCAGATAGGGCAAATACGCCCTGCCCACCATCCGGTAGTCCAGTGGGTTCACGGCACGGCCCATGCCAAACAGCTTGGCCAGGAAAACCGTCATTTTGGCCCGGTCCCCGATGGCAAAGGGCACCCAGCTAATTAAAATCGCAAAAATCGTGTAAAGATGCCCCAAAAGCGGCACTTTCCGGCAGACTTTCCCCCAGAACAGCTTTTCCAGCAAGATAAGCGCCAGCAAAAAGCCCGCCCACAGCAGGTAATTTCCGCCGTTTCCGTGCCAGAAGCCCGTCAGGGCCCACACGATGGCCAGATTCACCGCCGTGCGCTTCCAGCCCTTCCGACTGCCGCCCAAGGGAATGTACACATATTCCCGGAACCACCTGCCCAAGGTGGCGTGCCACCGGCGGTAAAATTCCGAAACCGTAACGGAGGCGTAGGGGTCCAGGAAATTCCGGGGCAGATGATAGCCCACCAGCCGCCCCAGACCCATGGCCATGAGGCTGTAACTGTAAAAATCAAAATAAAGCCGCAGTGCGTAGGCCAACAGCGCCAGCCAGGCCAGGGGCGTGGAAATGCCGCCGTAGCCTGCCACCGCCGTCTCGGCCCACAGGCCGCCCAAACGGTCCGCCAGCAGTACCTTCATGGCAAGGCCCAGAATCAGCTCCTGGAGGCCGTGGTGAATGGCGTAGGGGCAAAGGCAGGGACTTTGGGACTCCAGCTGCAATTTTCTCGGCTCCACCAGCGGCCCGGAAAGCAGCTTCGGAAATTGAAGAATCTGCGCTGCGAACCGGAAGGGGCTGCGCTCCTCCGGACACCTCTGCCGGTAAACGTCGATGAGATAGGCTGCCAGCTGGAAGCAGTAAAAGCTCATGCCGGGGGGCAGCATTTTCCCGCCCTGATGGCATTTGAAGAACACGAGAAGCCCCACAGGCATCAATATGCTCACCGCCAGCAACACGCCGGAACGCCATTTTTTCAGCAGTAGGCCCAATAGAAACGTCAGGCCCGTCACTTCCAGCAACACCGCCACGGGCCAGATCTGCCGCCCGCAGGCCAGGTAATAATACAGGCAACTGGCCGCCGCCAGCACGGCGCTGCGGCCCCGCCGGGGCGTGAGATAGTAGACCGCCAGGAACGCCGGTAGGAAATAAAAAAGAAAAGGGATGGAATTGAATTGCATAAGCACCGCCCGTCTGTATTTTCATGGAAGAATATGCTATAATGCTTCCCGAGGTGAATCCAATGAAAAAATTTTTCTGCGTCATTCTCTGTCTGCTGCTCTGCGGCTGCTCCGTGCAGCCCATGCCAAAAGCGTCCTCCCGGGCAACACTGCCACCGGAGCCGTCCGCCCAGGTCACGACCCAGTCTCCCACGCAAGTCCCTACCCAGGCACCTACGCTACCTCCGGACCCCGTAGACCTTCTGCTCTCCGGCCTGACCACAGAAGAAAAGGTCGGCCAGTTGTTCCTGGCCCGATGCCGGAAGGAAACGGCAGCGGAGGACATTGCCCAATATCATCTGGGCGGGCTCGTCCTCTTTGACCGGGACACGGAAGACGAAACACCCGAATCCCTGCGGCAGACGTTGGAACGCTACCAGAAAGCCGCCACCATCCCGCTGCTGATCGCCGTTGATGAGGAAGGCGGCAGTGTCGTCCGCATCAGCGACAAGCCCGCTTTCCGGGATGCGCCATTTTCCTCCCCACGCTCCCTTTACGAAGGAGGCGGCATGGAAGCCTTGCGCACTGCCGAGGTAGAAAAAGATGCATTGCTGTCCGATTTGGGCATTAACGTTAACCTGGCCCCGGTCTGCGACATTACCACCGACCCGGCAGCATTTCTTTATGACCGTTCTCTGGGGCAAAGCCCAGAGCTTACCTGTCAATGGGTACAAATTGCCGTAGAGGAAGGACAGACTTACGGCATCGGCTGTGTATTGAAACATTTCCCCGGCTATGGGAACAATGCTGACACCCACGTGGGGATTGCCATAGAAAATCGTTCCCTGGAGGAACTGGAAGCCCAGGATCTCCTGCCCTTTGCCGCCGGAATGGAGGCCGGCTGCGGAGCCGTCATGATGTCCCACATTCAGGTCACTGCACTGGATGCGGAATACCCGGCATCCCTGTCCCCGGCGGTCCACCGCTATGTCCGGGAAACTATGGGCTATAACGGTGTTCTGGTCACAGATGATCTGGTTATGGATGCAATTTCTGTTCCCTACGGCGTCGGGGAAGCGGCCGTTCTGGCTGTTCTGGCAGGAAACGATCTGCTGATCTCCAGCGATTTCCCGGAGCAGTACGCAGCGGTACTGGAAGCCATTCGGGAAGGCCGCATTTCCGAAGAACAGATCGACAACGCCGTCCGGCGGGTTCTGCTCTGGAAGCAGTCTCTGGGGCTGTTGTCCGGCATCTAACCGTCTCCGGCTAGATTTACATAATCATACCATTTCCCCCAACCCATTGCAACCCCCAATCCACGTTTTTTCACCTTTTTCGGTATGCCTTCCGCCGTGGCATCGTAGGGCCGGTAAAATCCCCCGGCGTGGCACGGTAGGGGCGTGGGCATGCCCCGCCCGCCTTGTAGCGATACTTGAGCGGTAAAAATCGACGCGGAACACCTCGACCTTCTGAGAAAACGCCTTCCCCTGGAGGGTGGTACTCCGCACAGCGAATCCAAAATCTATATGACTGCCGGTGGCAGTCATACCTCTACTATGGTGGTCCGGCAACGCCGGACCGGATGAGGTCGAAGGTAACAGCGCCATACCAACCTATGGTTATAGTCGATCGCTTCGACCTCATCAGTCGCAACTGACGTTGCGCCAGCTTCCCCTCCAGGGGAAGCCTTACGCCCCGCCGGAAGTGCAAAGAATGCCCTCTCCTTACTTGGAGAGGGCGTTTCCGATTTTCCAAAAGCCTTACTTTTTCACCGTGATTCTTCCGCAAGGGGGCAATGCAAAGCTGCGGGTGAACACTTCTTCCAGTGCTGCCGGGAAGTCCGGCGCTTTGCAGTTGACCTGCACCGCATCGGTCAGCAAATCGCCGGGGGTCAGGCACACGTTCAGCACCAATTTCTCCGTTTCCGGCCCTGCCAGTGCCTGATTTACGAACTTTTGCAGACCGTTCACCCGTTGGTCCCAGGGGGCAGCATTCAGCACCGTCATGGGTGCCAGCAAAGCGTCGGCAGTATTCTCCAAAAGGGAATCCGTGATTTCAAAAGCCAGCACAGGCCGACCCGAAACCGCAGGCAGATACTGATTGGATACATTTCCACCGAATTTTACATGAAACATATCCTCAGTTTCCCTGGCAATGTCCTTGGCATAATTGGTCAGGAATTCAAAGTCCTGCTTTTTCGCAAATACGATTTCTCCGGTCAAAAAACAACTCATTTTTCTCCTCCTATAATATACTGGTTAGGCCCTCGGCCCCCTCTCAGAGGGGGCAAGAGATTGTGCGTCATCTCAGTGCCTACCGCCCCTCATCCGTCACAGGCTAAGGCCCGTGCCACTTAGTAGAGGTATGACTGCCACCGGCAGTCATGAATATTTCTATTCGCTGCGCGGGGCACAACCCCCAGGGGAAGGCTTTTCTCAGAGGGTCCAACGCCCTACTCCCAGGGGAAGGCTTTTTGCCGCTTTGGAAGCCTACTCGGCTTTCCAATCTCCGGCGGAGCGGATGGTCTCCAGGGGTATTTTTTCTCCGTCTGCGAACTCTAACATCTGTCCGCACACGTCGATTCGACGAATCGTTCCGATTTTTTCCACATAGGCCCCGCCGCTTTTCCATTCATCCGGCCGGAAATAGCAAATTTGGACCGGCGTTTCCGGGTGCCGCAATGCCTCCTGCAGCGTTTCATCCAGAGCCTGCCGGGCCTCCTCCGTCAGCTCCACCGGCTGCTCCGTGAGCCGGGCCGTTTCCTCCACCGCCGCATCCAACCCCGTCAGCGCCGCAAAGGGCGCAAACTGGGCTGCCCGCTCCTGATTGGACATGGGCGGGTGCTTGGCGGAATACACCCGGGTGTGGTGCAGGATCGAATCGTATTTCACGCCTTATGCCCTCCAATCTGGCCGTTCCGCTCCCGGGCGGTGGCCCCTTCCAGATAATTGCTGCCCCGCAGGATGGCGTTGCGGCCGTAGCGCCGCTGAATGGACAACACTGCCTGTTGACGGCGGCGCTCCCGCTCCAATTCCGCTTCCTGCCGCCGGAGCTTTTCCTGCTGCTCCTCTGTGGTGGAAAACAGGTCCAGCTGCACCGGCTCCTCGGAGATCTGGCTTTCCGGCAGCACATGGCAGGCAGTGACGGTAATGCGCCGGACCAGCAGATTTTTTCCGGCGATGCGGTCAAAAATTTTCAGCATGGCCTCCGTCATGATTTTGGCCGATGCGGTGTGCCGCCCCAGATTTTCCGACCCGTGGGCGGGCTTGGGGGTCTGGCGGCCATAGCGGTCCGTGACCACCGGCCCGGAATAGGATTTGCGAATCTCCGGGTCCGTGAGATTGTCGATGTCGTACCCTACGTCCAGCACCACCTGGTCCCCGGCCAGCCGCTTTTCCAGCAGATCCAGAGCCAGCCGCTCGGTCATTTCCCAGACGATGAGCCGGGCCTTTTCGTTGGTATAGGGGCATTGCAGCACCTGACCGGAGCTGAGGCTGTTGGTGCTGGGCCGATAGGCCTTGATGTCCGCAATGGTGCAGGGTTCTATCCCCCAGGCGTGGTCCAGCAGCAGCCCCGCATTGACCCCGAAGGTCCGGAAAAACCATTCCTCGTCAAATTCCGACCGGAGGGCAATGTCCCCCATGGTGTGCATCCCGGCGCTTTCCAGCTTCCGGGCGTAGCCGGGACCCAGCCGCCAGAAATCCGTCAGGGGCCGATGGTCCCAAAGCTGCATTTTGTAGCCCAGTTCGTCCAGTTCCGCAATGCGGACCCCGTTTTCGTCGGGTTCCAGGTGCTTGGCTACGATGTCCATGGCAATCTTGCTGAGATAAAGATTGGTGCCGATGCCTGCCGTGGCGGTGATGCCGGTGCTTTTCAGCACGTCCGAAATCATCCTCCGGGCCAGCTCCCGGGCCGTCAGGCCGTAGGTTTTCAGGTAGCCGGTGGCATCGATGAACACCTCGTCCACGGAATAGACGTGGATGTCCTCCGGGGCGATGTATTTGAGATAAATGTTGTAAATTTGGGTGCTGACCTCCATATAATGGGCCATTTGAGGCTTGGCAATCACGTAATCCAGTTCCAGGGACGGGTCCCGCTCCAGCTCCGCCGCCACGCAGCTTTTCCCCCGGAAGGCCCCGCCGGGGGCTCGGCGCCGCCGCTGGGCGTTCACGGCCTTCACCTTCTGGACCACCTCGAAAAGCCGGGCCCGGCCCGGTATCCCGTAGGCCTTCAGGGCCGGGGACACCGCCAGGCAAATGGTCTTTTCCGTGCGGCTCTCGTCCGCCACCACCAGATTGGTGCCCAGGGGGTCCATTTCCCGCTCCACGCACTCTACGGAAGCGTAAAAGGACTTCAAATCAATGGCAATATAGCTTTTCATCTGCGCTCCCGCCTTTCCTGGGTCTATTATATCAAAAGTTTGTTCAAAATGGAAGCAGAAAATTCCGGGGCTGCAATCAGCCCCGGAAAAATTTTTACGCAATATCGCAGACGATGCCCGCAAAGAGCAGCAGACCGTCTTGGGACGTGACCATGGTCAGGAAGGGCCGGTCCAGCCGGAAATCCACTTCCTCCTCCGGGGGCCTGGCCGCACCGGCAGCATCCATCAGGGTATAGGCCGCCGCCGTGACCCCCTCCTCGTCGATGGCCAGCCGGGCGGCGTGGTCCGTCTGGGAAAGGCACAGGGCATTTTCGGAAATCGGGGAGAAATCCGCCTGGGCCAGGTTGAAAACCTTGGAAATGCCCATGGTTTCCAGGGCATCCGTCAATGTCTGCTGCTGGAAAATATCGAATTTCGGGATAGCCACATGGACGATGAGCCGGGCCTGATCTTCCCACCGGTCGCTGTCCGCCGCCAGGGTAAACACGTCCTCCCCGGCCAGCAGGTCCTCCGGCGTGACGCCTTCGTCCGGCAGGAAGAACCACATGGTCCCGCCGCTTTCCAGACGCTTACCGTAGGCGGCGAAGCCCTCGCCCCAGTAATACGTGTCCGCTCCGTCGCTGCGGAGAAAGTCCGCGCTCGTGTCCCCGGAAAGGCCATGGAAGGTGCCTTCCCGGGTATTGCGCTTGGAAAACTCCTCCGTCCATTTGGACTGAAAATAGACGGTAGAAGCCAGTGCCAACACCGTATCCGGAGAGAATTGTGCGGTTTTTGTGGCTTTTTTCAGAAGTCCTCCGGTCTGTTCGTCCAGCCAGTCCCGCAGAGCTTTATCCAGCTCCTCGGACCCCATTTCGCCCCGGTACACGGATGCGTAATCATTTTCCGCCAGCAGGTCCACGGTCTCCTGACGGAAAGATTCCCCCTGGTCGAGCCAAAGGGAGTTTGCCAGTACGCTGTTCACGGCTCCGTCCTGCCGGTACACGGACCGCCACACAGCCTTCGCCTGAGTCCGCAGGTCCTCCAGGTCGTCGCTGCCCAGGGCGGCCAGGATCTCCTGCCGGGTGTCCCCGTCGGTAATTTCCGCCAGCATGGCCAGGGCCATATACACATTCAGGGGGGAGCAGACCCGGTTGCCCTGACCGGAAAGCAGCGCCCGTGCGGCCGTGGGGAAATAGGTTTCCAGCCCGTCGGCGAAGCCCTCCTCCGGCCGCAGGTCATTGAGGTCATCCCGCCAGCGGTCATAGACCTGCCGGAACGCCTCGTCGTCAAATTCACCGTTCCATTTGATATATTTTAGCTCGTTGGGATAGGCTGCCATCCGGGGATATTCCGCAGCGGCCAGCACCTGCACGCCGCCCCGGCCCAGATCTACGCCCGGCCCGAAGAAAATGCCCAGCAGGATCACCGCCGTCAGAACTGCCGCCACCGCTGCCGTCCAGCGGGGGATTTTCCGTTTTTTCGCCTCTTTGACGTATTTGTCCGGCAAATTTGTTACCGCATCGAACAGGTCTTCTTTCTTCATGGGACTTCCACTCCTTTTGCTTCCAGATAGATTTTCAGTTTCCTCCGCAGGCTCAGCATTTTCTGGGCCATCTGCGCCCCGGACCGGAGAGACTCCGCCGCTAGGGCCTGAACGCTGTCTCCGTACCAGTACCGCCGGACGAACAGCACCCGGTCCTCTTTGGGCAGGGTGTCCAGCCAGTCCCGGATATAGGCCGTCAGCAGCCGTCCGTCCATTTCGTCCTCCAAGCGGTTGCGGTCCGGGATGCACTCCTCCAATTCCGAGAGCAGTACCTCCATGGGGCCATAGCGCTTCTGGGCGTGATTCTCCCGATAGCGGCTCACCGCCAGATTCCGCACGATGCGCCCCAGGTAGGCCCCCAGACAGTCTGGCCGCTCCGGGGGGATGCGGTTCCAGACGGCCAGCCAAGTGTCGTTGACGCATTCCTCCACGTCCTCCCGGCAGCCCAGAATGTTCCAGGCAATCCGGCGGCACAGATTCCCGAATTTCCGGTCCGTCTCCCGGATGGCCTGCTCCTCCCGTGCAAAGTACAGGCCCAGAATGGCTTTCTCCTCCAAGTCCCTCGCCTCCTTTTTTCTTCCTTTCTATCATATCTGTCGCAAAAGGTCAACGGATATTGGACCCCCGGCGGAAAAATTTTCCGCCGGGGGTGGGAATTTCGGTTTGAGCGGGGCTTCCAATGCCGCCTTGCCTCCCTCTTTGAGGGCGGTGGCAGCCCGTTGGGGCAGGCGGAGGGGGTGTCCAATCGTCCGGAGTAGGGACTGATGGCTTCTGAGAGAAAGCCTCCCCTGTGTAGGGGGAGCCTTTGCTCTGAGCAACCGGCCCCGTACTTCTGAGGAAAGGCTTCCCCTGGAGGAGAAGCTGGCAACCCGCAAGGGCTGACTGATGAGGTCGAAGCTACCGATTATCACCATAGGCTGGTACAACACTGCTGCCTTCGACCTCATCCGTCACGCCGAAAGGCGTGACACCGTAGTAGAGGTATGACTGCCACCGGCAGTCATATAGATTTCTGATTCGCTGCGCGGAGCACCACCCTCCAGGGGAAGGCTTTTTACGCCTCGCCGGAAGTGCGGTCATCAATGGACGACTTTTCACAAAATCAGCGTCCCCGTGGGGTCATACCCGGCTTTTACGCCGAAATGCTCGATTTTGTCCCGGGTCTCTTTGCCCAGCTGGTAGAACCGCAGGCTGTCTCGCTGGGGGTCCATGAGTTTACACAGCTTCGCCTGCAAGGTCTTGTACTGGGCCGGGTCCAGCACGCACTCGAACACGGAATTCTGCACCCGCTGGCCGTAATTCACGCACTGCTTTGCGATCTGCCGCAGCCGCCTCCGTCCGGCGGCATCTTCGGTATTCACATCGTAAGTAATCAGTATCAGCATCGCATCACTTCCATAAAAACGGCGGATAGCCGTCCAAATCCCCCCGCAAGTACCGGGCCAGCAGAAGCGCCTGCACATAAGGCACCAGCCCCCAGGGCAGCTTCTCGCCCAGATAGGGGTGGGTGATGGTGTCCCGCTTCCGCTCCTGCCAGTTTTGCAGGAATTTCTTCCTGGCCCCGTCCGTCAGCAGCACTGCCCCGCTGTCCGTGTGCTCGAAGTCCTCCGGGGACAGGATGCGATTATTGAGGAGGGTCAGCACAAACCGGTCCGCCAGACAGGGCCGCAGCTCCTCCATCAGGTCCAGGGCCAGGGAGTTCCGTCCGGGCCGGTCCCGGTGCAGGAATCCCACGTAGGAATCCAGCCCCACGCTTTCCAGCGCCGAAGTGCAGTCGTTAGCCAGCAGACTGTAAGCAAAGGACAGCATGGCGTTAACCGGGTCCGTGGGCGGCCTCCGGTTCCGGTTTTCAAAGGAAAACGCCTCTTTTCGCTGCAAAATAAGCTTGTCAAATACGTCAAAATAGATTTTTGCCCCGCTGCCCTCGATGCCCCGGAGCATTTCCGGGTCCGTGGCCGTCAGGGCCAGGTCCGCCTGAGTTTTCAGCTGGGCGGAAGCCGCCTCCAACGCCGCCGTATCCACCCGCAGGGCGTGGTCCCGCTTGGTCCGCTCGATGCTCCAACGGCTGTTGTACAGCTTTCCGTAGATCATGTTCCGGGCGATCTTGCAGCATTCCGCCGGGTCGTCCGCCAGGCGGTACTGGGTCCGGCGCAGCAGCACATTGCCGTTCCACTCTCCCTGACTGCGGGCCAGGAACCGGCCCCGTGGGGTGCAAAAGGTCAGGCCCACGCCCCGCTGGGCGCAGCCGCCCATCAGCGCCGGAGAAGCCCCTGCATAGGAAAAGCAGAGAATTTGCTCCAAAGTATGCAGGGGAAACCGACCGATTTCCTGTTTTTCCCGGTTGACCACCACATTTTCCCCGTCAATGGTCAGATAAGCATCCTCGGAGGTCACGAACAGGGTATTCAATAGTTTCCGCATGGGCCATCCTCCTGACTTTTTCGTAAGTAATCCGCTGTTTTCGCCAATTTCGGCAGGCCAGGCAGACAAACTTCCTTTAAGGAACAGGCGTTGCAGCGCTTGGCCCGCTTGGGCATGGGTGTCCGGCCCCGGCGGTAAAGGTCCCGCATCTCGGCGGCGCATTGGCGCACCTCCTGCCGCAGCTCCTCGGTGAAAACCACCGGTTCCCGGCGGCGGGGCTCCCCATAAAAGAGCGCCCCTTCGGGAATGTCACAGCAAAGCATTTCCTCCAGGCACATGGCCTGAGCGCATAGCTGCAAGGCGTCACAGGAGTCGGCCTTGGGGCTGCCCCGCTTGTATTCCACGGGATAGGCCTGCCACAGTCCCTCCCGTCCGGCCAGCGGCACGCCGCTGCCCCGGCGAAATTCCACCACGTCGCAGGCTCCCGACAGGCCCAGATTGGGCGAAAACACCCGCAGGCCCCGGACCGTGAGCAGGTCCCCACGGCTTTCCCGGAGGCCCTCCTGATGGGCCCGCTCGTGGAGCAGCACTCCTTCCGTGGTCCGCAGATTCTCCGCCCACTGCTGTTCCAGGTAGATAAGCGCCCACTGCCGTGGGCAGAAGCGATAGTGCTGGAGGCCGGAAATTTGCAGATAATCCTCCTCCGGGATGGTCTCCATGTTGATTCCTCCTCTTTTTGTGTGAATTCGGGTGTAGTTCCTAGCGGGTGCAATGCAACCTCATAGCCGTTCTTCCCGGCAAAGCTCAAAGCGCAGCAAGCAGCGCCCCGACCGCTTGCTTTCTCATTGTCCACCTACTTCAAGAGCGCAGCAAAAACCGCCCCAAAGAAAATGATGGCATAAAGGATCCACATGGTTCGTCCTCCTTCCGGTCAATTATTATAATTGGCTCATCACGTCTTGTTTCTCGATTCCATCTCCGCACTGTGGTTTCATCTCCAAGGACGTTGGTCATTTCGGCAACCCTGTCAAATGACATATTGGGATTTGAGGGACACAGAACTGACACCGTTGCCTCCTTTTTGCTGATTGCTTTTGCCACAGGCTTCCTTCTCGACTTCAGGGAATCTTGAATTCTCGCACCCCTCACAGGGTTCGGTAACACCGTCCATGCTCCATTTTCATACCCAGCAATCAACTGGACACATTTTAGGCTCTTGATGTCAATATACAAACATACAGTATCGCAATCTCTATATTGATGTCAAGTTCATTGTTCAAACTGCAAAGCAATTTTCCGCAAGGTATCCAAAATATATTATTCTCCGTTGCAAATGACGATTTTTTACAAAACCTTTTGACAATTTGGCGGAACTGCTGTATATTTAAAGAACAAGGGAGGGAATGCCAATGCAGATAAACAAGGCAATACGTCAAGTCATGCGTGACAAGGGGGTTTCGCTTCTTTCCATGGCGAAGGCTATCGGGAAAGAAAGAGGGAACGATGTAAGCGCTAGGTTGAACATCCCGAACATGACAATCAACAATGTCGTCGAAATGCTCGACGTTCTGGGCTATGAAATCGTCGTCCAGGAGCGGAAGCCCGGAGCGAGACGGGCGGTCCAGATCGTGATTGACCAGAAAGAGGGTGTCTGACCATGTGGGTTATCTATGCGCTTATTTTCTTTGGGGCAATTTTCAAGGTTCTGCTGAAGAAGTAGGAGAGCCTGCCATGACTACCGAAGATGTTTTGATGGAATACAGAAAGCGCCTGAGCATCAGGGAAACGGCACGGGAGTTGGATATTGGGGACGCACTGCCCCAGGGCATCCGGATTTCAATCCACGCACCCCTCACGGGGTGCGACCAGCAGTGACAGCATCAACCATTTTTTACACCTCCATTTCAATCCACGCACCCCGTGAGGGGTGCGACCTATTTCCCCGGATTTGCAAGTGGTGCGGTCGAATTTCAATCCACGCACCCCGTGAGGGGTGCGACTATGCCTAGTATATACATTAGTCCGTCAGACCAATTTCAATCCACGCACCCCGTGAGGGGTGCGACTAGCATTTACCACACGGTCAAAACCATCGCTCATAATTTCAATCCACGCACCCCGTGAGGGGTGCGACCACCGATATACTTGTTATCTAGAGCCATGGCCCCATTTCAATCCACGCACCCCGTGAGGGGTGCGACCGCAGCGGGCAATCGATGGGGTCAACGCCAACCTGATTTCAATCCACGCACCCCTCACGGGGTGCGACCGGGAAAAGCTGGAGGCCACCCCGAAAAAATACCATTTCAATCCACGCACCCCTCACGGGGTGCGACTGACATTTCCGTGGATTGGCGGGAAAATAAGGAGATTTCAATCCACGCACCCCTCACGGGGGGCGACAATCTGCATCTTTGATCCGGAGACCCTTGCTGTATTTCAATCCACGCACCCCTCACGGGGTGCGACGGCCGTAGTAGTAAGGTAGAAAATGACGTTCATATTTCAATCCACGCACCCCTCACGGGGTGCGACGACCGGATAGCCTTAACGCCAAGCATGAGAGCCATTTCAATCCACGCACCCCTCACGGGGTGCGACAAAACAACTAAAAATACAATAAAAAATACAGAAAATTTCAATCCACGCACCCCTCACGGGGTGCGACAACGGCGGCGAGTGGTGGGCCGATGCTCAGGCGAGATTTCAATCCACGCACCCCTCACGGGGTGCGACCGCTATCCCAGCTGAGCCGCCCGGACAAAACCAAATTTCAATCCACGCACCCCTCACGGGGTGCGACTTGGTCAAAGGGGATTGTGTTATGATGGCTGAGCATATTTCAATCCACGCACCCCTCACGGGGTGCGACCCGGGCGCAGCCCCGTCTTTCCGGGGTGCCAAGGAATTTCAATCCACGCACCCCTCACGGGGTGCGACGAGTTCGGCGTTGACTATGTTCCCCGCAAACAGATTTCAATCCACGCACCCCTCACGGGGTGCGACGATATTATGTAGTCGGCATACTCAACAGCGACGCATTTCAATCCACGCACCCCTCACGGGGTGCGACCTATATCACACCGGTACAAGCCGTTGGGGACCATTTCAATCCACGCACCCCTCACGGGGTGCGACTCTCATATCATTTTGGCGGGAGATAGGACCACACGGAATTTCAATCCACGCACCCCTCACGGGGTGCGACGGCAAAAATTGCCGCTTTGAACAGCAATTTTTGCGTTTGGGGAGCCGATGGTCCAGTTCCGTTCGCCCTTCGGCGAATCAAACCGGAACCGCACAAAAATTCATTTTTTGTGTTCCCTCAGCGGTGCGAGGCGGCCGGGAATTCCCGGACCGCTTCCCCTTCGCACGCTTCCGATCACTCAGACCATCCGCCGGACGCTGACGCCCTGGGGCAGGTCCTCCTCCCGGACGGTGACGGTGTAATCGCCGTAGGACCGGGCCACCTGCACGCCCTCCTTCCGGGCAATATGCACGGTGTCGAACAGCTTCCAGGCCGGGGCGTTGCCCAGTTCGGAGTCGTGCTTGAACACGATCAGTTCCCGGACGGCCATGTTGCCCCGGGCGGCAGAGTGGTCCAGTTCAAACATATTCAGGATGGCCTGCCACAGCAGCTCCAGGTCCTCCTGGGAGAAACCGGTGGTTTTCCGGGCCAGATTGGCGGAAATATACCCCTCACAGCGGTATAGGCCATAGGGAAGGATGTATTTCCGGCCCATTTCCGTGCCCTTCTTCTCCGCATCGGCCTCGGTGGTGATGGCCACACGGGTGATGGTGACCTCCTGGGGGATCACCGGCTCCACGGACCGGGCAAAGCCCAGCTGCACCGGTCCCCGGACCTGGCCGCAGTTCAGCGCACCCTTCACAAACGTCGTCATCACAGCGCCAAAGGTCCGGATGTCAAAGAAATTCTTGCACATGAAGTCCCGGATCTTGCTGTCCAGCTCCGGGTCCTTCTTCTTGGCCTCGGCGACCTTTTTCGGGTCCACGCCCAGATAATCGTAGGCCTCCAGGTCGGACCGATTCAGGGGCACATTCTCCTTGATGTAGATACGGTAGCCCGGCTCCCCTTCCTTCACGGTCTCCACATAGTTGCGGATCTTCCGTTTCAGGCATACGTCCGTCACCAGGCCCAGGTTGGTCTCCGGGTCGATGCGGGGCATATTGCCTGCGTCGGGGTCTCCGTTGGGGTTGCCGTTCTCCACGTCGAAAAGGATCACGAACTCATAGCGATTGGAAATAGCGTTGTCAAACATAAGAAATACCTCCCTTTATTCCTGACCGGCTTTGCTGCCGGAATAGCGTTTCTGTGTCTCGTGATAGTAGCCCAACTGGAAAATGCCCTGGTCGCTGAGGGTCAGATGAGTGGGATAACTCTCCCGAATGCAGCCCGTCAGGTCCTGGAGCCGCTTGGAATTGTAGACCTTCTGGCCTGCACTGAGCTTTTTCTGGTGCTTCTCCGCCAGATTCACCAGCACCGGAAATACGACCGCCGGTGTGGCGCTGGCTGAGGAGAAGTACCGGTCCTTGATGGTGGTGTTGATGCCTGGGTTGGCCTGCTGCTGGATGTCCTCCAATACCGAGAACAGCCGTCCCAATACATAGGGAAGATAATTGCAATCGTCGTTCAGTTTCACCGTAAGTGCCTCCATTCTATTTTGTTGCGTGTCGTTCCGCAGAAGATATGCTTTGATGATGGCCGCCTTGCCTCTGGTAATATCGTGTTCCGCCCGGATGCGCAGCATGGTCTGCTGGAAAAGAGTAGCCGGGTATCGGCCTCCGGTAAGAATAGCCCGGAGGGTGTCCGCCGCCATCTGGGGCGAAGGGGTCTTGTCCCGGCTCTGCTGATTAACGGTCTCCTGAAGCAGCAGCCGGAGGGGCAGCTGGGTCCGGGTGTCGAAGCTGGGCCGGATGATCTCCAGCCGGTCATAATGGGCTTTCAGCCGCTGGGCAAACACTCCGAAGGTGTCCTGCAGGAAGAACCGTACGGAAATACGGGCGGCATTGGGGGCCAGCCCCAGCACATAAAACCGATTCTCCGGGTTCAAAGGCAGATTCTCCCATTGGCATAGCTTCTTCCCCGCCAGGGCGTCCATCACGCTGGCCAGGTCCTCGTCGGTAATCTTTTCGCTGCCGCCGTCCAGGAAGGCCCCGAAAGCATCCTCATACTGTTCCTCAGCGCCCTCTGCCCAGAAAACGTAGGTATCGCCGCCGATGCGCCGGTAATGCCGCCGGTCCGAAAGCAGGTAATTCAGCGCCGCCGTGTAGGCGAAGGCCCCATACTGACCCACCGGCGCATTTTCGTTCTGCTCCCGTCCATAGGAACAGAAGGCCGGAGCATTGAAGGACACCAGCGCCGCACCGGAGGACTGGGCCCCATAGAGCCGCTTGATGGCCGGGTGGGTCTTTTCCGGCACCGCCGGTTCCCCGGTGATCAGACAGCGCAGCTTTTCCCCTTCCGCATCCTGGCCGTAATGACTTTCCCAGGCATGGGCCAGGGCTTCATTGTCGCCGGGGTATTGATCGCCGTATGCAAAAGTCAGGTTGCAGCCGGAAATCAGATTCTCCCATTCCCCGGCCAGAACCGGGTCCGTGCTGCCAAGGGCCGGGGCATAATTTTCAAAGAACCGGCAGATGGCCTGAGCGAAGGGGTCCTGGCTGCCGGACAGCAGAGAAAGATGCAACTCCTTCGCCGCTGCGAAGCACTTTTCTGCCCGGCTGTCCTTGGCCGCATCCTTAGCGTGGCCCAGAAGATAGGACCCGTTGTCCCAAAGGAAGTTGGAGGCCACACCCACGGTCCGCTTCACCGGTGCGGGCAGCTCCATTTCCCGGGGCTTGGGCTTGCCCTTCTCGTCCGCCGTTTCCAGAGGAATGACCCGGCAGACTTCGCCGCCCTCTCCCAGTTCCAAAGCGTAGGAAATACGGCTCTTACCCCAGCCCTGCCGGGCGATTTTCCCGCTCCGGGCCAGGTCCTCATAATAAGCCGTCAACGCCTGTAAGATCATCGCAATACCTCCCCGCTGTCCCGTGCCGGAACGTTCAGCACACCGTTTTCCAGCACCGCCCGGAAAAACATGGGCGCGATATGCTCCGGGTCCGAGTAATCCATGTCATAGAGCATCAGCCCCAGGTCCCGCCGGTCACCGGGATAGGCCGTTTCGATGACTCCCCCGTCCCAGGGCCGGAAGTTGGCGGGGAATTCCCGGGTCCCGAAGCAGGGCGTGTGATAGCACTGGCCCTTTTCCAGCCGGCGGCGCATAATATCCTGAAATTTTCCCGGATTGTCACCGGGAGCCGCCTGGTCGGTCATTTCAAAGTGGGCCTCCACCACATAGCGCACATGATAAAGCACCGTGGCCGCCCGCTGCTGGATGGAATCCTTGGTGCAGAGGAACAGGTCGGCCTCTTTGCCCTCCATGGCCCGCTTCGCCGTGCTGGCAACGATCTTGTCCTTGACCTCGTTGCGCCGGATGCCGGTGAAGCGAATGGGCTCGCAGACGTAAATGCGGTCAATAACCCACCGCAGGCCCGGATGCCAGTAAATGGCTTCCAGCATCCCACGGGCGGCGGAGGGGGTCATCACGTCGTAGCTCATCCGTTCCACTTTCAATTCGGGTCTTGAAAAGCAAGCGTAATCGCCCCAAAATTCTACTTTTACGGACATTTTTCTCCTCCTTTTCTTACATAAAGAGGGCTTCGCCCCCGGTGTATTCCATCAAAAGGCCCATCTGGGCATCATATTGCCGCAGGTCCTCCAGGATGGCGGCGTTGGGGCCGATTCTCCGGACCACGCCCTGCTGCTCCAGTTTTTGGAATTGAGGCTTGTACATGCTGACGCTGTACAGCCCCAGCTTCCGCATCCGCTCCCGGCTGGGACCCCATCGGCGCAGGTCCTCTATCAGCCTGGTCCCCTCCCCGACCGGGATGTACACGGTCACGGTGTCGTTTTCGATGATGTGGAACGCCTCGGCAATGTCCGCAAAGGCAAACTGCGGGGCCAGTTCCGTGAGGATTTTCTTTTGGTCCAAATCCTTCTGCGGGTCCTTCACATGATAAAGAAGGTCCGTGAAATAGGCGCTGACCGCCTGGGGATCCGAAGGGTCCGGCCAGTTTTTCAGCACTTCCTCGGCGCAGGCGATGTTCTGTTTCAGTGTAACGGGATTCTTTTCCCCGGTGGTGAAAATATGCACCAAACTTTCCTCTTTTGTGCGTTTTCCCTCCCGGTTGCACCGTCCGGCGGCCTGGATGATGGAATCCAGCCCCGCCAGTTCCCGGTACACACTGGGAAAATCCACGTCCACACCGGCCTCAATGAGGCTGGTGGACACCACCCGGCAAGGCTCCCCATCTATCAGCCGTCGGCGGACTTCCTCCAAAACTGCCGTCCTGTGCATGGCCGTCATAGCGGTAGACAAGTGGAACCGTCCCTCCTCCGGCAGCAGTGCAAAGACCTTTTGAGCCAGCTTCCGGCTGTTCACCACGCAAAGGGTCTGTTCTTCCTCCGCCAACCGGTCCGCCAGGGCCTCCGGCGGCAGAAGCCCCTCCTGCACATAGGTCACCCGGCGGAAAAAAGCGTGATTTTCCGTTTGGTCCGGGCAAAGCTCCCGAACCGTTCCGGGATAAAACTCCTTCAGCAGCGGTCCAAGCTGAGGCTGGGTAGCGGTACACAGCACCGCCGAGCAGTCGTAATGCTGCACCAGCTGGGAAATGGCCCAAACGCAGGGCCGCAGATAGGCCACCGGCAGGGTCTGGGCTTCGTCAAAAACCAGCACGCTGTCCGCAATATTATGGAGCTTCCGGCAGGCCGACGACCGGTTCTGGAACAGGGATTCAAAGAACTGCACCGCCGTGGTCAGAATAATGGGTGCGTCCCAGTTCTCGCAAGCCAGCTTTTTCTGCTGTCCCTCCGGGGTCAGCGCGCCGTCCTCATCGCAGGGAAATTCCACGTTAGCATAGTGGGTCAGTACGTTTTCCGACCCAAAGATTTTCGAAAACACGTCAGCCGTCTGCTCCAGAATGGACGTATAAGGAATGATGTAAAGGATTCGCCGCTGGCCCCGCAGAAGCGCATGGCGCAGAGCAAAGGCCATGGATGTGACGGTCTTTCCGCCGCCGGTGGGCACGCTCAGGGTGAACAGGCCCTTTTCCGCTTGGGCGTTCCCCGTCACGGCATTCAAAATCCAACTTCTACGGCGGTTCAGATCATTTTTCGGATTCTTCCAGCCGTCCGTGTAGGCATCCAGCCGCTGCTTCAACTCCGAAAGGTCTGCCCCCGGCTCCCGATGAACGGCCCCGCCGGACATGAATTTTTCGGTGTCCAGCCAGTCCGCATCCACCAGACAGGAGTAGAGCATCCGGGTGAAAAACGTTGCTTCCAGGGTCTCCGACCGCAAGAATGTCCGAATCGGCACATCCGGAATTTCCACCTGCCGTAAAAACTCCCGGTAGTCTGGAATATCGATGCCTGGTTTTGCCGACAAGCGGCCATTCAGGGTCCCGCCCTTGTCGGCCCTGGACCCGCCGTTGGGAAGACCGGCGTGGTGGCCTGCGATGGCGAAGGCCGCCGCGATATCCAGACGTTTCCGGGCTTCGAGTGCGCCCGCCGTGGAGTGATCTACGTGAATCTTAGCGCCGTGCAAATGGGCAGCAAATTCCGTGCTGTACTTCCCCCCGTCGTGCATCAAGCCGCAGCGATAGGCCTGCTCCTCCGCATGGATGTACTTGCCGAATTCCCCCGCCAGTTCCGCCGTACCCCGAAGATGGTCAATGAGAAGCTGTTCTTCTCCGGTGTCCTCCCGCCGATGGGCCAAATACGGCTTGTCCATAGGTGTTTCCTCTCTTTCTGTGTTTGTTGCAATCATCTCTCCCAACAGCCTGATATAGGCCAAGGGGTTCCGAAGGCCCTCGGAGCGCCCCGCTCCCATTTTCAGACATCTGTCATATAAATTACCAATTTTTTCCAGTTTTTCTTCTTATATTTTATCACATTTCAACGAACCATTCAAGAAACTCTTCTGAAATCCGCCTATATCTTTCTCTGTCTTTCTGTACGACCGCATGATAGCACCCTATCTGTCCAATAAACCGGACAGTTCCCGGATTTTTCCAAAATTTTTCTCCAGCGCTCCGATTGGCGCACCGACAGGGCAGCGAACACAGGAGGGAGCCAGTGCCTCGCCAGAATCCCGGAGAAAGCTATTGACCCAAATCATTTCCGATTTCTGCTCAACACCGCAAAAATCGGGATGCCCCTTGCAGGACATCCCGATTTGTTCACGATAAGAGAAAAAGCACGCTTTTGGCGTGCTTTTTGGAGCGGGTAATGGGAGTCGAACCCACCTATCAACCTTGGGAAGGTCGCATTCTACCGATGAATTATACCCGCATCGTGGGTCTATTATAGCAGACCCGTTTCAAAATAGCAAGTCTTTTTTTGTCGTTTGGCTCAATTTTCTTCGGCAAAGGGCTTCCCGGTCAGCACCGTGGAGCGGATGAAGGCGAACGTCTCCTTTTCCCCCTTTTCCTTCAGCATCGTCAACAGAAATTCCAGCTCCCGGGCGGTCTGGGGGTGCATGAAATGCCGCTCCTTGCTCCGGGAGAAATAGGCCAGGGGCGAGGCGGGGGTATAATTCTTCCCCTCATAGGTCATGCAGGCCGCCCGGCGGTCCATGACCATCTCGGCCAGGTATTTTCTCGGCATGGGCACCGGGCCGTACTTTCCCGTGCCGGGGAGGATATCGGTCCAGTATTCATAATGATGGCGGTTGCGGCCCTTATGGTGCATCCAGGCCACGCTGTACCCTTCCGCCTCCCGCTGGGCGCTGTTGGGGGAACGGTTGCCCTGAAAATACTTTGCCCCGCTCCAGAACTCCGTAGGGGAGAATTTGGACAGGTCATGGGTCAGGCCCTGCCAGTAAAGGCCCACCCGAAAGCACCCCTGCCGCACCAGACGGCGGTGGTGGCAGATGGTCTTCAAATGCTGCCATGGTTTCATTTCCGCATCCCTCCGCAGGATATTCTAGCAGAAAAACGTTTCAATTGCAATCCTTTCCGGAAATCTTGCGCTTTTTCTTTTTCTATGCTATAATGGGATGAAAATGGGAGGTGTGGGCTATGGCGGCTTACGAAGTGGTGCGGGAGATCCAGAATCTCTGCCGGAACAACCAGATGCGGGACGTTTTCTTCGATGAGGTGGAGACCGACAACCCGGAAAGCTATGTGCGGACGATGCTTAAGGCCGAAAAGGCGGAGCTGACCGTCACATATCGGGACGACGGCAGCGTCACCGTTTTCGCCGCCAGCGACGGCCTGACCCAGAAATTTCTCTTTACCCCCATCGACTAGAAAGGAGATTTTCCGATGGATCAACAGGAAGAAAAGTTTATTCAAATGACCCAGCCCCCGGTAGGCGGGCTCATCCTCAAGCTGGCCGTGCCCTGCATCGTCAGTATGCTGGTGACCACATTCTATAATATGGCGGACACCTTCTTCGTGGGAATGCTGAAAAGCAACGCCGCCACCGGCGCCGTGGGCGTGGTGTTCTCCATGATGACCATTATCCAGGCGGTGGGCTTCTTCTTCGGCCACGGCAGCGGCAACTATATATCCCGGCAGCTGGGCAGCAAGAACTATGACGAGGCCTCCAAAATGGCCGCCACCGGCTTTTTCTCCGCTCTGACCGCCGGACTGCTCATCTGCATTCTGGGCCAGATCTTCCTGCGGCCCCTGGCACGGCTCCTGGGCTCCACGGAGACCATTCTCCCCTACACGGAGGCCTATCTGCGGGTCATTCTGATCGGCGCGCCCTGGATGACCGCTTCCCTGGTGCTGAACAATCAGCTGCGCTTTCAGGGCAGCGCCAGCTACGCCATGGTGGGCATTACCGCCGGTGCGGTGCTGAACATTGCTCTGGATCCCATTATGATCTTCTGGATGGACCTGGGCGTGGCCGGTGCAGGCTGGGCCACCATCATCAGCCAGCTGGTCAGCTTCTGTTTGCTGCTGGCCGGGTGCCGCAGAGGCTCCAACGTGCGCCTGCATATCAAGAACGTGCAGCTGAAGGGCTTCTACTACAAGATGATCGTCAAGGGCGGTCTGCCCTCCCTGGCCCGGCAGGGGCTGGGTTCTCTGGCCACCATCTGCCTGAATCAGGCCTGCCGGGGCTACGGCGATGCGGTCATCGCCGCCATGGGCGTGGTCCAGCGCATCACCCAGTTCGGCGGCTCGGCCATGATCGGCTTCGGCCAGGGCTTCCAGCCGGTCTGCGGCTTCAACTACGGGGCCAAGCTCTATAAGCGGGTAAAGGACGGCTTCCGGTTCTGCGTGAAGTATTCCTTCCTGTTCCTGGTGGTTGTCAGCGCTCTGGGCTATATTTTTGCGCCCCAGCTGATTGCCCTGTTCCGGGACGACCCGGAGGTCATTGCCTGCGGCACCACGGCTCTGCGGCTCCAATGCCTGACCTTCCCCCTGCAAAGCTGGCTCATCCTCGCCAACATGATGGAGCAGACCATTGGCCGGACCATCCCGGCCACATTCCTGGCCGCTGCCCGGCAGGGCGTGTTCTTCATCCCGGCGGTGCTGATTTTGCCGCTGATGATGAAGCTGCTCGGCATTCAGGCAGCCCAGTCCGTTGCGGATATTCTGAGTTTTATCAGTGCCGTTCCCATCCAGCTTTATGTGATGAAGACCATGGATCGGGAATCCATTCAAAGAAAGTGAGTTTTTTCTATGTCTCCTATCGTATTTATCATTCTTCTGACCCTTATCACCGGTGTAGGCGGCCTGGCCTTCGGCGGCTTGCTGGCAAGCCTGCTGAAACGGGAGTCCCCGGTGGCCAGCGGCTTGCTGCTGAGCTTCACGGCAGGACTGATGCTGTGCATCGTGGCGTTGGACATGGTGCCGGAATCCGCCGAAGCCGCCCCCTCCATCTGGATCACACCTCTATGCCTGGTGGCCGGGTTCGGCATCACCTACTTCCTGAACTGCTGGATCGATAAGAGCCAGCACCATGAGGACGACCACCACTCCCACCAGTGCGCCTGCGGCCACCACGACCTGCACACAGCGGGCGTCGTGCTGGCAGCCGCCGTAGCCCTCCACAATGTCCCTGTGGGCATGGCAGTGGGCACCAGTGTGTCCATTCAGGGCATGGGCTGGGCCAGCATTCTGGCCGCCGTGACCATCGGCCTGCACAACATTCCGGAGGGAATGTCCATCGCCATCCCCCTGCTCCACGATGGCTCCAAGCGGGCCGGAGCCATCGCCATCAGCGCCCTCAGCGGCATTCCCACGGTGCTGGGTGCGCTGCTGGGCTATTTCATCGGCAGCAAGGCCGCTTCGGCTCTGTCCGTGGCCATGGCCCTGGCCGGCGGCGCCATGCTCTATGTGGTGTTCTTCGAGCTACTGCCGGAAAGCTACCGGACCTGGAAGTCCAAATGGACCATTCTGGCCACCGTCGTGGGCTTCGCCACCGGGGTCCTGCTCCTGCTGAGCCACCACGGTTAATTTCGGATACGGAAATACCCGCAGATTTTTGAAATCTGCGGGTATTTTTTATTCGCTTCTCAGAGCCACCACCGGGTCCTTCTTGGCAGCAGACCGGGAGGGGATGATACCGGCGATGAGGGTCAGAGCCACGCTGATGACCACCAGCACCAGCGCCGCCTGCCAGGGCAGGAATGCCCGCAGGCTCTCTATGCCCGTAAAGTGCCGGAGAATGGCGTTGATGGGGATACACAGGCCCCAGGTCACGCCCACGCCCAACAGGCCGGACGTGAAGCCGATGATGGCCGTCTCGGCGTTGAACATACTGGACACATTGGCCTTGGAGGCACCGATGGCCCGGAGAATGCCGATCTCCTTGGTGCGCTCCTGCACGGAGATCAGGGTAATGACGCCGATCATAATGGAGGACACCACCAGCGACACCGCCACGAAGGCGATGAGCACATAGGTAATGGCGTTGATGATGGTGGTCACAGAGCGCATCATCAGGCCCACATAGTCCGTATAGCTGATTTGTTCCAGTTCTTCCCGGCCGGAGTTGTAGTCGGAAATGGCCTGTTCGATAACATCCTTGTCCTCAAAGGAGGCGGCGTAAAGATTGATGGAGTCGGGAGAATCAAGGTTTACATAACCAAGTTTCTTCAAGTTCTCCTCGTAGGTGGAATCAGAGAACTGCAGGACTTCATCGTAATATTCCGCACACTGCTCCGTGGTATAATCCGGGGCCGCCGCATCCAGCATGGCCGCCATCTGGCTGGGCTCCAGCAGGGCAAGCTGCTGGGCCACCCCGGCGGCGTACTGGGCCTTCACCTGCTCGGTGATAAGCTGGGTGACCATTTCGTTGAAATCCTCATCGGAAAGGCCCGTCAGGTAGTCGGAGATCTGCTGGGAGTCCATGCCGGTCTGCTCCGCCATGGCCGCCAGTAACTGGGCCTGCAGGTCCTCCCGGCTCTTGCCCTCCATGGCCTGGGCCACGCCGTTGTCCAGCACCTCCTGGGGCGGGATGGACGCAATCGCCAGATACACATCGGCCTTGTCCTGCTCGCTCAGGTCCGTCAGGTAATCCCGGAAGGCCGCTTCCTTTTCTCCATCCGTCAGATTGCCTGTGTTCTCCTGGAAGGGCAGGCCGGTGAAAATGTCCCGGGTGGGGTCCGCCAGCTGGGCCGCCACCGCATCGGTGTCGTGGCCCTTCTCAATGAGGTACTCCGTCAGTTTGCCGGTATAGCCAATGGTCCCGGTGAGCATGGCGGACACGGCCTCGTCGCTGGGCCGGATGATGCCCGTGACCCGCAGGTCCAGGCCGTTGTCGTAGAGATATTTCAGGCCGGTGCTGGTGTTCCGCAGGTCCGTGTAAGTGCCGGTGGAAGCATCGTAGGTGTAGCAGTCCCCGTTCAGCACCACCCGAAAATCCATATTGCAGATGTCCTCGTAGCTCCATTTTTCCTCGGCAGGGTCTACATGGGTCTTGTCGATGGCAGCCTGGGCCAGTTCGTCAATTTCCGCCTTGGGCTTCAGGCCCAGAGCATACAGGGTCATGTCGTCCACTTCCCCGTTCTCGTCCACCACCAGCACCACTTCATCGTACCGGCTGGGCCAGCGGCCATAGACCAGATCGTACTGCTTTTCCAGCAGCGGGCTGATGATGGCCCCGTCGTCGCCGGGGAGCATTTCCTGCCAGACCTTGGCCCCGGAACCCATGGTGGACATGGAGGAGGAAATGCCCAGCTGGCTCTGGACCGAGGACATGGCGGTCATATCTACCCCGAAATACTCGATCATCAGGTCCCGCATAAGGCTCTGGGCATCGGAATAGAGAATGGTATCGTCCACGCTCTTGGTGTACACCAGCAGGTCCATGTCGTAGGTGTACTGTACGCCGCTGACGGCGGTATTCAGGGGGCTGCCCTCCTGGGTGCGCTGCTCCTCCAGATAGGCCTTGAAGGCCTTCAGGTCGTTTTTCTTAGCCTCCATAGAACTCAGGGCGTTGACCATATCGTAGACCATGGATTTCTGGTACACCGCATCCTGTTCATGTTCCCCGGAGGACTGGGCGCTGCCCATGAAGGTCATTAAAAGGCTGCTCATGTCCATGCTCTGGGCTTCCAGCGTCAGGGGATAGGAGGACAGGGTGTCCTCCTGCATGGTGTTGATATAGGCGGTGGTTCCCTGGGACACAGCGTATATCAGCGCAATGCCGATGATGCCGATGGACCCGGCAAAGGCCGTCAGGGTCGTGCGACCCTTCTTGGTGAACAGGTTCCGCAGGGACAGGCCGAAGGCCGTCCATACGGACATGGAGGGCCGCTTGGTCTTGACCTTTTTCTGCTCGTCCGCCTCGTGGATGCGCTCCCCTACCAGTTCCTCGGCGCTCAGGGGCCGGGTGTCCCCGGTGATCTCGCCGTCCAGCACCCGGATGATGCGGCTGGAATACCGCTCCGCCAACTCCGGGTTGTGAGTGACCATGATGACCAGCCGGTCCCGTGCAATTTCGTGGAGGATTTCCATGACCTGGACGCTGGTCTCCGTGTCCAGAGCGCCGGTAGGCTCATCGGCCAGGATAATATCCGGGTCATTGACGATGGCCCGGGCGATGGCCACCCGCTGCATCTGTCCGCCGGACATCTGGTTGGGCCGCTTTTTCAGCTGATTGCCCAGGCCTACTTTGTTCAGGGCCTCCACAGCCCGCTTCCGCCGCTCCTTCCGGGACACGCCGGAGAGGGTCAGGGCCAACTCCACGTTTTCCAGCACCGTCTGGTGAGGGATCAGGTTATAACTCTGGAACACGAAGCCCACGGAGTGGTTCCGGTAGGCATCCCAGTCCCGGTCCCCGAAATTTTTGGTAGAACGACCGTTGATGACGAGGTCGCCGCTGGTATATTGGTCCAGCCCTCCGATGATATTCAGCATGGTGGTCTTGCCGCAGCCGGAGGGTCCCAGAATGGACACAAACTCGCTGGAACGGAATTGGAGGCTGACCCCTTTCAGGGCCTCCACGTTCCCATCTCCCGCCGGGTAGACCTTGGTGATGTTTTTCAGCTCTAACATGGTGATTCCTTTCCCGATAAAAAACTGCGAATGGGGTAATTATACCACGTTTGATGGTTCGTTTGTGAACAAACCGCAAATTATCAGAAAAAATGCTGCAAGGCCGAAGCCTTGCAGCATTTGGGTTTTGTTTTCTCGGCTTAGTACATACCGCCCTGGGCAGCAGCGGCTGCGGCAGCGGCATCACCGGCGGGGTCGGGCTTATCCACGACCAGGCTCTCAGTGGTCAGCACGCAGGAGGCGATGGAAGCGGCGTTCTCCAGAGAAGAACGGGTCACCTTGGTGGGGTCCACGATACCGGCGGGGATCATGTCCACATACTCCTCGGTGTAGGCGTTGTAGCCATAGCCGATCTTGCCGGAGGTGCGGACCTTCTCATAGACCACGCTGCCGTCCACACCGGCGTTCTGAGCGATCTGACGGATAGGAGCCTGCAGAGCAGTGGCAATGATCTTTGCACCGGTCTTTTCGTCGCCGTGCAGGGTCTCCACCAGCTTCTCCACAGCCTCGATGGCATTGACCTGAGCGGTACCGCCGCCGGCCACAATGCCTTCCTCCACGGCTGCACGGGTAGCGTTCAGAGCGTCCTCCACACGAAGCTTCTGCTCCTTCATGGCGACCTCGGTCTGAGCGCCCACCTTGATGACGGCCACGCCGCCACTGAGCTTTGCCAGCCGCTCCTGCAGCTTCTCCCGATCGTAGTCGGAAGTGGTGGTGGCGATGGAGGAACGAATCTCATGGGCACGGGCCTTGATGGCTTCGGGGTCGCCTGCGCCGTCCACGATGGTGGTGGTGTCCTTGGTGACCACGATCTGACGGGCATGGCCCAGATCGTTCATGGTCGCCTCGCTGAGCTCCATGTTCAGCTGGCTGGAAATGACGGTGCCGCCGGTCAGCACGGCGATATCCTGCAGCATTTCCTTCCGACGGTCGCCGAAGCCGGGGGCCTTCACGCACACGCAGTTGAAGTTGCCGCGCAGCCGGTTCACCAGCAGAGTGGCCAGGGCGTCGCCTTCCACATCCTCAGCAATGATGATGAGCTTCTTGCCGGTCTTGACCACCGGCTCCAGAATGGGCAGAATTTCCTGGATGGAGGAGATCTTCTTATCGGTGATGAGCAGCAGAGGATCGTCCAGCACAGCCTCCATCTTGTCGGTATCGGTGACCATGTAGGGGGAGATGTAGCCCCGGTCAAACTGCATACCTTCCACCACGTCCAGGCCGGTCTCGGCGGTCTTGGACTCCTCGATGGTGATGACGCCTTCGGTGCCCACCTTCTCCATGGCCTCAGCGATCAGCTTACCGATGGCCTCGTCGCCGGAGGACACGGTGCCGACACGGGCAATGTCGTCGGAGCCGTTCACGGGCACGGAGTGTTCCTTAATGGCGGCAACGGCGGCCTCCACAGCCTTCTCGATGCCCTTGCGCATGACCATGGGGTTGGCACCGGCGCTCAGGTTCTTCAGGCCCTCTCTCGTGATGGCCTGAGCCAGCAGAGTCGCGGTGGTGGTGCCGTCACCGGCAACGTCGTTGGTCTTGGTGGCCACTTCCCGGATGAGCTGTGCGCCCATGTTCTCAAAAGCGTCCTCCAGCTCCACTTCCTTGGCGATGGTCACGCCGTCGTTGGTGATGAGGGGTGCGCCGTACTTCTTGCCCAGGACCACATTGCGGCCCTTGGGTCCCAGCGTTACCTTTACGGTGTCGGCCAACTGGTCAATACCGGCCTGCAGCTTTTTCCGGGCTTCCTCGCCATATACGATCATCTTAGACATGATTAAGTTACCTCCTTAGTCGGTGACGACAGCCAGAATGTCGTCCTGCTTCACGAATTTATAATCCACGCCGTCCAGCTTGATCTCGCTGCCGGTGTACTTGCCCACGACCACCCGGTCGCCGGTCTTGACGGTCATGGTCACGTCCTTGGTGCCGGGGCCCACGGATACCACCTCGTAGATGGCGGGCTTCTCTTTATTGGTGGTGGCCAGGATGATGCCGGATACGGTGGTCTCCTGGGCCTCGTTCTGCTTCAGCAGCACGTTGTCAGCCATAGGTTTCAGTTTCATGGTTCATTCCTCCATACGTCGATATTTTAGACTGCCGGTGTTGCCCGGCGTGGTTCTACGTGTTTTAGCACTCACTCTTCCTGAGTGCTAACATATCATACCACACTCTCCGGAAAATGCAAGAGGGAAAAGCGTCGAATTCGTAAAAAATTTATGAATTTCTGACTTTCCCCGTCCCTGCCGGCGGCCCGTCGCCGAAAAAAACATAACATACTCCAAAAAGAGTACAAAATCCTCTTGCATTTTGGCCGGTTTCTCATTATAATGACACTATACTCAAAATCGGAGGAATGGGTGTGGGGGAACTGATCGCTGTGCTGTCCGGTAAGGGCGGCACGGGTAAAACATCTGTCTGCGCCGGTATCGCCACGGCTCTGGCCGAGGGCGGCAGGAGCGTACTGTGCATCGACTGCGACATCGGCCTGAGAAATCTGGATATTTCCCTGGGGCTGAGCGAAGTTGGGGCGCTCTCCTTCCTGGACGTGAGCCAGCGAGGCTACGCCCTGTCGAAAGCCACCCGGCATCCGGCGTTCCCGGACCTTCAATTTCTGACGGCCCCCATTTCCTGGGCCCCCGGGGACATTGACTTCCCGGCCTTCGCCGCCATGCTCCGGCAGGCCGCCGAGCGGTACGACTATGTGCTGCTGGACGCCCCCGCAGGCATCGAGGAAGGCTTCCGCTTAGCCGCCCGCTACGCCGGACGCATCCTGCTGGTCACCGGGCCGGACCCGGCCGCCATCCGGGACGCGGGCCGCACGGGAGAGATTTTGCAGGAAATGGGCAAGGACAATATCCGCCTCATCGTCAACCGGGTCAACAAGAAGCTGGTAGCCGCCATGCACCTGACCGTGGACGACGTGATGGACCGGGCGGGCCTTCCCCTGCTGGGGCTGGTGCCGGAGGACCCCAACGTGACCCTGGCCGCCGCTTCCTCCAAGCCCCTTCTTTACCAAACCAAGCGGGGTGCCGCCGCCGCCTGCCGCCGGATCGCCCGGCGCATCGAGGGCAGCGTGGTACCCATCGCCCTATAAAGAGATATACTATTAAGGAGTGATCACTGTGAACATTGCACTGATGGCCCATGATAAGAAGAAGGAACTGATGGTTCAGTTCTGCACCGCTTACAAGAGCGTTCTCATTAAACATACCCTCTATGCCACCGCTACCACCGGCCGTCTGGTGGCAGACAGCACCGGTATGCCCGTGACGCTGCTGCTGTCCCATAAGCAGGGCGGTCACCAGCAGATCAACGCCCGCATTGCCTACAACGAGATCGATATGGTGCTGCTCTTTACGGACCCCAACACCACCGACCCTCAGGAAAATGCCCAGCTGGTGGAGACCATCCGCCACTGCGACCGGCAGAACGTCCCCATCGCCACCAACCTGGCCACCGCCGAAATGCTCATCATGGGCCTGCAGCGGGGCGATCTGGATTGGCGGGAGATGTACCGGAACCGTCCCAGATACTAAGCATGGACCGCCTGCCTCCGGCGGGCGGTTTTTCTACGCCGAAAAGGCCATCATCCCAGAAAAGAGGAAAAATCTATGGAACGAATCAAACCCCGGACCCTTTCCGGCTTCATGGAGTTGCTGCCCGGCAAACAGGCCAAAATGGAGCGCATGATGGAAATTCTCCGCACCACCTACGCCCAGTACGGCTTTGCTCCCCTGGACACCCCGGTCATCGAGGATGCCCAGATTTTGCTGGCCAAGGGCGGCGGCGAAACCGAAAAACAAATTTACCGCTTCACCAAGGGCGACAGCGACCTGGCCCTGCGCTTTGACCTGACGGTCCCCCTGGCCAAGTATGTGGCCCTGCACTATGGCGAACTGGCCTTCCCCTTCCGCCGCTATCAGATTGGCAAGGTCTACCGGGGTGAGCGGGCCCAGCGGGGCCGGTTCCGGGAATTCTATCAGGCAGACATCGACATCATCGGCGACGGCTCCCTGAGCATTCTCAACGAGGCGGAAATTCCCGCCGTCATTTATAAAATTTTCCGTGGTTTCGGACTGAACCGGTTCTGCATCCGGGTGAATAACCGCAAGCTGCTCAACGGCTTCTACGCCATGCTGGGTCTGGAAGAAAAGAGCGGCGACATCATGCGGACCGTGGACAAGCTGGAAAAAATCGGTGCCGAGAAGGTCCGGGAGATTCTGGTAGACGACCTGGCCCTGACCGACGAGCAGGCCCAGGACATTCTCCGCTTCATGGCCATCACCGGCTCCAATGCCCAGGTTCTGTCCGCTCTGGAAGGCTACAAGGGCCGCAACGAGATGTTCGACACCGGCCTTTCCGAGCTGTACGCCGTCACCGCCAACCTGGCCGCCTTTGGCGTGCCGGAGAGCCACTTTGCCGTGGACCTGACCATCGCCCGTGGCCTGGACTACTACACCGGCACGGTCTACGAGACCACCCTGCTGGACTATCCCCAGATCGGCTCCGTTTGCTCCGGCGGCCGGTACGACAATCTGGCCGAATATTACACCGACAAGAAGCTGCCCGGCGTGGGCATTTCTATCGGCCTGACCCGGCTTTTCTACGTGCTGGATGAGCAGGGCCTCCTCAGCGACAACGCCGGGGACGCCAGCGTCCAGGCTCTGGTGCTGCCCATGACCGCCGACCCGGCCCCGGCCATCGCCCTGGCGGAGGCCCTCCGCACCGGCGGCCTGCGGGTGCAGCTTTACGGGGAAAACAAAAAATTCAAACAGAAAATGAGTTATGCCGACAAGCTGGGAGTGCCTTTTGCGGTGCTGCTGGGCGAGGATGAAATCAACGCCGGGAAATGCTCCGTAAAGGATATGCGCTCCGGCGAACAGCTACTTCTCACCCCCATGGAAGCCGTGGGCTACCTCACCGAGCGGCTGAACCGGGATGCGGGCACCGTCATTCAGGAGAAATGACCATGGAAGAAAAATTCATTGCCGCCTGGGAGGATGCCCGGAAAAAGGCCATGATCCTTGGGGTCCGGCTGCGGCCCATGGACCCTGCCGACGCCATGCGGACCGCCCACCGGTGTCTCACCGGCCACCGGTCCAGCGACGGCTTCGACATTCTGGCGGACAAGGGCCACCTGGAATTGACCCTGGAAGCCCTGGCCACCGATGCCCGCTTCACGGGCCTGTTCTCCGACGAGGAAGCCAACGCCGCCCTGGCCCGGCTGCTCCAGGCAGGGTATTACTAAGGAAACTCTGAATCAATCGTCTGCGGCCGAGCGGTGAATCCTTTGCCCCCAGCCTGCGGTTCGCAAAATGGGAAATACATACAGTATTCCCTCATTTTCCGAACCTTGTCTGAGGCCAAAATCTTGCGCCGTCGGCTCTTGATGATCGAATCAGAGCTTCCCCAAAAATGCGCTCCCGTACCGGCCGGTACGGGAGCGTTTTTCCTATAAAATCCCCGATACCGGACGCTTCCGGTATCGGGGATTTGCATTTTTACCGATGCAGGATCTCTTCCCGGCCGGGGCCGTTGGAGACCATGGTGATCCGCACGCCGATCTCCTGCTCGATGAACTCCACATAGTTCCGGCAGGCTTCCGGCAGGTCCTCGTACTTGGTGATGCCCCGGATGTTCTGCTTCCAGCCGGGCAGGACCTTCCAAACGGGCTTGCAGCGCTCCAGCACGGGGGTAGTGGGGAAGTCGTGGATGATCTTGCCGTCCACTTCGTAAGCCACGCACACGGGAATTTCGTCCAGATAGCTCAGCGCATCCACAACGGTCAGGGCCACCTGGGTTGCACCCTGGACCTGCACGCCGTAGCGGCTGGCCACACAGTCGTACCAGCCCATCCGGCGGGGACGGCCGGTGGTAGCGCCGAATTCGCCCTTGTCGCCGCCATGGATGCGGAGGGTCTGGGCCTCCTCACCGAAAATCTCGCTGACGAAAGCGCCAGCGCCCACGGCGGAAGAATAGGCCTTGGACACGCACACGATGTCCTTGATCTCATAGGGGGGCAGACCGGCGCCCACGGTGCCGAAGCCGGCCAGCGGAGAGGAGGACGTAACCATGGGGTAAATGCCGTGGTCCGGGTCCTTCATGGAGCCCAGCTGGCCCTCCAGCAGGATGACCTTGCCCTCCAGCACGGCCTTGTGCAGGAAGTGGAAGGTGTCGGTCACGTAGGGGCGGACCTCCTCCAGGGCGGGCTTGATGGCGTCATAGACTTCCCGGGCGTTCAGGGTGGGCTTGTGATAGAGATGCTCCAGCATCACGTTCTTCACTTCCAGCACCCGCTCCAGCTTTTCCAGAGCGCTTGCTTCGTCGAACAGCTCGCAGATCTGGAAGCCGATCTTGGCATACTTGTCGGAGAAGAAGGGCGCAATGCCGGACTTGGTGGAGCCGAAGCTGCGGCCGCCCAGGCGCTCTTCTTCATATTGGTCAAAGAGGATGTGGTAAGGCATGACCACCTGCACCCGGTCGGAGACCAGCAGATTGGGTTCCACACCGGCTTCCTTCAGGGACTTGATCTCGTCCACGAACTTATTCAGGTCCAGGGCAACGCCGTTGCCGATGATGTTGGTGGTGTGGTGATAAAACACGCCGGAGGGGAGCTGATGCAGTGCAAAGCGGCCATATTCGTTGATAATGGTGTGGCCTGCGTTGCTGCCGCCCTGAAAACGGATGACCACATCGGCGTCCTTCGCCAGAACGTCGGTGATCTTACCCTTTCCTTCATCGCCCCAGTTGGCGCCTACGATCGCGCGTACCATGCTAAAACCTCCAAAACTGTAAAAACAGCAAAATACGGCAGGAAGCGTCCCGCCTCTGCCGTTAACTTATTTTAGCATAAACGCAAGCAAATGTAAAGGGGGAATTTAAAAAACCGCAGGAGAATTTGTCCCGTCGTGTATGTCCGTCCTGTCCGAACATTTTTCACGCAGGCAAAGTTGTATTATGACTTTTTGCCCATCAATTTTCAGTTGTTTTGACGGTTTGAAAATAATTTTCATGCACTTTTTCGTCATTTTCCCCGTTTTGGACCGTTCCAAACCGTTCCCCAGATATTGACGCAGAGTTCTCTCTATGATAGAATAATTTTGACCGGAGGATACCTCCAAAATCAAACGTCTCTTTTCTCCCATTTCTGGCTTCACACTTGATAGAATAATCAATGCCAAGAGGCACACAACAAGATCAGTCGTCGGAATACGGGATTAAAGGGCGAAAAAGGATAGAGGACGGTCCCTATGAAACACATCGCTATTCTTCTGGTCCTCGCTTTGCTTTTGGCCGGCTGTGCAGCTGCACCGGCAGCTGCTGCCGACCCCACGGTAAGCGGAGACCCGGCACAAAACAAATACACCTTGGCTTACAGTCTCGCTGCCGTTCAGGAAGGCGATGGGTTCTATTGCGGCGGCTATCTTTACAGTAACCGGCTCTTTTATTATGACCGGCAGACGGGTTTCTCCGGCATTCTCTGCTCCAACCCGGAATGTACTCATGATTCCACCGACTGCGGCGGCTATGTAGAAAACCTTCGGGGCCTTGCATACGCCGACGGGAAACTCTACTGGATCGCCAACGACCCTTCCGAACTGACACGAGACACATTTCTCTGGCAAGGCGACCTGTCCGGTCAGAACCGGGTGCGGCTGAAACGGCTCAGCTTCGATGACGTTCTTCTTCCCTACCAGCCCCAGGAATTCGTGGTCCATCAGGGAAAGCTGTACATCTACGGTCAGGCTGACCAGATTGAAAGCGGAAAGACCCAGTTCCGGCGCACCGTTCTTGTCACCGGCCTGGACGATTCCGAAAACTTTACGACGCTTTTCGAAGAGACCAGTTCCCAATATGCGGATGCCGCCCTCCGTTTCGTCGGAAGCACCCTGTATCTGGGCATGGAGCGCAATGACGGCGGCACTTCCTACCAAATCCGTAAGCTGGACCTGACTACCGGCGACTGCACGGAGGTGTTTCAGGAGGCGCTCCCCAACACTTCCACGACCGCATTCTGGGTCACAAACCAGGAAGAAATTTATCTGCCCGGATGCGTGGATGGCCATTTCCTGGTCTGGCGTATTCAGGACAGCAGCAAAACGGAAGTCGTTTCCTTCCCCTCGTCGGACTTCTGCCCCTTTGTGTTGGACGGCTGCGCCGTGGCCATCTCCCAGGATGCTTCCGGGAAGCGACAGGCGGAGATACGCAGTCTGAGCGGCGACCTACTCTATGAGGGACGCCTGCTGCCGGATGAACTTCCGGGCATTACCGGGGACCCCAACGCCTGCTCTTACGCAGTAGTCGGTGGCGACGCCGACAGGCTGGTCCTGCAACTGATCGACGGCACCATGAACAATTACACGGTCCTTCTGGATGTGAAAAACGGCCTTGCCCCGACCCTTTTGTGGTCTTCACAGTCCTGAATCCCCTGCTTTTTCACACAAACCATTTTCCGGACAAGGAGAGGTCCCCATGAAAAACTTTTCCATTCTTCTTGCCCTTGCCCTGCTGTTGGCCGGTTGTTCCACCGCACCGGCGCAGGAAAGCACGGTGCCTGGTACCTCTGCGCCCATTGCAAAGCCGTCAACGACCTCCCAAACGGATCCAGCTTCGCTATCTGGCTCCGCACCGTCGCCGGAAGAATACTACGCTTCTGCGGAATCCGTCAAATCGCTGATGTTTCAGCCCTCCTGGCATGAGGCCAACGATGTTTGGGTACGGGCCAAGGGCGATGCACTGGTCCTGACCCACCAGCGCATCCCGGAGACCGTCTTTGAGGCTCCCTTCGGCCGTCTTTCCAATTCCATATACTGGGTCCACTATTGCTGCTACTTTATGGCATCTGTGGATGCCGCCGCAGACGGGATATACCGGCTCTACGCTCCGACCGGCCAGGCGGAACTCATTACAGAGGACATTCCTATCGACCGGAACAATGGTCTCTTTTTCCCGGTCAGCAACGTGGAAGTCACCTGGGACGAGATGGACCCGGAATATCTGGATGCCTGCCTTGCCGTATGGGACACGGAACGAGACGATCTTCGGCTTTCGCCGGAAAGCACCGAGTCCGGTACCGCAGCGCCCCGCCAATGCTGGGGAGACGGCGCAGATTTTGACATTCGGAAGGACCGCACCCTTTTGGAATACGTTGGTTTTTATCACCTGGTCAATGCGGAGATGGCGAACCGTGGATACCCGGAAGCCTATGCCGCCCACAGCTATTATTTGAATTCCCTGACCGGAAAAACGCTGACGATTCAAGCGCTTGGGTATTATGAAGACGACTATTATTCCAGATCAGTCCATTATTTCTACCCCGACGGCACAGAGCGCCCGGAAGAAATGACCGCCAAGAACGGCCGGAATTGGTGGCTGGACGATTATTACGCTGACTAAAATATTCCATCTCGCAGCCCGTCGGTCCCCGCCCTCGGGCTGCTCTTTCAAACAAACCATTTTCCGGACAAGGAGGGGTCCCCATGAAATACTTTGCCATTCTTCTGGTGCTCCTTCTGCTGCTGACTGGCTGTGCAGCGGCCCCGGCAGAGCCGACCGCCACCTCGCCTTTGGCATCCGTGGATCACAGTCTGGATGCGGCAAATTCCTATCTGCTCTCAGGCAATTTCTATCGTTTTCTCCCCTACAAAAACTTCTGCTATAAATTCGATCATCTGAAAAGTCTTATTCTCTACTACGACTGCGACAACAGGTAATCCGTCGTTGTCCCCCAAATCGTATTATCTATTTTTCTCCGTGTCTGTGCTATGTCTCAGATAACTGGCTTTGGATTTGCATTTATTGATTTTATTTATAGAAATCGATTATATTCATATTATCTTTTTCCGATTTTTCGGCTTTTTCTTGTATATATGTGCTGTGCAATCCACAAAAAAATCTTTTAATTTCTAGCAATTCTCACGAATTTTTGATTGACAATTAAATCTATATCCAGTATTATATAAGTGTAGTAAGTTTCCAACCTCATTTTGGATAAGGAGGTTTCATCGAGAAAATAAACCGGCGATACAGGGCAACTCGCCCCCTGTTCAACAGCAGTCCCGACACCATCCACAAGAACACATAAAGAAAAGGAGCATTCCAATGAAAAAACTGTTTCACTCATCCTTTCCGCTGTTCTTCTCGTGCAGATTTGCTGTCTCACCGCATCTGCCGAAGAACAAACCACCTACACCCCCTACCTGCAATCCGTGCAGGAAATGGGAAGCTACGAAGGCGACCTGGAAGACCTTCGCTATTTCCCGTTCCGCTATACGTCCGCCAGCAATTTCGCATGGTTCCGTGAGAATGTGATTGGCCCGAATGACTGTCAGGAAGGTGTCCTCTATGTAAAGGACCTTTTTGAAGAAACCATTCAGCCGCTCACGGATGCCCCGGTCCTGGAATACAAAGAGTCCGGCAATACACTCTACTATCTGCTGGATGAGTTCTCCCTTTATCGGGTCGATATTTTCCAGCAGGAGCCGATTCCGGTTCACAGTTCTTCCGTCCCCATGCACAAATTAACCATGGGTGAACAGGATTTGTTCTTTATCGAGGGCAATCAAGTTCAGGAAGTGGACACCAGTGCCCACACCGTTTCTACTTATGCCACTTGTGAGGGCATTACCGGCTTCGCTTTTGACGATGATGAAAACCTCGTCTGGGGCAATAGTCGGGGTGGTCTGTTCCGTTATAACACAGTAACACGAGCATCCGAAAGCATGGAAGTTCCCGTCACCATGAAGTTAGAGGCTGAACCTCATCTCCATGATGTGGAAGCCGATGCCGCCAGCCAGGTGGAAATGCAGTCCTATGCTCGTGCTATCGCACCCGTTTCCCTTCCTTTACCGGAGTATCCGGTAGGCTCCTATTTCACAAAAGACGGAGAATACTGTGGGCATCACGATACCGGTACATGCGACTACTACGGCGGCTGTAACTGCAAGCCCTACGATGCTTCTATCCAGTGCGTAGGCTTTGCCAAATATGCCAGCGACCGGTATGCACACAGAACCTCTTGGACGCGTCCTGACGGAGATACTGAATGGGATGTCTACATTGGCACCGAATCTCTCGCTAAGCAATTCATGGTCCGCATGAGCCGTGGCTCTTACGTCACTTTCTACAAGCCTTCACATTCTTTCGTTGTTTTGTCAACGTCTGGCAGCAGCATGACAACTTACGACTGCAATGTATATGATGACTGCCGTGTTACGGTCGAGAACCGCACCTATGCAAGCATTGCATCCAAGTACGGAACCGTCGAATACGGTCTTACCCACCATTTCAACGGCAAAGTCTCCAAACTAAATTCCCAGTATCACACGGTTGCTTGCAGCAGTGATTGCACCGGTTACACTTTGCAGGCCCACTACGCTTCTTCCCCCGGAAGCAATGCGACTTGTACCGCTTGCGGCTATGTCGGCAAAATCGACTCTGGCCTTCTGCAATCTGTTGAGATTCCTTACCCCGTTTCGAATGAATAACATATTGTACCTTGACTCTCGAAAGGAGGTCCCATTATGAAGAAAACATTTGCCACTCTATTGATTCTCGCTTTGCTGCTGACCGGCTGTGCCACCGCACCGGCGCAGGAAAGCACCGCTCCCAGCACTACCCTGCCCGCAAAAACGGAACCTGTTGCGACCGCCCCCAGCACTGCACCCGTCACGGAGCCGGCGACAGAGCCTGCCACGGAACCTCCTACGGAACCGGCCGAGCCTTATGATACGTATTTCGCCACGGAGATCCCCTGCCCGATTGAATTTTCTTCCGGTGATGCCTACCTTGCTTTTACAGCACCTGATGCGGGGCCGGATGAATTTGCATGGCTGGTTCAGGACTATCATGTAAGGCAATTCAACTGGAAAGCCGAAGACTTAGG
>OIWM01000302.1_pt1 | contig 61769 bp, 55 predicted proteins | sample 1587451 | NCBI WGS metagenome assembly OIWM01 (sample SAMEA3888907, study PRJEB22519) | human gut metagenome | biome: human gut; feature: human-associated habitat; material: faeces | place: Denmark | collected 2011 | reverse complement strand
TTTCGAGAGCAAGTCATCCGTGCAGGTAATGCCGTGACCAACGCTTTTGATGGGGGGATCATAGTCGCAGGGCATCACGCGGGACTGATCAAGTCCATTGGCGAAGATCCACAGTTTCTCGCCGTTGATTCCGAGCAGTCGGACAAGCATCTGACGATCTGCTTTGGCCAGATCTCCGATGGTGTGGATCCCGTAGCACCGCAGCCTTTCTGTGGTGGCTCGTCCAACACAGAGAAGTTCCGACGCTGGCAAGGGCCAGATTTGCTCCTTGAAGGACGCTTCCGTGATTTCTGTTACGGCATCCGGTTTCTTCATATCGGATCCCAGCTTGGCGAAAATCTTATTGAAGCTGACCCCGATAGATACGGTAAGCCCTACTTCTTCCTTTACTGCCTTTCGGATCTCGTTGGCTATCTCGGCCGGTGTTTTATGTGCCAAAAGGGGCGAGCCGGTGAGCTCGATCCAACTCTCATCGATGCCGAAGGACTCCACTTCCGGGGAATACCGCAGATAGATTGCACGCACAATCCTAGAAAACTTCAGGTACTGATCCATGTGCGGAGGGACGATCGTTAATTGCGGACACTTTTGGCGCGCCTCCCAAATCACTTCACCTGTCTTCACCCCACACTGCTTTGCCAACTGATTCTTTGCAAGAACAATTCCATGACGATCCTCCGTGCTGCCGCAAACCGCAATGTACTTTCCACGCAATTCCGGATGCAGCATACATTCAATACTCGCATAGCAGTTATTGAGGTCGCTATGCAATACAACCCGACCTCCCATATTCGGTGTGCCTCCTGTCTGTGGCTTTTAAGAAAAGTTCCAATCAAGTTCCTAAAAGTTCCTATTGACAAGTTCTACTTTCCAGAATATAATGAGGCTAAAGTTCCAACCAAGTTCTAAATAGTTCCATAAAAGTTCTAACAACAAAATAGCAGGTCGAAGATAGGTTTGTCAATAGAACTTTCAAAAACTTTTCCCGATCTGCAGAAAGAGGCACAGTTATGAAAACGACTGGAGAAAAAATCAGAGAAGGCCGTGCAAACCTGGGCATTACCCAGACTGAGCTGGCCGAAAAGATTGGCGTTACGCTGCGCACGATCTCCAAATATGAAAAGCAGGGTGTGATGCCTCGTGGCGCCAATTTGCAAAAGCTGGCCGAGGTTCTTGGCGTTTCCATCGCATATCTGAGCAACGATGAGATCGTAGATCCCGCTTACGGACTCGAGGAATCTCCTTACATTGAGAGTGCTCGGGCAATCTACGGTAAGAGAGGCGCCGCTGATGTCGAGCAACTACTGACTCAGACCAGAGCCCTCTTCGCCGGTGGCGATGTACCGGAGGAAGATAAGGAACTCTTCTTCCAGGCAGTCACCGAGGCTTATTTTGCCAACAAGCAGCGTGCCAGCGAGAAGTTCACCCGCAAGGATTATAAGAAATAAGCCGGATCATCTCTGTGTGTACGGATTATTGGACACCCCTTTTGGTACCTTTATGCTGTACGATAGGCTATTCTACTTCTGAAGTGAGGTGAGTGGATTGCTGACGATGGCGATTAAACAGGAAGCAAATCGTTTGAAAATGAAATACCAGACTACCGACCCGTATGATATTTGCACGAGCATGGACATCCAGGTAATAAAGCGGCCTATGGGCGCAAGCGCCCAGTCCTGCAAGGGCTTTTTCCTGGTTTCTTCTCGGTGCAAGCTGATCGTGATCAACAGTGATTTACCCGAAAGCATTCAACGGATTATCATAGCTCATGAGCTGGGACATGCTGTTCTTCACAGCGATTCGGCCATCAGCGCATTCCATGAGTTTGCGATGTTTGATGACACGGATCGTATGGAGTATGAGGCAAATGTGTTCGCTGCGGAGTTCATGCTGAGTGATGACGAGGTCATGGAGTCGCTGGAGATGCAGATGGACTTCTTCCAGATGGCCAGATGTCTGTATGTACCGCCCGAGCTGCTGGACTTCAAGCTGCGAATCTTGCAGCGGCAGGGCATCAAGATCAATGCCCCTTACATCGCACATGGGGATTTTCTCAAGCGCGATCTGGGGCAGCCTCTGAATTGAGTATGTTACCGGGGGCAGCATTTAAGGTCTATGTCAATGTTTTTGTAGAGCACACTACCGAGGGACTAATGCTTCCACGCACAATAGTCTGGGAAGATGGTCTGAAATATGACATAGACCGAGTGATTGATATTCGGCCTGCCTATGCAGCAAAGGCAGGTGGACAAGGCGACCGTTATACCATTCAGGTTAACGGAGCACGAACCTATCTATATTTTGAACGCTCCTCCAATCCGACCGACACGAAGATCGGGCGCTGGTTTGTTGAGCGCAAAGTGCCTTTGAAGGAATTTTTATGAGAACTGATGATAAAAAGCACCAATGCTGGTTGAACGAGGGTGAGACGATCCGCTCGTTCCATCCGGTGTTAGATTGTGCGCTTCGTGAGTTTGCGGACCACGACGCCTTTGTGAGCTTTATTTTTGAGATGGTTGATATTTTTTGATTTCGAGTAAGTGAGGAGGTAACAATGTATAGCGCTGCTATCCAGAGATATTTCAATGAGCACATCCATCTGCCGTATTCCTTCTTCCTGCAGCCTCAGCGTTTTATCCGACATGCACTCAAGAAGAAGGGTGCGTTCATGGCAACCGCATACAACTATGTCGAGCCCAGCGAGGCTGACAATGAAGACATTATCGAGTATCTTGCTACAGACTTCGATGTCATGGCCGGCAACACGGCTGGCCGGCTCTGCGTTTTAATGAAGCTTCCAGAGCCCACGATGCCTCTGCACTGTAAGATGATTGGTTGCTCCATCAAGCGGGATGGGAGCAATCCCATCTGGCGCACGATCGAGCTGACTGAGCAAGGGACTCTGCTCCTGTGTGGTTGGGGCGAAGGCCATACACATATGACGATTTGTGAGGTGGGCTCTGAGCCCGATCAATTCATTCCTCGCTTAACGCAGGAACTGGCCACTGCTACGGCTTTTTGGTCTCATGTCACTGGTACAGGTTTCCCTGTGGCTGGACGACCTTGATGAGATATCCCAAAAACTGAATAAAGACGGAAGGATCGATCTCTGTTGAATGGGATCGATCCTTTTTCGTCTGGAAAGCAGAATTAGGTATTCTGGCACGAGTAAAGCTCCAATGGTATTCTGACTCTGTACTTATTAGATTTCATCTCCGTTATGGAGCTTCATAAGCTGTGAGCCAACACATTCTGGCATTTCTGGGCGGACAATTTGTTTCGCCGCTCTCTTTGCGCTTTGATTTGAATTTTCAGATCAGAGCGCTCTTTTTTTGTCCAAATTCCGCATTGCGGGTTTGAGAATTATTTATTTGAAAGGTGGAACAAGCAAATGATGGAAAGCAAAGTATTCGCGGACAACTTCAGTCGTAGCTTCAGCGAGTCGGGGGACTTCTTTCAGTTTCTCAGCGCTCGGCAGGCCCGCAGCAAGTGGATGACAGCTCCGTCCAAGGAACTCCGGTTTGAGCCGGTGGAACGGGGATCCACGCTCGGAAATCTGTATATGCAGATCTACGACCACAACGGCGACGCAGATGTTCTGGAGGACACGATGGAGAATACCAGTCTCCTGTTGAAGGTGGATGGTAAGGACTACCCGGTCCGTTCCTGTGCTCTCAAGACCGTTCTGGAGCGTGCCCGCATCTCCGGTCATGCCCTCAACAAAATCTCCAAAAGCGTATTCGCTGAGATTCTCAACTACTGCATGGGCGTTGCCTCCGGCGACAGCCTGATCAAAGTCGCAGATGAGAAGGTATCGGCAGTACACGGTGGAGATCCCAAGGACTACACGGTCATGGAGATGCTGCCCCTATTCAAAGCGACCAATGACTTCCTCAATCGAGAGTATCCCGGTAATCGCTTCATGACCGCCCACTTCGATCACTCTATCGCAACCGCTATCTGGTGCCTGGATGGCCAGGCAGACAAACTCCTTGATACATACCACCGGGAGATTGCCGCCAAAGGCCTGCGTGCCGACAAACTGGTTCCCGCACTGCGTTTCTCCACCTCCGATGTCGGCATGAGTGGAGCGAACCTCTATCCGATCTTCCTGGCCGGCGCAGAGTCCCGGATTATCCCACTGGGATATCCCATCCGCACCGAGCACAAGAACGGATCTGGCATGGAGTACTTCGAGGAGCAGCTTGGTCTAGTCTATGCGCAGTTCGAGAAAGCAGTCGATAAGCAGGTTCAGCTCATGAACATCGAGATCCGCTATCCCGTTACTACCTTAATGCGGGTGCTGAAGCGGATCAAGGCGCCCAAGAAGGCTTCCTATGAGGCGATGGACTACTTTATGGCCATTCACGGTGATGCGCCCTGTACGGCGTATGACCTGTTCATGCAGATGAGCGATGTTATCTTCTCTGCCCAGTGTGACGGCGCATCCGGTATGCGCATTGCACAGCTTGAGGAGATCGTATCTCGGGCGCTGAATGTGAACTGGCACGAGTATGATCACCCTGGCGACTTCAAGTGGTGATTGCGATGGCCAAAGCTGTTTACTACCCGAAGGGTGAGAGGCAAAAGACCATCATCAAGCTTTTGAACTCTCTGGAAGGGCGCTATTCCAGGTGGGATATTTGGCAGGATTTCATTGTCCTGTCTGCCGTCAGCATTGCCAATGCTTTCGGTGGCCCATACAGAGAGCAACGCGAAGCGATGTATCTGGAGCGTAGCAAAAAATACTCAACCTCCGAGCTGGAAGTCTTAGCGCAGATGCTCGCCGAAGTTGTCGATGAGATGGAGCAAAATCCAGATCAGGATATGCTTGGCGAGCTGTTCATGGCATTGGGCCTTGCGAATGAGTGGAAGGGGCAGTTCTTTACACCCTATGACATCTGCAGAGCGATGGCAGCCATGAATCTGGGTGAGGATCTGAAAAGTCAGATAGAGGAAAAAGGCTGGGTATCTGTGAGTGATCCCGCCTGTGGGGCCGGCGCATTACTGCTTGCCTTCGCAAACGAGTGCAAAAGGAACCACATCAACTATCAGACTTCCGTTTTCTTTGTCGCGCAAGACATTGACTTCTTGGCGGGCTGCATGTGCTACATCCAGATGAGCCTACTCGGCTGTCCCGGCTATGTGGTCATTGACGATTCCATCCTCCATCCGGCGCAGAGCTACGATGAGGACGGACTTATCCCCAAGAACAGCCCCAATGTCTGGCTCACCCCGATGTATTTCAGGGATGTCTGGCATTGGCGGAGAATTTTCGCACAGCTGGACCTAATTACTCAGACAAAGGAGAGAACGCATGGAAAACCTGACATGTAAGGGACTGAGTGCCGCTCATCGGAGAATGCTGATCAAATGCATTACCGAAGAGATTGGCAGCATTCCTGAACCGGTGGAAATCGAGTTCATGGAGCCCATTCGACGGAAACAGTATTCATCGCTATGGTACGGCGGCCAGATCGCTGCCATTCGGGTTCACGGTTGCGTTTTTGAGGTCCATGCATTAGGCGATGTCTACGCATGGCTCTATGACAAGAGCGACCGCGATCGCGAACTGCTCTATGTGAAGGACAAGAACAACTCCGGCCGATTTGGATCGGATATCCAGCCTTATCTCAAGACTGACCGTGCTTTGGTAGCAGCAATCTGCAGGAAGCACAATCGGTATTGGATCGATATGGAGCATAACAACTGGTGGGAATGCTCTGTCTATACACCGGATGGAGTTTTCCATGATTTGATGTGGGTGCTGGATAGCGACCACATTTTCGCTGGAATCAGGGAGGTGTTCTGTCACATGGACGCAGTTCTGAAGGATCTCGGTGTCCCGGCGGGAAACGAGGGTTCGGAGGTGTCATCATGAGCAGTTTTCGAATTCCCTTGGTTTGGCAGATGTACGGGCATGTGGATGTAGAGGCTGATACCCTGGACGACGCTATCGAATACGCCTTGGGGCCGGATTGCCCGCTTCCTGAAGGCGAGTATGTAGATGACTCGATCCAGGTGGACGATCTGGTTTTGAACCAGGAGGCAACCCATGAAAGCCATCAATGAGCACTTTGAAGTTGGGCAGCAATACTATGCTCTCGTCAGTAAAGAGGTGTTGGTGGTGTCTGAAGTTTTGCAGCCTGGAATGTACCCGTCAGGCTCCGGAGGATACCATACGCTCCGGTCGCCGATGGTTCGGTTCAGAAGTGAGAAGACTGGCTTAGTGCATACCTGCAGCCTTGAGCTGGCCAAGCATCTGCTGCTTGCCAAGCGACAGACAGCAAAAGAAAAAGGAGTTGGTTGATCATGAATAAGGCACGACGCTTCGTCATTGAGACTCCGCTTGGAAAGCTTGAGGTCTATGCCAAGCACGATAAGAGCGATTGTGCGGAAGACTATCCCGGCGTCTTTATCGACTTTGTACGCGAGGATGGCGCCACGGTCGTGCTGGCTTGTGTGGAGTATGATCCGGACAAAGATTTGCTCCAGACAGTCGTCTATGGCGATTGCGCATCGGACGAGCCAACAGCGATTGCTGAACACTACAACACTGATTTTGAAGAATGAGGAGGATCGATTATGCCTAATTGGGCGTTTGGAACTGTTAAGGTGACTGGTACTCGCGAGGGTGTTAAGTCCTTTGTGGAGCGTTTCATCAGCAGCGATGATCAATCAACTGTCCCCGGAAAGCGGTTTTTTGCCCGGAGCTTTTCCGAGCAGAAGCGAGAGCAGAGCGTCAGGGATGCCATGGAAGAATTCGAAGGGAAAGCAGATAACGAAACTGCTGAGCATTCCTTCCTCATCATGTTTGCCTGGTCTGTTTGGTCCTGCATGATTGATGGTTACCCCCAGCGAAATGATGCCGAGTGCATCACGCTGAGTGAGGCCTGTATGGAGGATCATGTAGCTGTTGAAATCCGCTCTACGGAGACCGGCATGTGCTTTGAGGAACATGTCACCTGCGACGAGGATGGCAATCTCAACCATGCTGAACGAGACCTGAGCCGCTGCAAGTGCCGCAACTGCGGCGAGATCAGCCTCTTCGGATCCTTTGAGGATCTGGACGATGCTGAGTGCTCGGAATGCGGTGAACGTGGTTTCGACCGTTGTGAGGAGGAGTGAATTATGGCGCTGAATTTGAATTACAAACCCAATAAGCTGGTCGATATCACCACCCTCACTGAGGATCAGTGGTTGGACTGGCGGCGCAAAGGGATTGGCGGCAGCGATGTAGCTGTCGCCCTTAATTCCTCTCCGTATCGCACGGCCAGAGAGCTCTACTATGACAAGATCGGAGTGGTCATGGCAGATGAAGGCCCGGATAAGAGCATCACTTTCCAAATTGGGCATCTGCTCGAGGATGTGGTGGCTCAGATCTTCGCCAAGAAGACCGGCCTGTCTGTCTTTGAAGACCACTGGATGTACCAGCATCCTATTTTCCCGTTCCTGATTGCCGATGTAGACCGGTTCGTTATGCTTCCGGATGGTAGAAAGGCCATCCTCGAATGCAAAACCGCGCACTATGATATGCAGTTCAAGTGGGCGAATGGCTCTGTGCCACGCCATTATGAGCTGCAGGTGCGACACTACATGGCCGTCATGAACATCGATGTCGCCTTTATCGCATGCCTGTTTTCCAACAATGAGAACGACTTCGTATGGCAGAAGATTGAGCGCGACCTCGATGAGGAGGAGAATACGATTATGGAGCTGGAGGCGTTCTGGCGCAATCATGTTCTGGCTCGTGTTGAACCGCCTCTGGTAGAAAAGCCGGATGCAGTGCTGGAGTCCCTTCGTCGTTATTTCGGGCCGGCCGATAAGTCTGAGCCGAGTGTTGATTTGGACTGCAAGTTCCTTGGCAGCCTGAAAGAAATTCTGAACCTGAAGGAGGAAAAGAAGGTGATCGATGCGCAGTCCAAAGCATTGGAGACACGCATTAAGTCGCTCTACGCCCCCATTGTCGAGCAAATGGGGACTGCCTGTAAGGCGTCCTGTGAGCACGGCAGCGAGTGCTTCAGAGTAACCTACAATCCTCAATACAGGGAAGGGATCAACAAGGACAGGCTGTCAGCGCTGAGAGCCCAGTATCCGGAAATCTACGACGAGTTCGTCGATCAGACAGAATTGAGAATTTTCAAGGTGGTCAAGACGGCCATCGCATAAGGAGTGATCGAATGCTATGTCGATATGAGCGCACCATCTTCAAGTCGGATAAGGGCTTCTGCATCTTCTCCTACAGCACCGAGGATCAGTCAGTTCCCAAGGAAGCGCGTAACCGATCGTTCTCCCACGACGACAAGATCCACTTCACGGCAATCGGCTATCACCTTGTAGCCTCAAATGCCGTGGAAGTAGAACTTGATGGCACCTGGGAGAACTCGAAACATGGTCTTCAGCTATCGGTCTCAATGTGTAAGGAGATTGTTCCTACAAATCAGGCTGGTATCCTCGCATACCTGAGTAGTGGTGTGATTAAGGGCGTTGGCCCGGAGATTGCCAAAGCCATTGTTGCAAGGTTTGGGGATAAGACCATGGAGGTGCTGGACAAGGAGCCACAGAAGCTGCTGAGCATCAAGGGAATCGCCCAGAGGAAGCTCAAGGCCATCATCGCCTCCTATGAGGAGACAATGGCCCTGAGCGACCTTATGATCTACTTGGCGCCGTTTGGTGTTTCAATGAAGAAGGCTGCGATGATCAAAGAAGAGTTCGGCGACAACAGCCTGAAGATCGTGAAGTCGGATCCCTTCCAGCTTTGTAAGATCAAAGGGTTTGGCTTTATGACCGTGGACTCGATTGCCCGCAAAACCAAGGTAAGCCTAAAGCATCCTATGCGATACTCCGGCGCAATCAATTATGTGCTGGATGAGGCCAGGGTATCTGGACATCTCTTCCTGACCGTTGATGAGACTGTGGGCCAATGTTATGACCTGCTTAACTCGGATTGTGAAGAAGAGGTGGTCTCCGAGGAGGAGATCCGACAGGCCATATCCAATGAGCGTGTTGAGTCCCGTGTCTATGTTGAGGGATCTCGTGTGTACCTGAGCTATGAGCGTATGTGCGAAGTCAAAGCTGCCAAGCGGATTGTGTCCATGCTCCTCCAGGAAGGGTTCGATGAGATCCGTGACCTGGATGAAAAGATCGACCGGGCGGAGAAAAACTTGCATCAGAGACTGGCCCCTTCTCAGCGCAATGCTGTGAAGCTGTGCTTGTCCTATCCCATATCCATCATGACTGGTGGACCGGGCAGCGGCAAGACGACGACGCTAAGGTTTATCTTGGACATCTACCAGACAGCGTTCCCGTCAAACGAGATCCTTTTGGCTGCGCCCACCGGTAGAGCCAGTCGGCGAATGTCGGAGCAAACAGGGAAATATGCCTCCACGCTTCACTCTGCTCTTGGTCTGGTCACCGAAGAGGACAGTCCACTCAACGATACGGAAATGCTTTCTGCAGATCTTATCGTGGTGGATGAGTTCTCTATGGTGGATATGCGCCTTGCGTATGTGCTGCTGGAGCGAATCAAGCCAGGAGCCCAATTGATCATCGTAGGTGATGCTGACCAGCTTCCATCTGTCGGTGCCGGCAATGTGTTACGGGAGATGATCCGTAGCGAGAAGGTGCCAACGGCAGTTTTGGAAACGGTATTCCGGCAGGCATCCAATAGTCGGATCATCACCAATGCCCATGCAATCAATCATAATGACACACATCTACAGTATGGGGATGACTTCCAGATGCTCGAAGTGCAAAACTCGGAAGAGGCAGCGCGGCTGGTCATTAAAAACTATCTGCGCGAAGTTGCAATTCATGGCATAGAGAATGTTCAGATCCTATCGCCGTTTCGGAAGCGTGGCGCTGTGGCGTCCAATGCATTGAACGAGACAATACGGGATCTCGTCAACCCTCCGAACAACCTGAAAAAGGAAGTGAAGTGTGGTAGCCGGGTCTTCCGTGTGGGCGATCGCATTATGCAGACTGTAAACAGGATCAATGTGTCGAATGGCGATGTCGGTATCATAACCGACGTGGAGACAGAGGATGATGATACGATTGCGCGTGTCAAGCTTCTGGATGGGCGTGAGCTGAGCTATACGCAGGAAATGTTGGAGGACCTTGAGTTTTCCTACTGTACGACCATCCATAAGAGCCAAGGACAAGAGTATCCGGTCATCATCGTTCCTCTTCTGAAGGAGCACTATATCATGTTGCGGCGAAACCTGCTCTATACAGCGGTGACCAGAGCCAAGGCAAAGGTCATTCTGATTGGGCAGAAACAAGCCGTATTTATTGCGATCCACAAATGTGATGTGGGTCAACGGAACACTGTCCTCGCTGATCGAATCGTGGCCTACTACAACCGCGAGCTCAGCAATCAAGTGACTTGATTTTTGGGAACCGGGGTGGTCAGAAGCCACCTCGTTTCTACATTTATTATGAAGGGAAGACTCAACATGAGTGAATTGAACACGAACGCGGTCCCGGCCATCAATGCCGTTGAAGGATTTAACCCTGCTGACTTTGTGCGTAACACCGTTGGAGAAGAAGGTGAAAACGATCTCTATTTGGATGTCAAGTACCGACTCCTCTGGTTCCGGCTGCACTGCCCGAACGGCAAGATTGATCCGGAGCTTGTACATCTAGACGAGAAGAGCGCTGTTGTCTGCTGCAAGGTCTACGCAGACAAGGCTGACCCTGCTGACCAGTTCATTGGGAAAGCCTACTCTCAGCGCTTTCCTACTGAGGAGCGTTTTGGAGATCGCTTCCTGGAGATAGCAGAAACGGTGGCAAAAGGGCGTGCGCTGGCCGATGCCGGCTATGGTACGCAGTTCTGCATGAATGGAGAAACCCTGGCGAGAATCATCGCTGACGCTCCCATCAAAATGCCGCCTGATGAAGACGCCGGACATCCGGGAAATGTAGCGGCCAGCTTTACTGCGCAGCCGATGCCTCCTGCAGTTCCGGCTCAGAGTGCTCCGGTGTCTCAGCCACCTCAGCAGATGCAGCCTCAGACACCCGCACAGCAGCCGAAAGCAGCTGCGCCTGAACCGCCCAAGACGGTTGATGAGTATATGAGAGTCATGACCATCGAGCAGGCCAAGGCCGTTAAGGTTGATTTCGGCCGCTTTAACGGTTGGACCCTGGGCGATATTGCCATGAAGAACCCCGGAGATTTGGCGTGGTATGTGAAGAACTATTCTGGCCATAACCTTGCACTCAAGGCAGGTGCCACAAAGCTGCTGGAAGCTGTTGGTCAGATGGCCAGCTGATTGGGCCCCTCACCGAGGGAGGTGATTGATGATGGGCAGAAAACCAGATCTGCCATGTGACATCGAACAGGTAATTGATGTGCTTGGAATTGAAGTGATCAGAGATACCGGCACGCAACTACATTGTAGGTGTCCATTCTGTGCAGATCGAAAAGCTCATATGAATGTGAAGATCCGAGACAATGTGTTTCGGTGCAACCGCTGCGGCAAAGGTGGGGGCATCCTCCACCTTTACGCAGAGTTTTGCGAAGTCACCCTCCATACGGCCTATGAGGAGCTTTGTAAGATATTCGGTCCCGACAGCAATGAAAAACCGCGTGAGTATAAGAGAAGGCGGAAGCTAATTGAGACAGCGGAACTTCCGATAGCCTCAGCTGAGGTGCGAGATAACACCTATTCAAATCTGCTCTCACTTTTGACCCTGTGCCCCACACATCAAGCATCGCTGAAGGAACGAGGCCTGACCCGAGATGAGATTGACTGGCTTGGCTATCGAACAACCCCCACGACACGCCTGAGACGGATCGTGACTGAGTTGCTGGAGCGCGGTTGTGTCCTTGATGGTGTTCCTGGTTTCTATTGCCAGAAAGATACCGGGCAGTGGACGCTCGACATCAGAGGTTCTGGAATCATGCTTCCGGATCGAAATCTTAATGGGCAAATTGAGGCCATTCAGGTTCGACTCGATAAGGTTTATAACCAGAAGTTCTATAACCTAACGAGCATCGATCAGTACTATGGGACACAGTCCAAGTGCTGTCCACATTATGTCGGGGTTCACGAAGGCGACGAGGTAGTCTGTCTCACAGAAGGCGTGATGAAGGCAGATATTGCCTACAGTTTTGCACTTGGCACCTCATATGAAAGTGGTTTTGTCGGCCTTACCGGAGTGCCAAGCTATTCCCAGTTCGAGCGTGCGCTTGAAGAGCTTAACTCTATCGGCGTGGTACGAATCAACATTATGGTTGACTCGGACTACCAGGTCAAAGAAGAGGTCCGAAAGGCGCGTGATCGCTATATCGAAATGGGGGTTGCTGCTGGCTTTGAGGTGGCTCCGATTACCTGGACACAAAAGCGGAAAGGCGTAGATGATCTCTATAAGCACCTTTTCCGGAACAAATGATTATGACTTGGGCTGCAGCATTTTAGCTGCAGCCCTCTGCGTATGAGGAGAATCTATATGGTTCCTATTGAAAACCAAGAGCGACCGAACATGAAGTCAGTCTATACCTGCTCGAACTGTGAGAAGGCTCTGTTTGATGGCGATGATGACCATCCGAGATGGAACTTCTGCCCCATGTGCGGCCAGGAGATTGAGTGGGATAAATCTGCAAAGGTCGTTTGGGAAGAAAAAAACTGTAATGTCTGTGGCGGTTGGCTTGTTAAGCGCCACCCTGCAGGTTTTTGGTATGCCTCAAGCGACTATATTGGGATGGATACCTGCTACACCTGTTGGATCGAGGAGTGCCTTACGACCAACTGCCTTGGCTGTAAGCGAGGGAACTATCCGGACTGCAAGTGGATTGATTTGAAAAAGTCTTATCAGGAGGAAGACAAATGAGCGTTGAGATCTATATTGATGACTTGAAGCCTGACATTCAAAGACAGGTATTGGAAGAGCTGGGGCTCGAAACTGCAGAAGATGGGAATTATGATATTATCCCTCTTTTCAGCGTAGAGAGACCGGAATGATTTTTGGCAGATCACAAATTTTTAGTAGAGGGGGGTGGTCAAACACACCCTCATTTCTACATTCATTATGAGGAGTGAACTGCTGGAATAATCCAAATAATACTAGGGATAATATCCCAAGGAGGTGCTATCGGTATTATGGAAGAACCTAAGATTACTTCTGGTACAGTGCCATATATCGCATCTGAAATCCCTGATGATCCAAGAGATATCACACCCGAGCAGTGGGAAGCGATGAAGGCGGTTGATATTCGGACAGTAGACAAGTCTCAGCTTGTAGACTTGAGCACCGTTCACATTGATGAATCCTTGCCTGTGCGTGAAAGAGTGCTCAGTTATCTGAAGCAAGTGAAGAATCCATACTGTGTCCGAGTGGGCAACTTTGCTGTCAAGGTGAAATACAAAGAGGACGGGCCATCCTTTGAGGAAGTGTTCAAGCATCTGCTGCAGCAGCAGAATATGATGTAATTCTTGCCAGGTCCGTTTTTCATCTGGATAAAGGGCCATAGATGTGGTATAATAGCCTCGGACTAAATCAAGCATACTCACTCCTTAGGCAGACAGACCACGCCAAAGGAGTGAGATTATGCAGAATAATGCGAATGAGATGGCTGTGTTTAATACCGCCATCTATGTGCGTCTTTCCAAGGAAGACATCGTTGCGGCGCAATCTGGCCGTGAGAGCAACAGCATTACCAACCAGAAGCAGCTTATTCTGGACTTTCTGAAGGATAAGCCTGAATTTAATATTGTCTCCATTCGTATAGACGATGGATATACAGGGACGAATTTTGACCGTCCAGCCTTTCAGCGCATGCTGAACGATATTAAGGCTGGACGGATCAATTGCGTGGTCGTAAAAGACCTGTCCCGTTTCGGAAGAGAGTATATCAATTCCGGAAAGTATATCCACCGTCTATTTCCTGTTTTAGGGGTGCGCTTGATCGCTATCAATGACAACATCGACACGATTACCCGTGACGAGAGTAGCGAGTTTAGCATCACGCTCAAGAACTTGATGAATGACAACTACAGCCGTGACATCTCAGTGAAGGTCAGAAGCCAGCTGCAGGTGAAGCGGAAACATGGTGACTTTATTTGTCCGTTTGCACCGTATGGGTACCAGAAGTGCGAGGGAAACCACAATCGAATTGAGCCCGATCCCTATGCTGCCACAGTTGTCCAGGATATTTTCAACTGGAAAATTCAAGGCATGACGAACAATGGCATAGCAATTCGGCTTGCAGAGAGCGGAATTCTTGCGCCGCTGGAGTATAAGCGCCACAAGGGAGAGCCGTTATTCTCCGGCTTCAAAATGAAGGAGCGGTGCGAATGGACAGCGCAGGCAGTTGCGCGGATACTCACCAACCCGATCTATATTGGAACCCTCCGCCAAGGTCTTCGCCGTAGACCAAACTATAAAATCAAGAAATCAATACCAACAGAAGAAAACGAGTGGGTTGTGATCCACGACGCCCATGAGCCTGTTGTCACGAAGAGGACATTCTATCTTGCTCAAAAAGCTCTTCTGATAGATACGCGAGCAGCACCACGAGCAACGACAGTTTATCCGCTATCCGGCTTGTTGGAATGCGGAGAATGCGGGAACGCAGTTACTCGAAGCACAATTAACAACGGATATAAGTTATACAGCTATTTCCGCTGCAGCGTGCGCACGAAAGAGGATCGCTGTGAACTCAAGCAGGTACCAGAGGCACAGGTTGAGGCAGCTGTCCTTCAGCTATTGCAAGAGCATATCAGCGCGGTGGTTGAGCTCGACCGGTGTCTATCTGAAATTCAGCAGGTGCCATATCAGAAAATCAATGTTGCCAAGTGTGAGCAGCGCAGAGAAAAACTTGCGGCAGAAATCGCTCGTTATCGCGATCTGAAGGCATCTCTCTATGAAGATATGAAAGAAGGACTCATTTCGAAGACTGACTTCTGTGACATCAGAGGTCAGTATGATGCAAGAATTGCCGATGCGCTGATTGCTCAGGAGCAGATCGACCGAGAACTCAGTATCTATCTCTCGGGCGAACAGTCCCCGAACAACTGGATGAAGACATTTACCGAACATCGAGGATTGAAATCACTCACGCGGGCAGTTGTTCTGGAGTGCATTGAAAAAGTTGTTATTCACAAAGACGAAAAGTTGGAAATCATCTTTGAGCATTCCGAGGACTATGCCCGTTTGGTGAGCAGCCTGCAGGAATATGCCGCGCGTGGAATACTAGGGGAGGCGATGTAAGCATGGCAAAAAAGAGCAGAAAAAATGTCCAAGCCACACCCGCAGTTGTTGTAGGCCCCGTCCAGTACAAGGTAGCGCTCTATGCCAGAATCTCGGTTGAGAACGAACAAAAGCGAGAAGCAGACACCATAGGTAATCAGATTGCGTTGCTGAAGGACTTTGTTTCCCAGCATCAGGATTTAGTTGTCTTTGACCTCTATTGTGATGACGATATCTCGGGAGTTAGCTTTGTGCGCCCGGAATTCGCTCGAATGATGAATGACATCCGAGCTGGCAAGGTGACCTGTGTGATTGTCAAAGACTTGTCTCGTCTGGGGCGAAATATGATTGAGAGCGGTGAATATATTGAGCAGATCTTTCCGAGAATGGGTGTGCGCTTTATCTCCGTTACCGATCGCTTTGACTCATTGCGGGATGATGCCGACATTTCAATCCAACTGAAAAATTTTGCAAACGAGGCATATGCGAGAGACATTTCCAAGAAAATTCGGGCGGTGAAACGGACGCAGCAGCTTGCTGGTAAGTGGACCACTGGCACTCCGCCATATGGATATATGTTAGATCCGGATGACAAGTACCACCTATTTCCTGATCCGCAAACGGGGCCAATCGTTCTTGCCATTTTCCGTATGGTGGCAGAGAATCATACTCTCCACTTCATAGCGAAAACTCTGAATGAGCAAGGGGTGCCCAGTCCCGGACGCTATCTGTACGATATTGGTTTGCGGAAGACGGAGAAGTTCAAAAATGCCATCTGGTATCTGCAAACGATCAAGAAAATTCTTGTCGATCCGGTCTATCTTGGTTGGATTGTGTCCGGAAAGTACAGAAGCCAGCTGTGCGAGCGGGGGACAAAGACTACAGTTAAAACGCCAGAAGAGGAATGGATTATCAATAAAGGTATGCATGAACCCATTGTTTCCAAAGAGCTTTTTGATAAGGTTCAGGACATCCTCTCGGCTAGGCAAAGTGAACAGGGCCTTGCGACTATCTACGATTCCAAGAGTAAACGAAGAAGTATGTTCAAAGGAATTCTTCGTTGCGGAGAATGTGGTCGCAGTATGTACTTGCGCAGTAAATCTAATCGCGGTTATTACTATTATTGCACTCTCCATGAGAATTACAATGCCACCATTTGTCCCAAGAAAGCGGTCAAACAGGAGGATGTAGAGTCCCTTGCCCTGCGGCTTATCCAAACTCAGATAAGAGCATTCTCCGATGCCCAGAGACTGATTGCCAAATTGAATGCTACGCCTTCTTCGCAGACCCGCTATCAGATATATGAAACCCAGATTGATGATGCAAAGAGAAAAATTGAAAAGTTCAATCAGCTGAAGGCAGCCCTGTATGGCGATTTTGCAGATGGGCTTCTGAGCCATCAAGATTACACAGATCTGAGCGAGGACTACTCTAGGAGGGCGGATGATTTGAGGATCTTTATTGCTGAATTGGAGAAGGAAAAGGAAAAGTACTCAGTGGGATTTGGCAGCAAAATGCAGTGGGCACTGTTGATTGAAAAGTATAAGGATCAGGAGTCCCTTGACGCTGAAATGGCAGCAGCCTTCATTGAGACGCTTACCTTGTTTAACGATGGCCATGTTGAAGTGGCATTCCGCCATCGTGATGAGATTGAACAGGTTCTCTATGTCGCTGCGACCCGAGGAAAGGAGGCGGAGAGATATGCCGGATAAGGTGCTGGCGTTTTATATTCGTTTGTCGAGTGAAGACCGAGATCTCAAAACAAATGCATTGAAGAATGAGAGTAACAGTGTTTTCAACCAAAGGCGGTTACTCCAGGATTACTATGATACACATGAATCGCTCCATGGTTATAAAGTGATCGTGTTCTGCGATGACGGTGTCACGGGAACACATTTTGACAGGCCAAAGTTCGATGAGCTAATTGAGATGGCTCGCAATCAGGAAATTCATTGCATTATGGTGAAGGACCTATCTCGTTTCGGAAGAAACTTTCTTGAGATGGGAAACTACCTCGAACTGATCCTGCCTCTTTATGGGGTCCGCTTTATATCTATCAATGATGCCTTTGATAGTGATGACTACTTAGGTGTCACGGGCGGACTTGAGTTAGCCCTCCGCAATCTCATCAATAATATGTATAGCCGAGATCTATCAACCAAGGTGCGCTCAGCTTTTCGTACCCGCAATCTGCGTGGTGAATACTGGGGAGGAAACGGCTTCTATGGCTACCAAGTCCATCCTCATAACAAAAAGAGATTGATCGTAGATGAGCAGGTTCGTGACATCATTGTCATGATTTTCGAGTCCTGCGTTGCAGGAATGACCACGAGCGAGATCGCTCAAATGCTGAATGATATGGGCATTCCATCCCCGTTAGAGCATAAACGGCGAAATGGCGGGTTTTATAATGGGTTGGTCAAGGAAGAGACTGGAATCTGGCTCAAGGGGGCTGTTCGAAAGATTTTGACTGATGAACGCTATACCGGTAAGATGATTACCAATACTCGGGAGACAGAAGAAGTAGGAAAGCCTAAGATGCGATCAGTGCCCCGAGATCAATGGATCATAGTGCCAGGTACACATGAAGCAATCATTTCGGAGGAGTTGTTCCGAACGGCACAAAATGCGCTCCAAGGGCGTATTCGGAATGTTAACAAGAATACTGCCGGAAACCGAGCCAACAATCTGTTTGTTTGTGGCTGCTGCGGGAGGAAGCTCCGAAAGAATCCAGCAAAGGAACCACACCTTGTTTGCCCGAAAAATGACAGTATTAAGGGTGCTGAGTGTGCGGGTCTCTTTGTCAATCAGGCCCAAATTGAGCAAGCTGTTCTTCAGATGCTGCGGGAACAAAGTAGGAGCTTCCTTGAGCAGCATTGTTTGATGCAGGCATGCATTGACAAAAAGCTTTCAAGTATTCAAACGGAGCTTGATGCTAACACCAATATGACAAGACGGCTCCAAAGTAGAAAGGCTGAACTATATGAGCAATACCGAGCGGGTCGCATAAGCAGAGAGAAATTTGCTGATATCCAGAAGACAGATTCAGAGAAGCTGGCAAGGCTCTCAAGTAGAGCTGAAGAGATCAAGCGGCTTCTGGTAGAGCACTATGAGTCTCGAGGTAATCTTGCGGCGGGAAAAAGAACAGCAGATCAGATCATCCTGCTTAAAGATTATGATCCGGAAATAATTAGGAATTTTGTAGAGCGGGTTCGTGTGTACCCTTCAGGAGAGATTGAGATAGATATGCGTACTTCGAGCGGGTTTGAATTTGTAACGGCAAGCTAAAACAATAAGCGCCCCCCACTTTGGAGGCAGCTGAAAAAATTTCGAGAAAAATTGTATGTCTATCTTGACACAACCAGAGGGTTTCATCACCGGCATGGCGTCGAAGATGTTCGTCGTCGCGGGGCCGGTCATCGTATTCGGCACGCTCGCGAGCGTTGTGTACGGCGTTATCCTGATGCTGCTGTGAGAAAAAAGGAGCGCCGCGGCGCTCTCTTTTTTCGCACACGTCCGCGCCATTTCGTCAAGGGGGCAAATTGACGAAATTTGCTTTCTCCCTCTTTCACCGCGCGGAGGAAGCGGAAGCGTGTCCATTCATGTTTTATACGCGGATATTCTGTTGACATAACGATGTGGAAAACTCTGTGGAAACTGTGAATAACTTTGTTCCCCCAGTCTTTTTTCCGTGGTTGACGTTTTATTATGCCCGACACACTTCGGCATAAACAGCACCCCTATCCTCCCAACTTCCGCATTTTCGCACCGCCGACAAAAATCTCCGCCGTCCACTTGCTATTGTGGTCAAAAAATCGTATAATGTACTAAATTTTGTGTTTGACGATCAGAATGTTAATTTTCGGCGAAATGGAGAATGCGCAATGGCAGAAGCAAAAAAAACGAATTACGGCAACGAGAGCATCTCGTCGCTCAAGGGCGCGGACCGTGTGCGCAAGCGCCCGGGCGTCATCTTTGGCTCGGACGGACTGGACGGCTGCGAGCACGCCGTGTTCGAGATCCTTTCGAACTCCATCGACGAAGCGCGCGAGGGGCATGGCAAACTCATCACCGTCACCCGCTACTTAGACCACAGCATCGAAGTCGAGGATATGGGACGCGGCTGCCCTGTGGACTATAACCCCAAGGAAAAGCGCTTCAACTGGGAGCTCGTGTACTGCGAGCTCTACGCCGGCGGCAAGTACAATAACCTCGACGGCGACAACTACGAATACTCCCTCGGCCTCAACGGCCTCGGCGCGTGCGCGACGCAGTATTCCTCGCGCTATATGGACGTAACCGTCTGGCGCGACGGGAACAAATACTCCCTGCACTTTGAGCGCGGCGAGCCCGTGGGCAAAAAGGGCGATGAGCTCAGGATCGAGCCGACCGACCGCGGCCGCAAAACCGGCACGCGCACGCGCTGGCTGCCCGACCTCGACGTGTTTACCGATATCGACATTCCCGCCGACTACTATGTCGAAACGCTGCGCCGTCAGGCCGTCGTCAACGCGGGCATCACGTTCCGCTTCAAAAATGAAGTCCTCCCCGGCCACTTTGAGACGCAGGACTTCGTCTATGAAAACGGCATCATTGACTATGTTGCCGAGATTGCGGGTGAAGACGCCCTGACCACCCCCGTCTTCTGGGAGACGGAGCGCCGCGGCCGCGACCGCGAGGACAAGCCCGAATACAAGGTCAAGCTCTCCTGCGCGTGCTGCTTCTCGAATAAGGTGCAGCGCATCGAACACTACCACAACTCCTCGTGGCTCGAGCACGGCGGCAGCCCCGAAAAGGCGTCGAAGACCGCCTTTGTCTACGCCATCGACAAGTATTTGAAGGACAACAACAAATACCAGAAAGGCGAGGCGCGCATCGCCTGGCAGGACATTGAGGACTGCCTCATTCTTGTCTCCAACAACTTCTCCACGCAGACGAGCTACGAGAACCAGACGAAAAAGGCCATCACGAACAAGTTCGTGCAGGAGGCGATGACGGACTTTCTGAAGTCCCGCCTCGAAACCTATTTCATCGAAAACCGCGTCGACGCGCTCAAAATCGCCGAGCAGGTGCTCATCAACAAAAGAAGCCGCGAGAGCGCGGAAAAGCAGCGCCTGAACATCAAGAAAAAGCTCTCCGGAAGCATCGACATCTCGAACCGCGTCGAAAAATTTGTCGACTGCCGCACGCGCGACGTCTCGCGCCGCGAGATCTACATCGTCGAGGGCGACAGCGCCCTCGGTAGCGTCAAGCTCTCGCGCGACGGCGAGTTTCAGGGCATCATGCCCGTGCGCGGAAAGATCTTAAACTGTCTCAAGGCCGACTATCCGCGCATCTTCAAGAGCGAGATCATCACCGACCTTTTGAAGGTCCTCGGCTGCGGCGTCGAGGTGCCGGGCAAGTTTGTCAAGGACCTGAACGCCTTTGATATCAACAATCTTCGCTGGAACAAGGTCATCCTCTGCACCGATGCCGATGTCGACGGCTTCCAAATCCGGACGCTCATCCTGACGATGATCTACCGCCTCTGCCCGACGCTGATCCGCGAGGGCTATGTCTACATCGCCGAGACCCCGCTTTTTGAGATCACCTGCGGTGAAAAGACATGGTTCGCCTACACGGACAAGGAGAAAAACGACATTGTCAAGACCCTTGAGGGTAAACGCTACAAGGTCGACCGCTCGAAAGGTCTCGGCGAGAACGACCCCGAAATGATGTGGCTCACGACCATGAACCCCGAGACACGCCGTCTCATCAAGGTCATGCCCGAGGACGCGGAGGCGACGGCACACTCGTTTGATCTGCTGCTCGGCGACAATTTGCAGGGCCGCAAGGACCACATTGCCGAAAACGGCTACAAATACCTCGAAATGATCGACGTATCGTAATACGAACAAGCAGGAAAGGAGCCTTACTTTATGGAAGGCATTTTACTTCACGTTCTCTATCGCGGCGAAAAGGCTAATGACTTTGCATCGGAGATGGAGCGAAGTGGCCTGCGCGCCGCCGTCCTCGCGGAAGATGGCTGCATGCAGTACGACTACTACCGGCCTCTTGCCGAGGAAAACTGCGTGCTGCTCGTGGAGCACTGGCGCGACCGCGCCGCGCTCGACAAGCACTCCGCGGGCGAGCCGATGGCAAAGCTCAAGGCGCTCAAGGCAAGCTACGACCTCGCAACGACCGTTGAGCGCTTTGAATGAGGAGGAGCGCATCCTCTCGGGCAGGCGTTTGGAACGCCGCAACGCGCAGATAAAGCAAAAAGGTGAAAGTTATTGAGGTAAAAGATGATGAAAAAAATTGCAACCGTTATCTTGTCGCTGCTGGTCTGTACGGTGTTATTTACCGGATGCGGAAATTCTTCTAAAAGCAGTCAGGAGCAGTCCTTGAAGGTCTATGCATTCAGCGGAAATAGCGAGTCGATTTCGGTATCAAATGGCGTAATTGTTCTATCGGGGAAAGATGAAATCTGCTATGGCGGCAATTTGAAAGTAATGTCAGATGATTTTGCTGATATTACCGCATATTCCACCACCATTTATGTTGATGGCGAGGAAGACTCCATTTTACTTTCCCATGCAGTTGCCGATCAAACAGGCGGGACAATAGACGTTTCCGGTAATATCGGGAAAATTTCCGGTGATGTTTTGAGAGACGGCGATACCGATAAGCTGGCTGATAATCTGTGGTTTGAATTAAAAACGACCAATCTAAGCGGAGAAGAAAATACTTATCAAGTGCAATTAGAAACAACTCTAATCGCAGGGGACAGCAGCAACTAATTGTGGTTTGCCGAACCGATTTCATCCCTTCAAGAATGAAGTTCCCCTGCATCATTCGGACCGCAAAAAATCCGTACACAAGCATGAAGACCCGACCGATGAGCATCCATCGGTCGGGTCTTCTGTCTGATGCGTCCCTTTTTTCACGCCTTCTGCGCACCGACGTCGCCGAGGACGGCGGCCGCCGCTTTCTCCCGCCGGCGCACGCAGAGCGTGCCGTTTTCCGCCGCCAAAACCGCCGTGTCGCCGCTTGCGAGCGTGCCGTCCAAAAGGCAGGTCGCGAGCGCATCCTCCACCTCGCTGCGGATGAGCCGCCGCAGGGGACGCGCGCCGTAGGAAACATCGTAGCCCCGCTCGGCGAGAGAGACCGCGCAGTCCTCGTCCGCCTCAAGCGTGATGCCGAGCGCCGCGGCGCGGGAAACGGTCTGCGCAAGCAGCCGCCGCGCGATCTCGGCGCAGTCCTCGCGCGATAAGCGGCGGAAGACGATCGTCTCGTCCACGCGGTTCAAAAATTCCGGCCGGAACGTCCGCCGCAGCTCCGCGATCACCGCCGCCTTCACGGCAGCGAACTGCGCGTCGGCGCTTTTCTGCTCCTCCGGCGCAAAGCCGAGCGGCGTACCCGCCGCCGTGATGCTCTTTGCCCCGATGTTCGACGTCATGATGACCGCCGTGTTGCGAAAGTCCACCTTGCGCCCCTGTGCGTCCGTCACGACGCCGTCCTCTAAAATTTGCAGCAGGATATTCCACACGTCCTCGTGCGCTTTTTCGATCTCATCGAAAAGCACAACGGAGTATGGCTTGCGCCGCACCTTTTCCGTCAGCTGCCCGCCCTCGTCGTAGCCGACGTAGCCCGGCGGTGAGCCGATCAGGCGCGAGACGGTGTGTTTTTCCATATACTCGCTCATGTCGATGCGGATCATCGCGTCCTCGCTGCCAAATACCGCCTCGGCGAGCGCTTTACTGAGCTCCGTCTTGCCCACGCCCGTGGGCCCGAGGAAGAGGAACGACCCGACAGGCCGTTTCGGGTCCTTGACGCCGACGCGCCCGCGGCGGATGGCGCGCGCCACAGCGCACACTGCCTCGTCCTGCCCCACAACGCGCGCGTGCAGCGTTTCTTCAAGCGTCAAAAGCCGCGCGCTTTCGCTCTCGTTGAGCCTTGTCACCGGAATGCCCGTCCAGTTCGACACCACGGCGGCGATGTCCTCCGCCGTCACGCGCACAGCGGTCTTTTCCGCCTCGCGCGCCTGTTTTTTCCGCTCAGCTGCCGCCTGCGTGCGGAAGCTCTCCTCCGCGTCGCGCAGCCGCGCCGCCTTTTCATAGTCCTGCGCGCGGATGGCAGTCTCCTTGTCCCGCGCGGCGGCGCTCGCCTTCTCCTCAAGCGCTTTCAGTTCGGGCGAGGCGCTGCGCGCGGACAGTTTCACGCTTGCCGCCGCCTCGTCGATAAGGTCGATGGCCTTGTCGGGCAGAAAGCGGTCGGGAAGATAGCGCTTTGAGAGCGTCACCGCCGTGCGCAGGGCCTCGTCCTCGATGGAAAGGCCGTGATACGCCTCGTACTTTGGCCGCAGGCCTTGTAAGATCTGCAGCGCTTTTCCTTCGTCCGGCTCGCCGACCTGCACGCTCTGGAAGCGCCGCTCGAGCGCGGCGTCCTTTTCGATGAATTTTCGGTACTCCTCGAGCGTCGTCGCGCCGATGACGCGGATCTCCCCTCGCCCGAGTGCGGGCTTTAAGATGTTCGCCGCGTCCACCGCCCCCTCGGCGCTGCCCGCGCCGACGATGGTGTGCACTTCGTCGATGAACAAAATGACATTGCCGTCGCGCCGCACCTCGTCGAGCACGGCGCGGATGCGCTCTTCAAACTCGCCGCGGTACTTTGTCCCTGCCACCATGCCCGAAAGGTCGAGCAGCAGGATGCGCTTGTCGATAAGCTCCTCCGGCACGTCGCCCGCCGCGATCTTTTCGGCAAGCCCCTCGGCGATGGCCGTCTTGCCAACGCCCGGCTCGCCGATGAGCACGGGGTTATTTTTCGTCCGCCGCGTCAGGATGCGCAGCGCGCGGGCGATCTCCTTTTCCCGCCCGATCACTGGGTCGAGCCGCCCCTCGCGCGCCATCGCCGTCAGATCGCGCGAGAATTCCAAGAGCGTCTTGCCGTTTTTCGCCTCCGCGCGGCTTGCACGCACCTCGGGCAGCGGGAGCTTGCGCGGCGACAGACTCATCGCGCGCAGCGTGTCGCTATAGAGCTTCTTTGTATCCGCACCGAGCGAGCGCAGCAGCCGCACGGCCATATTGCCGCTGTCACGCAGGATGCCAAGCAGCAGGTGTCCCGCCTCGATCTCTCCGCTGCCCGCGCGCAGCGCCTCGCCCACAGCCAGCTCGACCGCGCAGCGCGCGTGCGGGGTGAGCCCCTGCACGGTCGATCTTTCCGCCGTGCCGCGCCCCAGCTTTTCGATCATCCTCTCGCGCACTGCCGACTCGTAGATGCCCGAGGCATTCAGCGCGCGGCAGGCCGCGTCGTCCTCCTCGCGCAGCATCGCGAGCAGCAGGTGCTCGCAGCCCACATAGCCGTGCCCCAGCTCGCCCGCCGCCGCCTGCGCGCAGCGCAGCACGTGCTCGGCCTTCAGGCTGAATTTCCGGTCATTCATCGCTCTACCCTCCGCTTCCTTTTCGTCCTTTCATTTTTGACCGGTTTATTCAAAAATAAACACCGTAAATGACACAGAAAATTCAATATTTTCCTGCATTCTGACTCTTGCATTTTCGCTTTGACATGCTATAATAGCGTCATCAACTTATGGAGGTACTAATTATGGCTTATCAGATTAGCTCTGCCTGCGTCAGCTGCGGTGCTTGCGCAGACGCCTGCCCTGTCGGTGCTATTTCCCAGGGCGATTCCCAGTATCAGATCGACGCAAATGCCTGCCTGGATTGCGGCTCCTGCGCTGATACCTGCCCCAACGGCGCCATCTCCCAGGCCTAAGGTCTAAGGGTACTTAAAAAATAAGGACGCGCGAAAGCGCGTCCTTATTTTTATCATCAGAAAGGGTCATCACATGGAAAAACGCGACGAGCTCTGGCCGCGCGGCCCCTGCTTTTATTACGACACCGCCCTCTTCCCGCCGGGGACGGACAGCTTTTGCCTCGCCTACTTTGCCCGCCCGTCCCGCGGCGACACGGTCTGCGACCTCGGCAGCGGGATTGGTCTTCTCGGAACGCTCCTGCTCGCGCGCCAGGAATCGCTTTTTATCGAAAATGTTGAGATCTCCGCGCCCGCGGCAGCGCTTGCGCGAAAGACGTTCGCCGAAAACGGCTGGGCGGACAGAGCCGCTTTCCACGAAGGCGACCTTCGCGATGTCTCCGTCCTGCCAAAGGCCGGCAGCGTCGACTATGTGATCTCGAACCCGCCGTACTTTCCCGCCGGCAGCGGCGAGAGCGCCAAAGGCGAAGCGCGCCAAATCGCGCGCGAGGAAACCTCCTGCACGCTGGACGACGTCTGCGCCGCGGCGCAGCGTGTGCTGCGCTATGGCGGGCGCTTCACCCTCGTTCACCGCGCCGAGCGCCTCGCCGACGTGCTCTGCGCCATGCGGAGTCACGGCATCGAGCCCAAGCGCCTGCGCTTTCTCGCAAAATCGCCGGACGCCGCGCCCTCGCTCCTCTTTGTCGAGGGAAAGCGCGGCGGCAAAAGCGGCCTTGTCATCGAGCCGCCGCTCGTCCCCAACGGCGAGGAGTGGGACGCCGTGTACTTCCGAAAATGAAAAAAGCCTCCCTTTTCAGGCGGCCCAACAGCTTTATTATACTAAAGCGCAGGATAAACCGCAAGCATTTTCTGCCGATTTTCGAATAATCAGCCCTGCGCACAAAATATCGCTCGCATCTTTATCCATTCCGCCGCTTGATTTTTGTGCTCATTCTTGCTATTCTTTAAGCACAGAAAGGGTGAGACCAATGTACAAGTGATCTTCACAAACCCGATCCCAAATGGTTCCGATCATATCCATCGCGCAGCACTCTCTGATGTGTACCGTCATTCAGGTAAAACCGCCGCAGCCGCGGTGTTTGAGATAGCAGGAGTGGAAACCGGAGTAAGCGATATTCGGCACCAGATCATTGAAGAAAGGAAGGAAAGAAAACAGAATATGAGAGATCCAAATATTCATCATGGCTGACCCTTGATCGTAGTTCAGTAATCGCGATCAAGGGTCAGTCATTTTTTGTTTTCTTTCACTTTTTTAGAAAAATTGAGGAAAAATATCCAGACTTCTACGTGCGAGGGGAGGCAGCGCCGATGGCGCTGCACGGGGCAAAGGGGGAGGTTCTCTTTTAAAAGAGAACCTCCCCCTTTGGAACCCCCAAGAGAAAAGCAGGGGGCGTTTCGATTTCGCCCCCTGCACCCCCTAACGACCAAAAGGGAGGGGCGTAGCCCCTCCTTTTTGGATTATCCACCCCGTGCTTCTGACGGTGCGGCATTGCTTCGCTCGCCGCTTTGGGGTGCTGCTTTTTAGCTTTCTGCTGGATCGGTACTGCCAATAGGCTCATCGGGGATGATGTCTTGCGAAATGACTTGCTCTTCTGCATCTAACAGGGCTTTTTTTAGGACTTCACGGGCAAGGATACCTTTGCCCGCATCGTAAAGGTCGATGGCCTCACTCATATTTTGGACCATCAAATGATATAGAGTCTTATACGTCGTCATTTTCATCACCTCGTTTACAATTTAGAACAGAATATTCAAAAATACAATAGAATAATTTGTTCTACATATACTGTATTTGGTGATAAACGTGAAAAGATACCGGCGCATCCGCGATTTGCGGGAAGACGCCGATTTGACACAGCGTCAGGTCGGCGAAGCAATCAATGTTCCGCAGCGCACATACGCATATTACGAGAGTGGCGAAAGAATGCTGCCGCCGCACGTTTTGTGCGCGCTCGCTGATTTTTATGGCGTCAGCGTCGACTATCTTCTGGAACGAACTGATAAAAAGAACGAAAACGACCGCTGATGCGGTCGTTTTTTCCTATTAGAAATGCGGCGAGCGCAGCAATGCCGCCTCGGCAGGCACCATCGAAACAGAATCATCCGAAGTAGGCGCAATGCTTACCAGAAGTGCCATAGGGTGGATAATCCAAAAAGGAGGGGCAAGGCCCCTCCCTTTTGGTCGTTAGGGGTGCAGGGGCGAGATCGAAACGCCCCTGCCGTTCTCTTGGGGGATCAAAAGGGGGCCTTCTCTCACGTGAGAGAAGGCCCCCTTTGCCCCGCGCAGTCCCATGACAATGGGACATTTCCCCGCGGCGTGGGAAATCACTTCAATGTATTCACCGTGCCGAGGAACAGCGGCAGACCGTCCACGCCGGTGATCATAAGGGCAAACGGCCGGTTCAAATTCATCTCCACCACCGGAAGTTCCTCGGGCATGGCAGATGTGGCGTCCGCCGTGATAGCCGTGAACGCCGCGGCCTCGCAGCCCTTTTCGTCCACCTTGACGCGCGCGGCGTGCTGCACCTGCGTCACGGCGACGCTCTCGTCAAACTTCTCCTCGTCGATCAGCGGCGAAAAGTCCGCTTTATCGAAGTCGAACACATCCGTGACGCCCATCGCCTTGAGCGCGTCAGTCAGCTCCAGGTTGGAATCCACGTCAAACTTCGGCACGCTCCATTGGATCTCCGCGCTTGGCAGCGCGGTCCCCATGTCGTAGGCCATCAGTCCGCCCACGACCTCACCATTGGCAAGCAGGCTCTCGAGCGTCGTCCCCTCATCCGGCAGCAAAAAGCGCATCGACTGCCCACCGCGGAAGTCGAGCTCCGCCACGGTGTAGTTCTCGCCGCGATAGTACGCGGCGCGGTCGTCCGTGCGGTGCATGAAGTCGATGGTCTGCTTCTCGCCGCTTGCCGCGGTGAACGTGTCCTTCTTCGTCGCATCCTTCCAGAATTCGTCGCGCCACTGGTCCTTAAAATAGAGCGTCGTCAAAAGGAGCATCACGGTCTCGGGCTTCGTCTGGATCTCGCCCGCCGCGTCCTGCAAGAGATTGCCCGTGTTCTCATTGATCCATTCGCCGATGGCCTTGTCCGTCTTCTCATCTCCCATCGGGGCGGAGAACGTCGAAGCAAGGTACTGCTCGGCGAGCACCTGCAGCGTCTCTTCATTATAGGGGACGTTCTCATTCAGCCACACAGAGCTGCCGAGCAGCGTCTTTCCCGTCGAGGTCTCGCCGTAGAGATTGCGCCAGACATAGTTGCCCGCAGCGCGCGGCGCATCGGTATTTTCAAGGCCTAAAAGCGACAAGAGCTGTGCGCGGCTGTCGCCGTCCGTCGTCTCGCTGAGCATCGCAAAGGCGAGATACAGGTTTGCGGGCGAGAGAACGGTGTTCTCCTCCGCCGAAAGCAGCGTGCCCGTCTCCTGTGTGAAGTGCAGGAATGCCGCGGGGTAGCTCGTGCCCTTGCTGCGCAGCGCCTTGAGCGCATCGTAATAGGCATTGCTGCGCGCGTCCCAGTCCTCCCAGATCTTCTCCTGCGCCTTTTCATAGGCATCCGCGCCCATCTTGTCATAGTCGATGGTGCTGAATGCCTCGTCAAGCTCACTCTCGTTCGGCATGGCGGGCAGCACGGGATAGTCCGCCGTCTTCACGGCGAGGTCCTGCAAATACTGCGCGGCAATGGGGTCTTTTTTCACATTGTCCTCCTCTTTTTCATTTCGGATCGTCGTTCCGTTGTCTCCGCAGGCGGCGAAGGACAGGACCATCGCCGCGGCGAGCAGCAGCGTTAAGAATCGTTTCATGTCGGATGTACCTCCGTTTCGGGATTTGTTATATTAGACGGCGCGGATGGAAAAAAGTTCCCGTTTTGTCAAAAATAGCATGCCGCCCTTTTACGAAACGGGCGAATGTGGTATACTTTCAAAAATATTTTCTCTTTTGTGTAACGCAAACGGCAAAAAAGTTGTCTTTTCCCCATGATGGCAGACAACAGAAAGGAGCGAACCTATGGACGACCATGAGATCGTCGACCTCTACTGGCAGCGGGACGAGCACGCCATCGAAGCCACCGCCGCCAAATACGAAAGCTATTGCATGAAAATTTCGCAAAACATTTTATCCGACCGCGCCGACAGCGAGGAAAACGTCAACGACACGTACTTACACGCCTGGCAGGCAATGCCGCCGCAAAGGCCCGCGATCCTGTCTGCCTTTCTCGGCAAGATCGCGCGCAATCTGGCGCTGAACCGCTATAAGGCGAGGTCAGCGCAGAAGCGGCAGGGCGACGCCTTCGCGCTCTCGCTCGACGAGCTGGACGACTGTGCACCCGCCCTGTCCTCGCCCGACGACGAGGCCACGGCAGCAGAGCTCGGCCGCAGCATCAGCGCGTTTCTGCGCACACAGAGCGAAGAGGTGCGCAGCATGTTCATCCTGCGCTACTTCTACTGCGAACCGGTCGAAGCGCTGGCCGCGCGCTTTCACTGCGGCGAGAGCCGCATCAAAACCACGCTCCTGCGCACGCGCAGAAAGCTCAAGGAGCATCTCATCAAGGAGGGATACTGTGAAGCATGAAGTTCTGACCCGCGCCATAGGCGAGCTCGACGATGAGCTCATCGCGGACGCCTACGCCTACAAGCCGCGCAAACGGTACGCCCTCCCGCGTTTTCTTGCCGCTGCGGCGTGCCTTGTGCTCGTGCTGGCCGCCGCCCTGGCGATGACGCGCGACACCTTACCGGCTGAGATCAAGGTCGAAGGCGCAGCGCTCTCCTCAATCCCCATTCCCATCAGTCAGCCCACAGCGATGGCGCTCGACGCGCGCGGCAGTCTGAGCGGCCCGCTCAGTCCGATGCTCACCATCGAGAGCAAATCGGGCGAGGCCGTGACCGTTACGGTGTCGGATGGCGTGCTGACCCAGCCTCTTTATTCGCTGCAGGAGGAGTTCACCTCCTACACCGTCTCCGGCAAGGTGCAGCTTTGCTGGACCATCGAAGAGCCGGACACGGGTACGGTTTACACGCTCTCTCTCGACGGCGCGCCCGCCGTCACGCTGCGCTACGACGAGGCCAACGGCTATTGGGCCGCCGCGCGGGCGTAAGCATCCCATTCCACATTACTATTGACAACACACAACATTTTGGAGGTAAATTCCCATGAAAAAACTTCTCACCCTGCTGCTGGCCGCAGCGATGACTCTTTCCCTCGCCGCCTGCGGCAGCAAGACGGATGACAATAGCGGCAATAACAGCCAGCCCGCGAGCGCTCTCGAGCTGCTGAACGCCGTATGGGCCAACTACAGCGACGACGACAAGTTCCCTGCTGCCGGCGGCGACTTTGATGAGGCGAATATGACTGAGGACGCGCCCGGTAACTTCTCCGTCGAAGACGGAGACGCACTTGACTACTCTCTCTCCTTCCCCGCCGCGGACGCAGGCAAGCTCTCCGATGCCGCGTCCCTCACCCACATGATGAACGCCAACACCTTCACCGCGGGCGCGTTCCATGTTGCGAGCTCTTCCGACGTTGACAGTGTCGTCTCCGACCTCAAGGACAACATCATGAACCGCCAGTGGATGTGCGGCTTCCCCGACAAGCTTGTCATCCTGACGCTCGGCGACTATGTCATCTCCTGCTACGGCGCGGAGGACCTTGTCGACCAGTTCAGCGAAAAAGTCACCGAGACCTTTACCGATGCTGCCGTCGTCTGCGACGAGGCCATCGCCTGATTTGGTCTTCTGAAAGGCGGAGAAGTTTATGCTCTTTTCCAGCGTTCCCTTTCTCTTTTACTTTCTGCCTGCGGCGCTGCTGATCTACTTTGCAGCGCCGCGGCAGCTGAAAAACGCGGTGCTGCTGCTCGCAAGCCTCTTTTTCTATGCCTGGGGCGAGCCGAAATATATGCTGCTCATGCTCGTCTCCATTGTGCAGGGCTATGGTTTCGGCCTGCTGATTGAAAAGCACCGCGGGCAAAAGGCGTCGAAGGTCTTTCTGACGCTCTCGATCCTTGTGAGCCTTGGGCTTCTCGGCTATTTTAAGTACGCGGACTTTTTTCTCTCGAGCGTCAACGCCGTCACAGGGCTCTCCCTGCCGCTTTTGAAGCTGAGCCTGCCCATCGGCATCAGCTTCTACACCTTTCAGGTATTGAGCTACGTCATCGACGTCTACCGCGGCGAAACGGCGGCGCAGAGGAATTTCATTGACCTCGCCGCCTATGTTTCGCTCTTCCCCCAGCTCATCGCGGGGCCGATCGTACGGTATTCCGACGTCGCCGCAGAGCTCAAAAGCCGCACGCACAGCGTCTCCGCCGCGGCGGAGGGCGTGCGCCGCTTTACGGTCGGCTTTGCCAAGAAAATTCTGCTCGCCAACCAGTTCGGCGCGCTCGCGAGCGCCTACAAGTCGACGCAGGACGCGAGCGTCCTCTTCGTCTGGCTCTACGCGCTCGCGTTTCTGCTCCAAGTCTATTTCGACTTTTCGGGCTACAGCGATATGGCCATCGGCCTCGGGCGGATGCTGGGCTTCCACTTCCCTGAAAACTTCAACTACCCCTATATTTCAGCGAGCATCACGGAGTTCTGGCGCAGGTGGCACATGTCGCTTGGCTCGTGGTTCCGCGACTACCTCTATATCCCTCTCGGCGGCAGCCGGAAGGGCAAGGCGCGTCAGCTGTTGAACATTCTGATCGTCTGGCTCGCAACAGGCCTGTGGCACGGGGCGGCGTGGACGTTCGTGCTGTGGGGACTGTGGTTCGCGGTCCTGCTGCTTCTTGAAAAGCTGGCGCTGCTGCCGGTGCTCGAAAAGCACCGCGTGCTCGGCCATGTGTACACGCTCTTTTTCGTCACGCTCGGCTTCGTGCTTTTCGACGCAGACAGCGCCGCGCAGGCGGTCTCGCGCATCAGCGCGATGCTTGGCGCAGGCGGTCTGCCGCTGTCAAGCGCACAGGCGGTCTACTACCTTAAAAGCTATGGCCCGCTGCTCGTGCTCGGTATCCTCTGCGCAACACCGCTGCCGAAGATGATCGTCGCAAAGCTGCGCAAATCCAAGGCCGCAGCGACAGCACTCGACGTGCTCGAGCCGCTCTGCGTGCTCATCCCCCTGCTGCTCGGCACGGCATTTTTAGTGGACGGGTCGTTCAACCCGTTCCTCTACTTCCGCTTTTAAGGAGGACATCGCATGAATCGAAAAATCAAAGACGCCCTCACCCTCGGCATCGCGGCAGCGTTCGTGCTTATGTTCGCGCTGTGGAGCATTTGCAAGAGCGACGACGCCGTGTCGGAAAGCGAGCGCCGCCCGCTCAAGCAGTTCCCGACGCTGAATGCGGAAGAAGTGCTCTCCGGACGCTTCCAGTCGAATTTTGAGAGCTACACGCTCGACCAGTTCCCGCTGCGCGACGAGTTCCGCACACTCAAGGCCCTGTCCGTCCGCGATTTATTTGGCGAGAAAGACAACAACGGCATCTACGTCGCGGACGGCTACGCCGCGAAGCTCGACGACACGATCCACGAGGATTCGCTCGACCACGCGGTCGACCGCTTCCGCTACGTGTACGAAACCTATCTCAAGGACACGGGCGCGAATATCTACCTCTCCGTCATCCCCGACAAGAATTACTTTTTGGCCGCCGAAAACGGTTATCCCGTGATGGATTACGAAAAGTTTTTCGCGCTCATGCGCCAAAAGGTCGACTTTGCGGAGTATATCGACCTGACGGGCACGCTGTCGCTCTCATCCTATTACCGCACCGACCTCCACTGGCGGCAGGAAATGCTTGCCCCCACGGCCAGGGCGCTGGCAGATGCGATGGGTGTCTCACTCACCGTGGACTTTACCGAGGTCACGCTCGATACGCCGTTTTACGGTGTGTACCGCGGGCAGTCGGCGCTGCCAATGGAGCCCGACAGGCTCGCCTACCTCACAAACGATATCATTGGTAGCTGCCGCGTGTACGACTATGAAAGCGGCGCCTATCTCCCTGTCTACACGCTCGAAAAGGCAGACGGCAGCGACCCGTATGAAATTTTCCTCTCGGGACCCAAGTCGCTGCTGCGCATTGAGAACCCGAACGCGCAGGCGGAGCGAAAGCTCCTTGTCTTCCGCGATTCGTTCGCCGCGAGTTTACTTCCGCTGCTCGCGGAGGGGTACAGTGAGATCACGCTTGTCGACATCCGCTACCTCTCCCCCTCAATGCTCGGAAAGTTCATCGACTTTACCGCGCAGGACGTGCTGTTTCTTTACAGCACGAGTGTGCTGAACGACAGCGCCACGATCAAGTGATGCAAAACGGGACGCAAGCGCCGTGACCGGCGTTCACGTCCCGTTTTCTTTTTTGTCCGCAAAATTTTTTCACAACGCAGCACATAAGCATAATGCCCTCCCTGCCGTTTCCGGCAAGGGAGGGTTCAGGTTAAATATAGCACAGCCGTTTTCTTCATGCAAGAAAAAGTTGCCGCACTTTCATAATTTCGTTCACACCGCACATCCCGTCTCACTAAAGTGAGGGGAAAGTTGGAAAAACAAAGTATTGACGCTGCTTGCCCCGATGAAGTATCATTACTTATCAAATTTTTTATTTCGAAACAGGAGGTCTGGATCATGAGTGAAGCGACTCGCATTCCCGAGCTTTTTGGCTCTCTGGTGTTCAATGAACGCACAATGGAGCAGTATGTGCCGCAGAGCGCCATGGACGTTTGGCGCGGCTGCTTAAAGAGCGGGCAGCCTCTCCCCCTTTCCGCGGCAAATGAGATCGCCGACGCGATGAAGACCTGGGCGCTGGAGCATGGCGCAACGCATTTCACGCACTGGTTCCAGCCCTTGAGCGGCGTGACAGCGGAAAAGCACGACAGCTTTATCAACAACGCCGGCGGCGGCCGCGTGATGATGGACTTTTCCGGCAAGGAGCTGGTGCGTGGCGAGCCCGACGCGTCCTCCTTCCCCAACGGTGGCCTGCGCGCCACGTTTGAAGCCCGCGGCTACAGCGCTTGGGACCCCACGGCGTTTGCCTTCATCAAAGATGGCAGCCTTTGCATCCCGACGGTGTTCTGCTCTTACAGCGGCGACGCGCTCGACAAGAAGACGCCGCTGCTGCGCTCCATGGCCGCGGTCGACCGCGCGGCGGTGCGCGTGCTCAAGTTATTTGGCGACGACGCGGAAAAGGTCACGCCGCAGATCGGCGCGGAGCAGGAGTATTTCCTCATCGACCGCGAGCTGTACTTAAAGCGCATGGACCTGCGCCTGTGCGGCCGCGCCCTGTTCGGCGCAAAGCCCCCGAAAGGTCAGGAGTTGGACGACCACTACTTCGGCGCGTTCCGTCCCCGCGTGGCCGCCTACATGAAAGAGCTCGATGAAGAGCTGTGGAAGCTCGGCGTGCTCTCCAAGACCAAGCACAACGAGGTCGCCCCCGGCCAGCACGAGATGGCCCCCATCTACACCGACGCCAACACCGCGAGCGACCAGAACCAGCTCGTCATGGAGACGATGAAAAAGGTTGCCGAGCGCCACAACCTTGTGTGCCTGCTGCACGAAAAGCCCTTCGCGGGCGTCAACGGCTCGGGCAAGCACGTTAACTGGTCACTCTCGACCGACACTGGCAAAAACCTCTTCTCCCCCGGCAAGACGCCGAGCCAGAACGCCGTGTTCCTGCTGGTGCTCGCCGCGTTCATCAAGGGTGTGGACGAATATCAGGAGCTTCTGCGCTGCTCCGTTGCCTTCGCGGGCAACGATCACCGTCTCGGCGCGCAGGAAGCGCCCCCGGCTGTCATCTCCGTCTTCCTCGGCACCGAGCTTGAGGGTATCATCGACGCCATCGTCGGTGAAAACGACTACACCGCGCCCGAGCACAAGTCCCTGCGCATCGGCGTGGATGTGCTTCCTGCCATCCCGCAGGACACGACCGACCGCAACCGAACCTCGCCCGTCGCCTTCACCGGCAATAAGTTTGAGTTCCGCATGCCTGGCTCCTCGCAGTCCATCGCGGGCCCGGTCACGATCCTCAACACCATCATGGCCGAAGAGCTCGACGAATTCTACGCGCAGCTCAAGGACGCGCCGGACTTCACCGCCGCGCTCCACAAACTGATCCGCGACACGTTCTCCGCCCACCGCCGCATCATCTTCAACGGCAACGGCTATGAAGAGGCCTGGATCAAGGAAGCCGAAAAGCGCGGCCTTGCCAACCTGCACAACACCGCCGAGGCGCTGCCGACCTACATCCTGCCCAAGAACATTGAGCTGCTGACGCGTCAGGGCGTTTACAGCAAGGAAGAAATTTTCTCCCGCCACGAAGTTCATATCGAGAAGTACTGCAAGGTCATCCGCATCGAGGCCGCGACGCTTGTTGACATGGTCCAGCACGGCATTCTCAACGCCGCTTCCGAATACGAAGCCGCGCTGTGCAACACCATCGCCGCCAAGCGCGCCGCCGCGCCGGAGCTGACCTGCCACGTCGAATCCTCGCTCGCCAACGCCATCGGCTCGCTCAACGAGCAGCTGCTCGAAGAGACCATCGGCCTCAAGACGGCGCTCGAGACCGTCTCCGACGACGCAGAGCCCGAAACGCTCCTGCACTACTACCACGACGAGGTCGAAAAGCGCACGAACGACGTGCGCAAGACCGTCGACAAGCTGGAAGTGCTGACCGCGTCCAAGTATTGGCCGTATCCGACGTTCTGCGAATTACTCTTCTCCGTGTAAGTCAAAAAGGACGCTCTTTCGAGCGTCCTTTTTGAAGTGGAGTTTTGCTTTATCGCAGCAGTTTCATTTTTTTGACAGGGGAGGAAGAAAATCTATGAAGTACATTTTTGTCACCGGCGGCGTGGTGTCGGGGCTGGGCAAGGGCATCTGCGCGGCGTCGCTCGGGCGGCTCTTAAAACAGTGCGGGCTGAAGGTCAAAAACCAGAAGTTTGACCCGTATCTCAACGTCGACCCCGGCACGATGAGCCCGTATCAGCACGGCGAGGTCTTCGTCACGGACGACGGCGCGGAGACCGACCTGGACCTCGGCCACTACGAGCGCTTTGTCGACGAGGCGCTGGACGAGAAATCCTCCGTGTCCTCGGGCAAAATTTTCTGGAGCGTTCTCAACCGCGAGCGTCAGGGCGGTTATCTTGGCGGCACGGTGCAGATCATCCCGCACGTGACCGACGAGATCAAGCGCCGCATCTACGACATGGACGACGGTGATACCGATGTTGCCATCTCCGAGATTGGCGGCACGGTCGGCGACATCGAAAGTCAGCCGTTTTTGGAGGCCATCCGTCAAGTCGCGGCCGAGCGCGGGCGCGAAAATGTGCTCTTCATCCATGTGCCGCTCATCGTGACCATTCCCGGCAGCGGCGAGCTCAAGAGCAAGCCCACGCAGCACTCGGTCAAAGAGCTCCTGAGCGAGGGCATCCAGCCGGACGTTCTCGTCGTGCGCACGGATGAGCCCATCACAGACGACATTCGCCGCAAGATTGCGCTCTTCTGCAACGTGGAGCCCGACTGCGTCATCCAGAACGCAACGGCGTCCACGCTCTACGAGGTGCCGTTGCTGCTTGAGCACGAGGGCCTTTGCCGCGTGGTGTGCCGCAAGCTGCACCTTGACTGCGGTGAACCTGACATGACCGAGTGGCGCGCGCTGGTCGACAAGATCCACGGCGTGCACCGTCATGTGCGCATCGCGCTCGTCGGCAAATACGTCGGCCTGCACGACGCCTATTTGAGCGTCGTTGAGTCGCTCTTCCACGCGGGCACGGCCTGCGACGCGAGCGTCGAAATTCAATGGGTCGACTCCGAAACGCTGACGAGCGACAACATCGCGCAGAAGCTCTGCGGGTGCAGCGGCATCTTAGTCCCCGGCGGCTTCGGCGACCGCGGCATCGAGGGCATGATCCTGGCCGCCCAGTACGCGCGCGAGCGCGGCATCCCGTACCTCGGCATCTGCCTCGGCATGCAGATCGCAGTCATCGAATTTGCGCGCCATGTGCTCGGCTGGGACGACGCGACGAGCGCGGAGTTCTCCTCTACGACGGCGCATCCCGTCATCGCGCTCATGCCCGAGCAGGTCGGCGTGACGGCCAAGGGCGGCACGATGCGCCTTGGCAAGTACCCCTGCGTGCTCGAAGAGGGCTCGCTCTCCCGCGCGCTCTACGACGCGCCCGAGATCTGGGAGCGCCACCGCCACCGCTACGAGTTCAACAATGACTTCCGCGACGACTTCACGGACGCCGGCATGCGCCTCGCCGGTCTCTCCCCCGACGGCACGCTCGTCGAGATCGTCGAATCGAAGAGCCACCCCTGGTTCGTCGGCGCGCAGTTCCATCCCGAATTCAAGAGCCGTCCCAACAAGCCGCATCCCCTGTTCCACGGCTTTGTCGCGGCCTCCCTCGATCGCGCGGTCTATTGACCGCGCGACCTTTTTTATTTTTACAATACCGCTGGAAAAATGGGAAAAGCTATGATATGATGCTTTTACCATATTATTGGATACGGCAGGAGAATTTCAATATGAACCATCAGACCATCATCGTACTGGACTTTGGCGGCCAGTACAACCAGCTCATCGCGCGCCGCGTGCGCGAATGCGGCGTTTACTGCGAGGTCAAGCCCTATACGACCCCGCTTGCGGACCTTCTCGCAATGAAGCCCATCGGCTTCATCTTCACCGGCGGCCCGAACAGCGTGTATCTCGAGGACGCGCCGCACGTCGATCCCGCGCTCTTTGACGCGGGCGTGCCCGTGCTCGGCATCTGCTACGGCTGCCAGCTCATCGCGCACCACCTCGGCGGCAAGGTCGTCGCCGCAAACGACGCCACCGCACGCGAATACGGCAAGACCGAGACGTTTTTTGACACGAGCTGCAAGCTCTTCAAGGGTCTTCCCGAAAAGAGCGTGACGTGGATGAGCCACGGCGACTACATGGAGGTCGTTCCCGAGGGCTTCTCTCTCGTCGCGCACTCCGACGCCTGCCCGAACGTCGCCATCTGCGACGAAACGCGCGGGTTCTACGGCGTGCAGTACCATCCCGAGGTCAACCACACGGAGTTCGGCACCGCGATGATCCGCAACTTCCTCTACGAGGTCTGCGGCGCGACAGGCGACTGGACGATGGGCGACTATAAAAATACCGCCATCGCCGCCGTGCGCGAAAAGGTCGGCTCCGGCCGCGTGCTGCTGGCGCTCTCCGGCGGCGTGGACTCGTCCGTCGTGGCGGCGCTGCTGGCCGAGGCCGTCGGCCCTCAGCTCACCTGCGTTTTTGTCGACCACGGTCTCATGCGTCTCAACGAGGGCGACGAGGTCGAGGCGGCGTTCAAGAAGTGGGACATCAACTTTGTCCGCGTGAACGCCGAGGGCCGCTTCCTCTCGAAGCTCGCTGGCATCTCCGATCCCGAGCGCAAGCGCAAGATCATCGGCGAAGAGTTCATCCGCGTGTTCGAGGAAGAGTCGAAGAAGATCGGCGCGGTCGACTTTCTCGCTCAGGGCACGATCTACCCCGACGTCATCGAATCCGGCCTTGGCAATGCCGCAGTCATCAAGAGCCACCACAACGTCGGCGGTCTTCCCGACTATGTCGACTTCAAGGAGATCATCGAGCCGCTGCGCCTGCTCTTTAAGGACGAAGTGCGTCAACTTGGCCGCGAGCTCGGGCTTCCCGAATACCTCGTCTCCCGCCAGCCGTTCCCCGGCCCGGGCCTTGCCATCCGCATCATGGGCGAGATCACGAAGGAAAAGGCCGACACGCTGCGCCTTGCCGACGCGATCTACCGCGAGGAGCTGGAAAAGGCCGGCGAAAACAAGAAGATGAACCAGTACTTCGCCGTCCTGACCGACACGCGCACCGTCGGCGTCATGGGCGATGGCCGCAGCTACGACCGCGTGCTTGCGCTGCGCGCTGTGACGACCGAGGACTTCATGACCGCCGACTGGGCCCGCATCCCCTACGAGCTGCTCGACAAGATCAGCGGCCGCATCGTCAACGAGGTCAAGGGCATCAACAGAATTGTCTACGACATCACCAGCAAGCCCCCCGCAACGGTGGAGTGGGAATAATTGCAGAATCCTGAAAAGCCTTGAAATACAAGGCTTTTGCGGATTTCGATGCTATCAAAATCGCCTTTTGACGCGAATTTGACGCAACTTATTTTCAGAGAAAACAAGAAATGCTCTGACGAAACCAATCGTCAGAGCATTTCCTTTATTCTTCATCATCCTCGGTGTCTGAGTAATGAATCGGATTGTTGCGGCAGTCCAAACCAAAGTTGCAAAGAGAGCAGTTATAGCAGTAACGCTCATCTTGCGGTAACTTCCACACACAATATTTTTCATCTTCAAATCTGTACATCATTTATTGACCTCCAATCAAGATATTCCCATGTGAGCTATCAACTCGACAAGGTAAGTTATATTCTCTAAAATGTCATCATCCTGTTCAATTCGCTGTATTCGCTTTAGTTCCTCGGTCAGTTCTGTAAGATATTGACTGAGGATTTTTTGCACTCTGCAATTCGGATGAACAATGACTTCTTCTTTGAGCAGTTGCTTCAAAATGTAATCCTGCTTCGTAAGTCCAGAAGTTTTGCCACCATGTTAAGGCGGTACGCTTCTTCTGGTGAAACTCTGAAAGCAACCGTAACACTGCGCCACCCGTTTCTTTTTAAGACGGGTATAGGTTTCGTCCACTTTGATAGTCAGATTATCGAAATCAATATCGCCCAATCGCAAAGCCAGCATTTCACCCATCCGCATACCTGTCCAATACAAGACCTCAAATGCGTAATAGTATTCTGGTTTATCTGCAACCACATTTCTAAACTGTATAAACTCGTCAAGTGTCCAATATGCCCGTGGTTCAGCTTCCTTGCATCCAAGATGTTTTGCACGCTTTTTAAAAATACTGCGTGTGAATTTTGAAAAAGCAGTATCGCAATTCAAAGAGCACTGCGCCTATAATATCCATACAGATTGGTTTTGCGCCAATCTGTCATTCGTGACAATATAATGGCAACAAGAATTATGATACACCGTAATTCTTGGATAATCTAAGTAATCCCGATAGCCGGATACAAAATCGTTTAGGTCCCGGTTTCAGAGAGCAAGTAGGAATGATTTCCCCAAGCCTGCAACAGTATAAATAGCAAAAGTCCGCGGCGATTTGCCGCGGGCTTTCTTATTTTCAGTTCACTGCTTCTCTTCCTCTGTGATCGCTTCCACCGCAATATGCAGCGCTTTGACCATCATTTCCAAACCCATGCTCGGCGCGTTGCCGTCCTTGGTCTGCTCGGGCAGGTAGGGGACGTGGACAAAGCCGCAGCGCAGGGCGGGATAGCTCTGCGCGCTCTCGTGCAGGGCGCAGTAGAGGAGGTTGTTGCACACGAACGTGCCCGCGGAGTACGAGAGCTGGGCAGGGATATTCTGCTCACGCAGAGCGTCGACGATCTCGCGCGTCGGGATCGTCGCAAAATAGGCGTCCGGACCTCCGGCCACGACCGGCTCGTCCGTCGGCTGCTTACCCGCGTTGTCGGCGATACGCGCGTCGCGCAGGTTGATGGCCACGCGCTCGACGCGTATGCAATTTGCGCCGCCGTACTGGCCGACGCAGAGCACCGCGTCGGGCCGCAGCTCCGTCAAAAGTTTGTGCAGCACAGCACCGGAGGCGTCAAACTCCGTCGGAATTTCATGCTTGATGAGCTCTGCTCCCCCGATGCGGTCGGGAAGCCGGCGTGCCGCCTCCCACGAGGGGTTGATCTGCTCCCCGCCGAACGGCGTGAAGCCTGTGACAAGTATCTTCATTTGACAGTTTCCTCCCCGATCATCAGGCGGATGATCTCGTTGTCGGTCTCGCGCATGCCGTCGCGCGCGATGCTGCTGACGGCGCGGATGGTGTTCTCCACACCCTTGACGACGATGCCGTCGCCGCCGTAGAACTGGCTGTCGTGCCGGTACATCTGCATGCCGAGAAGCCCCGCCTCGACCGCCGAGGCGATCTTCGCCGCGCAGCTCGCCTTCGCCCCGTCGCAGAGCATGCCGGAGTTGATGGCGAGCGCGTTGACGATCGTGTGGGCGATCTCATCATAGCGCCCGCCGTACAGATAGCAGATGCCGGCCCCGGCCCCTGCGCCCGCGCTGGTCGCGCCGCAGTAGGCAGAAAGGCTGCCGATGCCCGTTTTCAGATGGATGGTGACAAGATTCGACACGACGAGCGCGCGGTAGAGCTGCTCCTCGCTCGCTTTCAGCTCGCGCGCGTAGACAATGACGGGCAGCGAAGCCGTCATGCCCTGATTGCCGCTGCCAGAGTTGATGACGACAGGCTTTTCGCAGCCGTTCATGCGCGCGTCCGAGCCCGCGGCAGCCCAGGCCTTGGCGCGGTTCTGCACGCTGTCGCCATAGGAATCGAGCAAGATTTTTCCGATGGCCGCGCCGTACTGCCCTGTCAATCCTGCCTCAGCGATGGCCGTGTTATATTCGATCTGGCGCGCGATGGGCGCGCGGACGTCGTCTAAATCGACCTCGCCGGCAAAGGCGATAATGTCCTCGACCGTCAGGCTCCTGCGGCTCTCGGGCGGCTGGGCCGCCTCCTCGGAAAAGGGCTTGTTGAGCAGCACTTCGCCGTTTTTCTCGATGCGCACGACGTTTGTGTGGCTGCCGACGATCTGGACGAAGGCCGTGTCCCCGCCTGCGAAAACACGCACCTGAATGTCGAATGGGCAGCGCAGCGGCGATTTGCTCACCGTGATCTCCGCCGCGGAAAGGTACTCGTCCAGCAGCGGAAGCTGCTCCTCCGTCACATTCGCCAGCACCTCTAACTGCGCGTCGGCGTCGCCGACGCGTACTCCCGCCGCGACCGCGACGGGAAGGCCCTTTCGCCCGCCGGTGTGCGGCACGATGACACTCTTGACGTTTTTGATGATATTGCCGCTCACGGTCAGCTCGATGCGCTCGGGAAGTGTCCCGAGCGTTTGGCGCGCAAGCGCACCCGCGTAGGCGACGGCGATGGGCTCAGTGCAGCCCATCGCGGGTACAAGCTCCTCATGCAAAATCTGAACGTAGGTCTCATACAGCTCAGTATTCATTTTTGCTCTCCCATCTCTCATTGCGGGCGTGCGGTCTCTCCTCCGCTCGTTACCCGCTTCTCTCTCCGCCCATTGTATCGGAAATGCGGTTACAATGCAATGGACTTTCCACGTTTCACGCACAAAAAGGCGGTATCCGGTCGGATACCGCCTTTTTGATATGATTTTGCTCTTACAGGTCGTAAATTTCGCCATACTTTTCCTCAAGGTACTGCGTGTAGACCGTCGGGTCGAACTTTTCGCCAAGTGCCTGCTCCAAGAGCGCGCCGGGCTTTTTGAGGCAGCCGTACTGCCAGATGTGCTCGCGGTTCCACGCGTTGATGGGCGCGAAATTGCCGGTCTTGAGGCACTCGTCCACGTCGACCGTCTCTCTCATCTTGCGAAGCAGCTGTGCGCCGTAGGCGCTGCCGAGTGCGTAGGACGGGAAGTAGCCGATGCTGCCGCCCGACCAATGGCTGTCCTGCAAAACGCCGTGCTTGTCGTCCGGCACGTCGACGCCGAGGTATTCCTTGTAAAGGCGGTTCCACTCGCCCGGCAGGTCGTGTACCTTGAGCTCGCCGTGCATCACACGCTTTTCGAGCTCGTAGCGCACCATGACGTGCAGGCTGTAGGTGACCTCGTCGGCCTCGGTGCGGATGAGGGACGGCTCCGCCTTATTGATGGCGCGGTAGAATTCCTCCGCCGTGTGGCCACTCAGCTCGGGGAACAACTCGCAGAGCTTCGGGAACACGAAGCCCGTGAAGGCGCGCGAGCGACCGAGCAGATTTTCATAGAAGCGGCTCTGGCTCTCGTGGATGCCCATGGAGACACCGCCGTCGAGCACCGTATAGGCGAGATCATCCGCGCTGCCGGTGTCATAGAGAGCGTGGCCGCCCTCGTGGATAACGGAGAACATCGAGGAGGCAAAATTCTCCTCCAAATAGTGCGTCGTGATGCGCTCGTCAAAGTGCGAACCGAGCGACGTCGTAAACGGATGCTCGGTCGTGGACAGGCCGACATGGTCCAAATCGAGGCCCATCGTGCGCATCAGGTAGTCGGAAAGCTGCGCCTGCTTCTCCTCGGGAAAATGGCCGTGCAGCATCGCGTCATCGAGCTGCGGCTGCGCCTTGATCTTCTTCAGGAGCGGCACGATGTGCTCGCGCAGCGTCGCGAAAAATTCGTCGCACTGCGCCATCGTCAGCCCATCCTCATACTCGCTGAGCCAGTAGTCATAGGGGTCCTTTTCCGGTGCGCAGTAGTGTGCGAAGCGGATGTTGGTCTCGAAAATTTTCTCAAGCACGGGCTCGAAGAGAGCAAAGTCGCTCGTCTCCTTCGCGCGGTGCCAGACGTCGTCCGCCTCGACCAGAAGCTGCTGGTAGGCGACGTACTCGTCCATCGGGATCTTCTGCATATTGCGGATGTCCTTGATGAGCAAAAATACCATGCGCCGCTGCTTTTCGTCGAGCTCAGATTTGCGCGCGTCGAGGAATTCGAGCAGCGCGACGGTCTCTTCACCGGTCGTGAGCTTGTAGTGCTCCTCGCTCAAAATACTCATGGTCTGGCCGCGGTTCGCCGCCGTGCCCTTGGGCGCGGTGGTCGCGCCGTCGTAAAAGAGCAGGCCCATCGCGTGGCCGTAAGCCGCGAGCTTGGCCTGCAAAGCCATCAGGGACTTGATTGCTTCATCGAGAGTCATGATGATCTCCTCACTTTCTCTTTTTCTGTGAAAATATCATAGCATGAAAGGGGCTTGCTGCGCAAGGGGAACGCTGAGGTTCTCCCCCTGTGGCCGCGCAGGGACGCAGAAAAAGAGGGTGGCATTCTCTCGCGTGAGAGAATGCCACCTTGTACCCCCCAAGAGAACGCGAGGGGAGTTCCCCTCGACCCCCGACATTGGCAGTTTGCAGTTTGAAGATCTGCGCAGCCCGCGGAATCGAATGCCTGCCAAGTGTGGGTGCTATACGATTTGAGTTGCTTCTATTACCCGCTGCCGCTCTGCCTGTATGAGCGAAAAATTCATCATTTCACTATTTTTTCTCTCACGGTTTCGCAAGCATCTGCACTGACGACCCCCTGTTCTTTCAGCAGTGCCAGCACTGAAGCAAGCGCATCCTGCGGATCACACCAGACATCCGGAGCATAGCCCCTGTGATCGACATTTTCTCCGTCCCCATAGAGGAAAAGCGTTGACCCAAAGCGCACACCGATGCCGGTATATGGCAATGTAAAGGTGCTGATATTTCCGCAGAGCTGGTATCCCGCCGTGTTGCTGCCGACAATGAGCACATTGTCAAGCGTTTTCAAAAGCTGTACCGCGCCCTCGCCGGACGAGCCGCAATGATCGTCAACCAACACGATGATCGGAATATCATTTTCATACCAGGTCCCGTGGACTTCACGGGCAAAGCAAGTTCCCTCATCTTCCGGCAGCAGACTCTCGCTGTTTTCCGCAGCAAAAAGGGCGCTGTTTTTCTGCGCATACAGCATGGAGGTCTCAATACTGTCCTGCGTTCCGAGGAAACTCTGTATCCACTTTCTCGGCCAACTGTCCGAGCCGCCAACATTGCCGCGCAGGTCATAGATCACCGCTTTGCTCCCGCGTGCTTTTGCCCCTTCCCGAGCATAGCGTGCAAGCATATTATCATATGTGCCGGAAACAAAGCTGCGGAGGGAAACATAGGTAAGACCGTCTTCCTGTATCAGGCGGTAATCCAGCGTGCCGAGGTCAACATCAAGCGGCTGACTCTCCGTCCAGTCAAGGCGATAGATTTTCGCTTTTCCAGAAGAATTTTTCAGTGTGACACTGCTCTGCACGGCGTCCTTCCGCAGCGCAAAAAGCGTCGGCTGATAAACAATGCGTCCGTCTTGCAGAAGCGTCGGCTGCACGCTGACATGTTCATCGGAGAAGCTACTCAATGTCCACCTCTCCCCGTCATTCACCATATAATAGCTACCGTTGACATCCTTTGAAAAATAGAAGTTGTCGGCAAAGAAGTATTCATATCGCACCTGCGCCTCGATCTCTTCCGCCGCCGATTCATAAATCATGGCATGCGCGTCGTGCGTAAGCATGAATGCGAGAGATTCCTGCAGTTTTTCTCCCAGCGCAGAAACTTTAATCTCATCATCCTGTGAGGAAAGCCATTGTGTCACAGCGTCCTCCGCTGCGTCAAACTTTTCCTGCCCAAAGTATTCGTAAGCGCCGTAAGCGCTTTGCAGCGTGCGGAACAGCAGGGAAACATCAGACTGCGCCTGTTCCTTCGACACCGTCTCCATCGCGGCATGGCCTCGTAAAAGGCTCTCCACCTCGCTCTCGCTCAGCAGCCCTGCCGAGGCGGGGTCATCCGAAATCGCATCGGCAAAATCAGCCGCAGAGGGAACGTGCTCCAGTTCTGCGCGGTGAGTTTGTGAAGTCTCCACCATCAAAGAAGAAAGTTCTTCTCCTTCCGGAGCGTAGGAAAAGTCCAACGTCTGCGGTGCGCCGCAGGCTGACAAAAGCAGCAGCAAAACTATTGTGCTGCATATAGCAAATCTTTTTTTCACAAATTATCCCCCTATGGAAAGTGTGAAGGTATCATAGCAAATTAAAAAACTGTTTTCAATCATTGACAGGGAACGTTCTTATAAAAAGCAGGACACCCAGTCCGGATGTCCCGTATCTATTTGGCCTACCGAAGCAAAAAACAACGCTTTTGCGCCGTACAAGCGTTTTGCGCAGCAAAACCTTGGCGGAGGGCGAATTCACTTCGCCCGAGCATTTCAATTTCCTGCCGGAATCCAAAAAATCGGCGCTTTTGCGCCGTACAAGCGTTTTGCGCAGCAAAACCTTGGCGGAGGGCGAATTCACTTCGCCCGAGCATTTTAATTTCCTGCCGGAATCCAAAAAAGGGGTCACAACATACGTTGTGACCCCTTTTTTGGAGCGGGCGACGAGGCTCGCTCGCGGCACTGCCGTGCCGCGACACGCACAGCGGGCGACAAACGCCCCACCGGGGCGTTTTCTCGCTTCGCTCGCGCCCTGTTCGACCCTCTGCCCGCTGAAACCAAAAAATAAAGGCATGACTTACGTCATGCCTTTATTTTTTGGAGCGGGCGACGAGGCTCGAACTCGCTACCTCCACCTTGGCAAGGTGGCGCTCTACCAGATGAGCTACGCCCGCGGAACAAGATGTACTATACCAGACATTTTTCGCTTTGTCAAGCATAGATTTTAGGATTCTGTTGCAAAATGCGGGGGGCTGTGATACACTTGCCCGGTAAATCGTATTTTTCAGGAGGCAGTCATGGCCACTTTACAGGAAGAGATCTCCCGCCGCCGGACGTTTGCGATCATTTCGCACCCGGACGCCGGTAAAACCACGCTGACGGAAAAGTTTCTGCTCTACGGCGGAGCCATCGCGCAGGCGGGTGAAGTCAAGGGCAAGCGCGAGCGCGCGGCAAAATCCGACTGGATGGAAATCGAAAAGCAGCGAGGCATTTCGGTCACGTCGTCGGTCATGCAGTTCCAGCACGGCGGCTACTGCATCAACATCCTCGACACGCCGGGACATCAGGACTTCTCTGAGGACACGTACCGCACGCTGATGGCCGCGGACAGCGCCGTCATGGTCATCGATGGTGCGAAGGGCGTCGAGCCGCAGACGCGCAAGCTCTTCAAGGTCTGCGCCCTGCGCAATATTCCCATCTTTACCTTTATCAATAAAATGGACCGCGAAACGCGCGACCCGCTCGAGCTGTGCGAGGAGGTCGAGCGCGAGCTGGGCATCGACACCTATCCCGTCAACTGGCCGATCGGCTGCGGCAAGGAGTTTGCCGGTGTGTACGACCGCGACAAGCGCTGCATCCTGCACTTCACCGACGCGGGCCACGCCAAAAAGGCGGGCATCACGGAAATCGAGCTCGACGATCCCGCGCTTGTCGACCTGATCGGTCAGGCCCGCCGCGACACACTCGCCGAAGAGGTCGAGCTGCTCGGCGCAGGCCGTGACTTTGACCTCGACGCCGTGCGCCACGGTAAGCTCTCCCCCGTGTTCTTCGGCAGCGCGCTGACGAACTTCGGCGTCGAGCCGTTTTTGAATGCGTTTTTAGAGATGACCACGCCGCCGCTGCCGCGTGTGAGCGACGCGGGCGAGGTGGACGTCTACTCCCCCGAATTCTCGGCTTTCGTCTTCAAGATCCAGGCCAATATGAACAAGGCCCACCGCGACCGTCTTGCGTTCATGCGCATCTGCTCGGGCAAATTCGAGCGCGACACCGAGTATTTTCACGTCCAGTCCGGCCGCAAGATGCGCCTCTCCCAGCCGCAGACGATGATGGCCGCCGAGCGCGAGATCGTCGACGAGGCCTACGCGGGCGACATCATCGGCGTGTTCGATCCCGGCATCTTCTCCATCGGCGACACGATCACGACGCCCGGCAAGAAGTTCCGCTTCTCCGGCATCCCGACGTTCGAGCCCGAGCACTTCATGCTCGTCTCACCCAAGGACACGATGAAGCGCAAGCAGTTCGTCAAGGGCGTGGAGCAGATCGCGCAGGAGGGCGCCATCCAGATCTTCAAAATCCCCGACAGCGGCTTTGAGGACGTGGTCGTCGGCGTGGTCGGCACGCTGCAGTTCGACGTGTTCGAATACCGCATGAAGAACGAGTACGGCGTGGACCTGCGCATGAGCGGCCTCCCCTACGAGCACCTGCGCCTGATCCGCGAGTGCCCATGCGACGTGAAGGACCTGATGCTCTGCTCGGGTTCCCGCGTGCTCGAGGACTTCAAGGGCCGCAAGCTCATCGCCTTCGGCGGCGAGTGGAGCGTGGGCTTTCTCACCAAGCACAACGAGGGTCTTATCCTCGACGACTGGCTCAGCGTGTGATTTTGCCCGAAAATTGCAAAAACATCAAAAGGAGCGCGGTTTTCGCGCTCTTTTTTGTCTGTTTTTTTGTCGAAAAAGCGCAAATGATCTGTTGACAAACGTCAAGAACGCGTATATAGTGTGAGCCGTAAAAAAGAGTAGGTGCAGCCGCTTCGACCGCATCTCAAACGATAATAGCAAACCCGGTGAAAACCGGCGACGCAAAGCTATAGGGCCTTACCCCTGGGAACAGGGCTGGCAGCCAGTTACCGAAAGGAGATCGCCGTATGAAACGGCTGTTTCGTCATGCCTGCGCTATGCTCGCAGTGCTTATTGTCATGTCCATGTTCACGGTTGTGAACGCCAGCGCTGCCAATGGCACCACCATTGACACCACGAATGCCAAGTATGGTTTCGTCACCGTCAACTACACCTCCAATGCCAAATTGAAGGTCGGCATCCAGTACGGCAACGAAAAGACGTCTTACAAAAACTGCCCGAGCGGCAAGGACGCTGTCTTCTCCCTCGAGCAGGGCGACGGCACCTACACCATCTCCCTCTGCGAGAACATCTCCGGCACGACCTACCGCGTCGTGACCAGCAAGCGCGTCAACGCCAAGATTGAAAACGCCTACGCTCCTTACCTCATCGCCACGACCGACGTGCAGTTCACCTCCGGTGACGATGTGTGCAAGAAGGCCGCCGCGCTCTGCAAGGACGCCAAGACCGATATGGACAAGGTCACCGCGATCTACAACTACATCGCCGGTCACTACACCTACGACACCAAGCTCGCGAGCGACATCACCTCCGGCAAGGTCAGCAAGTACATCCCCGACACCGCCGCCACCCTGAACAGCAACAAGGGCATCTGCTACGACCTCGCCTCCCTCTTCGCCGCCATGTGCCGCAGCCAGAACATCCCCTGCACCCTCACCAAGGGCTACGCCGGCAGCAGCTACCACGCCTGGAACAAGGTCAACGTCAGCGGCAACTGGTACCAGATCGACATGACCTATGCCGTCACCAAGCGCGTCATCAACGAGACCACTTTCGCCGGCTGCGTCTCCCCCCTGACCTACTCCCAGCAGAGCGACACGCTCGTCGTGTCCGCGGTGGCGTAAAATATCACAATTCGTCGAAGTACGGCGGCAGGTATTTCCTGCCGCCGTTTTTTTCTGCGCATTATTAGTCCTGTTAATATCTTATATATTTTTTGAAAATCGCCTTGCATTTTTGGGCAAATCTGGTATACTGTGAACATAAAATATTGGCAAACACAAATATCTGTGCGGCTCGCAGAAGAGCAACTGTACAGAAAAAGGCACAGCAGGCGAAAGCCTGTGTCGCAAAGCCACGGACCTAAACGGCGCTCGCGCCGCACGGCAGCCGGTTGCCAAATGCAGATTACCTCCCCCCTTCTTCGCGCCGTACAGGCAGAAGAAGGAGGATTTTTTTATGTCTGAGAAGAAAGTTGGCAAGCGCCTTCTCACCTGGGTCCTGGTCCTCGTGATGACGCTGTCGCTATTGCCGCTGAATGTGCTGGCGGCAAATCCGGCAGTCATGCGAATCGTCAGACCGGATACTGACAAGTATATCACCTATAATTTCTATCTTACTGATGAGGAAGAAGCGGAACCCTATGACTCGCAGATCATCAAGAGTGGTGATTCTCTCACCGCTCCGGCCACTCCTGAGAAGAAAGGATACAAATTTGATGGCTGGTACGATGATGATGATCAGTTCACTAATTTCGGAACCGCAATCTCTGTCACAGAGGATAGCACTGACGTAAACCTCTACGCCAAGTTTGTTCCCGTGTGCTACGTCTACTTCATGGACGGCGAAGGTGAGGGTGCACGCATCATCGCTACCAAGGAAGTAACAGCGACAGACCCCCTTAATGATTTCAGTGATGTTGCTTTCCCCATCGGCGCTGATGAAGCCATTACCAGTTGGAAAGATGCGAGCGGCAACCATATCACTTCCGTATCCTTCAACGATGGCACTACCTATCTTTACCCCATTGTAGAGAAAGGCCACTGGATTGAGTTTAACTCTAACGGCGGCAGCTATGTTGCACCGCTGTTTGTGGCAAACGGCACTACTCCCACTCCCCCTGCTAATCCGAGCAAGCCCGGTTACACTTTTGATGGCTGGTATGATGCTCAGGGTAAATACGATTTTAACAAGTCCCTGTCTGAAAATGTCGAGTTGACCGCGCAGTGGACTGCTGCGGGCAACACCAACTACACCGTTATCCACTGGCTGGAAAACGCGGACGATAACGACTACTCCTATCAGGATTCGGAAACATTGACCGGTACCGCCGGCAGTAAAACTACCGCCAGTGCCAAGTCTTATGATGGCTTCACCGCACAGACGATCACTCAGGAAACCATCGCAGGTGACGGTTCTACCATTGTTAATGTGCGTTATACGCGCAACGAGTATACTATCAAGTTTTTTGCTCGCACTTGGCATCATCCTCCTTTCAGTTCCGGATACTATACCTTAGGTTAGGAATACACAGATTACCGTATCACCGCCAAGTACGGTGCAAATATTTCTGACAAATGGCCAACTTCTGGAAATATTAAAACAACATGGGCAGTAAGGCTTGATGCCGATACCTATCAGTCCAATATTGATATAATGCCTTTGAATGGTGCTACATTCTACGGACCGAAAACTGGCGATGGTAGTGAAACTGCTTACTATTATGTAGAAGTTCTCCCCGGTGAAACTGGAACTGTTAAGAATGGTGTAACTTATAAACTGCACCACAGTGATACCAGTCCTGGAACTGGTTATAGCGTCACTGATGAGGATAGATATCCCATTACCGGCTTCACGTTTAAAACGTATACAGCGGAACAAGGTGGTGACTGGTTTAATGGTTATTATGAAAAGTATGACGGTGCTAGATTCTACTACACCCGTAACAGCTACAACATTGTCTTCATCAACGGCGGTGCAGAAGATAAAACTCTCAGCAAGAAATATCAGCAGGATATCAGTGATGCGAACTACACGCCCACTGCTCCCGCAGGCAAGGTAGGCTATGAGTTTGCTGGTTGGTACGACAACGAGCTGTGCGAGGGCGACTCCTATATTTTCACCGGCAAAACCATGCCCGCGCAGAACATCACCGTTTACGCCAAGTGGGAGGCTCCCACCTTTACGGTGACGGTCTATGACGCCGACAAGGAAACCATACTCAAGACTTTTGAGAATGTTTCTCTGCGTCGCACGATCAACAAAGACGATATGCCCACAGTCACGCTCGCTGACGGCGATACCTTCCTCGGCTGGACTTATGAAGACGGCACGCCGTTCAACTTCAACACTGCGATCACTAAGGATATTGATCTCTATGCCCGCATCGGCAACAAGGCTGGTTACAGCGTGACGTATGTTGTTGATTCCAGCATCACAGCTCAAGAGACTGTTGATGCACAGAAGTACGCCAACAACAGCAAAGCAACCGTTCTTAATAACTTAGACCCGCTCCCTGCCAACAAGGTCTTCCTCGGCTGGACAACTAAGGAAAACGACACAAAAGTCGAGTATTACCCCAACAGCAGCATCGAGATCACCGGCAACGTGACCCTCTACGCCGTCTACGGTGATACGGCCGAAACGGTCACTGTCACCTATCACAGCAATTTTGGTAGTACGGATTCCAAGCGTACAACCAACGCCATGCCCAACAACGGCAAATTCTCCGTTGCCGATTATAGCGCACTCGATCTCCCTGACCGCACTGGTTACGAGTTCATCGGCTGGAGCACCAAATCTGGTGAGCAAGAGGTCGAGTTCGAAAAAGACGACGATGCTCGTGCGGATAAGAACGGCAGCAATGACCTCTACGCACAGTGGAAGTCCATTCAGATCACCGACAAGATCACCGTCACCATCAAGGGCAACACCAGCACCGTGACGTACGACGGCACCGAAAAGAGCGTAACCGGCTACACCGTTGAGAGAAGTGACAATCGCTATACCGAAAACGACTTCACTTTCAGCGGCACCGCTCTGGCCAAGGGCACCGATGCTGGCACCTATAATATGGGTTTGAACGCTGGACAGTTCACGAACACCAATACCAACTTCACTAACGTTACGTTCGTGATCTCCACTGACGGTGAGCTGAAAATTGAGCCGCGCAAAGTCACTTTGACTTCCGGAAGCGGCAGCAAGGTTTACGATGGCAAACCCCTGACCAAACCTGAGGTCACTTGTGAAGATGCTGTCTTCAAGAGTGAAGTCACCGAAATCAAGGCTACCGGCTCTGTCACCAACGTTGAAAAGTCCCCTGCCACTAACACCATCACTTACACCCCTGGTGCAAATTTCAAGGAAGGCAACTACAACATCGAGTATAAACCCGGCACGCTGACCATCACCAAGCGCGATGTCACCCTGACCTCTGCCAGCGCCAGTAAACCGTATGACGGCACCCCCTTGACAAAGGATACCGTCACCGTTGGCGGCGACGACTTCGCTAATGGCGAAGGCGCGACCTATAATGTGACCGGCTCTCAAACCAAAGTTGGCAAATCGGATAATGAATTCACTTATGAACTGAACGCTAACACCAAGGCAAGCAACTACAACATCACAATGTACAAGGGTGAACTTGTAATTACCGCCGCCGACAGCGTTGCTTACAAGGTCGAGCACTACAAGCAGAATCTTGACGGCAGCTACAACGACACGCCGAATGATATCGACCCCCTGTCCGGCACGGCTGGCACTCTTACCGCAGCCGCGGCCAAAGATTACCCCGGCTTCACTCCTGGAACGGTTACACAGGAAAAGATTAAGTCCGACGGCACAACTACCGTTGAGATTCAGTACACCCGCAACTCCTACACTTTGACCATCAACTACGTTTACCGCGATGGCAGCAAGGCCGCTGAAAGCCACATTGAAACCATTCTGTACGGCAAGGACTACTCCGTCACCAGCCCCAAAATCTCCGGCTACACTGCTGATAAGCTGGTTGTCTCCGGCACCATGCCCGCTGACAATCGCACCGTGACGGTCACCTACACCAAGAACGGCGGTCATCATCCCCGTCCCAAGCCCACTGTGGAGATCGAAGACGATGACGCGCTCGGTCTGAACACGACCGACCACTTCGCCTATATCGTCGGTTACGGCAACGGCGAGGTCCGCCCGCAGAACAACATCACCCGCGCCGAGGTCGCGACCATCTTCTTCCGCCTGCTGACCGACGACGTCCGCGACGAGAACCTGACCAAGACCAACCGCTACTCCGATGTGGCCGCCACCTCCTGGTACAACACCGCGGTCTCGACCCTCAGCTCCATGGGCATCATCACCGGCTATCCCGACGGCACGTTCCGCCCGAACGCCGCCATCACCCGCGCTGAGTTCGCCGCCATCGCCGCCCGCTTCGATCACGACGGTGACAAGACCGCTGCGAAGTTCAGCGATATCGCCTCTCACTGGGCCAAGGACGAGATCAGCATCGCCTACAACAACGGCTGGATCACCGGCTATCCCAATGGCACTTTCGGCCCCCAGCGCGACATCACCCGTGCCGAGACCATGACGCTCGTCAACCGCGTGCTGAACCGCCAGCCCGAGACCGAGGACGATCTTCTCCCGAACATGATGGTCTGGACGGACAACGCGAACCCGAAGGCCTGGTACTACCTCGCCGTTCAGGAAGCGACGAACAGCCACTACTACGAGTTCAAGACGAACTCCCAGTATGAGAAGTGGACCGAGCTGCGCGAGACCCGCGACTGGACGCAGCTGGAAAAGTAAGTCAAAAATCCTCCACCCCCTATTGTAAAAGGAAGAACCGCTCTTGCGAGCGGTTCTTCCTTTTTTGCACTCCCCTCGCGATCTCAAAATCCATTGACAAAGCGAGCGTTCCTGTGTATCATATCAACATACTTATAAGATAGGATTTATCTCAATGACCACTATTTACGCGGACAACGCCGCGACGACCCAGATGAGCCGCGCCGCAATCGACGCCATGCTCCCCTATCTGGAGACGATCTACGGCAACCCCTCAAGCCTGCATTCCGTCGGCCAGCAGGCGGCCGGGGCGCTGCTCAGCGCGCGCGACCGCATCGCCAAGTGCCTGAACGCCTCCCCGCGCGAAATTTACTTCACCTCCGGCGGCAGCGAGGCCGACAATCAGGCCATCCTCTCCGCCGCGCGCCTCGGCGAACGCAAGGGCAAAAAGCACATCATTTCGACCGCATTCGAGCACCACGCCGTGCTGCACACGCTCCAAAAGCTCGAAAAAGAGGGCTTCACGGTCGAGCTGCTCCCCGTCGGCCCCATCGGTACCGTGACGGCGCAGCAGGTCAAGCGCGCCATCCGCGAGGATACGTGCCTGGTTTCCGTCATGTACGCCAACAACGAGATCGGCTCCATCCTGCCGATCAGCGCGATCGGCGCAGTCTGCCGCGAGGCGGGCGTGCTGTTCCACACCGATGCCGTGCAGGCAGCAGGACACCTGCCCATCGATGTCAAGGCGCAGGACATCGACCTGCTGTCGCTCTCCGCGCACAAGTTCCACGGTCCAAAGGGCACCGGCGTGCTGTACGCCCGCCAAGGCATCGCCCTGACAAGCCTCATCGAGGGTGGCGCGCAGGAGCGCGGCAAGCGCGCCGGCACGGAGAATATTCCCGCCATCATGGGCATGGCCGCGGCGCTCGAAGACGCCTGCGCACACATTGACGAGAATGCAAAAAAGGTCAGCGCCCTGCGCGACCGCCTGATCGATGGCCTGTCCAAGATCCCGCACAGCGCGCTCAACGGCGATCCCGTGAATCGCCTCCCCGGCAACGTGAGCTTCTGCTTCGAGGGCGTCGAGGGCGAGAGCCTGCTGCTTCTGCTCGACGCAAAGGGCATCTGCGCGTCGTCCGGCAGCGCCTGCACGTCCGGCTCGCTCGACCCAAGCCATGTACTGCTGGCCATCGGCCGCCCGCATGACGTGGCACGCGGCTCGCTGCGCCTGAGTCTGTGCGAGTGGAACACCGACGAGGAAATCGACCGCATCCTCGATGCCGTGCCCGAGGTCGTGGAATACTTACGCGGCATGTCCCCGCTGTGGAAGGACCTCGTCAGCGGCAAAAAGCCGTTCACTTTATAAGCACGCGGCAAAATAAGGCAAAACGATAAACGCGGCATCGCTTCCGTCATAGAAAATCTCTGCGCGGAAACGTGCCGCATGATGTGAGGAAATATGGATAAGGTACTCATTGCGATGAGCGGCGGTGTGGACTCGAGCGTCGCCGCATTTTTGATGAAGGAGCAGGGCTGCGAGTGCATCGGCGCGACGATGAAGCTCTTCCACAACGAGGACATCGGCGTCAGCCGCATCAAAACCTGCTGCTCGCTCGAGGACGTCGAGGACGCACGACTTGTCGCGCTGCGCCTCGGCATCCCCTACTATGTCTTCAACTTTTCAGACGACTTCAAGGGGCAGGTCATCGACCGCTTCATCTCGTCCTACGAGCGCGGCGCGACGCCAAACCCCTGCATCGACTGCAACCGCTACCTGAAGTTTGAGCGGCTCTACGAGCGCGCCCGCATTTTAGGCTGCGACGCCATTGTGACCGGCCACTATGCGCGCATCGAGCAGGAAAACGGGCGGTGGCTGCTCAAAAAATCGCTCGATGAGAGCAAGGACCAGAGCTACGTGCTCTACTCGCTCACACAGGAGCAGCTCGCGCATACACGCATGCCGCTCGGCGCGATGCACAAGAGCGAGACGCGCCGCATCGCGGAGGAGCAGGGCTTCTACAACGCGGACAAGCCGGACAGTCAGGATATCTGCTTTGTGCCGGACGGCGACTACGCAGGCTTTATCGCGCGCTACACAGGGCACGACTGCCCTGCGGGCGACTTTGTCGATGAAAGCGGCCGTGTGCTCGGCCGGCACAAGGGCATCGTGCACTACACCGTCGGCCAGCGCAAGGGCCTCGGCATCGCGGCGGACGCGCCGCTGTATGTCAAGCGCATCGATGCGCAGGAAAACCGCGTGGTGCTGAGCGGCAACGCCGCGCTTTTTTCTCGTGAGCTGACGGCAAATGACTTCAACTGGATCGCCTACGATGTCCCGCCGCGCGAGCTGCGCGCGACCGCGCGCGTGCGCTACCACCAGCGCGAGCAGGCGGCGACAGTCACGGTGCTTTCTGACGGGCACGTGCACCTCGTCTTCGACGAGCCGCAGCGCGCTATCACGCCGGGTCAGGCCGTCGTGCTCTACGATGGCGACACCGTGCTCGGTGGCGGCACGATTCTCTGATGATATTCTTCTCTTTCTCTCTTCCGCTCATCCCCTGAGCGGGCGCAGGGCGCAGGCATCTGCGCCCCGCGTTTTTATTCCCGCCCGGTGCTGGGACATCTCTCTTGTTGAAATGATATCTCTTCTATATTTTTATCGACACTATTATCCGACTTATCGTATTATAATAGCAGGGCACTCATTTATTGAAAGGTTGGTGGATTGTTTGAATTTACCGGTAAAATCCATCTCAGACTATATTAGCGAAATTGAAAAAAAGCTCAAGCAGACTAAGGTAGATCATACTATCACCGTTTTTCGCGGAGAATCAAACGTTTATGACACTCCGTGCCAACCCAATATTTTCAGGACCCCACTTTCACAGTCCGATCGGTTCTTTGAAAAAATCTCTTCGACGAGATGTCCGCCAACCATCTGACAGATGGAAAGACCTACTCCCATGGACGTTGCATATACCTGTCCGCAGATCACGCTCATCAACTCTTTTTATGAAAACGGCACCTACCCCCTTTATTGCTTTAAGCTTCTGAAACGGGGGCAAAATGAGCCCGGCCGCTTCCATTATCAGCTTTCTGATTTTGGCCGCATCGTAACTGCCTACTATTACAACGCTCCCGGTGAAGCACGTTCCAGCCCCGCACAGGTCATCGTTCGGTATAGTGATACCTCCAGCGAATATGACACAGTCGAATTTTCCGAGAGCGATCCTTCCAAACCGATATATGCTCCGTTCGATCTGTACGATGACAAGGCTGCTTTATTCCTATCCTGGTACAAGCCTGTCAACTTTGCCGTGAGCATCTCCGAAGTATACCGTTTGGTAGAAAAGCAGTATCGGAATGCGGCAACCCCCGATGCCAACACTCTGGCCGTTCTGGCAAATGGGCGGTACTTTTTTGTAGCATATGTTGTAAATGCATTAAACCACGCAGGCAAGCCTTTAACAGCAGAGCGTTCGTTTGCCAATTTCGATTACAGCGCCGACCATGTAAAGTGCGCCAAAGAATACATCATCGAATTGATCTTACAATATTCCACACTTGTGGCGCAATTTGCAGAAACATATCTTAAAAACGACGGCTCCGGCAGAAACACACTGAACTCCAACGACTTTAAAATTCCAGCATTTTATCAGGCCTGGTGTGATAATACTCAAGGAAACGATCAAATCTCCAATTGGTTGAACTCGCTTATGGCCGCACTTGGCGGCACCGATGAAAAAGTTTCTGAGCCAGCGTAATTATAGCAGGGCGATATTGTTCTGTCGGTTTGTCTCCTTAATACCATAAGCGGGGCGCTAATGCGCCCCGCGTTTTTTATTCCCGTTCACCGAGGGCTTCCTCCAGCTTTTGCAGCGCGCGCTTTTCGATGCGCGATACATAGCGCATCCGTAATTGTAAGTGATTTCGTCTTGAAAATCGCGCCGCTCATAACGGCGCAAACCATTGATATGACTAGATTTATCCCGTCTGCTGAAGTTCTGCAAATCGAAACTTGACAATGATCTCTCTGGCCGCTGTCAGCTCGATCCGCTCGATCAGGCTCACCAGCAATTCCCGGTTGGCGTATGCCGTATCAAGGTATCTTTGTACCAAATCTTTTGCTCGCTCTGTTTGGCTGATAGGGTTCTTTTGCTGCTGTTGAAGCTCCTTGATTCGTTCCTCCAGTTGCGCCCGTTCGTCCTTGATACGGGTGAAGATACGCTGAAAGTCCTCCTCCGGCAGCAAACCGGAAAGACGGTCGGTGTACATTCGGTCAAGGTGCTCTGTAAGGTTGGCACTCTTATTTTGCAGAGCGCTGATCTCCGCCGCCGTCTTGCTCTCCTGCGACGCCTCCTTCACCGCCTTTTCCGCAGCGGGAAGCAATGCTTCCGCGGTCAAATAGTCTTCGCAGGCCTCTCGAACCTTGGCAATCACTGCATCCGTTACCGTTTTTTCCTTGATATAGTGCGTGGTGCAGGCACTGTTCTTGGTAAAACGCTGATAGGTACGGCAGACGAAATACAGTGTTTCTTCTCCCTTGGCGTTGGGGCGATTCAGCACGCCCAAGGGATGACCGCATTCGTGGCAGAAAATCAAGCCCTTCAACAGAAAATCATAGGTACGGCTTCGGGTGCGTTTGCGGCTGTTCACCAGCATCCGCACCTTGCGGAAACTCTCGGCGTCAATCAGCGGCTCATGGGTATCTTCAACCACAACCCAATTATTACGATCTTGATGCAAACACTTCTTGGACTTGTAGCTGATCTTCACTTGCCGCCCCTGCACCATATTGCCGATGTAGGTCTCATTTTGCAGCATATTGGAAATGCGCTCGCTGCTCCACAGCCCCGCATAGGGTCCTTTGCGGCCCATGTTCCAGCCGCAGTAGGTGGCCGGTGTGAGGACGCCCTCCTCGTTCAGCGCAGCGGCAATTTGGCGGCAGCTAACGCCGTCCAGCGCCATGGCAAAGATCCGCCGCACTATGGGCGCAACCTCCTCATCAATGATGATCTTGTTCTTTTCGGTCGGGTGCATTTTGTAGCCATATACCGGTTTGCCGCCGATAAACTGCCCCTTGCGCTGCTTATCCCGCTTGACGGACTTGATCTTCTTGGAGATGTCCTTTGCGTACATATCATTCATGATGGCGCGGAAGGGCGTAATATCATTGGCGCTGGACTCCACGCCGGTGTCAATACCGTCCAAGAGGGAAATGTAGCGCACCCGATGCTCTGGAAAGTACCGCTCCATATAGTGACCGGTCATGATGTAGTCACGTCCCAGACGGCTCAAGTCCTTGGTAATGACCATGTTGACCTTCTTGGCCTCAATATCGCCGACCATTCGCTGAAAATCCGGACGGTCAAAGTTGGTTCCGCTCCAGCCATCGTCAATGTAGGTGTCATAAACTTGTAAACGGTGCTTTTGGACAAATTCATCTAAAAGAGACTTCTGATTGGTCACGCTCTGCGATGGTCCTTCGCTCTCATCCTCCTTTGATAGTCTGATGTATAATGCCACATGATAATCCATAGGGTTGCTTATCTCTTGATACATACTCTAACCTCCTGAGATAAGCGGCCATTCATCCCGTCTATCATACAGGATGCTCCTGTGCGGGCGCAAATTTTCCAAGCTCCCGCTTGAGGAAGGCAGCGAAGGATGAATATAGCAAGTCCTGAATGGATTCCCCATCATTATCGTAAAAACAGCTGATTACCAGTTCCTGTGCTTTCATGGCACACCTCCCTTACCAAAAGCTATGTAATTGCCTGATGAAAAAGCACAGCCACCTCGTTGAGTTTACGAAGCGGCTGTGCTTTTCCTATCAATTTAGCTCAGAGTTGATTCAATGCAGCAGCATGTCGGTATCCTAACCCTGCCGTCTGAGAAAGATTTTTCTGGATTTCTTTCGATGTATGTCCAGCACGTAACGGTTTTATTCTGCGTTCAACATGTCCATTTTCTATGTAAAAATTCGTTGAAGCGAATTTCAGATCATGCGTCAGCAAAAATTCCAGAATATCTAGCAACTTTTCGAAATTTCTGGTGGCAGACTTCAAGGATTCTACGACAAAAATACTTCTGGACGAAGGAGAAAGGCTTCGCAATACCTCAAGCAGTTGGGGGTCCCACATCGCAGAGTATCCGTCGAATACTACTTTGGGGATAAGCCTCTTTTGTTGAAGTTCACCCGCACAGTCGGTTTGAATCTCATCGCAGGCTTCGATTGAAAAAGGAGTATCATATTGAACTTTTGGATAATCAATAATTTTAGCCGAAGTTGTCCCTAATGCCCGCAGAGCCGCCCATGCGGCAGGATGGCGTTCCACGATTTCTTGATAGTAATCATATCCCGAACAGTTCTTCGCCTGTAAGCACATGGAGGAAAAATCCAGGGGATTGAAAAAGCGGATCGCTCCGCTGGTAATTTCCTTCACATCCTGACTGGAGAGGCTGTTCTGCATTCCCGCAGAAACATAATTGTCGCTCTGGATTGTTTCAATCGGGCTATTTCGGAGCGTTACAACTATAAAACATTTCACATCAGCTTTTCCTGCAGGCTCATAAAAAGGACCTTCTTCTGAGCCTAACAGCAATAATGTTCTCCGAAAGGCAAGATCATCCCAATGTCGCAAAAATGATATCATTTGCAGCTCAACTGTATCTATAATCTGTCTCGCATATGCTGCCGGAACATGAAAATGGTTCAATGTCGGCGCCAGAACATCCTGAAGATATTGCGTTACTTTCGCAACCATAGCTATCACATCCTTTTATGGGATGCTTTCATTATCCGTCAAGACTCATCAAATTTCAACGGTTTTTCTCTTTGTTGTATAGATATGGTTTTCCGGATAAAGTTTTCTTTTCAGCAGGCAGCGGGTGCTGTCTGCTGCCTATCTTCATTTGTTGAATATGTTCCTTCAAAAAACACGCATGTATCGGAGGAATAAACCTCATTTGACTCTCTGGGAAGTAGTCTCGCGTTTCTGCGATAACAATGTTCGATCTGCTATTTTGCAATCCACGCAAAAATCGCAAAAGTACATCATCGGGATGTTCATAATCCAATTGCCCAACGTGGAAAAAGACTTGCTCCATTTCAAAACCATACGCATTCGCGTATTGAGATAATTGTGTGTATTGCCTGCCCAATTCCCATTCGACTGCTGCATTGGGTTCCTGTTCATCTGTGTGGCAAAATAGTACTGCTGCTTTCATTTCACTTCACCTTCTCCCAAATCATTATCTTGCCATATACAGCGAGCGAATATGCGCGATATTTGACTGTTGCATTTTTCAGAAAGTCGCATTTCTAAAATTCAAATATACAGCTCATCCAGTATCTCTTGAAAATCGGTTAGAAACTCTCCCACAAACTTATGCTTATCCAGGTCAGTCTTTATGCCGCTGTAAAACTCTTGCGGCAGAGTTAATCCAGATGTTTGAAAGAGCGTGCAGATTATATCAAATGCTCGAGAGGTATGGCCGCAGCGAAATAATACTGTCAACATCTGCAGCAGGATATCCATCTTTTCAATGCTTTGATATTCTGCAAATAGCTTGCTAATCAATGGAAGTGTCAACGCACCAGACAAGTCGTTGATTGATGGGGTAAATCTGTCATTCATATTATTCTGTTTCTCCTTTGTGCATTTAACTTTCTATTATAAAAAGGGAGTAATCCCTTATTGATTTCTACTTGTTGATTAGAATGACTCAGATAATGCATGTATCGCTATTTCCCAACGGGATTTTGCCACCTGTTGGTTGTATCTATCGAGCTTCCGCCTCCTAAGCGCACGGACATCAATTACCGATGGCACCGTTTTTCCTACAATTTGATATTCGTGCGCATGATTTGCGTCTGTAGCTCAGTTGGATAGAGCGCGAGCCTCCTAAGGTTGTGCTCTACCAGCTGCCTTACGGGGAAAAGTGATCGTTGCCAGTCTCAATTTAATATAAGTCTCTGTAGCTCAGCAGGATAGAGCGTTCGCCTCCTAAGCGCACGGACATCAATTACCGATGGCACCGTTTTTCCTACAATTTGATATTCGTGCGCATGATTTGCGTCTGTAGCTCAGTTGGATAGAGCGCGAGCCTCCTAAGGTTGCGTTACAACGGCCACCTCAAAAAAAACTAAATAAGGGATTGCAGTTCGACTTTGATCGGGCTATAATCATATAT
>OIWM01000300.1_pt1 | contig 62101 bp, 51 predicted proteins | sample 1587451 | NCBI WGS metagenome assembly OIWM01 (sample SAMEA3888907, study PRJEB22519) | human gut metagenome | biome: human gut; feature: human-associated habitat; material: faeces | place: Denmark | collected 2011 | reverse complement strand
AGACTTGCTTCTTGTACTACTTGTCTGTTTATGTAAATCTTTTCAAAGAACTCTTTCTTTTCGCTCCCCGAACACTACTTAATCTCGTTTTGCTTGAGGTTTCGTTCGTTCTCGAAAGCGGATGCAAAGGTATAACAAATAGTTTTACCGTGCAAGTATTTCGAGAAAAAAGTTTTGGAAAAATCGTATTTTCGATTTAAAATTGAGATATATCAAGCAAAAGAAGGCTGTTCAGCGCATTTTTAGGGATTTTCAGCCGAATGGAGTAAAAGTTTATCTGTATAGCTATATAGTAGTAGGGTGATGTTGGAATGTTATTGTGATGTTACGGTGTTTTTATATTGCACATTCTTTTTGTTTTGTGCAGAAATAAGACAATTAACAAATAAAATTGCTATAAATAGAGCTTTTTATGCACACTTTCATTGTTAGATGTGCAAAAAGTTATACCTTTGCACCACATTCGAAGCTAATCTATGTTATGTATAGACGAATTCGATGGAAAAATCGTAGAGTCAGCAACATAGACAAAGCATATATACATTATATAATATAAGAAAGAAAACTATGTCTTTTAATTTATTGAAAGGAAAGCGCGGTATCATCTTCGGCGCATTGAATGACGCATCGATTGCGTGGAAAGTAGCAGAACGTGTCGTAGAAGAGGGCGCACAGATTGTGTTGACCAACACAGCAGTGGCTTGCCGTATGGGCACAATCGACGAGTTGGCAAAGAAAACCAACGCAACCATCATCCCTGCTGATGCGACATCGGTAGAGGATTTGAACAACCTGTTTGTCAAGGCCCAGGAGGCATTGGGTGGCAAGATCGACTTCGTGCTGCACTCATGCGCCATGAGCGTGAACATGCGCAAGAAGCGTACTTACGACGATCTGGACTACGGATTCCTTGACAAGACTCTCGACATCTCAGCAATTTCATTCCACAAGATGCTGCAGGTAGCCAAGAAGCTCGACGCTCTCAACGAGGGGGCTTCGGTACTTGCCCTGACCTACGTGGCTTCACACCGCACATTCTTCGGCTACAACGATATGGCTGATGCCAAGTCTCTGCTTGAGTCGATTGCACGTAGCTTCGGATATATCTACGGTCGTGAGAAGAAGGTGCGCATCAACACCATCTCTCAGTCGCCTACATTCACCACTGCCGGCAGTGGCATCAAGGGCTTCGACGGTCTGTACGACTTCAGCGACCGCATGTCGCCTCTTGGCAACGCCAGCGCTGACGAGTGCGCCGACTACTGTGTTGTGATGTTCTCTGACCTCACAAAGAAGGTGACTATGCAGACACTGTTCCACGATGGCGGCTTCTCTAACATGGGTATGTCGCTCCGCGGTATGACTCAGTACAACAAGTCGTTCATCGACGAAAACCGCGACGAGAACGGCAACATTATCTATGGATAAATTGTAGCGCGGAAGTATCTGCGCTACAAGGTTGATATGGTGTAATGTTGTTGTGGTGTGATAACTTTCACAGGCTACGGCGAGGACGCCATAACCTCCTATATTTTGCAGTGCATATTACTCCCCTCCCTACGGGGGAGGGGCCGTGGGTGGGGCTTTCAGCCTACGTCCCAACACAATATTTGCATTTTTAACCGCTCAAAACTGCGAACTGAACGAGCAAAGAAATCTTTGGCTCGAAATTCGCGAGTTTTGAGCGGTTTTGCGTAATATGCAGTAGCACAGCATATTACAATGTTTTCGCTCGAAATATGCAACGAGCTATTGCGAAAAAGGAGTACATTTCATTGCAAATGTACTCCTTTTGCAATCCAAGTGTAGTCGTTTTGCAATGCAAAAAGGGCTTCCTTGCATTCCAAAAGTAGTCCCTTAGGAAAGCAAAGAAGCCCTAAATGATAAGAAACGTGATGAATAGCCATGAAAAAAACCATCAAAAACGGCTTTTCAATTCTCTAGAATCGATTTTTATTTTGTAACACTTTTTTACTGCCTGTATTATATTTGCATTCTGAGTAGCGTACCCCTCCGCTACTCAGAACACGTTTATTTCAGTCGGAAGATATTGAGCGAGTTGGCAGGAATCTCAACCACTGCCCCACCCTTCGACGTAGTGATATAGGTCTCAGTAGGGTGAACATTTGTCGATTTCCTGCCGAAAGAGTTCTTATTTTCTACTGAGTGAGTTCTATTTTCTTTCAGGCATAACATCAAAATACTCTCCGTTTACCTTTACTTTCACCTTGCACGGTTTGCGTTCAGCAGTAGACAGTCGCCATTGTGTCACCATTCCGTCTTTCCAATCCAAATCGACTTCTATATTGCCTCGTGCTTTTACGCCTTTCACAGAACCTGACGGCCATTTTACTGTAGATGTTGGCAGAAGTTCTATAACACCAGACTGCGACTGTACGAGAGTTTCAAGCATTGCAGCAGCCACTCCGTAATTAGCATCCATTTGCAATGGCAGGTTCTGCGTAGTTAGCAGATTGTCGAGCGTATTGTTGCAGAGCAATCCCTCAATCATATCGTGAGCACGCTCTCCATCCCTAAGTCTTGCCCACAGACACGAGCGCCACGCCCATGCGAATGCACGCAGACTGTTGCCCGAAGTCTTACGCAACTCCAAAGAACGACGCGCAGCACGAGCCAGCATCGGAGTTTCCTCCATATTTATTTGGTTTCCCGGATACACAGCATACAGGTGCGAAGTATGACGATGGTCGGTAACGGGATCACGGTCAATCATCCACTCCATAAGATTGCCCATCTTGCCAATTCCAGGCTGATGCATACGCGCCAACTCACTGCTGAGACGTTCGGCAAAAGCCTTATCAACGCCAAGCGTATGTGCCGCCTGTATAGTATTGGCAAAGAGAGCTGAGACTATCTCCTGATCGTGCGACACACCGTCTTCACCACGCGGTCCTATCTCAGGCGACCATCCGTTAGGCACCACAAGCGTACCTTCCTTTATATTGGCAAGTTCGGGATACTTGGCAACATCCACCGCCTTATATTCGCTCTCAAAGCCTCGCCCTCCCTCACCGAGGGTCTTCAAGTGACGTTCCCAATATTGGCTAATCTCCTTCAACACTGGATAACCGATACGCTTAAGATAGTCAATGTCGCGTGTAAAGGCAAAGTGCTCCCAGAAATGCAGCGCATACCATGCAGAACCAGGCAGATTGACCTGCCATCCACCACCGCCGAACGGATTGTGAGACGTATAGACTATCCATCCATCGCTCGTACGGTCGTGACTTCCTATCGCTTCAAGATACTCATTGGTAGACATACGGAACGGTTCACGCATAGCATACAGATAATCAAGCAGCGAATTATGGCACTCGCTCAGATTGGCAACCTCAGGCAACCAATAGACCATCTGCAGATTGATGTTACTGTGATAGTCGCTTCCCCATGGAGCTTTAATGCGCGCATTCCATATTCCTTGCAATCCAGCAGGCAGACTACCTGGGCGCGACGATGCTATCATAAGATAGCGTCCGAAATTGAACATCAGGTTTTCCAGCCCAACATCCATACGGCTATTCTTGTATGCCGTCAGACGTTCAGCCGTTGGCAGAGCTGCAAGCGAAGCGTCAGAACAATCCAAAGTCAGACTCAGTCTGTCGTACAAAGCCTTATAGTCGGCAATATGACGGGCAGAAAGAGCGGAATAGTCAGTATTCTTTATGGCTTCAAGACGCCTGTTAGCACGTTGTACAGCATCTTCGCCACGGAAATTCCGCTTGAAATCCATTACATAATTGGTTTCCACAGCAATAAGCAATGTACACGAATCGGCACCTTCCAGTTTAAGACAACCGTCTTCAACAGTCAGACTTCCTCCACTATTGCGCACTTCCACAACAGCCATACCAGTCATTCCATTGCCAAGACGACTTGTCAGCGTCAGCCTGTTGCCAACCGCACTTGTCCTATCATCGCTCCTATGTGTAGCAAAAAGAATCTTGCCATTCAGTCCCTTATCTTTGTCGGCAGTATAGTGCACCACCATTAGCTGATCCGGATAACTACAGAACGACGTGCTCGCCACAGCTATTCCCTTACGTTCAGCTGTTGACTTAATAGTTCCTTCATCGAGACAGATGGCTCTACAGAAATTATTCTTTGCTACCGGACAGCCGAAATCGACAATCAAGTCGCCTACTGGTTGCGAACCTCCGAATCCATCAGCGCCAATCTCCGGACCATTTTCTCCACCGAAGCTCTTGTCACCTTTGCTGTTTATGGTTCCCTTGTTCAGTCCACCCGACCAATACGACACCTCATTAAGCACATATCTGTCACGCCCGCTACCGTTAAGCACAGATGCAGCCAAGCGTCCGTTACCTATGAAATAGGATTCCTGTTCCCACAACCGCACAGGATTGGGATACTTGCCACGCGTCAGGACATTAGTCAACGTATTGAGATAGTTGGTCTCCTCGCCCTGTTCCCAATATCTTGTTTTATTAGGCAAGCACTTAGCCATAGGTTGCAACAGAACAGTGTCACCCTCGTACACGCCATCGTACAAGCACGATGTTAGCCCATGCTCATTCTCGTTCTCAATAACCTGCGTAAAGGCAGGCTTGTCCGACCATACACGATGCGCCCCACCATCCTGCGCACTCAATGATGCACAAGTAGCAAACAGAGCGCACCGTACAACTGCAAATCTACTTATCATATATTCTTATTGAGTTCAAGCACAATAACCTTAACCTCATCCTTCTTGGGTTTCAGTCCGCCGAGCGTCACCGTCTGTCCTTTCTGCTTAACAGTCACTTTACTTCCGCCATCCAATGCATAGGCTTTGCGTACACGATAGCCCTTGTCCATAGCCGGCAAGGCAAGTTCGTCGGAAGTGTATTCACCCAGTAGATAAACATAGATACGGTTGTTCTTATAACAGAACCATTGGTCGCCACTTTCTGCATAAGCCAGTTTACGGTATTCCTCAGGCTTTATGCCTTTGGTGTTCATGTTCCATTCGCCACGTGCCGGACCAGCATACAGTCCCCAATGAATGAACATACCAATCTTGGCATCGTGCATCCATTGCATTGCCGAGTCGCTCTGTTGCTTCACTTCAAAATCAGTCTTTGGAGCCGACATCTTGTATCTGGTAAATCCGGATACATTACTGTTATCTGCCGCCAAATGAGGATTGCTGCTGCCATAAGCAACCGACGCATACACCGAGCCTAAAAACAGCGATGCAACAAATAGTAGTCTTTGATATTTCATATAAATAATAGGTTTAGGTTTCTTGAAAAAGTCACGTTATGCAAAGATACACATAAGTTGTAATAAACAAAGAAGAAGTGTGCCAAAATGAATTTATCAATACAAATCCATTTCGGCACACCTTTCTTATATATGCTTACCGCAGTTGTTCATAACAACACGATAAACGTCCAATCATCTGATTACCTATAACCAGCAATTCATTTACTGATAGTTAGGATCCTGTACAAGCACACCATGAGCCTTGTCGATTTCGCCCTGAGGCAACGGGAAGAACTCAAAGGCAGGCTTAACCACCTTTATGTAGCTAGGATAAGCAGGATCCACGGCACCATCAACAACCTGCTGGAGCTGCTTCCATCTCTTCAACTGGAAATAGCGCAAACCTTCAAAGCAAGTCTCCACACGCCATTCATTGCGTATGCGTTCACGCAACTCAGCCTGTGTAAGGCCAGTTCCGTCAATAGCAGGCTGATGCGAACGTGTACGTACAGCGTTTATTGCCTTAAGAGCCTTTTCGGTAGGTCCGTTAACCTCATTCTCAGCCTCAGCAATCATAAGCAGCACGTGAGCATATCGCATAATTACTACGTCAGCATCCGACACTGTGCTATAGTCAGCCAATGACTTTGAGGGCTGCAGAATCTTCTTTACACCAAAACCAGTGAATGAAGCATTACCTGTTTCTGTCACCTCAACATTGTCAGCACCTGCAAGTCCGTCGCGCTCAAAGCTTGTAAAGCGTGTGTTAACCACTGCATCCACAAGACGCTCGTCACGGTTCTGGAACATCTTGGCACGCTCTGCTCTTTTCTGGGCTTCAGTTGAAGATGACGAATAGAGCACGCTCTCATCAGGACGAACTGTAAGAGGCGATTCACCCCACTTCTTGCCATCAGTACATTCGAAAGCATTGACAAGGTCGGTTGTAGGATCAAGACATGCCCATGCACCGAAGTAGAGGTCAAAGCTATTGGTAAGGTTAGGCTGCTGATAACGTACCGAGAACATTATCTCGGGCGACGAACCCTGATTGGCTGTGATAAAGTTGTCGCGTGTGCGCGGCATCAAGCTGTTCTCAGGAGTATAGTTGCTGATTTCAGCCAATGTGTTCAACACTTCCTGCATCTTGGTCTTGTCGGCAGTGCCATCTTCATTATATGCATCAAACAGCAGTACTCTTGCCTTGAGAGCACGTACTGCATCAGCGGTGAAATGTCCCTTGCCCTCACCTGTATTATAGGCAGTGTTCCAAAGACTTGCAATAGCCTGATCGTAATCACTTACAATCTGATTCTTGATGTCTACGCGCGAAGCCTTCGGCTGATACATATTGTCGGTGGTAAGTGTAGAAGTTACGAGCGGCACTTCACGATAGCATTCATACAACCATGAGTAATAGTATCCACGCAAGGCGTGACATTCACCAAGCATATGCTTGCGATCTTCTTCACTTATGTCACCTCCATTATAATTGGCAAGGTTCTCCATAACAAGATGTACTCTTGTTATGCCTTTGTAGCAGACGTCGAACACCTGTGATACGTAACCGCCTGAATTAGGCGTAACGTCACCCTTTGCCAGGGTGAGTACCGAACCGTATGTTGTTTCATTGTGACGTCCAATGGCATTATCGGTCAATCCGTCGAAACAAGGAACAATCTCAGACAATGCTCCCGGCCAATTGTACACGACAGAATATGCTCCCGCTATAGCCGACTCAAAATCGCTCTTGCTCTTCCAGAACACACTCTGTGACGGCGAAGACGGCGGCTGCTTATCAAGAAAGTCTGAACATGACGACAATCCCAACGCCAGCACACCCACAGCGAATATGTTTTTTATATATTTCATAGTTAGTGCTTTTTTAGAATTCTACATTGATACCGAATGAATAGATTTTGTTCTGCGGATACATTGCATCGCGTCCGTCAGAAGCACGCTCCGGGTCAAGCCCCTTGTACGAGGTAATGGTAAGGAGGTTATCACCCGAGAAGTATACGCGTACTCTCGACAGCGCCAACTTGTTGGTCCATACCTTTGGCAACGTATAGCCGAAAGTGATGTTTTTCAAGCGGAAGTAAGACGCATCCTTGAGGAAGTATGAGTTAGCTCTTGTATTCTTTGAGCCACCCATATTGTCCCAATAGAGTTTCGGATGTGTTGCTCCATACGGATTCTCCTCAGTCCACATTCCCTTAATATAATCGCGGTTGGGTGCTGAACCCTGACGGAATGGATATACACCCCACTCATTGGTATAGAACTTCTTGTCTGCTACGCCCTGACCAATGAGCGAAAGGTCGAATCCCTTCCAGCTTGCACTTGCGTTAATACCATACTCAAAACCGGGGAAGCGTCCCGAGAATGTACGACGGTCGTAGTCGTCAATCTTGCCGTCGGGTCCTGAAATATCCTTATACTTAAGGTCGCCAGGCTTAGTATTGTCGTTGTATTGCTTGGGCGAGTTGTTTACCTCGTCCTGATCGGCAAATACTCCGATGCACTCTAGCATGTAATACTGGTTGTAAGGAAGTCCCTCACGACGAATGCTGTAACCATCGATTTCCTCGGCACCAAACTTGGTAAGCTTGTTGCGCGAACGGTCGAAATACACACCTGCAGTATACTGCATGCCTGCGAGAGCACCCTTCTTAACCATATCGCTATAGTTGATAGCCAACTCGATACCAGTGTTCTTTACAGTTCCATTATTTACGGTAGGTGCAGACAATCCGAGAAGTCCTGACACCTGCGATGAACGGAGAATGTCTTTAGTCACCTTGCTATACCAGTCGAATGTCACGCTAAGACCGCGAAGCACCTTCAGGTCAAAACCAAAGTCGGTAATAGTGGTTGTCTCCCACTTGATGTTTCTGTTGGCATATGCAGTCTGCTGATAGCCAGACACTACACCGTCAGTTGTCTTTGAGAAAGGATAGTCGCTTACATGCGAGATCATAGCCTGATACGGATAGAGTCCGATGTTCTGGTTACCCAACTGACCCCAGCTTGCACGTACCTTGAAGTTGTCGAGCCATGAACAGTTGAGCTTCTGAATGAACGGTTCCTCAGTCACACGCCATGCACCTGAGAACGACGGGAATACTCCCCAACGGTTTTCCTTAGAAATACGTGATGTCCATCATAACGCATATTTGCCTCAAAGAGATAACGTTCCTTGAAATTGTAGTTCAGACGGCCAAAGAGCGACTGGATAGCCCATTCCTGCTCGCCACCGCCGTTCGACCAATTCGCTGTGCCACCAGCATCGATAGTAGGAAGATCGAACGTATACTCCTTACGGTAAGCACTCAATGTCTCGGTCTTCTCATTCTCCTGGTTGTAACCAATCATAGCACTGATGTTATGAGCCTTGTTCATCAGCGAGAGGTCGTAACGCAGATATATATATAAGTTGGTGTAGAACACACGGCTGTCAGATACTGTCAGACCTGCTCCACCCTTATCAAGGGTACCCGACTATTCTCCAGTGTGATAGTTGTATGTTGGTGTTGAGCTTCCCCTCCAGTCCTTGGACTTGCTTGAGTTGAGTCTGGCAGCTTCCTTAGTGTACCATGTCAAGCCCTTCAGCAGCTTCACTTCAAGCCACATCTGAGCGTTGATGTCGAAGTTGCGCCAGCGCTTCATGGCATTGTCATCGATGATAGCCACCATATTCTTGTTGTGTGCCTCATTCGGATATGCGCTGCTGGTCCACTTTTTCACACCAGTTCCGTCGTCTGGAAGCCAAGGCATATAGGTCGGGGCCTGCGACAGTGTAGAAAGGAATGCGTCCGACTGTCCCTGACGTGGCTGGTCAATCTCGCCATACATCATGCTGGTATATGTACCAAACTTGATGAAGTCGGTGAGGTGAGCAGTCAAATCGACAGTAGCGTTGTACTTCTTGTAGTCGAAACCACGCATTGTACCCGGCTGGTCTACATAGTTAAGTGCCACATTGTAGGTGGCCTTCTCTGTACCGCCAGTCATATTGAGGTTGTGTGTCTGAACCACAGCCGTACGGAACATGTAGTCCTGCCAGTCGAAACTTGGATACTTGTCGCTACCTGCATTGTTGCGGTAAGCCTCAATTACGTCAGGATCATACAATCTGCCTAATTCTGAATTCTTGCGGGCCAAGTTTGCCAACTCCATATATTCTACCGAGTTTGTAACACGGTCGTACAAACGTGTAGCAGAGTGTAGGCCTACGTTGCCATGATAAGAGATGTGAGTCTTGCCCTGTGTACCTTCCTTGGTGGTAATCAAGATTACACCATTGGCAGCACGGGCACCGTAGATGGCAGCCGAAGCAGCATCCTTAAGCACAGAGATTGATTCAATTACGCTTGGGTCGAGCGACGACATATCGCCCGGAACACCGTTGATAAGGATAAGCGGATCCGAACCGGCTGATGAGAAAGTACCTTGACCACGAATACGGAACGAAACACTCTCCGAACCAGGCTGGCCATAACCCTGATTAACACGAAGGCCAGGAACCTGTCCCTGCAACATTACCTGAACATTGGCTACCGGACGCTTAGCGATGTCGTCGCCATTGACTGCCGATACCGAACCGGTCAGGTTCTCCTTCTTCTGAGTGCCGTAACCTACTACAACAAGTTCCTGCAGGCTGTGTGAGTTTTCTTTCAGCACAATACGATCAACATGACCGTTCTTTGCTTTCACTTGCTGTGAAGTGAAACCAACGTATGTCACGTCAAGTACGGCATTGGCTGATGATGCTTTGAGTGTGAAATTACCATCGATGTCGGTAACTGTTGCGTTTGTTGTACCAGCTTCTACAACACTCGCACCGATGATAGGTTCTCCGTTTTGATCGACAATCGTGCCTTTGATTGTCACGCCAACCTTACTCTGCTGTATAGCTGAGTTAGTAAGACTTGGAGGCGTACCGTCCGCTGCCAGCACTTGATTCTGACCCAATACGGCCATAAAAGCAAGCAGCAGTGATTTGTCAAGATACTTCATAGTGGTTTGTTTTAGGTTTATATAATTATTTCTATGACATTCGTAGTGTCTTTTATCCAAGCTGATTAGATTGTCCTTTGCAAATTTAGTTCAAATAATTAAAAAAAGAAAAATAACATTTGAATCGGGGAGATAATAAAGATTAACTAAAATAGACTTTAGAAGCTTATTTTATATACATATTTTCACACAAAAAAGAGGGCGTACATTCTCATTTCTACGCATTGGTGTTGCATAGAAATATTAGAATGTACACCCTCCTAATATATATATAATAAGGTTTACAGCACCTGAAGCATTCGCTTGATGACAACCTCTGCCGAGATCTCGCGATTGGCGGCTTCGGGTATGACGAGCGAATTGGCTGACTCTATTACGTCGTCGGTGACGATTAGGCCGCGACGTACGGGCAGACAGTGCATGAACTTGCCGTTGTCGGTTACTGCCATATGCTTGTCGTCGATAGTCCACGACATGTCTTTCGACAATATCTTGCCGTAGTCTTCGGGATTGGTAACGCCCGGACAACTCCAGTTCTTGGCATAAACGAAGTCGGCATCCTCAAGAGCCTTCATCTGATTGTACTCGATGCGGGCACCAGCAGTGAACTTCTGGTCGAGTTCGTAGCCATGAGGATGGGTGATTACGAAGTCGACATCGGCTGCTGTCATCCACTCGGCAAACGAGTTGGGCACAGCCTGTGGCAATGCACGGCAATGAGGAGCCCACGTAAGCACTACCTTAGGACGTGCCTTGGTCTTGTGTTCCTCAATGGTGATGAGGTCGGCAAACGCCTGAAGCGGATGCACGGTGGCTGTCTCCATGGCAAAGACGGGGCGACCGCTGTACTTGACGAATTGCGAAACGATTGTCTCGGCATAGTCATACTCGCGGTCGGTGAGTCCGGCAAAGGAGCGAATACCGATAAGGTCGCAGTAGCTGCCCATTACCGGGATAGCCTCAAGCAGATGTTCTGACTTGTCGCCGTCCATGATGACGCCACGCTCGGTCTCCAGTTTCCATGCACCGGCATTCACATCAAGCACTATGACGTTCATGCCAAGATTCATGGCAGCCTTCTGTGTAGACAGACGTGTGCGCAACGAGTTGTTGAAGAAAATCATCAGCAATGTCTTGTTCTTGCCAAGATGCTGAAACCGGAAGCGGTCGCGCTTCACCTCTTTTGCCTCGGCAAGCGCTGCATTGAGGTCGCCAAGGTCTTGTGCGTGGAAGAATGTTTTCATAATAATTACCTTATCTGCCCCTCCCCATCTATCAACCACTTATATGTAGTCAATGCCTGGAGTCCCATCGGACCGCGCGGACCGAGCTTCTGAGTACTGATGCCTATCTCGGCACCAAGTCCGAACTCGCCTCCGTCGGTGAAACTTGTGGGAGCGTTCCAGTAGACGCAAGCTGCATCAACCTGCTGCTGGAAGAGTTGGGCGTTATGTTTTGATTCTGTTATTATGGCTTCGCTGTGTCCCGAACCGAATTGACGGATATGGGCGAGCGCCTCGTCAATGTTCTCTACCGTCTTGACGGCGAGTGTGTATGACATAAACTCGGTGCCATACACTTCGTCAGCCATTTCGGGCGTGACACGTGTGAGCTTGGCTGCGTAGCCATTGGCAGCCAGGACATCGTAAGCCGGAGTGTCAGCATAGACGTGGACGTGCTTGGCAGCAAGCGGAGCGAGCAACTGCGGCAATGCTCCTATGCGCGAGCGATGGATAATAAGGCAGTCGAGAGCGTTGCACACACTCACACGTCGTGTCTTGCCATTCTCTATTATGCGTGTCCCCATTGCAGTGTCGCCAAGTTCGTCGAAGTAGGTATGCACCACGCCGGCACCAGTCTCAATGACCGGAATGCGTGCCGTATCGCGCACAAAGTCAATCAGTCGCCTACCGCCACGCGGTATGCAGAGGTCGATATAGCCCACAGCGGTGAGCATCTCGTGTGTTGACTCATGCGTAGCAGGCAACAAGCACACTACGTTCTCGTCGATGTCATGCGCCCGAAGTACTTCCTTGATGAGTGCCACGATGGCACGGTTGGAGGCATCGGCATCCTTTCCACCCTTCAAGACGCAGGCATTGCCAGTCTTGAAACAGAGTGCGAAGACATCGAAACTGACGTTGGGACGTGCCTCGTACACCACACCCACTACGCCATAGGCTACTCGCTGCTTGCGCAGAAGGAGTCCGTTGGGCAGCGTCTTTTGATCGAACACTTCGCCAAGCGGATTGTCCAGATGCGCCACATTGCGCAACGCTACAGCAATGTCGTGCAGACGTTGTGGCGTGAGTTGCAGACGGTCGTACAGCGGATTGTCCTCCGACATACGACTAAGGTCGTCGGCATTGGCAGCAAGCAGCTGCTCTATATGCGCCTCGGTAGCGTCAGCAAGGTGCAACAGCACGGCTGTGCGGTCGGCCTCGGTAAGACGCGACAGTGTGAAGGAGGCTGTGCGAGTGGAATGGAATGTATCTATCATATAGCAAAAAGCCCTACCCCCGACCCAGCAGGGAAAGAAGAGGGAAAAGCCCCACCCCTGCCCCTCCCCCGCAGGGAGGGGAATGGTATGCTGGGCTACTATATTTAATTGTTTAACGAATTATTTTTTATTTTATTAAAAACTCCACCTTCAAATCATATCGCTCCCCTCCCTGCGGGGGAGGGGCTGGGGGTGGGGCCTTATGTGCTTTTACACAAACTCTGTGTACGGTGTGTCCTTGTCTCTGTCGAGTACTCGTTGCAGTATATTCTCGCGCGTGCCATTGGCGATGAACACGTGAATACCTTCGTGAGCCACGCTGAGAGCGGTGTTGCACTTGCTCGTCATACCGCCACGTCCGAACGAACTCTTACTGTCGTTGACATACTGCTTCACCTCGTCAGACGAGCTTACGGTACGTATTGTCGGTTGCTTGCCGTCGGGATTGGGCGAGCCTAACACTCCGTCTACATTAGTCAATAATATAAGGTTGTCGGCATGCATCATACGGGCCATGAGTCCGGAGAGCTCGTCGTTGTCGGTGAACATCAGTTCGGTGATTGACACCGTGTCGTTCTCGTTGACAATGGGGATTATGTTGTTCTCAATCATCACGCTGATGCACGACTTCTGATTCTTGTATTGGCGTTCGGAGATGAAGTTCTCCTTCATCGTCAGCACCTGACCGACATTAATGCCATATTCGCGAAAGAGCGAATAGTAGAGGTTCATGAGCTTCACCTGTCCCATAGCCGAGTAGAGTTGACGTTGTTCGACGCTGTCCAAAGGATGCACGGCGTGCATCTCGCCCCTTCCGCAAGCCACGGCACCCGACGAAACGAGTATCAGCTTATGGCCTGCTGCGTGCAGCATTGCAAGCTGATCGACAATCGACGAGAGCCGGCTCACGTTGACATGACCGTCGGGGCGCGTCAGTATGTTGCTTCCTACTTTTACTACTGTAAGCATTGGCTGAATTATGAATTGTGAATTGTGAGTTTTGAATTGTTGCCTTTGGCAATTTTGAATTTTAAGTTTTGAATTGTACAATCCGCGCATTTGGAGTTGTTGAATTGTGAGTTATGAATTGTTGAGTTACGATTTCTTAATTCCTAATTGAACAATTCCAAATCGGCATAGCCGACAATTCCTAATTCAAAACTCAAAACTCAACACTCTTCTTGAGTCCTTCAATCACGGCATTGGTGAATCCTTCACGCTCCATTGCGTTCAATCCACGGATGGTGAAACCGCCGGGAGTGGTCACTTTATCGATTTCGGCTTCGGGATTGGCACCGCTCTTCTGAAGCAGCAATGCAGCACCCTTGATGGTCTGCAAGACAATATCTTTGGCAACATCGGCCTTGAAGCCCAGCTCTACCCCACCCTCTGTGGCGGCTCGCACGTAGCGCATGGCGTAGGCAATGCCGCACGAAGCGAGAGCCATACCGGCTCCAAATTGGCGTGCCTCAACCGTAAGAGTGTCGCCAGCTGAGTCGAAAGCCTGCTTGACAAGCTGCTCCGAAGCGTCGGTTCCGCACACTCGTGTGATGAATGTCATTGATGCGCCTACTGCAATGGCGGTGTTGGGCAATGCGAAGAACGTAGAGGGGCACTTGCCTTTGTACTCCACCCACGACCTCAACTGCTCTGCCTTCAGTCCGGCTGCAACTACAACAACTGTCTGTCGTTCGGCATCCAGAACGTCGCTTATCTCCTCCATGACACTCTCTACGAGCCACGGCTTCACTACTACAAACACTATATCGCCCCATACGGCAGCCGTACGGTTGTCGCTACTCACCTTCACGCCCTGCTCTGCATAAGCGGCGAGACGCTCTGTGTGGGGATTGGAAATGTATAGGTCGGACGCCTGGAACTTACCCGACTGCAAAAAACCGTCGAGCATAGCTCCACCCATAGCACCGACACCGATTATTGATAGTTTCATAGAAAAGATAAAAAGCCCCATAAAGCCCCACCCCCTGCCCCTCCCCCGCAGGGAGGGGAGTGATGTGCTGGGCTACTAATTAAAGCCCCACCCCTAACCCCTCCCCCGTAGGGAGGAGAATGGTATGCTGGGCTACTTTATTTTATTGTTTATTTAAATCTTATTATTATTTAATCCCAAAAACTACACCTTCAAATCATACCGCTCCCCTCCCTGCGGGGGAGGGGCAGGGGGTGGGGCTTTGTATGGCTTTGTGGGCTTACAAACACCTCTTAAACTTCTCCACAAACTCATCCGCCTGCTGCTTTGTCAAGCACAACGGCGGAAGCAGACGTAGGATGTTGGTAGAGGCGCATCCAGTGAAGCAATGCTCCTCGTGGATGAGTCGTGAGCGCACGTCCTTATGAGGCACGTCAAGCTCTATGCCTATCATCATGCCACGTCCGCGCACGTCGACGATATGGCTGTTCTGCTGCTGCATCTTCTTGAGTTTGCCAATAAGATACTCGCCCACCTCATGCGCATTCTCTACGAGATGCTCGTTCTCCATGACGTCAAGCACGGCGAGAGCAGCTGTGCAAGCCAGATGGTTGCCGCCGAACGTTGTGCCGAGCATGCCATAGACGGGCTTGAACTCGGGCGAGATAATCACGGCACCCATCGGGAAACCGTTGCCGATGCCCTTGGCGCAGGTGATGATGTCGGGACGAATGCCGAGCCACTGGTGGGCGAAGAACTTGCCACTACGTCCGTAGCCGCACTGTATCTCGTCGCAGATGAGCACCGTGCCATACATCTTGCAGGCTGCCTGCAGACCCTTGGCAAACTCCTCGTTGACCATACGTATGCCGCCAACACCCTGTATGCACTCGATGATGCAAGCGGCAACGTCGCCCTTGGCAAGCTCGCGCTCCCATGCCTCAAGGTCGTTGAGGGGCAGATAGGTCACGTGGCCGCAATCGTTGATGGGCGCAATAATCTTGGGATTGTTGGTCACCTCAACCGCCAGCGACGTACGACCGTGGAACGCTTTCTCTGCCGACAGCACACGTGTGCGACCGGTATGGAACGAAGCGAGCTTCAGAGCGTTCTCGTTAGCCTCAGCGCCTGAGTTGATGAGAAACAACTGATAGTCGTCATAACCGCACGCCTTGCCCAACCGTTCTGCCAACTGCTGCTGCAGAGTGTTGATGACGGAGTTGCTGTAGAAGCCGAGCTTCGACAACTGGGCGGTAAGCATCGCGGTATAATGCGGATGACAATGACCTATAGATATGACGGCATGGCCGCCATAAAGGTCAAGATACTCGGTGCCGTGGTCGTCCCATACGTGGCAACCGGCACCCTTGGTGATATTAATATCGAATAGTGGATAAACGTCGAATAGTTGCATATTATAAGGGAAAAAAACAAAAGCCCCACCCCTGGCCCCTCCCCCGCAGGGAGGGGAATGGTATGCTGGGCTTACTTTGTTTTATTGTTTAATTTATTGATTGATATTTTTTTGATTTAGAAAACTCCACCTACAAATCATACCGCTCCCCTCCCTGCGGGGGAGGGGTCGGGGGTGGGGCTTTATATCACAACCTTCTCCCTTAAGAGGGGCTGGGGGTGGGGCTTTCTGTTTATTAAAACCCTGTCGGTTTCAGCTTCAATCCCAAGCTTTCTTCCACTCCGAACATCACATTCATGTTCTGTACGGCCTGTCCCACAGCACCTTTGAGCAGATTGTCGATGCATGAGGTGATGAGGAGTTTGTTGCCGTACTTCTCGCAATGGATGAGACACTTGTTGGTGTTGACCACCTGCTTCAGGTCGATAGGCTTGTCGACGTAGTGGGTGAAGGGTGCGTCGCGGTAGAAATCCTTGTAGGCTGCAACGATGTCTTCTATCGGAGCGTCGGTCTTCACCACCTCAGTAGCGAAGATGCCACGGGCGAAGTCGCCACGATAAGGGATGAAGTCGATGGATGCCTTGAACTCGCCGTTGCCCGCGAGCTGCTGTACCTGACTCAGACTCTGGCATATCTCAGGCACGTGTTGGTGCTGGAAGGGCTTGTATATGCTCATGTTGTTGTTGCGCCAAGAGAAGTGGGTGGTGGCACCAGGCTTCTGTCCGGCACCCGTCGAACCCGTTATGGCGTTCACGGCAACGTCGTCGTTGAGCAAGCCGAGCTTGGCAGCTGGCAGCAGGCCCAGCTGTATACATGTGGCGAAACAACCTGGATTAGCCACATGCTGTGCCTTGGCTATGGCGTCGTGATTGATTTCGGGCAGACCATATACGTAGTCGTTGCCCTCGCGCTTGAGGCGGAAGTCCTGCGCAAGGTCGATTATCTTCACATGGGCAGGTATCTGATGCTCCTTGAGGAACGCCTCGCTCTTGCCATGACCGAAACAGAAGAACACAACGTCAACATCTTCGAATGGCATATCGGCACTGAACGTCAGGTCGGTTTCGCCATACAGACCCTCGTGCACGTCGGCTACAAGATTGCCGGCATTGCTCTCGCTGTTGGCAAATACTATCTCCGCCTCGGGATGATTTATGAGCAGACGTATGAGTTCGCCACCTGTGTAGCCAGCTGCTCCTAAAATTCCTATTTTCATAAATAATAAAAGCCCCACCCCTGGCCCCTCCCCCGCAGGGAGGGGAATGGTATGCTGGACTTGCTTTGATTTATTGTTTATTTAATTCTTATTTTTATTTAATTAGAAAAAACTCCACCTGCAAAGCATACCACTCCCCTCCCTGCGGGGGAGGGGCTGGGGGTGGGGCTAGCTCCTATACCCTCTCCTTCGGCATGACAAACCAAAGCAGCAGATAGGCAAGTGTTCCGCTGAATGCCGTGCATACAGTTAGCAACACGTAAGCCACACGAACGAGCGTAGGGTCAAATTCAAAATAATTGGCAAGTCCGCCACAAACGCCACCGAGAATACAGTCGGTCGACGAACGCTGAAGTTTTCTATTCATAGTCGTAAAGTATTTTAATTAATATACCTGTTTGACGTTGCGGAGGACTAAAAAGTTGCATAATTCATACGAAACATAAGGTCTGCCTCCGAAAAGGAGTCCTTTTGGGTCGCAAAAGAGGTCCTTTTGGAGTGCAAAAGGAGTCCTTTTAGACTGCAAAAGGAGTCCTTTCGGAGTGCAAAAGGACTACATTTGCAAAGCCCCTGTTTTCGTATTGCTTTTTTAGCGCTTTTCGTCGGGATGGATGCCGTAGTATACACGCAGCGGAGTAGAAAGCACCTTGATGAATCCCTTAGCCTCCTCGGCTGTCCATCCGTGCTGCATCTCGCCGTATTCTCCGAGTTTCGACTTGAGCAAATCGTCCTTGCTGTCTACACCTACGGTTTCAAATCCTAACGGACGAAGTTTCAGGATTGCCGTGCCGTTGACGTTGCGCTGCGACGATGTGAGCATCGCTTCGATGTCGGGCATGACCGGTTCGAGATACTGACTCTCGTGCAGGAACATGCCATACCAGTTGGCTACCTGGTCTTTCCAGTACTGCTGCCACTTGCTCAGCGTGTACTTTTCGAGCAGGCGGTGTGCCTCGATGATGAGCTTAGGAGCTGCTGCCTCAAAACCTACACGGCCCTTGATGCCGATGATGGTGTCGCCTACGTTGCAGTCGCGACCTATGCCGTAGGCTGCGCCTATCTCCTCTATCTTCTGTATGGCAGCCACTTTGTCGTCAAACTTCTCGCCGTTGACGGCAACAATCTCGCCCTTCTCGAACGTAATCTTCAGTTCCGACTCGTCCTCACGTGTCACGTGCTTCAGATAAGCCTCTTCGGGCAGTCCCTGGGTGGAGTCGAGTATCTCGCCGCCACAGATACTGGTGCCCCATATACCTACGTTGTACGAATACTTCAGCTTGGTGAAGTCTGCAAAGAAACCGTTCTCGTTAAGGTAGTCTACCTCCTCCTTGCGCGAGAGGGCCTTGTCACGTGTGAGTGTGATAATCTCCACACCCGGTGCCATTACGAGGAATGTCATGTCGAAACGTATCTGGTCGTTGCCGGCACCCGTTGAACCGTGGGCTATGGCATCGGCACCTATCTCCTTGGCGTAGCGTGCTATGGCGATGGCCTGGAAGATACGCTCAGACGAAACTGAAATGGGATAGCAGTTGTTGCGCATCACATTGCCGTAAATCATATACTTCAACGACTTCTCGTAGTACTCCTGCGTAACGTCGAGCGTTACGTACTGCTTGGCTCCGAGACGATAGGCGTTACGCTCATTGGCGACCAACTGCTCTGCCGAGAAACCGCCTGTATTGGCGCACGCTGCGTGTACCTCATAGCCTTCCTTGGCCAGTTTCATTACTGTGTATGAGGTATCAAGACCTCCTGAAAATGCTACAACAACCTTTTTCATAATAATAATCTATTTAAAAAGCCCTACCCCTAACCCCTCCCCCGTAGGGAGGGGAATGGTATGCTGGACTTGCTTTATCTTATTTATTAACTTATTGACTGATGTTTTTTCGATTTAGAAAACTCCACCTTCAAATCATATCACTCCCCTCCCTACGGGGGAGGGGCAGGGGGTGGGGCTTTCTGGGGGTGACGTTTTGGGCTTCTTTTTAGTTTTTCAACTTCTTCAATCTCTCCAAGACTTCCTCCGGAAGCTTAGCCGGCAGATGTTCCTCCGGATCGTAGAGCATTCCGGTGCAGATGCAATACTTGCGACCGGTGCGCTTGAGCACGTCTACATTGATGCAACCCTCGCATCCGCGCCAGAAAGCTTCGTCGTCGGTGAGGTCGGCAAACGTCACGGGATGATAGCCCAACTGGGTGTTCATCGCCATAACGGCAGCTCCGCTGGTGAGCGAGAATATCTTGGCATGCGGCCAACGGGTGCGGGCGAGCGTGAAGGTGAGGTCCTTGATGCGCTTGGCCACACCCAGTCCGCGGAACTTAGGGTCAACGATAAGACCCGAAGTGGTGACATACTGCTTGTTGCCCCATGTCTCGATGTAGCTGAATCCTACAAACTCGTCGCCGTAAAGGGCTATCACCGCCTTGGCTTCCTTCATCTTCGTAGCCACATATTCGTGTGTACGCTTAGCGATACCAGTGCCGCGAACCTTGGCGGCTTTCTCTATGGTATCAAGTATTGTGTCGACATATTTCTCATGTGATGCGTCGGCTACCATCACTGTTATATCTTCCTTGTTCATAATCGATTTTATCGAGTTTTGAATTTTGAGTTTTGAATTTTGAATTGTTGCCGTTGGCAATTTTGAATTTTGAGTTTTGAATTTTGAATTATTCGCGGCTTACGCCTGCGATTTTGAATTGATGAATTATGAATTGAGAATTGAAGAATAAGATTCTTGAAATTCAGAATTGAATAATTCACAATGCGCGAAGCGCACCAATTCAAAATTCAACATTCAAAATTCCTAAATCAGAATTCCGCCTCCATTCCCGGCACTATTGTGCTCAGCCCTTTTATCACCTGCTCCTGCGTCACACCCTCCTTAATCACGATGAAAATGGTGTCGTCGCCGGCTATCGTGCCGAGTATTTCGTCAATGTGTCCGTTGTCAATGTTGTATGCTATCGAACTGGCGTAGCCCGGTCGGGTACGTATCACACCCATATTGCCCGAGAAGTTGATGGAGCGATAGCCCGGAATACGGAGCATTTCCGATGCCATTCGCGGCGTGGGCACACGCTTGTACATGGTTTCGTTGGGCAGCACATATACATACCTGCCATTCATGCTGGCAGCCTTTGCCACCTTAAGCTGCTTGAAGTCGCGGCTCAATGTAGCTTGCGTCACGGCAAATCCTTCCTGGGCAAGAGCTGCAAGCACTTCGTCCTGGCTTCCAAGTTCCTTGCTCGAAATGAGCATCTTCAATGTTTCAATTCTGTCGCTTTTTAACTTCATATTTCTTGTATGGATGTATATTTATTCGTTTACGGATACAAAAGTATGTATAATTGAATAAATATCCAAACAATACGACATAAAAATTAAATAAAAAATTACGCTTTGTAAGATAACGGAAGATTTATTGTATATTTATGCAGTATAAGTATACATTAAGGAACAGATTGGTGTGGTGAAGAAAGAAATATGGATATGGCACAAAAGAAATATGGCACAACTCTCAGCGAGCTGTGCCATATTCCTATGTTTAACTAAAAAATAATTTTCGTAATGAATGAAGACTCTCACGAACCCTCATGGTTACCTGTTAAACAATCGTTCAATTTACCTTAAACCTAATAACTAAAAACCTAAATCTATTACTACTAACCTAAACAATCTATTAACCTTTTGACGATGCAAAGGTATTAATTATTCGCTGTTTGCGCAAACAATCTAACAAAAACATTCGTTTTTTACTCGAAAACTTGATTTACAGCAAGTGTAGGCATAGGAGGAGGGTGTGCAAAAGTCACAGCAGTACGCCCAGAAGGGGCATAAGCCCATAGCCCAGGGCAACACCCTGGGTAAAAGTATCACAAATACCAATGCGCCCTGCAAGGGCAAAAGCGTTAATTATCAATGCTTTTGCCCTTGCAGGGCGTTTTGCTATTTTCAATCCGTACACCCAAGGCGCTGCCTTGGGCTATGTGCTTTTGGGGCTTTCTGCCCGCTTTGTTTGACTTTTGACTCCCTCCTGAACTGTTGGACGGTACAATTTAGATTACAGTTGAAGCGTCTGCGTACAGTATTTCAACACAGCCGGTCGGTGGGTGATGAATATTACAGTATGGCGATTGTCGTGCATCAGACTCTCGAGCAATCGGCATTCGGTGTCGGCATCGAGAGCTGATGTAGCCTCGTCGAATATCATTATCGAGCCCTTGCGAAGCAATGCGCGCGCTATGGCTATGCGCTGTGCCTGACCTTCGGACAATCCCCCACCCTGCTCGCCACACTTGGTGTCGAGTCCTAAGGGAAACGTCCTGACAAAGTCGGCGCAACTACGGCTTAGCACTTCCCACATTTCCGCCTCCGAAGCATTGGGGTTTCCGAGCAGCAGATTATCGCGTATGGTGCCACTCATGAGCGTGTTGCCCTGCGGCACATACACAAAGTTACATCGCATCAGGGATGTCAGTTCACGGGTTTCCACCTTATTATATATATATATGTTGCCGCTGGTGGGGCGCGACAGAGCCAGAAGCATGCGCACAACAGTGGTCTTGCCGGCACCGGTCTCGCCCAATATGGCTGTACACGTGCCTGGAGCAAAGTCGAACGAGAGGTTGTCGACGACATTGCGCGTGCCGTCCTCGTATCTGTACGTAACGTTCTGAAGCCGCAATCCGCACGGTGCCTGCATACGTTGGGGCTCGCCCTGCGGTTCAAGAGGTTCTTCGAGCAGTTCGATGAGTCGCTCAGCTGCGGTGAGCACGCCTACAAATGCCGGCGCGAGCTTGGTCAGATTGCGTGCCGGAGTCTGTATCTTGTTGACCAACTGCAGGAAGGCAGTCATGCCGCCAAACGTCAGCGTGCCTGCCGACATTCGCACGGCAGCCCATAGGAAGGCTACGAGATAGCCTATGGCGAAACCAAGATTAAGGACGAAATTGGAGAATATGGAGAATATGGTACGCTTCACTACATTGCTGCGCAGCTCCGACTGGGTGCTCTCAAGGCGCGTCACCATGTCGTCGCCAGCCTCAAGCGTCTTCACTACCATTCGGTGCTGCACCGTCTCTTGCATTGCCGACTGCACATGGCTGTCAGAATCGCGCACCAGTCGGGTCAGACTGCGCATGCGTCCTACGTATATTCTACTCGCGGCGAGGAACACGGGCATGATTGCCACAAGCAATACGGCAAGCGTATGGTCCATAACGAACATGCAGGCGAATGCACCTACAAACATAAGTATGACGGAGAGCGTGTTGGAAAGGGTCTCCGTGAGGAACGTAACTACCGTGGTCACGTCAATTTCGAGTCGGTTGAGCACGTCGCCCGAGTGATGCCGCTCCCTACTATGCCACTCTGCTTGCAGTATATGGGCAAGCATGCGCTGCTGCATACGGTTCTGCGCACGTACGCCGAGGATGTTGCGCACCCACACTCCGGCTATGCTCACGCCGAAATTGGCAAGTATGATGAATCCCATAAGCGCCACCGCCCAATATATCGAGTCGTGCTCGCTGCCCGAGGCTATGTCGATGGCATGCTTCACTGCCCATACCTGAGCCAAACTCAACACCACATCTGCCACACCCAACAACGCATTGAGCACCGACTGCAGACGATTGCCACGCAATTCGTGCCACAGCCAACGCACTATAAGGAGTGCCGGATACTTCGTTTTGGGAATTTTGAACATTCGGAATTTTGAATTTTGAGTTTTGAGTTTTGAATTGTTCCTAACGGAATTTTGAATTTTGAGTTTTGAATTTGGAATTATTCCTTTCGGAATTTTGAATTTTGAGTTTTGAATTTGGAATTATTCTCGGCTGACGCCTGCGATTTTGAATTGATGAATTATGAATTTTGAATTGTTTGTTTTAAATTTGAGAATTGTGAACTATGCAATTCAAAATTAAATAATTCCTAATCGCCAAAGGCGACAAACTCCTAACTCAAAACTCAAAATTCAAAAATGCCATAGGCACCAATTCAAAATTCAAAACTCAAAACTCAAAATTCTCATCTCTTATCCGCTCCCCACATCATCTTTTCGCGTAGCGACGAGAAGTAGCGCAGACCGTTGGGCTTTACTATGCGTGTTACGAACGGGGCGCGACTTATGGTTACTGCAGAACCCTCGTGCATCGTATAGCTGCGGCCGTCGATAGCTATAAGATAGTTGTGCGAACGCGATTCCACCTCCAGACGCACCACACTCTTGTCGCTGATTACAATAGGACGTATGTTGAGACTGTGCGGAGCTACGGGCGTGAGGCACAGCGTGCGGGTCTGCGGCACTATTATCGGACCGCCGTTTGACAGCGAATAGGCTGTCGAACCGGTAGGAGTGCTCACTATCAGACCATCCGCCTGATACGTAACCAGATAACTCTCGTCGATGCTTGTACGAATACTGATCATCGAAGCCACGTCGCGCTTGAGCACGGCAATGTCGTTGAGAGCATAATGACAGCCCTCAAAGCCGCCGCCTTCGGTGACTACCTGTATGGCGGTGTGCTCCTCAATGGCGTAGTTTCCAACTATGATGGTAGCAAGCGCAGCCTCAACCTCAGCCGGCAACACGTCAGCGAGAAATCCTAACCTACCCATATTCACGCCAATGATGGGTATCTGCTTGGTGCCTACACGCACCGCAGCCTTGAGGAACGTGCCGTCGCCACCCATCGAAATGACAAAGTCGGCATCGAAGTCGTCGCCGTCGAACACGTCAACACCAGCCAGGTCGAGCATGTGCTCGGACGTAAGGAAGTCGTAAAACTCACGGTCGAACATCACACGCTCACCGCGCGACTTCAGAAAAGACAGCACACGCAAGAGCGAAGTCGACTTGCGCGGCTGGAACGAGTTGCCGAATATGGCGAATGTCAGAGGCTTGTCTGTCATCATATAAATATATATTTTTATTCGTTTTGCTATTTGAAAGTTACAAAAGTAATGAAAAAATCGCGTATCGAAAGGCTTGTTTTGTAATAAAAACGTAACAAATCGAACTTTTAGAGCTATTTAATTTCATTCTTTCACGCATTTTACTTAACTTTGTCTGACTCACACAACAAAACACATATGCAATACAGTAAAAAGCATTACTTCTTATTTTTCATTATCAAGGTATTGTCATACATCCCGTTCTGGGCTCTTTATGTAATATCCGACATAATGTACTATCCACTATACTATATCATCAGATATCGTAGAAAGATAGTACGCAAGAATCTGACCGAATCTTTTCCCGAGAAAAACCTTCACGAAATAGTATCTATAGAGAAAAAGTTCTACCACTTCTTTATGGACATGGTTCTCGAAAGCGGAAAACTTGCCACTATCTCACCCGACGAGATAATGAAGCGAATGAAGTTCTCCAACATCAAGATGACAAACGACTTGCTGGACCAAGGCAAGTCGGTCGACTACTTCATGGGGCATTACTGCAACTGGGAGTGGATGACCTCTATCGGACTATGGATTAAAGACGATGTGGTGTGTGCCCAGGTTTACCACAAACTCATCAATCCTACGTTCGACGAAATCATAAAGCAGATGCGCGAACGTATGGGCAATATATGTGTGGAGATGCGCGAGACGGCTCGCTTTGTGGCTAATATGGCATCGCAAAACAAGCCTTGTATGGTGGCTCTCATTGCCGACCAGTCGCCCAAGAGGAGACAAATCAAGCACTACGTCAAGTTCCTGAACCATACCGTCCCGGTATTGGTCGGTCCAGAAAAGATAGCCAAGCACTTCGGCCATATACCCGTCTTTGTCAACGCACGAAGAGTGAAGCGAGGCTATTACGAGTGCGTCTTCACGCCGCTGCACGACAATCCGTCGTCGCTTCCCGACTACGAATTGTCCGACATATACTTCAAACACCTTGAAGACGAGATACGCCGACAACCGGAATGCTATCTGTGGACACACAACCGATTCAAATACGCAGAATACTAAGAACACCAAAACAAATAAAAAAAGAATTATATGGATATTGATTTTGTGGTTACTTGGGTCAACATGGACGACCCTGAATGGCAGAATGAATTCGCAAAATACTCAGGCAACAGCAACAATACCAAGAACGGAGTGTCCAAAGCACGCTTCCGCGACTACGGATTCTTGAAGTATTGGTTTCGCGGTATAGAGAAGTTTGCGCCTTGGGTGCGCAAGATTCATTTCGTCACAAGCGGTCAGAAACCCGAATGGCTCGACGAGAACAATCCCAAAATCCACCTCGTCAATCATAAGGATTTCATCCCAGCCGAATTCCTGCCTACATACAACTCTGTAGTTATCGAACGCTATATGTACAGAATTTCAGGACTGTCCGACCATTTCGTCTACTTCAACGACGACTTCTACATCATAAACCATATCACCCCAGAACGCTTCTTCAAGAACGGTCTGCCCTGCGACATTGCCGTGTTCGACTACAACCCGGCTTGGTCGCAATGGTATGTACGTATCAAGAACAACATAAAGATTATCAACCGCCACTTCAACAAGAAGGAAGTGATGGAGCGATGGCACGACAAGTGGTTTGACAAGAGCTACGGTTCGAAGGCACGCTGGAACTATCTGCTGCGCTTCTACAACAAGTTCATCACACTGCGTGTTCCGCACAACGCTCAGCCTTATCTCAAAAAGACATTCGAAGAGGTTTGGGCTGCAGCCGGAAAGGAACTCACCGAAACCTCGTCAAACCGCTTCCGAGCACTGACCGACTACACTCCCGAACTGTTCCGCATCTGGCAGATATGCAATGGCGACTTCGAGCCATACAACACATACAAGGACACCAAGATGTTCCCGTTGATGATAAAGTCGAAGAAGGCCATCAAGGCTATATACGAGCAGTCGTACTCGCTCATCTGCCTTAACGATAACGTTCACATACGCAACTATGACGAGGTGATGCACAACCTTAATGAGGCATTTCAAAGCATACTGCCGGAGAAATCAAGTTTCGAACTTTAACGAGTCTTTCAACCTTAATCTATGCATAAAGTATTAGCTGAAATCATAGCAGGAGTAATCCCGCACAAGATGACACGCAATCAGTGGCGTGGTATTCTGCGTTTCGGCGTGTTCAACGCCATAAAGCTAAACATCGACATACGCCGAAACCATACCACACCGGAGCATCATCTGGCTGTCTGCGCCATTGCCAAGAACGAGGGCCCGTACTTCAAGGAGTGGGTGGAATGGCATCTGTCGCAAGGCGTAGACAAGTTCTACGTCTACGACAACGAGAGCACCGACGGCACAAAACAGATTCTCGAACCTTACATCAAGCAGGGTATTGTCGAGTATATCGACTGGCCTGGCTACCGACGACAGCTTGCCGCCTACGACGACTGCCTCAAACGCCACCGCTTCGACACCCGATGGATAGCATTCATCGACCTCGACGAGTTTATAGTCCCAATCAAGGATGCCTCCATACCCGACTTTCTCAAACGATTCGAGCAATTTCCAGCCGTCGAAATCAACTGGCTTGTATATGGCAGCGGAGGCAACAAAACGAAATCGTCGGAGCCTGTCATGAAGCGGTTCCGCTTCCACTCACAACCCGACCATTACCTCAACCGACACGTCAAGAGCATTGTCAACCCCCGAATGGTGTACACAATGATTGGCTGTCATGAAGTGGCGCGAATCAAAGGGAAGGCTGCCGACTCGCATGGCAACCCCATCACCCGTAACTTCAGACAACGAACACCGCAGCAAGACATTATACGCATCAACCATTATGCCGTAAGGTCGCTCGAAGAGTTCCGCGAAAAGCAGATGAGAGGACGTGCAAGCGGCACCCAGACTTCTGTGCCCATGGAGTATTTCAACCAATACGACCTTAACGATATTGAGGAACCGGCTCCCAATATCAGTAAAAACATATAATATACGTATATTATGACAGACAATAAAACCCAACCGCAGGTCATCGTTTCAATGACTTCGTTTCCTGCAGCCATCAATATTGCAGAGCAAGCTATACGCTCACTGTTGGACGGAAGCGTTCTGCCCGACAAACTCATATTGTACGTTACGCTGGCACAGTTTGCCGAAAACGAAATGCCACAGAGTCTCCTTGCACTTGCAAAGGAGAACCCCATATTCGAAATACGCAACTACGACCGCGACATACGGTCGTACCGCAAACTCATTCCGGCTATGATTGACTTCCCCGATGCCATCATCGTCACCATCGACGACGATGTTCACTATCACAAATATATGCTTAAGGAACTGCTCGAACTGCACGCACAGATTCCCGATGCAATCCTTGCACATCGTGCCAAGCGCATCAAGTACGGCAAACCGTACAAGAAGTGGAGCAAATACCGCTGGTATCACTTCCTCTTCAAGCGCATTCACCGCAGCTTCCTCAACATTCAGACGGGCGTAGGTGGCGTACTTTATCCGCCACACTCACTCAAAGCCGACATGATGGACGTAGAACTGTTCACCAAACTGGCACCAAGCACCGACGATATTTGGTTCTGGGCAGCAGGAGCAGCCAACGGTTATCCCGTAATTCCAGTTCCGTTCGGACGCAACAAGCCGCGCGGACTCGGCAAACCGAAGGAACTCTCACTCAAAACGAGCAACTTCAAGGCAGGAGTCGACCGCAACGTGAAGGCGTTTAACGCAATCTGCGAGCACTACCCGGAAATAAAACACATTGTAGAAAATCAGTAAAGAAACATCAATATGGATATAGACTTGGTTTATCTATGGGTTAATGGCAATGACCCGAAGTGGCAAGCTAAACGCGATGCGTGCATCGGACGGCCCACAGAACGACAAGAAAACTGCAAGGGCAGATATGCTGACAGCGGCGAACTGAAATACAGTCTGCGCTCTATAGAGATGTATGCGCCTTGGATACGCAAGATATTCATCGTGACCGACGACCAAAAGCCCGAATGGCTCAACACTGAAAATCCCAAGATTCAAGTGGTTGACCACAAGGAGATAATGCCTGCCGAGAGTCTGCCGTGCTTCAACTCGACATTGATAGAGCACTATCTCGACAAGATTCCGGGCTTGTCGGAGCATTTCCTCTTCTCCAACGACGACATGTATATAAACCAGCCCGTCACTCCGGCTACATTCTTCGCAGCCGACGGACTGCCTATAATGTATATGAACCGCAAGCCTTTCCGAAAGCTGGCGCTATGGTTTAGAGACAATGTTAAGGGCAAACCATTGAGCATGTATCTTAAGATTATAAGAAATGCAGCCGAACTTGTAGAGAAATACTACGGCACTTACTACGGATGCAAGCCTCATCACAACATCGACTCGTATCTGAAGAGCACCATAACATTCACAAACCGTAAGTTTGAGAAGGAGTTCAGCCCAATGGTACCGCACCATGTTCGTGCTGCTGACGACGTACAGCGAAGCGTATACTCTTATGTGGCTCTTGCCGAGAATAAGGGTCATCTGCGCTACGTATCACATAAACATTCGTTCCGTCTGCACATTGACAACCACAAACTCTACGAAAAGTTTGAGCGATACAATCCCGTTTTCTTCTGCATGAACGATTCGGAGTTTGCCAACGATGCCGATCGTAAGGCTGCAATCGACTTCCTCGAAAGCAAGTTTCCGAAGAAGTCGGAGTTCGAGAAATAAAGAGAGGAAGGGCAAACATAAACACAGCAATCTACCGGAACGGCGGACTCCCGTCCGACGCGCAGCAACAAACCCACAACTAAAAGGCTGGCTGTGCGTCGGACGGGAGTCCGCCGTTCCGTTTTATTATATGCGGTTCATATTTACTCGCTTAATTTCTGTCCTGCTGCCACTGCATAATACGCAGCTTTTGCTTTAAATTCCACAGGGGTTGTAGCATTGTCGAACAATCCTGTCTTTACCATATCTGAGATGTAATGCACAAGTTTGTCGGCATCAGGACTGACCATTATTATTGCCAAAGCTTTGGTTCCTCTAACCAGAATAGCCCACTTAATGTTATGACTCCACATCTGCAAACGCTCCATATCACCATTTTCCTGATACATATTCTGAATTAGAGAGAGTCCGTTCAACAACGTCTCAAGACGTTCCAATTCATTAATCGACTTTGAAATGGACTTGCGATTGACATAATAATAATACAGTGGCAACTGCGTTATAGTCGTTTTAATTGGTTTCATCAATAGTTCCGACCACCAAGGAATGTCCTCATACTTCATTCCCTTTATAAACTTTACGTTCTTTATAAGTGAACGCTTGAACAGATGACGCCACACAAAACAATGCTTTATAGCAAACTTCTGTTCAGGATGATTCCAGTCGGAAGCATATTTCAACGCATCGTCCGTCACTATGGTCTTTATTCTGCCAAGCCTGTACTTAAAAGGTGAACGCCAAGCACCTGCTTTTGCGGTATCCACTTTAAACAAACGCATTAGTTTCAGCTGTATGTTTCTATAGAAAGAGTTTCGATACCAGCTCACCATATCGGTACCGTCACGCTCAATCAGACCTACTGCTAACTCCAAAGTCTGCGGATGTATAAAGTCATCAGAGTCTACAAACATAACGTATTCGGCATCAGCAACAGCCATACCCTCATTGCGGGCATGCGACAATCCGCCATTAGCTTGATGAATCACCATAAAGCGCGAGTCATTAGCGGCATATTCCTCAAGGATGGCGGGACACCCATCCGTCGAACCGTCATCAACGCATATAGCACGCCAATGCTTGAACGTCTGCTTAAGGACACTGTTAAGACAACGCCTTAAATATGGCTCAACGTTATAAACGGGAATAATAATGTCTACTCTTTTAGTTTTCATACTTTATGTTAGTGCTACAATATATTAGTGTATTCTTCTGCAAATTTAATAAATATTTCTTACCCAGTACCAATACACCGAGCTATTTATATTACTATTTGCATATTACATACATATATACAATGCGTAAAGGATGAAAAGCTTGCATGCCTTATCGTAAAATAATATTAATACATATTGGAATGATTAGCCATTTCTCAATAAGTATCCCGAGAAAAGTGTTTTTTTGCAAAAACATATTTTCAGAAATCATTTTCTAAAAAATCATTTTTACAAAATGAAAATCGGCACATACACAAGCCTTTCGCTTGGTATGTGCCAAACCTTTCATAAATACTGATTGTATATAGCCATAAGGATTAGAGCAAAGTATATGGCTAATACATATATACCTCTGTGCTTTTTGAATAGCTCATATTTAAACCTGTCTATCAAGTAGACAATGGATAGCAATACCCAACCCGTATATAAGATGAGCTCTTGCGCCTTAATCTGATTACTCCATAGCATTATAGCGAGCTGTATGAGAAAATAGATTCCTCCTACAATGAATACGACAAGGAGAAAGAAGCTTTTGTATATTTTTTCTAAGAGTAACATAAACTATATTTTTGCAAAAAAGCCGCGATAGACTTCACAGTCCGTCGCGGCCAAACTTAAACAACCAATAAAAGAAATAGATAGCTGTTAAGTTTTATTCTTATGTCTTTATCGGATGAACAGGAGTTCGCGATACTTAGGCAGAGTCCAGAGCTCGTCGGCAACGATAAGTTCGAGCTTGTCTATCTGATAACGTATCTCCTCCATCTTCGGAGCTACGGTGTCGTGATAGGCAATAGCCTTCTGGTGCTCGTCCTCAATCTTGTTGGCTACCTTGCGGGCATTGACCAGTTCCTCCACACCAGTCTCAATGATCTGTGTGCGTTCAGCCATCTCTTCGATAATCTTCTTGTTGCGTGAGGTCAGCTTGTCGGCCTTCTCGGCAGGGAAGATGTCGTACATGCTCTGTACGTTCTTTGCCAGACGGCTCTGATAGTGAGTGCATACTGGGATGATATGGTTCATAGAGAGGTCGCCGAACACACGTGCCTCGATCTGAATCTTCTTTGTATAAGTCTCCCACTTCACCTCGTTGCGTGCCTCAAGTTCCTTGCGGCTCATCACGTTCTGGCTCTCGAACATCTTGATAGTAGCTTCGTCGAGATAGCGCTCGAAGATTTTCGGGCAAGAAGTCTCGCAGTCAAGACCGCGACGCTTAGCCTCCTCAACCCACTCGTCAGAGTAGCCGTTGCCATCGAAATGGATAGGCTTGCAGAACTTAACATCCTCGCGTACAACGTCGAGCAATGCACTCACCTTGTCCTGACCCTTCTCGATGAGAGCGTCAACACGCTTCTTGAAATCCTGCAGAGCCTCAGCCACTGCAGTGTTCAGTACGATCATAGCTGAAGCACAGTTGGCTTCAGAACCTACAGCACGGAACTCAAAGCGGTTGCCGGTGAATGCAAATGGTGAAGTACGGTTGCGGTCGGTATTGTCGACGAGCAGTTCAGGAATCTCAGGAATGTCAAGCTGCAATCCCTGCTTGCCGGCGATGTCGAACAGTTCGTCCTTGTCAGAAGCCTCGATACGCGAAAGAATATCTGTGAGCTGACGACCGAGGAACGATGAAATGATTGCTGGAGGTGCCTCGTTAGCGCCAAGACGATGAGCATTGGTAGCGCTCATGATGCTCGCCTTTAGCAATCCGTTGTGCTTATATACCGCCATCAATGTCTCAACGATGAATACGATGAAGCGGAGGTTGTCCATCGGAGTCTTGCCAGGGCCGTGCAGCAGTACGCCAGTATCGGTAGCGAGACTCCAGTTATTGTGTTTGCCCGAGCCGTTGATGCCTGCGAAAGGCTTCTCGTGCAACAGTACGCGGAAGCCATGATGACGTGCAATCTTCTTCATGAGCGACATGAGCAGCATGTTGTGGTCGATGGCAAGGTTGGTCTCCTCGAAGATAGGAGCCAGCTCAAACTGGTTGGGCGCAACCTCGTTGTGGCGTGTCTTGCAGGGGATGCCCAGTTCGAGAGCCTGGATTTCCAGATCCTTCATGAAAGCCTGTACACGCTCAGGGATAGCACCGAAGTAGTGGTCGTCCATCTGCTGGTTCTTGGCAGAGTCGTGACCCATAAGTGTGCGTCCGGTGAGCATGAGGTCGGGACGTGCCGAGTACAGTCCTTCGTCAACGAGGAAGTACTCCTGCTCCCAACCGAGGTTAGAGATGACCTTCTTCACTTCCGGATAGAAGTAGTGGCAAACCTCAGTGGCTGCAACATTCACAGCATGCAGCGAGCGCAGAAGCGGAGCCTTGTAGTCAAGAGCCTCGCCTGTGTATGAGATGAAGATGGTAGGAATACACAGTGTATCGTCGATGATGAACACCGGCGAAGTAGGATCCCAAGCCGAATAGCCACGTGCCTCGAACGTGTTACGAATACCGCCGTTAGGGAATGAGCTGGCGTCAGGCTCCTGCTGTACAAGCAGCTTGCCTGAGAATTCCTCAATCATGCCGCCCTTGCCGTCGTGTTCGATGAAAGCATCGTGCTTCTCGGCTGTGCCTTCGGTAAGCGGCTGGAACCAGTGTGTGTAGTGTGTCACACCGTTCTCGTCAGCCCACTGCTTGATGCCCTTAGCTACAGCGTCGGCTATGGAACGATCCAGACGAGCGCCGTTGTCGATAACGTCGATGAGCTTTTCATAAACGTCGCGCGGAAGATACTTGTACATCTTGGCGCGGTTGAAAACGTTCTTACCGAAGAACTCCGATGGACGTTCAATCGGTGCAATCACGTCGACGGGTTTCTTGTTGAAAGCGTCGGCTACAACCTCGAATCTCAAATTTGCCATTGTTGTTTCTTTCTTTTATGTTGTTTGTTTTTAGTTTTTACTGGGCCTTACTGGGCTTCTTAAGGCTTACTGAGCCTTGCTGGGCCTTACTGGGCCTTCTTAGGCCTTTTTAAGCCTTGGTGAGCCAGGCTTAGAGGCTTTGATGGGGTATTCTTATGCCTTGCTGAGCCATTCCTTGATGCGTCGCATTGCTTCGTGGCAGTCGTCGCGGTCGCCGAAGGCTGTTAGTCGGACATATCCCTCGCCGCTCGGTCCGAAGCCTACGCCCGGTGTGCACACCACGCCTACAGCATAGAGCATCTGCTCGAAGAACTTCCACGAGTCGATACCGTCGGGAGTCTTCACCCACAGATACGGAGCATTGCGTCCGCCGAAGACCTTGAAGCCCATCTGTGTGAGCTGTTCGTGCATGTAGTGGGCGTTTGCCATATAGTAGTCGATGGTGGCCTTCACCTGCTTCTTGCCCTCTGGGGTGTAGATGGCGGCTGCGGCACGCTGCGATATATAGCTTGTGCCGTTGAACTTGGTTGACTGTCGGCGGTCCCACAGATGATTCAGTTCGACACGCTGCTTGCCGTCGAGCGTCACGGCTGTGATGTCCTTGGGGATGACGGTGTATCCGCAGCGCACACCTGTGAATCCGGCTGTCTTCGAATAGCTGCGGAACTCAATAGCGCACTTGCGTGCTCCCTTAATCTCGTATATCGAGTGCGGTATGTTGTCGTCCTGGATATACGCCTCGTAAGCGGCATCATAGAATATGATAGTGTCGTTGTCGAGAGCGTACTTCACCCATTTCTTCAGTTCGTCCTTAGGCAGTACGGTGCCCGTAGGATTGTTGGGGTAGCACAGATAGATCATGTCTACACGATGGTCGGGTATCTGCGGCACGAAATTGTTTTCGGCTGTGCACGGCATATAGTTGACGTTGCTCCAGCGACCGTTCTCAAGCACTCCGGCACGACCGCACATTACGTTCGAATCGATATATACCGGATAGATAGGGTCGGTCACTCCGATGGAGTTGTCCCAGCGCACTATCTCGCCGATGTTGCCCGTATCGCTCTTGGCACCGTCGTTGACGAACACCTCATTGGGGTCGATATGTATGCCTCGCGGTGCATAATCGTTCTTGACTATTGCCTCGCGCAGGAAGTCGTATCCGCGCTCAGGTCCGTATCCGTGGAACGATGCCTTAACAGCCATTTCGTCTACGGCCTTGTGCATAGCCTCTATTACTGCCGGACAAAGCGGTTGTGTCACGTCTCCTATGCCGAGACTTATCACCTTAACTTGCGGATGCGACACCTTGAAGGCATTCACCTTCTTGGCTATATCTGCAAACAAGTAGCTGTTGGACAGCTTCAGGAAATGTTCGTTTACCAGTGCCATACCTGTTGAATTTTGAGTTTTGAGTTTTGAATTTTGAATTATTCTCGGCTTACGCCTGCGATTTGGAGTTTTTGAATTTTGAATTATTTCTTTCGGAATTTTGAGTTGTTGAATTATTAATTCAAAAATGAACAATTCCTAATCGCCAAAGGCGACAATTCAAAACTCAAAATTCAAAATTCAAAATTGCCGAAGGCTTACGGCAGGTTAACTTCTCCTTCAAATGCGAACGCTGCCGGTCCGGTCATATATACATGTCCGTCCTGCTCGTTCCATTCTATATGCAGGGTGCCGCCATCCATTGCAATGTCGCTTGTATGACCTCTGCGGTCGGTCAGTGCGGCTGCTACGGCTGTGGCGCAAGCACCAGTGCCGCATGCCATCGTTATCCCGCTGCCACGCTCCCATACCCGTGTGCGGATGGTGCCGTCGTCCATGAGCTGTGCAAACTCGATGTTGCAACGCTCCGGAAAGGCTGCGTCGCGCTCCATGATGGAGCCGTATCGGGCTATGTCGAGCGTCTCTATGTCGTCGACAAAGCACACGAAGTGAGGATTGCCCATCGACACGAACGTGCCACGGAAGGTCCGGAAGTCGGCAGTGAGAGTGTCGCCTGCCTTCTCGTCATACTGCTTCTCGTTGTGAAACACGGGCTGCAGCATGTCTACCGTGACGCTTTCCACCTTATTTATATTATGGCCTTCATCGGCAAGATGCAGATTGAGCGTCTTCACACCCGACAGCGTCTGCAGTCGTATGGAGGTTTTACTGGTGAGCCCTTTCTCGTACAGATACTTGCCAATGCATCGCGACGCGTTGCCGCACATCATGGCTTCCGATCCGTCGGCATTGAAAATGCGCATCGAGAAATCGGCTTCTACTCCTTCATCGGGCTTGCCTATCAATACAAGTCCGTCGCTGCCTATGCCAGTATGGTATTTGCTCCATGCTATTGCAGCTTTCGACGGGTCGGGAATGGCATATTTCTGTGTGTCTACATATATATAGTCATTGCCAGCCCCGTGCATCTTTGTGAACTTAACCGACTTTACCATTTTGTCTATCTTTTTACCTTAAAGAATTACTCTTTGTCCTTTGCGTTTGCAAAATTACAACAATTTGCGCAATAGACAACAATTTAATTACCACATTTTCGGGTTAATTATCTTTAAGTTTCTATTTGTAAGCAATCTTTGATGTTTTCGTTTCAATTTGAAAGCGCAACGAATGTTTTAGTTTACAATTACACACACGCAGCAAGAACAAACTATTAAAATGCTACCTATATCTTGTTTTACATTTCTTTTTGTCGTACTTTTGCATCGTGACAGTTACATAATGCAACAATAAACATAGGATAACCAATAAAAAGAAAGTTATATGAAAAAGATTGAGGCAATTATCCGAAAGTCGAGATTTGAAGATGTAAAGCAAGCGTTGCTTGCTGCCGACATCGAATGGTTCTCTTATTACGACGTGCGCGGCATAGGCAAAGCCCGTCAGGACCGCATCTATCGTGGCGTCGTTTACGACACAAGTTCGATAGAGCGCATATTGGTATCGCTCGTTGTTCGTGAGAAGAATGTGGAGCGTGCCGTTAAGGCTATACTCGAAGCTGCACAGACGGGCAAGATTGGCGACGGGCGCATATTCATCATACCTATAGAAGACGCCATACGCATACGCACCGGCGAGCGAGGCGACATAGCTCTGTATAATGCGGAGCAGGAAAAGTAATTGCGCAAAGGCGCAATTGGAATTAGGAATTTTGAGTTTTGAATTTTGAATTATCGCCTTTGGCGATTAGGAATTATTCAATTTTGAATTTCCAGAATCTTATTCTTCAATTCTAAATTCATAATTCATCAATTCAAAATCGCAGGCGTAAGCCGAGAACAATTCAAAATTCAAAACTCAAAATTCAAAATTGCCAACGGCAACAACTCAAAACTCAAAACTCAAAATTCAAAACTATGGAATACACAACTCTCGATACCGGCAACACAGCCTGGATGATTGTCGCAACGATATTGGTGCTCATGATGAGCATTCCGGGCATAGCATTGTTCTACGGCGGACTCGTCCGCCAGAAGAACGTGCTGAGTGTGATAATGCAGACCATGCTCATTGTGGGCGTAGTGTCGCTGATATGGGTGGCTATAGGCTACTCGTGGGCGTTCGGAACGGGATTCAAGGAGAGCGGCTCATGTCTGTGGTTCTTCATGGGCGGACTGGACAAGGCGTTCATGCACGGCATAACGACCCGCAACATAATGCCTTCGGGAATACCCGAAATGACGTTTGCCATGTTCCAGTGTATGTTCGCACTCATCACTCCGGCGCTCATACTCGGTGCATTTGCCGAACGAATCAAGTTCAAGGGCTACATGGTGTTCACCATTCTGTGGGTCATCATTGCCTATCTGCCTATGGCCCACTGGGTGTGGGGCGGCGGATTCTTGCAGCAGATGGGTGCCATCGACTTTGCCGGAGGCACCGTGGTGCACATCAACGCCGGCGTGTCGGCATTCATCATGTGCCTCATGATAGGCAAGCGCGACGACTGGCGCAAGGGACACCCTATCATGCCACACAACATAACGTTCGTGTTCATGGGCATGTCGTTCCTCTGGCTCGGATGGTTCGGATTCAATGCAGGTAGCGGACTGGCTGCCGACGGACTGGCTGCCAACGCTTTCCTCGTGACACACGTGGCTGCAGCGACGGCTGCCGTGACCTGGATGATTATCGACTGGACGTGCAACAAGAAGCCTACTACTGTCGGTGCATGTACGGGCGCAGTCGGCGGACTCGTTGCCATAACCCCTGCTGCCGGTTCAACCGACATTCTCGGAGCCTTCGCCATCGGCATCATCACCACCATTATATGCTTCATTATGGTGGCTGTGATAAAGCCCAAGTTCAAGTATGACGACGCTCTCGACGCATTCGGCGTTCATGGCATGGGCGGAATCATCGGCTCGATACTCACCGGAGTGTTCGCCACACACTGCATAACGGGCGAAGGCGGTGCCGAAGGTGCCCTCTACGGCGACTGGCACCAGCTATGGGTGCAGACCGTGGCAACGCTCGTGAGCATAGCCTTCAGCGCTGTTGTCACCTATATATTATATGTACTGGTAGACAAGACCATCGGAATGCGCGTATGCCGCCGCGTTGAAGAGGAAGGACTCGACATATACGAGCACGGCGAGAGTGCCTACAACTAAATATGTAGGGAGTTAGAAAACTAAGTAAATGTGCTGACCTAAAATAATGACTATTCTTTTGATTCTGGGTGCCCTCTGCCTCGCGTGGCAGAGGGGCATCTTTGTTTTCTGAACGAAGGGAAAAGCCAGCATTTACAAATGTAGTCCTTTTGCACTGCAAAAGGGGTACTTTTGAGGAGCAAAAGGAGTCCTTTTGAGGTGCAAAAGGAGTCCTTTCGGAGTGCAAAAGGAGTCCTTTTGGAAAGCGCCCCCTAAATGCTTGCTCAAACATACAGCAAAAACCAATAAAAGAAGACAAAAATATGTGTGGAATTGTATCTATTTTCAACCTTCGGGAGCAGACTCCCGAGTTGCGTCAAAAGGCTCTGCGCATGAGCCGTAAGATTCGTCATCGGGGTCCTGACTGGAGCGGTATATACTGCGGAGGTTCTGCCATCCTGGCTCACGAACGCCTGTCGATAGTCGATCCCGAATCGGGCGGACAACCGTTGTTCTCGCCCGACCGCCAGCAAGTGCTTGCCGTCAACGGCGAGATATACAACCATAAGGACATACGCGAGCGCTACAAGGGCAAGTACGAGTTTCAGACGGGCAGCGACTGCGAGGTTATCCTCGCCCTGTATCGCGACAAGGGCATCGACTTTCTTGAAGACCTCAGCGGCATCTTCGCCTTTGCCCTGTACGACCAGGAGCGCGACGAGTTTCTGATTGCACGCGATCCCATCGGCGTGATTCCTCTATATATAGGCTACGACAGCGACGGCACAGTATATGTTGCGTCCGAACTGAAGGCTCTTGAGGGCGAATGCGAACGCTACGAACCCTTCCTGCCGGGCCACTACTACTCAAGTCGCGAGGGCAAGATGACCCGCTACTACAAGCGCGACTGGTTCAACTACGAAGCCGTGAAAGACAACAAGGCGAGCGTAAGCGCCATCCACGACGCACTGGAAGACGCTGTGCGCCGCCAACTTATGAGCGATGTGCCCTACGGAGTGCTGCTGTCGGGCGGACTGGATTCGTCGGTAATCTCGGCAATTGCCGAGAAATACTCCGAGCGCCGCATCGAATCGGACGGCAAGGAACGTGCCTGGTGGCCGCGCCTGCACTCGTTTGCCGTAGGACTGAAGGGTGCGCCCGACTTGGCTAAGGCACGGCTTGTGGCTGACTACATAGGAACGGTCCACCACGAGATAAACTACACCATACAGGAGGGACTCGACGCCATACGCGACGTGATATACTTCATCGAGACCTACGACGTCACCACCGTGCGAGCCTCAACACCTATGTATCTGCTGGCACGTGTAATAAAGTCGATGGGCATAAAGATGGTGCTCTCGGGCGAGGGTGCCGACGAGATATTCGGTGGCTATCTGTACTTCCACAAGGCTCCCGACGCACGCGCTTTCCACGAGGAGACCGTACGCAAGCTGTCCAAGCTGCATCTGTACGACTGTCTGCGTGCCAACAAGAGTCTGTCGGCATGGGGCGTTGAGGGACGTGTGCCCTTCCTCGACAAGGAATTTCTTGACGTGGCTATGCGCACCAATCCCGAAGCCAAGATGTGCCCGGGCAAGACCATAGAGAAGAAGATTGTACGCGAGGCGTTCGCCGATATGCTGCCCGAGGAGGTGGCATGGCGACAGAAGGAACAGTTCAGCGACGGCGTGGGCTACTCGTGGATTGACACGTTGAAGCAGATTACCGAGCAACAGGTGTCGGATGAGCAAATGGCTCATGCCGCCGAGCGCTTCCCCATCAATCCGCCACGCTGCAAGGAGGAATACTACTACCGCACAATCTTCGAAGAACACTTCCCCTCGGAATCAGCAGCACGCAGCGTGCCAAGCGTTCCGAGCGTAGCATGTTCTACCGCCGAGGCACTGGCTTGGGACAAAGCATTCCAAGGCAAGAACGACCCCAGCGGACGTGCAGTAGCAGGTGTACACGAAAAGGCGTACTAAAGCAAAAAACCGGTAGTGCTAAAGACAGGCACTACTTCGACTGATTGAACAAATCAATCCATTTCTGAATAATTATATTAGGACTGTACTCAAGCGACTTCGCCACCACCTGATGGCGGAGTCGCTGCTTTTTGTCCTCATCCATGGCAGCAAACTCCAGCATCTTGTCGGCAAAAGCTTGCACATCGCCTTTAGGAGTAAGTATGCCGGCAGAACCATCTGTGCCGACTATACTGCGCACACCTTCACACATATCCATAGATATTGGCACTACACCATGCGATTGTGCCTCAATCAGACACAATGGAAATCCCTCGTACTCTGACACAAGACACAAGGCAGAAGCACGACGATAGTATTCAGCAGGACTTTGATAGCCCTCGAAACTGACACGAGGCAATCCCTTAGCCAACGACTTCAACCGCTTACCATCAGGTCCGTCGCCTACAATAACAAGACTCCAGTCGGGCAACTTGTCACAAATCATACGCCAGGCATCAATCAATCGGTCGATACGTTTGTCGGGATACGACAGACGACCTACATACAGAAACTCCTTACGCTTGTCGTAACAAACATCAGTAGCAGGCTGCTGCATGTTAGGAATTACATGCATATGCATGATATGATTTGACGACAACTTCAAGTCGCGTACAATCTGGTCGCGATAGCCTTCGCACAAAACCATATAATCATCAAAAACATTGACAGTCTTAATATAACGCTTGCGATAACGGCGTTCAAGCATATTGGTCTTTTCATAACGCAGATACTTTGCAAGATAATACTTCGCAGCTTTGACCAATCCCTTATGGCTATTCTGACGAGCACGCTGACGCTTTCTGAATATCTCCCAATACGGAACATTATGATTGGCATATATCGTCTTACATCCCATACGATGCAGCTCTTCAACTACATCATGCTGACACAGCATAACGAATACCACCGTACCAATACCATTGGCACGAACGCCATCAAGCAAGAATTTCCAATTCTTTTTCAACTTTACGTTGCCAAGAGTAGGCGAAACAATTACATGAAAACGACTGTCAGAAGCAAGATTTGACGGCAACAATTCAGGATTGTACTCACGGACAAACACATAAACCTCATAGCCACCACGCTCCAACAGCGCTGTAGCAATATCACACGTAACACGTTCGGCACCTCCAATAGGGAACTCACCATGCACAAACGCCACTTTCTTAACTTCAGCCATATATCAGTTTTTGAATAAATGTTTACATTTAGAACGCCATATTATATCAATCCAAGCAGCCTTTTCATCAGCAATTTGAAGGCATCCTTGCGCATGTATTTTTTAATTTCTCTATTCGTTATCACATAGAACAATACCGTTATCAGATTTTTATGAAACAATTGAGCAGCTTCCTTATTATTTCTATATGGTAGAAGCCACATTTTAAAATTAAACAGAAGGAAATATAACGGTCGTCTGTATGTATATTGCTTATATTTGCTATAATGTCTGCGTACTATAGCTAAGTTTTCCACAACATCATTATATTTCCTTATCATTCCATCCAACGTTGTTTGATGCGACGTTGTACTCATTTTGACATCATAATTATAACAATCATTGCGACAATAGGCGACGTTATTAGCTATGTCATATAAAGGAAGAACGACCGCCATATCGTCTCCCATATATTTCTGAGGAATTTCATCCAACTGTCCAAGCAATTCTCGACGTATCATCTTATTGCATAAACTCCATACAGTACGCATGTACATCATGTCCTTTATTAATCCCTCTTTGCTTGCATTTTCATCACGCAACCCGAGCAATCGGTTTGTACCATTCTCTTCAAACAGCAACATGTCACATACAACTATATCAGCATTCTTATTAACAGCTACATTATACATCTTTTCGTATAATCCCGAGTCTACCCAATCGTCACTGTCACAGCTTATAATATAGTTGCCATTAGCAGTTTGCCATCCACTTAGTCTTGCTAATGCCGATCCTTTATTCTCCTCGTGATGTACAATTCTTACCTGTTGTTTTCTTGCAGGATAGTCGTTTATGACTTCATTCAGGATGTCTATCGACCTGTCTTTGGTGCAGTCATTAACGAATATATATTCAATATCGTCTAAGGTCTGTTCAAACAGACTGCGAGCACAACGCTCTATATATTTCTCCACTCCATAAACTGGAATAACAACACTTACTTTAGGCATATTTTATTATGTTTGTTTATGCAATTTCAATTATTAAGCAGAGGGTTGTAGCTTTTGATTTTACAACAAATCCATCCACATCTGCCCTACTTTCTTCGGGCTGTACTCCAACGATTTTGCTACTACTTGATGACGGAGTCTGAGTTTGGTGTCTTCATCAAGAGCAGCAAACTCAAGCATCTTGTCGGCAAAGGCACGGACATTGCCCTTTGGCACAAGCATACCAGCCGAACCATCATTGCCAACAATACTGCAAACGCCCTCTGACGAGTTCATTGTAATAGGCACTACTCCATGCGATTGAGCCTCAATCAGACACAACGGGAATCCCTCATATTCTGACACAAGACACAAAGCAGAAGCGTGGCGATAATATTCATCTGGCTTTTGATAACCCTCGAAACTCAAACGAGGCAATCCTTCAGCCAAAGTCTCAAGTCGTTTGCGGTCGGGTCCGTCACCTACAATGACAAGACTCCAATCAGGCAACTTGTCATAAATCAAACGCCAAGCATCAATCAGTCGGTCAATACGTTTGTCAGCATACGACAAGCGACCGACAAACAGAAACTCCTTACGCTTGTCGTAGCATAATTCGGTAGCAGGTTGCTGCATATTCGGAATGACATGAATGCGGGAAGCATCAGACGGTGAAAGTTTCAAGTTATGCACAATCTGATTGCGATAGCCATCACACAACACCATATAATCATCAAAATGTTCAAGATCCTGCTTATAGAATTTGTTCCAACGACGTTCGAGCACATGCAGAACCTCATAGCGGAGATACTTAAACAAGTAATATTTTATAGTCTTTGCACGGCTTCTGCGAGCCTTCAGACGAACACGTTGACGACGGTCAGGCACCTCCCAAAATGCCGGGCCATGATTGGCATAAATAGTATGACATCCCATACGCTTCAATTCATCGGCAACATCATGCAGACGTTGTACAACAAACACTACCGAACTGATGCCATTGGCACGCACGTTGTCAACTAAAAAATTCGGAATATCCGACAAATAGCGAACATCGGTATTTTCAGAAGCTATAACATGGAAACGATTGTCAGACGCAAGATTTGCAGGTAACATTTCGGAATTGAACTTGAGTGTTAAGACATAAACCTCATACCCACCACGTTCCAACAACGCAGTAGCAATATCACAAGTAACACGTTCTGCCCCACCTGATGGAAAAATCTCATGTACAAACGCAACTTTCTTCACTTCTTTCATATATCTAATTATGCAATGTATATGTATAATAGGATTAAACAAATGCAAATGTAGCCCAAATCAACGGAATAAACAAGCATATCAAACAGATAATGTGACAAAAAGACAAATAAAGCAGATTTTGGCATATTTCCCCATTCCCATATAGTTACATCTCCATATTCCTCCGTTCATTCTTCGTTCATCCTTCGTTGTGAACTCGATCATCCTCCGTTGTGAACTCGATCTACCTTCGTTAACGAAGCGTAGGCATAACGGAGGATGAACGTAGGCAGAACGAAGGATGAGCGTAGGATAAACGAAGGATGAGCGTAGGCAGAACGAAGATGTAGTGAAGAGCGAACGAAAAAGCCCTACCCCGTCCTCTTCCCCAGCAGGGATAGGAGTAATTACACGAATTACAAGAATGAAGCATGCGATAAAGACAAGAGTGAGATTCGTGTCATTCGTGGTCTATACTTGGGAGACTTCAACACGAATTACACGAATCACACGAATGTAGAGCGAGTGGAATTCGTGGGGATAATTCATGGACAATTCATGGCTATTCGTGACAACAAAAATTTTACAATCTATTGCGTATGACCTTATTGGCTATTATTTATAGACTGAACAAACGGAATGAAATTGTTAAACTTGTTACAAAAACTGTTAACATTGCAAGGGCGATGTAATATTATGCAATATTTTTAGTACCTTTGCATCGGAATTACAAAAATGTAACCTCTGCATTGCAAATTACAAACCGAAGGTTGAACACTATTGTTAGTTCGACGATCACCTTTTGAAAGAATGATATACTCATTCTAATCTTAAATGCATCCTTAAAACAATGAATTTAAAGAAAACGATTAAGACATTAGCAATATCATTGTTCCTGGCAGTGGCTCCTAACCATGCCAGCGCACAAGACCTTATCGCACGACAGGCTCCCGTTGACCGCAAGATGGCTGCTGTAGACACTATCATGCTGCGCAACATCACTATCAAGGAGGAGACCGAATCGCCTGCATCTGAACTATACGCCAACTGGGACAATAAATACGCTCACCGCGCAACTGAATTGCCCGAACACTTCAACATCGACCTGCGCCACTTCTGCATGCCCACCACAAGCCGCGTCATAACAAGTAATTTCGGTTCGCGATGGGGACGCCAGCATAAAGGTCTCGACATCAAAGTGTATATAGGCGACACTATTCGCGCTGCATTCTCAGGCAAGGTTCGCATTGTACGCTACGAAGGTGGCGGATATGGCAAGTATATCGTGATACGTCACAACAACGGACTGGAGACCATATACGGTCACCTCTCAAAGCAACTCGTAGAGGAGAACCAGACTGTCAGAGCTGGCGAGGTAATCGGACTCGGTGGCAACACCGGACGAAGCACCGGTTCGCACCTGCACTTCGAGACTCGTCTGTGTGGCGTTGCACTTAACCCCGCATTGATGTTCGACTTCCGCGAGCAGGACGTAACGGGCGACTATTATGCTTTCAACCGTTCTACATACGACAACGAGTCGGCTAACGCCACTCGTCTGCGTGGTAAGCAGGATGGTTCGACTATTGCAAAGAACGATTCTAACGACGACTACGCTACCAACAACCGCACTACTTCAGGTCTGGACGACCAGATACAGTATCACAAGGTGGTTAAGGGCGAGACACTGGAAAGCATCTCACGCAAGCGTGGTGTTACTATCGCACAGATTTGCAAGCTCAACCACATAACAAAGAAGATGAAGTTGCGCCCAGGACAAATCCTGCGCTACTCATAATCAAACCGGAATCTTACCAAATTTATTATATTAGATCGAGCGCGCCAGAAGAAACAGTGATGTTTCGTTCTGGCGCAGTTTTTTATATCAACATCTTCAATAAACAAACGGATAGCACTCATTCACTATGCTGTTGAAATTTTTCCTCACATGCAACAAGATTGGAGCGTTCACCCTCGGTGGCGGTTATGCCATGATTCCGATTATGGAACGCGAGTTTGTAGACAAGAATCAATGGATGGACCGTCAGGAGTTTATGGATATTATGGTGGTGGCACAGACCACACCTGGCATATTTGCCGTTGATATGGCAAGCCATATAGGCTATAAACTACGTGGTGTTTGGGGCGGTATAGTAGGCGCTGTAGGCATCGCCCTACCCTCTATCATCGCCATTATGATTATAGCCATGTTCTTCCATAACATCAAGGACAATCCTTGGGTGGAGAAGTTCTTCCGCGGTGTACGCCCGGCAGTGGTGGCTCTGATTGCAGCGCCGTGCTTCAAAATGGCTAAGACGGCTGGCATAACATGGCGCACCGTATGGATTCCGATAGTGTGCTGTCTGCTCATCGCCTTAGCCAATGTCTCGCCTATATACCTTATTATTATAGCTGGTGTGGCAGGGTGGCTTTTTGGACGTTGCACGAAGTGCAATTAGGAGTTTTGAATTTGGAGTTATTCTCGGCTTACGCCTGCGATTTTGAATTTTAGATTTTTGAATTTTAAGTTACTGTATTTGGCAATTCTGAATTCAAAACTGAATAATCACTAATCGACAAAGCCGATAATTCAAAACTCAAAACTCAAAATTCAAAACTGCTGCAGGCTACAATTCAAAATTCAATAATTCAAAATCGGCAAAGCCGACAATTCAAAAATCAAAACTCACAACTCAAAACTCTTATATGATTTTTCTGAAACTCTTTATAGTCTTCACCAAGATAGGAACATTCAATTTCGGCGGCGGTTATGCCATGCTGTCGCTTATACACAACGAGGTGGTGGTGAAGAACGCATGGCTTAGCAATGCCGAGTTTACCGACATCGTGGCTATAAGCCAGTCGACACCAGGTCCTATCGGTATCAACGCTGCTACATACGCAGGATATGTGGCAGTACTGAATCAAGGCTATCCGGAATGGTTGGCAGCTGTAGGCTCAGTGATAGCGTCGCTGAGCATAATATGGTTGCCGTTCGTAATAATGATACTTATATCACGCTATCTCATCAACCACAAGGACTCGAAGATTGTAAAGGACATCTTCGCAGGCTTGCGCCCTACAATCGTAGGACTGATAGCTGCGGCTGCCGTGCTGCTTATGAACAAAGAGAACTTCGGATCGCCAACCGACAATGCCGTAAGCTTTGCCATAAGCATAGCACTCTTTGCCGCTACATTCTATTTCACCAAGTTCCGCAAGAGCAACCCCATACTCGTAATGCTCGTATGCGGACTCTTGGGACTCGTGATATTCTGATTCATCAGGAAAAAGTAATATAATACTACTTGCCAAAGTAATATATATTCGTTTGCCATTTAATATATATTACTTTGCCAATGAATATATATTGCGTTTTTGTGGGATTATTTCATAATAAAAACATCCTGCATTCCATGTGACGGAAAAACTCTGATTTGAGTTAGTTTCACTTGGAATGCAGGATGAACCTATTTATTCCTCTATAGCCTCAGATCTGAACAGCGAGAAGTTGACGCTGCCATAAGCTCTGTGCTCAATAAAGCCCGGAATGTCGGAGAAGTCGTTCTTCTTGCCATGCTCGAATACAAGCAGTCCGCCGGGTTTCAACATTCCCTTTTCGAGGATAAGGCGCGGAATGGTGGGCAGTTCGGGCAGGGCGTAAGGCGGGTCGGCAAATATCAGGTCGAACTGCTGCTTGCACGTCTTTATGAATCTGAACACGTCACCACGTATCAGTATGTTGTCATTGGTGTCGAGCTTCTTCATACACTCGCGGATGAATGAAGCATGGTCGCGGTCCATCTCAACGCTCACTACGGGAGCACAACCACGCGACAACAGTTCGAACGAAATACTGCCTGTACCTGCAAACAAATCGAGAGCATTGGCTCCTTCCATGTCGACATAACCATTTATTACGTTAAAGATATTCTCCTTTGCGAAATCGGTTGTGGGACGCGCCTTGAACGAACGTGGAATGTCGAAATGACGTCCCTTGTATATACCTGTTATTATTCTCATAGTCTTGTTTATATTTTAATGGACATGCTTTATGTTCTTGATAAAGCGTCCCAATTCCTTCACCAGCTGTTCAAGTCCGGCTATGTTGCCCGACAGACATAAAATGTCGGTGCGTTTCATTGCAAGCGTCTGCCATACATTCAATATATAGTAGGCTGCATCGGGAGCAAGCGTTGCATCGAACGAATTGCAGAAGCGCACCCTACCCTTTCGGAATGCACAGATGTCAATGCGCTTGTCGTGGAAATAGCAGAACAGTTTCTCCTGAAAGCCTCCCCATGACTGCTGACTGAACTGCACAAGTACGGGGGCAAGCAACGGCATGTACTGCACTCCACGGAATGTCTCGCTCAATACAAACCGCAAGTCACGGTTGACAGCATAGGCTGCCACTACACCGAGTTGCGCAATGGGATATGTCAGCACCTCATCCTGACGCATGTTTGAATTGGTGTGGGCATAAAGCAAAGCCACGTTCTGCACGTCGAATTCCTCTTGGGGAATGAGCAGCAGCGGTGTGTCGATTACTACCAGCACGTCATCGTAGAGCGACTCAGCCTGCGACACAGCCGATTGAGCAGTATCCGTATTGGCTCCGCCCGAAAGTGGAGTGAGATGAGAAGGGCGCTTTGCCTGCGGCAGATGACATTCGGTCAATGCCTGGCGTAAATTAGCAGCCACTGCAATGCCCGTCTTCATGTTGTACTGCTCGTAGTCGGTCTGTCCCTCGATGACTGTGTTAGGGGCAGTAAACGTTATCGTAGTACGTGTTATGCGTATTGTCAGTTTCATAAGAGTAATTCTCTGTTATCAGTATTTTATCACCAATGCTTTGCCTTTCCGAATATCTTATGCAATCGGTTGACCACCGAGCGGCGTATGTGTCCGAAATTGCCGTAGCGCAGATTGAGCCACAACTCCTCCAATGAGCGACCTGCCTTAATCCACGGATGTCCGTAGGCGTAGGTGCGATACACCTTGTTCTTGAACGCCACATCCTCCACCACATAACGCGGATGGCGTATGTTGGCAGTGTCGATGTCGAAACGCTGCATGGTGAACAGTCGGCGCAAGCGTCGTGGCATGGTCTGCAGCGAACCGGTGTAGTGGGTCGACCCGTCAGTAGCACCGAGATTGTTTATCATATTGCACGTCGGCATAATGGCGAGACCTGAATTGAGAAGCATCGACGACCAGAATATGGTCTCGTAGTATGCCTTGCCCGACGCACGATGGTCGTAGCAGGCGTGCAACGTGTCGAGACAATAGCGACGCTGGTGCATAACGTCATTAAGCTGACGCATTGCATCGGGGTCGTCGAGAAAGGCGTAGGTATCGTCCCATGTATCGATGACGCGTCGCCATGATGCCCATCCCCATATAGAGAACACCGAGGTGAACATATAATCATAAGGACTGTCTACCTTCTCTTCTGGATTGAATCCTGCCACCATCCACACACGATTATCGTATTCGTAACGGTCGAGCATCTGCTTGCAGAACGGGAAGAACGACTGCGACGGCACGTCATCGTCTTCAAGCACGATGCACTTGTCGACTATAGAGAACGCCCACTTCTGCGATATATATTCAGAAGGATCACATCCGTAGTTGCGCTCCTGATATTTGCGATACACCTCACACTGCCAGTCGATATTCTCAACCACACGTCGGCATCCTTCAATGCCGGGCATATCGCGCTCGCCACGTGGTCCGTCCTGATAGAGGAACAGTCGTGAGGGTCGCGCCTTGCGCACTTCGTCGAACACCTTCTTTAGATGATCGGGACGATTGAAGAACAGTATGAGTACGGCGACGTCGGTTTTGTATGGTTGTAGCGTCATAAGCGTAATGTTGATTATGTTAATGATTAAACATGTATTGTCTATGATATGGCTGCCCAATTGACGTTGGTGTCACGCAACTGGCGCAGTCGGTTCCACAGCATTGCATATTGTGTGGACGTGCAAGTGGGGTCGGCATCGATGATGCGCTGTGCCTCCTGTCGTGCCAATGCAACGAGCTGACCGTCGCGTGCTATGTCGGCTATCTTCAGATCGAACGCAATGCCACTCTGCTGCGTACCTTCAAGGTCGCCAGGTCCGCGCAGTTTGAGATCAGCCTCAGCTATGCGGAATCCGTCGTTGGTCTGACACATTATGTCGATACGTTTGCGCGTCACTTCCGACAGCTTGTATGTGGTGACAAGTATGCAATAGCTCTGGTCGGCACCGCGTCCTACACGTCCGCGCAACTGGTGCAGCTGCGAGAGTCCGAAGCGTTGCGAGTCGAGTATCACCATCACCGAAGCGTTAGGCACATTCACGCCCACCTCGATAACGGTGGTTGCAACGAGTATCTGAGTCTCGCCGCTTACAAACTTCTGCATCTCGGCATCCTTCTCCTTCGACTTCATCCTGCCATGCACCTTGCTGATGCTGAACTCGGGGAAGATGTCGCACAGCGCAGCATATCCCTCTTCCAGATTCTTGAGGTCGCTCTTCTCGCTCTCGGTGATGAGCGGATAGACGATATATACCTGTCGTCCGAGACGTATCTGCTGGCGTATGCCGTTGTAGAGCGATGTCATCTGGTTGTCAAACTTGTGTATGGTCTGCACGGGTTTGCGTCCAGGCGGCAACTCGTCGATAACGCTCACATCGAGGTCGCCGTATATTGTCATGGCGAGAGTGCGCGGAATCGGCGTGGCGGTCATGACAAGGATGTGTGGCGGATTCTCGCTCTTAGCCCATAAGCGTGCTCGCTGGGCTACTCCGAAGCGGTGCTGCTCGTCTATGACAGCAACGCCGAGACGCTGAAAGCGCACGGGGTCTTCTAGTATGGCGTGAGTTCCGACGAGTATGCGCACATCGCCCGATATGAGCCCATCAAGTACTTTGGTGCGCTGCTTGCCCTTCACCATTCCCGTGAGCAGTTCGGTGCGTATGTCCATACCATCAAGAAACTCGCGTATTGTGGCAAGATGCTGCTCTGCCAATATCTCGGTAGGCGCCATGATACACGCCTGATAGCCATTGCCCAGAGCTATGAGAATGGTCATAAGCGCTACGAGCGTCTTGCCCGAACCTACATCGCCTTGCAGCAGACGGTTCATCTGGCGGCCCGAACGCATATCGTCGCGTATCTCGTGCATCACACGTTTCTGTGCACCGGTGAGTTCGAACTTGAGGTTGTTAGCATAGAAGTCGTTGAACTCCTGCCCTACTTTGTTCAATACGTAGCCACGGTATTTGCGACGATGGTCGCTGGCGTAACGCAGAATGTTGAGCTGAACGTAGAACAGCTCTTCAAACTTGAGTCGTTCGCGCGCCTTCTGCATGTCCATAGCGTTGCGCGGATAGTGAACGCAACGCATAGCCTCATCGCGCGACATAAGATGCAGACGCTCCACGATGAATGGGGGCAGCGTCTCGGGCAATGGCGTGGCTATCTTCTGCAGCATCGTCTTGACCAGACGCTCTATGTTGCGCGACGACATCCCCGCCTTCTTCATACGTTCGGTGGTGATGTAGTAGGGTTGCATGCCCATCTCTGAGAGCTGCAACTCTTTAGCAAGGTCGATGTCGGGATGTGCTATCTGATAGCGTCCGCCATATACCGAGGGTCGGCCGAAGACTATATACTCCACTCCCACCTTATAATTCTTGTATACGTATTGCGTGCCTGAGAACCATACGAGGTCCATAACGCCGTGGTCGTCGGTGAAGTGTGCCACGACACGCTTCTTGCGCGGTCCCATCTCAAACTCCTCAAACGACAGTATGCGTCCCTTTATCTGCACGAAGGGCATGTCGCTCGTCAATTCGCTGATGGCATATATACGACTGCGGTCGACATATTTGTAAGGATAATACTCCAACAATCCACCCCAGGTGCTCACCTCGAGTTCCTTCTTCAACAGCTCCTTGCGCTGCGGCCCTACACCGGGCAAATACATTATGTCTTGTGAGAGTATGTCCATCGCTGATACGAATTTTGAATTAGGAATTTTGAATTAGGAATTATTCTCGGCTTCGCCTGCGATTTTGAATTGATGAATTGTGAGTTTTAAGTTGAGCAATTCAAAATTGAATAATTCCTAATCGGCGTAGCCGACCAATTCAAAACTCAAAACTCAAAATTCAAAACTCGACTTATTGTTTGCAGAGGAACTCTGCAAACAATAAGTCATAAGGCGTTGTGAGCTTTATGTTCTCACGGTTGCCGTCAACCATTGTTATCTTCATGCCAGCAGCCTCAGCCACTGATGCGTCGTCGGTGAAGTTGTCGCTGTATTCGGTATTGAATGCGCGCTTTATCTGCTGTATGTCGAATGTCTGCGGAGTCTGCACCGTGCGATAGTTGTTGCGCTGAACGTTATGTCCGCCTTCGTCATCAACAAAACGCAGAGTGTCTGTAACGGGCAGAACGGGTAGCGCTGCTCCATGCATACGCGCAGCCTCAAAGCATCGGGCTATTGTCTCTACCGATACAAAGGGACGCACGCCGTCGTGAATACCAACAACACCTTGTGCATCGTCAGGCACAGAAGCGAGTCCGTTCTTAGATGAATGGAAGCGTGTTTCGCCTCCATCTACTACGATGTGCTCTACAGCAAATGCGTACTTACTGCACAGCTGTCGCCAATAGTCCTGCTGCGAGTGCGGCAGAACTACAATGATGCCCAACTGCGGGTTGTACTGATTGAAACGTTCTATGGTGCGCATTAGCACCGGTCGGCCATCAACGGACAGAAACTGCTTGGGCAAATCGCCACCCATACGCAATCCCTTGCCACCAGCCACTATGATGATGTAATCCAATATTTAATGTTTAATTATTAATGATTAATGTTTAATTGACAGATTGTAATATCAACTCGTCACTTGTCAACTCGTCACTCGTCAACTAACCTTCGTACATCATTCCCTTCTTCAGCTCCTCTGCCACACGCTCACCCTTGAGCAGCGTAACCAGAGTATAGCCGTATTCGAACGATGCACCAGGACCTTTGCCCGTTATGATGTTGCCGTCGACAGTGCAAAGAGCTGCTGTGTATTCGGCTCCTCCGAGCTGGTCTTCAAAGCCCGGATAGCATGTAGCACGTCTGCCACGCAACAGTCCGAGATGTCCCAACACCATAGGTCCGGCACAGATAGCACCTACCAAACGTCCAGCCTCAGCCTGACGCATTACGGCACGGCGTACACCTTCGTGCTCATCGATGTTCTTTGCGCCAGGCATACCGCCCGGAATGAGCAGCAAGTCAGCATCGGCAAAGTCAGCATCGGCAAACAGCATATCAGCCTTCACCGTCACACCATGAGCCGACTCCACATCGATAGAGTCGCCAATGCTTACAATCTTCACTTCCACGCCACTTCGACGCAGTATGTCTACGGGAGCCAACGCTTCGATATCCTCAAATCCGTTGGCAAGAAATTCGTATGCTTTTGCCATATTATGTATATTTACTAAAGGTTTTTCAGCCGTCTTTGTTTTTGGGCGCAACACTCCGAACGGGTCGGCTGTCTTCTCGTCTTCCTCGTCGCGCTTCTTCAAAGAATAAAAACGTGCCATATATGTTTACTGTTTAATTAGCTCGGGTAATATAAACACCGAGTGAATCTTCTGTTTCTCCTTGGGCGGTATCTGCATGTAGTCGCGGTAGAGGTCGTGCAGATAGGCATCGGTATTGGCCGGTGCCGAGAATCGTTTGCCCTCAAACTCTATCGTTCCCAACGGGAATATGGAGTCGCGACGGTGCATTATGCCGTAACCGTTGTTGATGAGTATGTTAGACATGTAGGTGCCAGTGCGCTTGAAGGTAAACGCCGCCTTCCACATCAGTTTGCAGAACTGGTAACGTGCACCGAAGTAGAACAGCTCGGCTACAGCGCGCCACGAATACTGATGCGAATGATGCAGTATAGAATAGCAGCGCGACATGTCCTTGCCATACTTGCGACAGAACGCACGCGACACATTGGGATAGTCGATCATGGGGAATATGTCGACAAACAGGCCCTTGCAGTAGTCGAGCGAGAAGTCTTCGTTGCCCTCAACATAGAACGAGTTGAGATCGCGCACCTTCATTATAGGCTCACGCGTGTTCTCGGTGTCGGGTGTCTGCAGACGCAATGTTGGCGGCAACTCCTTGGGTGCCACCTCAGCAAAGCGTCGTGCATCGTCTTGCGGCATAGCAATGTCGATGTCGTCGTCCCACGGAATGAATCCACCGTGGCGTACAGCACCCAGCAACGAACCTCCGTCGAGCCAGTAGCTTATATTGTGCTTGCGGCAGATGCGGTCGATTTCTTCGAGAATGCCGAGCTGTTTGAGCTGACACGTGCGCAACTGCTGCTGCTTGAATTGTTCGAGATAGTTCATCTATCGTTGTTTTACCTTTTTGCTTTTCTACTCTTTTACTCTTCTCACGTCAATCACCTGTCCGGTACAGTCAGAAGCGAGAGTCTGCAAAGTAGCCTCAGCAACACGTTCGGGCATGAGCAGCGTATCGTCAGGTTCAATGCCGAAGTTGTGCTGACGCATAGGAGTCTTGGTACGTTCGGGGTTTATGCAGTTGATCTTGATGCCGTCGCCGTCCCACTCCTGCGCCACAGCCTGCACAAAGTTGACAATGGCAGCCTTGGTAGACGAGTATATGCTATAGAAGGCACGACCACGAGTGTACGAACTTGAAGTAAAGAATATCAGCTTGCCCTCGGTCTGCTTCAGATAAGGATAAGCCTCAAGCGCCACATTCACCGTACCCATATAGTTGGTCTGCACTGCGTTCTGTATGGTCTGATAGTCCATAGTGGCAAGCGGCTCCTTGTTGAGCACACCGGCTGTACATATCACATAGTCGATACGGCCAGCCTGCTCGTGGGCATCGGTCATGGCACGTACCACATCCTCGCGAACGCCTATGTCGATATGGTTTTCCGAACGTGAATAAGAGAACACCTTGGCACCGTTCTGACGCAGCATGTCAACCACACACTTGCCAATACCGTAGCTTCCGCCGAACACAACAGCCACCTTGTCGCGGAACACGTCGTTGACATGTGCTATCGAGTCGGGCTCGGTGTTTTTCAGTTGGAACAGCTTATCGAGCATATATGTATCCTCACGATATGTAAGCTTCATATTGCTCTCCTCGCCACGTACTACGAAAACCGGTTCGTCGGTATAGTGGCGCACTACACCACAGTCATCGGTAGTCTTGAATGCAGGGTCTTTCAGCGCACGTTCATAGGCTTCGGTTATGAGCTGACGGTCGAAAGCCTGCGGAGTCTGTCCGCGACGCAGACGTGAGCGGTCAGGGATAGATGTTATGTTGTCGTTGTCGTCAACTTCAATAATGGTGTCGGCAGAGGGTATTGCCACATCAATGGCACGATGGTCGGCAAGAGCATCAATCACATCGTTGATGATGCGCTGGCTCACGAGCGGACGCACGGCATCGTGGAATATGAGGTTCACATCCTCGTTGTCGTAAGCCTGTATAGCCGAGAGCGACGAGTCGTAGCGCTCCTTACCACCCTTTAGTATCTTCTTCACCTTATGCCACTTGTTGCGCAGCACGATATTCTCGAAGTCGGCTATGAGCATAGGGTTCGACACGATGGCAATCTCGTCGATGCGAGAGTTGTGTTCAAACACGTCGACGGTGTGTTCAACCACCATCTTGCCCGCCACCTTGAAGAATTGCTTTGGTGTGGAAATGCCGAGGCGCGATCCTACGCCTCCTGCCAGTATGACGGCTATATTTCTTTTCATGCTTTGTGAATTTAGGGTTTCAAATTAATAGCTTTTGCTTTCAGAACAAATCGGCGCTATTGTAGTTATCTGCGTGTCATACACAGACAATTATTGCATCTGCAAACTTACATAAATTTTCTGAGAAACGATTAATAATCGCTGCTTTATTGCGCATAAAACAAGCAATAATGAGAAATACACAAAAAAAAATACGGCATCACTCATCAACGAGCAACACCGTAAAGCCTATGTTTAACTAAAAATCCTTTTTTCTAAAGATGAATGAAGATTCTCACGAGTCCTCATTGTTTTCCTGTTAAACAATCGATAAAATTTACCTTAAACCTAATAACTAAAAACCTAAATCTATTACTACTAACCTAAACAATCTATTAACCTTTTGACAATGCAAAGGTACTAACATTTTGTGACGTGGCAAGCGTTTGTACTATGAATATGAATATCATCATAGTTTTATTGATTTACATCAATACAGCGTGCACGAACACAACTTCATATTAACATATATCAACATATTCAGTCTGAAAAATTGTAAGCAAATGCGCCCGTTAAGTTACGATATAAAATCTCTTAACGGGCGCATTCATGCAAATATACGACAAGCCAAGGTATCGTTTCGGGGGATTATCACTTCTTGAAAACGGCTCTCACTACAAACCAAAGATGCATGCCTACGGTCATGAGCAGCCCGTAGTGGCGGCGCATCACGTTGAAGCGCTCGATGAGCGAAGCACGATGGTTCTTGTTGGTCATGCCTCCGTCGAGATAGTTGACCACCACCTGCGGCAGACGCAGCAGTGCCAGATGCTCGCGTTCGGCACGCTTCATGATGCGTATGCACCAGTCGACATCGGCAGAGAAGCGGTAGCGCAGGTCGTAGGGTTCGGCTTGGGCGAGGTCGGTACGTGCATAGAAAGCCTGATGGCACACGAGCATGCCATGACGGAACGAACGCCACGTGAGGTTTTCGGGCGGAACGAGGCGACGGGGATGCAACAACCGGCCCTCATCGTCAACTATATTGGTGTCGCCATAGAGCACGGCGGGCAGCTTGCCGTCCGAACGGTTGTTCACCTCGATGGATATCTGCTCGAGTGTCTGGTCTGAAGGGAACACGTCGCCGGCATTGAGATAGACTATATAGTCGCCTGTGGCACGTGCAAGACCTTTGTTCATAGCGTCGTACAGGCCACGGTCGGGTTCGGAGATGATGACAACTTCGTGCTCGTTCTCTTCCTCCTGGTTCTTGAGGCTATAGGCTTGCGCCATAGCCAGGGTGTTATCCTTGGATGCACCGTCGATGATGATGTGCTCAATCTGCGTCCACGACTGACTGAGAACGCTGTCGAGCGTGCGGGCGAGCACCGCCGACGCGTTGTAGGTGCATGTTATGACTGAAAATTTTATCATTATTTTCTTATTGGTTGACTATTTATTAAACGATGTAGCGCTTCAGGGCTATCAGCTCGTTGTACACCTCGATGTAGCGCATGGCGACGCTCTGTCCGGAGTAGCAGCGTGTCACCTTGCTGACGCAAGCCGAACTGAGCTGTTCGGTGTCGGCCTCTTGCAGCACCCAGTTCATACCAACAGCCAAATCGTTGCTATCCTTGAAGTTGGCTACATAGCCCGTGCGGCGATGGTCTATCATCTCGGGTATGCCGCCCACACGGAATCCTACGCACGGCACTCCGCACGCCATAGCCTCCATGATGGTGTTGGGCAGATTGTCTTCGAGCGACGGCAGCACGTACATGTCTGCCGAACGGTAGATGTCGACTATACGGCGCTCGTCGCTGACATAGCCGAGCGGATAGGCTTTCAGTGCCAAACGGTCGCAAACGAGCTGGGCGTTGCCGCCAAGCACGGCTACTGATGTATTGTCCTTGAGTTCGGGATGCTGCTTCACGAGGCGGTCGATGGCGTCGATGAAGTATTCCATGCCCTTGCGTTCGTCAGTAACCTTCTGCGAGACGAAGAGTATGATGCGGCCCTCGGCTGGCAGTCCGACGTTCAGTCGAGCCGCCTTGCTGTCGCCGGGGCAGAACATGCGGGTGTCGATGGTGTTGGGCACGGACGTCACACGCTGCCCTACGAAGAGGGCGCTCTGCTTTGCCTGCTCCTCAAGCCATCGGCTGCACGTGACGAAATGGATGTTGGAGTTGTGGTACAGGCGCTTCTTGCGCGTCCACACACGGCGCGAAAGGTCGTTGGCAGAACCGCATGCGGGCAGCAGCTGGCAGTTGTGGCATCCCGTACGGAATGCGCTGCAGGTGCGGGCGTAGTGGCATATACCCGTGGCGGGCCAAAGGTCGTGCATGGTCCACACCACCGGTTTGCCGCTGCGCAGTATCTTGCGGATAGAGCGCAGCGAGAGCATACCCTGGTTTATCCAATTAAGGTGTATCACATCGGCCTCCTTGAACTCGGGCAGGCGGGTTATGTCCGTTCCGGAATTGGCTGTGTCTATCTCGAAGAGGTGCCGGCGCTGCAGGTGCAGGTGGAAGAATATGGTGAGACGTTCCCACAGAAAGTGCAGTCGTGTGAGTCTACCGTGTGGCAGCGGCACGACTGTTATCTGGTCGGTCTCCTTCTTGGCTACGAGCATCTTTGCCTTGACACCATTGTTGTTGAGTGCCTCCATAAGGCGGTTGGCTGCTACTGCTGCGCCGCCCGTCTTTTCGTTAGTGTTGACAATTAATACGCGCATATATTATTGGTTATTAATTTAGCAATTGCAAAAATACAAAAAAATGGCTGTAATCGCCACATTAACAATAAATTCATTCAAATTTGTCATATTGCCAATATTTTGCACTACCTTTGCAGCTCGAATTATGCATCATCATTCATAATGACTAACAAGATTCTTATAACCGGTGCCAGCGGTTTCATTGGCAGTTTTATTGTAGAAGAAGCCCTGCGCCGCGGCATGAAGGTATGGGCGGCAGTACGCAAGACCACATCGCGCCGATACCTCACCGACAGCCGCATCAACTTCATTGAGCTTGACTTTGCGTCGAAAGACGCGCTCAAGCAACAGCTCGACGGCCACACGTTCGACTATGTTGTGCACGCTGCCGGCGTGACCAAATGTATTGACAACGCCGACTTCCGACGTATGAACACCGACGGAACACGCAATCTGGTGGACGCTCTCATCGAACTGCAGATGCCGCTCAAGCGTTTTGTATTCCTCAGTTCGCTCAGCGTATATGGCGCCATACACGAGCGACAGCCCTATCAGGACATTACGGAGAACGACTGTCCGCGTCCTAACACTGCCTACGGACGCAGCAAGCTTGAGGCAGAACGCTATCTCGACTCTATAGGCAACGATTTCCCTTACATCATACTGCGCCCGACGGGCGTGTACGGACCGCGCGAGAAGGACTATTTCCTCATGGCTGAGAGCGTGAAGCGCCACATTGACTTCGGGGCGGGATTCCGCCGTCAGGACATCACGTTCGTGTATGTGCTCGACGTGGTTCAGGCGGTGTTCCTGGCATTGGACCGTGGCATGAGCGGACGCAAGTATTTCCTTACAGACGGCGAGGTCTATCAGTCGGCCGACTTCTCGCGACTGCTCAAGAAGGAGATGGGCGTGAAGTGGATGCTGCGCATCGTGGCTCCGATATGGGTGTTGCGTGCCGTGACATACATCGGCGAGCGCATCGGCCGCATAACCCACAAGCCTACGGCGCTCAACAACGACAAGTACAACATTCTGCGACAGCGCAACTGGCGTTGCGACATCGAGCCTACGATGGACGAACTGGGCTATCATCCGCACTACAAACTGGCGGACGGCGTGCGTCTGGCGGTGGAATGGTATAAGCAGAACGGATGGCTGTAAAAAAACGAAACAACAACATAAATGAACTTCATAAAACAACTCTTCGCTATTGAGCAGAAGCCCAGACGCGGACTGCTGGCTCTGGAATGGCTCGTACTGGGCTACACGGTGTTCACGCTGCTGGTGGCTCTGTTCACTTATACCAATCTGCAAAACCCCGACTCCATGATATGGGGACGTGTGCGCGTGGTGGCTATGACCGTAGCGCTGTGGCTGGTCTACCGGCTCATACCGTGCCGACTGACGCAACTGGTGCGTGTCATGGCGCAAATGTCGCTGCTGGCATGGTGGTATCCCGACACCTACGAATTGAACCGCATGTTCAACAATCTCGACCACGTGTTCTGCGCATGGGAGCAGTCGATGTTCGGATGCCAACCCTCACTCTACTTCGCCGGGAAATTCTCGTGGCCCGTCATAAGCGAACTGATGAGCATGGGCTACGCCAGCTACTACCCGATGATTGCGCTGGTGGTGCTGTTCTATTTCGCCCGACGATACAACGAGTTCCAGCGTGCCGCCTTCGTAGTGATGGCTTCGTTCTTCATCTACTACATCATCTTCATATTCGTGCCCGTCGTCGGACCCACATTCTATTATAAAGCGGTGGGCGTGGACAACATCGCTTCGGGCATATTCCCGCAGCTCGGCACCTACTTCAACACCCATCAGGAGTGTCTCGCCACTCCGGGCTACACCGACGGATTCTTCTACGGACTGGTGGAGAATGCCAAGGCGGCTGGCGAACGGCCAACGGCGGCATTCCCGTCGTCGCACGTCGGCATCTCTACTGTGTGTATGCTGCTGGCATGCCACACCCGCCAGCGCCGTCTGGTGTTCTGTCTGCTGCCCTTCTACGTGCTGCTTTGCATGTCGACGGTGTACATCCAGGCACACTACGTGGTGGATGCGCTAGCAGGATTGGCATCGGGCGCTCTGCTCTACGCAGCACTCATGATGTCGACACGACGCATGTAAAGGCACAAATGCAATGAAATGGGAATCAAAAGCGTTAATATCAGAAGCTGAAGATTGAAATTTTTATTTGCATTACAATAACAGCATAATTTCAAAAGGACTCCTTTCGCAATTAGAAAGGGGTCCTTTTGCGTTGTAAAAGGACTCGTTTTGGAAGGTAAAAGGACTCCTTTTAGAAGGCAAAAGGACTCCTTTTTTTTGAGTGTTGGACACACCCTCATCCTACTGATTTATACACGTTTATCGGTTAGCTTCAATCCATATTCCATGATTAAATAACACAACAAACGTAAACAACACAAAACCAGCCCATACGGCACAAAAGCAACAGCCTCAAGATTCACAAACCCCAGCCCATACGGCACAAAAAAAAACGCTGCAAGCATGACCCTTGCGAGTCTGCTTGCAGCGTTTCTGCATATCATTATTTTTTATTCTTCCGTCTTGTTGGCGTCCTTAGAGTAGTCGGTCACATTGCGGCGGTTGGCCTGCATGCGATCGTAATCCTCCTTAGAACCTACAACTATCTTGTCCCACTGACGAAGACCAGTACCTGCCGGGATGAGGTGACCAGAGATAACGTTCTCCTTCATGCCCTCCAGATAGTCTACCTTACCACGGATAGCAGCCTCGTTGAGCACCTTGGTTGTCTCCTGGAACGAAGCAGCCGAGATGAAGCTCTTGGTCTGGAGTGCTGCACGTGTGATACCCTGAAGTATCTGGGTAGATGTAGCAGGAACGGTGTCGCGCACCTGAACGAGACGAAGGTCGCGGCGCTTGAGGCTTGAGTTCTCGTCGCGCAACTTGCGGGCAGAAACTATCTGTCCAACCTTGAGCACGTCAGAGTCGCCTGCGTCGACAACATATTTCTTACCCCAGATGCGGTCGTTCTCCTCAGCGAAGTCGAGCTTGTCCACCATCTCCTGCTCGAGGAATGTTGTATCGCCCGGCTCGTCAATCTGAACCTTGCGCATCATCTGGCGAACGATAATCTCGAAGTGCTTGTCGTTGATCTTCACACCCTGCAGACGGTAAACGTTCTGAACCTCATTAACGATATACTCCTGTACGGCTGTGGGGCCCTTGATGGCGAGGATGTCGCCCGGAGTGATGATACCGTCAGAGAGCGGAGTGCCTGCACGCACAGCGTCGTGCTCCTGAACGAGGATCTGCTTAGACAGAGATACGAGGTACTTGCGCTGGTCGCCAGTCTTTGATGTGACGATGATCTCACGGTTTCCACGCTTAACCTTGCCCATTGTAACCTCACCGTCGATTTCTGAAACGACTGCAGGGTTAGACGGATTGCGGGCCTCGAACAGCTCGGTAACACGTGGAAGACCACCGGTGATATCGCCTGCTGAACCTGCAGCACGTGGAATCTTGACGAGTGTAGTACCAGTCTTGACGGTCTGACCGTCCTCGCATACTACGTGACCACCCACCGGGAAGTTGTAGGTACCGATGATTTCGCCGTTCTTGTCGAGCACGTCGCAGGTAGGAACCTTCGACTTGTCCTTCGAGTCGGTGATGATCTTCTCGGTAAGACCTGTTGCCTCGTCGGTCTCAGCACGGAATGTGATGCCCTCGATGACGTCGTTGAAGCGCAGTGTACCTGCATACTCCGTAACGATGACAGCGTTGAACGGGTCCCACTTGGCGATGAGATCGCCCTTCTTCACGAGGTCGCCCTCCTTGAAGTAGAGTGAAGAACCGTAAGGCACATTCACTGCTGAGAGTGTAATATCTGTATGCGGGTCGATGAACCGAAGCTCTGACAGACGGCTTACTACCATCTGGCAGTTGATGTCCTTCTCACCGTTGTTCTCTACGAACGGAACGACACGCAGGTCTTCGAAGTGAATCTTGCAATCGTTCTTCGCAACGATAGATGCATTGGCGGCTGCGTTACCAGCCACACCACCCGCGTGGAAAGTACGAAGTGTAAGCTGTGTACCCGGCTCACCAATAGCCTGGGCTGCAATAACGCCCACTGCCTCGCCGAGCTGTACCATGCGCTGTGTGGCAAGGTTGCGGCCGTAACACTTCATGCAGACTCCCTTCTTGCTCTCGCAGGTGAGTACCGAACGTATCTCGACGCTCTCGATAGGAGAGTTTTCGATGGCCTTGGCAACTGGCTCGGTGATTTCCTCGCCGGCATGTACAAGCACCTCACCTGTAGAAGGATGGATGACATCGTGTACAGATACACGGCCGAGGATGCGCTCAGAGAGTGAAGAGACAATCTCATCACCGTTCTTGAGAGCTGTGCAAACGAGTCCGCGAAGCGTACCACAGTCCTCCTCGGAGATGATTACGTCGTGCGATACGTCTACAAGACGACGTGTAAGATAACCGGCGTCGGCTGTCTTCATAGCGGTAT
>OIWM01000291.1_pt1 | contig 63569 bp, 49 predicted proteins | sample 1587451 | NCBI WGS metagenome assembly OIWM01 (sample SAMEA3888907, study PRJEB22519) | human gut metagenome | biome: human gut; feature: human-associated habitat; material: faeces | place: Denmark | collected 2011 | reverse complement strand
GCCACCATGGCCCGGTGGTCAAGCGGTCAAGACACCGCCCTTTCACGGCGGTAACACGAGTTCGATTCTCGTCCGGGTCACCATTGCAAAACCTGCTCTCAGAGCAGGTTTTTTTATTGCCATTTAATTTTATAAATATCGGCTTTATTTGACGAAATTAATCTGTTATAGTATAATTATTACACAAAATATTTTCGGAGTGTGCAGTCATGGCAATTCAACCGCTTTTGATATTATACGGCGTGATAGCTTTTTCGTTTATCATCACATCAATTTTTATGTTCAAGCCAAAGAGCGACGAAACGGTGCATATCATTTTCTTTTGGCTTGCCGTTGCGCTTGCAAGTCTTGCAACCTTTATCAACGCCACAGCAATACCTGCGGGTGAAAGTGTTAAAACAATAGTTGCGTGGTGCGGCCTTTTGCTTGCCGCTGTGGGCATCATCGTCAGAATGATTGCCGGCAAAACAAATGCGGCGGCAAACATACTCGTTATGCTCAGCACTGTTTATGCCTGCGGTTGCTATTTTATATTCTGATTTTTTATGTGCTCGCAAAAAAGGTGAATAATGTCAATGTCCGTTTTGTCATACACCATTCTTGCGCCCACCGTGTCCTCAATCTCGTTGAAAACGATTTTTGAGTTGTTGAAAACAAAATCTATCGCATAATAATCGCCTTTAATCAGGGCGGTTATTTTTTTTATTTTTTCGATTTCTTCATTCGATAGGTTATACGGCGTTGCTCTGCCGCCGAGGCAGTAGTTCGAGCGAAAATCCGTTTTGCTCTCTCGCAAAATCGCCGTGATTATCGTGTTGTCGATTATCCAAACGCGCAAATCTTTGCCTGTGTCGCTCGCAGGCATTTGGCACACGGCGTTTTCGTCATAATCCTCGGCGCTGTCACACCAAACAACGCCTGCTCCGCCGTGACCGTCGCGTGGCTTTTTCACAAACGGCGGATTTTTGTAGTGCGTGGGCATAATTTCAATGCCGTTTTTCTCCATAAAATCATAGCAAAGCTGTTTGTCATTTGCGATTTTTGACAGGGCAGAGGGATTGAAAACGCGCACGCCCCTTTGCTCGTAATATTCGGCGATTTTGTAATCGTTTGTGCGGTTGATTACATAAAGCGCATCGCCGCGGTAATCGGGGGATTTCAGCTTTGCGCCGAGTTCACACTCGATTTTTTCGACAACAAAACTGTTGCGCCGTGCCTCATCGGGCGGATAAATTAAAATCGGGTTTAATTCGTTTCTCATATTATTTGTTTATCCTTTTTTCGATTGCCTCAAAAATCATCGGTGCAATGTCAATGCCCGTGCACTCTTTCAGATTGATTATGTGCGCGTTGGAATTGACCTCGCAAACGGAGTCGCCGCCGATTATATCAACACCGCCGAATGTCAGCCCCAAAATGTCGCACGCCTTTACGGCAAGTGCCTTTTCCTCATCGCTCGGTGCGTATATTTCGGCTGTTCCGCCGTTTGTTATGTTTGAGCGAAAATCGTTTTTGTTTGTCCTTTTCATTGCGGCAACGCATTTGCCGTCAACAACCTCTATTCTCACATCACTGCCGTTTGCCTCGGCGATAAATTCTTGAAGAATAAACGGTTTTTCCGTTATATGTGACAGCACATCGGCTCTGTTTTTGCATAAATACACCTGCTGCCCGAACGAGCCGAAGCATTCTTTAAACACAAGCGGATATTTCAAAATCAGCGCCGCAGAATCGACAAATTCGCCGTAATCGGCTTTGAAAAAAGACATCGGCGCAATAATCGTTTTTGGCTGTTTTACTTTTCCGTCAAGCGCAATATATGTTTTTGCCTTGTCGTCACAAAGCGCAATTGATTTTGCACTGTTGAAAACAGGCACGCCTTTGTTTTCAAGCATTCTCGCAACATTTGTGTCCTTGTCCCAAAAAAGCACAAAATCGGGCGTTTCGCTTTCAAAAATCAGTTCTTGGTTTGTTTTAGTTTTAAGCTCACAGCCAAAGTTTTTTGCACTTTTAACAAGAGAGTTGTGCAAAATATCATACTTTTCGCCGTGTAAAAAGTTATTTATTGCCAAAAAACCCTTCATTTTGCCACCTGCCTGCATTATTCTGCATTTATTGTATCACTGTGTCTTGCTTTTTTCAATGAAGTATTGTAAAATGTACTGTGTATTTATAATATAGTAATTAAGGAGCATTGATATGACAGAGTACAAATTGAAATACGGTTGCAACCCAAACCAAAATCCGGCAAGGATTCATATGGATGGCAGGGAGCTTCCGTTTGAAATTCTCAACGGCGCGGCAGGATATATTAATCTGCTTGACGCGTTCAACAGCTGGCAGCTTGTTAAGGAACTTAAAGAGGCTACCGGTTTGCCGTCAGCTGCAAGCTTTAAGCATGTTTCACCGGCAGGTGCGGCGGTTGCTCAACCGCTCGACGAGGTTGACAGAAAGGTTTGTATGGTTCCCGACGGGCTCGAGCTTTCACCGATTGCCCAAGCTTATGTCAGAGCAAGAAGCTGTGACAGACAGTCATCTTTCGGCGATTTTGCGGCTCTTTCCGATGTTTGTGACATTTCCGTTGCAAAATTCCTCCAAAAAGAGGTTTCCGACGGTATCATTGCTCCCGGATATACAGACGAGGCGCTTGAGCTCCTTAAATCAAAGCGCCGCGGCAATTTCCTTGTTATTAAAATGGACCCCGACTATGCTCCCGATGAAATTGAAACAAAGCAGGTTTTCGGTATCAAGTTTGAGCAAAAGCGCAACAACGCCAAAATCACAATGGATTTGTTTGACGATATGCCGACAAAGGTCAAGGAAATTCCGCAAATTGCAAAAATCGACCTTCTCATATCGATGATTACTTTAAAATATACTCAGTCCAACTCCGTTGTTTATGCAAAGGGCGGTCAAACCCTTGGCGTCGGCGCAGGTCAGCAAAGCCGAATCCTCTGCACAAGAATGGCAGGCGACAAGGCAGATATGCTTTGGCTGAGAAGAAACGAAAAGGTTTTGAGCCTTCCGTTTATCGACGGTATTCGCAAGTGCGACGCCGACAACGCTATCGACCTTTATATCAGCAACGATTATGAGGAGCTTTTGAAGGACGGCGTATGGCAAAGATATTTCACCGAAAAGCCACAGCCGTTCACAGCCGAAGAAAAGGCTCAATGGCATGAGAAAATGGACAATGTTGCTCTCGGAAGCGACGCTTTCTTCCCGTTTGAGGATAATATCGAGCGTGCCGTTAAATCGGGCGTTAAATATATCGCTCAGCCGGGCGGCTCGGTAAGAGACCAAAATGTTATCGATTGCTGTGACGAGCACGGCATTGCAATGGCGATGACAGGCATCCGTCTTTTCCACCACTGATAAGATATTCACCCCGGTTCATTTTGAAAAGGCTTGTGATTTAATGAAAAAAATATTTTCGCTTTTTCTCTGCGCCGTTATGGCGGCAAGCGTGATGTTTTGCACACCTGTTGCATCGTTTGCGCAGGAGAATAATCAAATAACCGTTTCAGCCGATTCAAGCGATATTACAGAGGATTTGCGTGCCGCATTAAAGCATGCGGGATTGAGCGCAACACCCGAAAATCGCTTCACCGTTAAGGTTGAGCCGGGCACCTATGAACTGACAAGAGGGCTTAATATTTATTCAAACACAAATTTTGACCTCACCGGTGTCACATTCATAAAAGCAAACGGCTTTTCGGGTGCAACAATGCTCAAAACCGGCTTGGCTGATGATGTCAGCAAGGGCTACGATTATTATAAAAACATAACAGTCATCGGCGGCACATTTGACGCAAATGCCGCGTCAATCGAATCAAACGCAGGCGGAATTTGGGCAATTCATCATACGGATAATTTCAAGGTCAGCGGCACAACATTAAAAAATTGCCGCAACAGCCACCATATTTCGATTGCCGGCTGTCGCAATGTCACCGTTGACAATTGCACATTTGAAAACAGCTATCGCTCCTCCGGCAACACCGCAAACAACGAGGCTGTCCAGCTTGACATTCTTGACAAGCGCCACTATTCGGGCTTGCCTGAGGCGTCATATGACGGCACGGCAAACAAAAATATCAAAATCACCAATTGCCGTTTTAACAAGGTTAACCGCGGCGTAGGCTCTCACAGCTCGCAAACGGGAAATTATATGAACGGCTTTGTTGTGAAAAACAACACCTTCAACAATGTTGACGGCTACGCCGTTACCACAGTCGGAATTATAAATTGCGACATCAGCTACAACAAAATCAACAACTGCGGCGCAGGCATTTTTTATCGCACGGTGAATCAGAATTTTGCCAACACTTATCATTATAAGGACGGCATCACTCGCGACCCGGTGACAAAAATCTGCAACAATGTTATTTCGACAAAAAAATCACCCGACAAATGTTTTAATGTTGTTCCGTACGGCATTAAAATTTACGGTGTGAATGTTTCAAAAAATTCAAATTTACCGAGCGATAAGGATTCAATCGGTAAACAGCGTGTTATCAAGGCAGGCGATTACAGGGCATACAATGTTACTGTCTCGTCAAACACCGTTACCGTTGGCTATACCGGCTACGGTATTTGGCTGAACGGCTCTGTCGGCACAAAGGTTTCGTCAAACAAAATCACCTTGGCGAAAAACACTGCCGTTAAAGATACCGTACACGCGTTTCGTGCGGATTATTGCTCGTCACCGACCGTTTCGTCAAACAGCATAAACGGCAACAATCTTTCTTACAGCGGCAACGGAATCAATCTCACCGGCACAAGCGGTGCAAAGCTCACGTCAAACACGGTTACAAAATTCAAAAAGAGCTGTGTTTTGCTTGATAAAAAATCTTCGGCATCGTTGAGCAAAAACAAGGTGTCATACAGCGGTGATCACGGCGTTTATGTTCGAAATTCGTCAAAAGCGGCGTTTTCAAAAAACACCGTTTCAAATAATAAATACAAGGGTGTTTATTTTAAGGACACCACCGCCGCAAACACAATGAGCGGCGACAAAATCAGCGCAAACGGCGAGCACGGCGTTGCTTTCAGCAAATCAAAGGGCAAGTTGACTTCCGTCACAAGCTCCAAAAACTCTGGTTACGGAATTTATTCAAGCGAGAAAAGCAGAGTCACCGTCGCAAAATGCACCGTATCGTCAAATAAAAAGGACGGTATTTATTGCAACAAGAAATCCTCAACCGCAATTTCATCCTGCACGGTTTCATCAAACAAGGGCAACGGAATTTATTTTACAAGCGGCGCAGGCGGAAGTGTAAAATCAACAAAAATCACTTCCAACAAAAAATATGGCATTTATAAAACGAAAAAAGCCAAAAAAGTTGCAGTCAGCAAAGTTAAATACAGCAAAAATAAAAGCGGAAAAATCAAAAAATAATTCCGCTGATTAATTAATAAAAAACCATATCAAAGGAGATTATAAATTATGGTAAGAGCAATTGTAGGCGCTAACTGGGGCGACGAGGGTAAAGGTAAAGTCACCGATATGTTCGCTGAACAAAGCGATATTGTCGTTCGTTTTCAGGGCGGTGCCAACGCAGGACACACTATTATTAATGAGCACGGCAGATTTGCATTGCACCTTATGCCGTCGGGTGTTTGCTACGACCACGTAACCTGCATTATCGGCAATGGCGTTGCGTTGGATATTAACAAGTTCATCAAGGAGCTTGACGATATTAAAAAGGCAGGACTCAATCCGCACCTTTTGGTCAGCGAGAGAGCACAAATCCTTATGCCTTATCATATTCTTCTTGATACATACGAGGAGGAAAGGCTCGGCAAAAACGCATTTGGCTCGACAAAAAGCGGCATTGCTCCGTTCTTCTCGGATAAATATTCAAAAATCGGTATTCAGGTAAACGAGCTTTTTGATGATGAAACACTCCGTGCAAAGCTTAAAAATATCTGCACACTCAAAAATCTCACCCTCAAATATGTTTACAACAAGCCACTTCTTGACGAGGACGAGCTTTTCAATACCTGTATGGAATATAAGGAAAAAATCGCTCCTTATGTTTGCGATACTCACAAGTATATCGCTGACGCCATCAAGGAGGGCAAAAACATTCTCCTCGAGGGTCAGCTTGGCACACTTAAAGACCCTGATTTCGGCATTTATCCTATGGTTACATCTTCCTCAACTCTTGCAGGCTACGGTGCAGTAGGCGCAGGCATTCCGCCTCACAAAATCGAGGATATTGTTGTTGTTACAAAGGCATATTCGTCGGCAGTCGGTGCAGGTGAGTTTGTTTCCGAGATTTTCGGCGACGAGGCACAAGAACTTCGTATTCACGGCGGAGACAAGGGCGAGTTCGGCGCAACAACAGGCAGACCGAGAAGAGTCGGTTGGTTTGACTGCGTTGCATCAAAATATGGTATTGAGTGTCAGGGTGCAACCCAGGTTGTAATGACGGCTCTCGACTGCCTTTCATATCTTGACGAAATCAAGGTTTGCACAGCTTATGATATTGACGGCGAAATAACAAAGGATTTCCCGACAACTCATGTTCTCAAAAAGGCAAAACCTGTTTTCAAAACCCTCAAGGGCTGGCACTGCGACATCAGAGGCATCAAAAATTACGATGACCTTCCGCAGGAGGCAAAGAATTATGTTGAATTCATTGAGGGCGAGCTTGGCCATAAGATTACAATGGTTTCAAACGGCCCCGAAAGAGAAGCAATTATCCACAGAGCATAATCATACATTATATATAAATCCCGAGAGCATCGCCCTCGGGATTTTTTGTTATAAGCGGTCGGAGTTTGTCTTTGTTCCCTTTACAGCGTGCGAACTGTGTTCGCCCGATTGCAAAACGACAAACCGGAGGCAAAATGTATTCACATCGGCATTTTCGACCTATTTTAAACATTTTTGCACACAAAAAGGGAGGTATTGCCTCCCTTTGATTTTTAGATATTAATTATGTACTTAAAACAACATTCCTATCATCATTTCATTAAAATCGGGAAAACTGCTTCCTGCCAAAACCCCGAGTGAGGCTAACAAAACCGAAACAAGAACACCAACTCCTATGCAAATTGCGTAAACGACAATTTCAGCAACAAGGAAGTTTTTGATACTCTTGTTTGTTGTGCTGCTGCAAAGCCAAACAATCCAGCAAATAATGTTTACAACCGGAATTGCCGAAAGAATCAAAAGACCTACCCACTTGCCGACTGTAACCGGCTTTGATGTGTTGTCATAGCTCGGTGCAACATTCTGCGGCTGATAGTATTGCTGTTGTTGCTGTGGCTGATAATATTGTTGTTGATATTGCGGTTGAGCCTGTGCCTGCTGCTGTGAATAGTCATATGCCGGCTGTGTCGGTTGTGTCGGTTGCGGCGCATAATACTGTGCCGGCTCGCTCGGTGCCTCATATTGCGGTGCAGGCTGTGCCTCATACTGTTGTGCAGGCTGTGCCTCATATTGTTGTGCAGGCTGTGCCTGCGGTGCGGCATTGGCGTCTACCAATGCACCGTTGCATGCAGAGCAAACATTTGCACTGTCATCATAATACAAATTGCAATTTGGACATTTTTTCATAATGTAAAACTCCTCATATATATTTTTGTTTTGTTTATATATACTGCGAAACTAATCGCTGTATTTCTGTTTTCTCACATCAAGGTGGCGAACGTCGATATAATCGGGTAATCCGTTTCTGTACGGTGTTTGAACAACGCCCTCAATAAGCGGCCTTAAATAATCCACCATATCCTGCGTAACATCGTTGCCCTCGGGGTTAATCCAACTCCTCGGCACAAGCTTTTCCGTGTTTGCGACAACGGCGACATTTTCTGTCGAATACTCAACACTGTACGGCTTGTCGGAAATTCTGCGCAATGTTGAAAATACGCCGCTTTTGCCTGAAACAGCCGCCCTTACGGCAATCGTTCCGAGGTTAAATGCCTCCTCAACATCTGTGAGAGATGAAATGTGGCCGGCACTTCTTTGGATAACGCTCGGCTCAAGTGCTCTGACCTTACATCCGATTTCCTTTTCAATTACGGATTTAAGATATGCGCCTGTTCCGCTCAATTGAGCGTGACCGAATTCGTCAACCTTCGAGTGCTGTGCGCTGATATAATTTCCGTCTTTGTCGTGTATTCCCTCGCTGACAACAACGATGATAGAGTTGTATTCCTCAAGCTTTACCTTAACATCGCTTACGAATTGTTCAACGCTGAAATCAACCTCCGGCAGATAAATAAGGTGCGGTGCCACCATATCTTCTTGCCTTGCAAGACATGATGCGGCGGTCAGCCAACCTGCGTTTCTGCCCATAGCCTCTATAATGTGCACGCTTTTGATGCTGTAAATGCTTGTATCGTATGCAACCTCGCGCACACATGATGCGATGTATTTTGCCGCACTGCCGAATCCGGGCGAGTGGTCAATGCCGTTCAAATCGTTGTCGATTGTTTTTGGCACGCCAACGATTTTTATGTCGATGGCATGTGATGTTGTGTAGTCAGATAATTTTTTTACCGTGTCCATTGAATCGTTGCCGCCGATATAGATAAAATATCCTATATCGTATTTTTGCATAATGGATACAACCTTTGCAAGTTCTTCCTCATTGCCCGACAGTTTATATCGGCACGAGCCGAGGAACATTGCCGGTGTCAGTTTAAGTCTGTTTAGTTCATACGGCATATGCTCAAACATATTGCTCAAATTCATTATATTTTCATCAAGAAAGCCCTCGATTCCGTTTATCATTCCGTAAACGCTGCCGATTTCGTCACAACCGAGCGCATAGTCGATTGCACCGGCAAGGCTTGAGTTGATAACAGCTGTCGGTCCGCCGGACTGACCGATGATTAGGTTTTTACTCATTTTTTATATTTGTCCTTACATTTATATTTCAATATTAAGTTCTTTGATTTTATCTCTGACCTTAAGCCAATCCGCAAACGCCGCCTCTTTGTTGTTGGGGTTGCGCAAAATTGCAGCAGGGTGATATGTGCCCATCATCAAAACGCCGTTTTTCTCGATAAAATCGCCGTGCTGTTTCGTCACCTTGAAATCGGGCGAAATCAGCTTTTGCGCCGAAATTCTGCCTACGCAGACTATAATTTTCGGTCGGATGATTTTAAACTGCTCGCGAAGCCAATTGATGCACATTTCCTGCTCCTCGGGTTTTGGGTCCCTGTTTTTCGGCGGACGGCACTTCACCATGTTTGCGATATACACATTTTTTTCCCTGCTCAAATCAATGCTTTCAAGAAACTTGTCAAGCAACTTGCCCGAGCGGCCGACAAACGGCTCACCCTGCAAATCCTCGTTTTCACCGGGGCCTTCGCCGATAAGCATAATGTCGGCGTCCTTTTTGCCCACGCCGAAAACAAGATTTGTTCTGCCCTCGCAAAGTCCGCATTTTGTGCAGGATTGGCATTCGGTTTCAAGTTGGTCAAGCGTCATATTTTCACCTCAAACTTAATTTACCTATATAATAACAAATTTATGGTTGAAATACAATTAAAAGTGTTATAAAATATCAATGAAAAATATATTTTTTTAATTTTGGAGGATTTTTAAAATGGCAAATCAGGTATTGGTTGAAATTTCTGCCCGTCATGTTCATGTTTCACAGGCAGATTTGGAAACACTTTTCGGCAAAGGTTATGAGCTTACAGTTAAAAAGATGCTGTCACAACCGGGTCAGTTCGCTTGTGAGGAGAGAGTAAGAGTTATCGGTCCTAAGGGTGAGTTCCCGAGAGTTTCAATCCTCGGTCCCGTAAGAAAGGATACGCAGGTTGAACTTTCACTTACAGACGCCCGTTCAATTGGCGTTACCGCTCCGGTAAGAGAGTCGGGCGATGTTAAAGGCTCAGGCACATGCAAACTTGTAGGACCTGCAGGCGAGGTTGAAATTCCTTACGGTGTTATTGCCGCAAAACGCCACATTCACGCTACAACAAAGGATGCCGAGGAGCTTGGTATCCAAAACGGCCAAATCGTTTCTGTCGAAATTCCGACATCAAACGAAAGAAGCCTCGTTTTCGGCGATGTTGTTTGCCGTGTTTCAGACAATTATGCTCTTGCAATGCATATTGATACAGACGAGGCAAATGCCGCAGGTATGGCACCTAACACGATGGGCACAATCATTAAGTAATCGACAGGCTTCGATAAAGCATTTTCGACACGCTGTAGGCTGTTGAGAAAGATTCTGAATTTCGTTTTCTTGCGAACTTTGCTGTACGATGGTACCGCTTGTGAGCAAAAAACGAAAAACGCCAAAAGCGCCGTAAACTCGATGTTTACAGCGCTTTTCATTCTTTCTGATTACAACAAATTTTATCTTTATCCATTTGTGCAAAATAAGAATATTAAATTGTTAAACTGTTTATTTTGGCGTGGTTCAGGGTCTTTATCGACAGTCTACGGCTTGAACATTGCGTTCAAGCCGTTTTTTGCGCTTAATGCACACATTATTTAATTTCGTATTTAGCCGCAATGTCCAAAATATCGCCGGTCATATTGTATATTGTGTCGATAATTCTGTTGCGATATGTCGCATTTCCGTCACCTGGGAGCATTTTGCCGAGCGCAAGGTCGCCTGCACTGCCCATTGTGCAAACAGCAGCTGCGGCAGCCTCAAATTTACTGTCGGGGTTTGCAGTGATAAACGCTGTCATCATGCCCGAAAGCTGACAGCCTGTGCCTGTTATTTTGCTCATTTCGGGCTTGCCGTTGCGAATTACAAAGCATTTTTCGCCGTTGCTCACAAGGTCAATCGCACCGGTAACGGCGATAATTGCGCCTGTTTCCTTTGAAAATCCGTTTACAAATTCGATTGCACCGTCAAGATTTTCGTCTGTCACGGTGTCGGCAACATCGGCGTCAACGCCCTTTGTTGTTCCTCCGCCTGCCGCAAGACCCTTTATTTCCGAAATGTTGCCGCGGATTACATCAAATTTGATGTTTTCGACAAGGGATACCGCGGTGTCTGTCCTCAATCTTGATGCGCCGACTCCCACCGGGTCGAGCAAAACGGCATGGCCAAGCTCGTTTGCCTTTGCCCCCGCAAGGTGCATTGCTTCAACCGTTCTTTTGTTAAGCGTGCCTATGTTGATATTGAGACCGCCGCAGATAGCGGTTATATCCTGCACCTCGTCCGGCTCGTCAGCCATAATCGGACTGCCGCCGCAGGCAAGGATAACATTTGCAACATCGTTGACTGTTACATAATTTGTGATATTGTGCACAAGCGGAGACGCTTTTCGCACATTGTCAAGGTATTTTCCAAGCATATTTATCGCTCCTTTTCCTTTTAGTATAGATTTTTATTCAATTTTATAATATATCAAAAAATCAACGCAATCAAGACAATGATTTCAAAAAAATAATTTTTTTATTGATTTTGAAAAGGCAATGCTTTATAATATATAAGTACAGACGGTTGTGCATCGCGTACAGCCGTTTTTTGTTTTTTACATAATCTTATTTGGAGGATACGGTTTATGTCAAAGTATATTTTTATCACCGGAGGTGTAGTTTCCGGACTCGGCAAGGGAATCACTGCGGCATCCCTCGGCAGACTTTTGAAATCTCGCGGTCTTAAAGTTACCGCTCAAAAACTCGACCCATATCTTAATGTTGACCCCGGCACAATGAATCCCGTTCAGCACGGCGAGGTTTTCGTCACCGATGACGGAGCCGAAACCGACCTCGATTTGGGACATTACGAAAGATTTATCGACGAATCGCTTTCACAAAACTCAAACCTCACCTCGGGCAGAGTTTATTGGAAAGTTATCACCGACGAGCGCAAGGGCGTTTACGGCGGTCAAACAATTCAAATCATTCCCCATGTTACAAACGAAATAAAAAAATCAATTCATAAAAATGCCGACACCGGTGCCGATGTTTGCCTTGTCGAAATCGGCGGAACGGTCGGCGATATTGAGTCTCAGCCGTTTCTTGAGGCAATCCGTCAGTTTGCCGTTGAGGTCGGCAGAGAAAACTGCCTCTTTATCCATGTTACTCTCGTGCCGTATCTTGCAGCGTCGGACGAGCTTAAGTCAAAGCCGACCCAGCACTCTGTTAAGGAAATGCTTTCTCTCGGCATAAGCCCCGACATTATCGTTTGCCGTACAGAACATCCGCTCACAGACGATATTCGCCGCAAAATTGCACTTTTCTGCAATGTTAACGAAGAGTGTGTTATCGAAAACAACAACTGCGATATTTTGTACGCAGTGCCTATGATGCTTAAGGAGCAAAAGATGGACGAGGTTGTTTTGCGCCGCCTTGGCATTGACGCACCTAATCAGGATTTGTCGGATTGGGAGCATATGCTCGACGCTCTTCGCAACCCTGTTCAAACAGTCAAAATCGCAATGGTCGGCAAATATGTCGAGCTTCACGATTCATATATTTCCGTTAACGAGGCTCTCAAGCACGGCGGAATTGCCACTCGCTCGGCTGTCGATATTCATTGGATAGACAGCGAAACTCTCGAGGGCGACGGCGTTAATCTTGATGAAATCCTCGGCGATATGGACGGTATCCTTGTCCCGGGCGGCTTTGGCTCAAGAGGTATAGAGGGAAAAATTCTTGCCTGCAACTATGCAAGAACACACAAAATTCCGTATCTCGGCATTTGCCTCGGTATGCAAATCGCAATTATCGAATTTGCACGCAATATTATGGGATATAAGGACGCCAATTCAGCCGAAATCAATCCCGAAACAACTCATCCGGTTATTGATATTTTGCCTGAGCAAAAGGATGTCACCGATATGGGCGGCACAATGCGCCTCGGTCAGTATCCTTGTGTGCTCAACCCCGAATCAAAGTCATACGAACTTTACGGCGCGTCTATGATTTATGAGCGTCATCGTCACAGATATGAGGTTAACAACGATTATCGTCAAGACCTTCTCAACGGCGGTATGATTTTTGCCGGCACATCGCCCGACAATCACATTGTCGAAATGGTTGAAATCCCTGAGCATCCGTGGTTTGTCGCTTGCCAGTTCCACCCCGAGTTTAAGAGCAGACCCAACAGACCGCATCCGTTGTTCAGAGGCTTTGTGACTGCCGCCGCAGAAAGAATGAAGAATAAATAATCGCTCCGTTTTAACGGTTGAGTGTAATATTATGAGTAAAAAATCTGTTGCAAAAAGATATTTGTTGATAGTTTCGGCTATGTTTGTCGTGTTTGCGCTGCTTTCGTTTTTGATTATCTTCGGCATCGGCAACGCCTACGGCTCAACGCTTGATATGACAACGGCGCAAAGGGTTTTCCTTGCGCTCGGCTGTGCATATGTGCCCTGCGCATCGTTCTCGGGCTTTTGCATTTGCTTTATCAGAATTAAGGAGCTTTCGCGCCGCGGCAAAATTTTGCTTTGCTTTTTCAACATTATTGCCCTTGCGGCAATCACCGTTGTCGGCATAGTCGGCACAGTGCCCTATATAATTTATTCAATCTGCGTTTTAATTAAAAAATAAACCGTTTTATCAAAAGCCTTTCCGCAAAAGGAAAGGCTTGTTTTTTATGAAAATCTTAATGCAACCCATCGTATGGGCGAACGCAGTTCACCCCTATGGTTGCTTCGTCATAATATATGTAAATTCGGCAGACGGTTGCTCATCTGTACCACAAAAGAATATAAAATTTGTACCTATAAATATGCACAAAACATATTATAATGTATTTATTGATTAATCGGCAAAATTTGTTGACATTTGTCTGTTTTTTTGTAAAATATAGGAGGTACATATGAGTAACGAAACAGAAAAGAAAGTAAAGAAAATAAGCGTTAAGCAAATTACGCTTGCCGCACTTTTTGCCGCACTTGTAACGGTTGCGACAACGGTTGTAAAAATCCCGACAGGTATCAACGACGGATACCTCCATTTCGGCGATTCGATGATTTATCTTGCAGGCTGTCTTTTAGGCCCTATTGCGGCGCTTTCTGCGGCTATCGGCGGCGCGTTGGCAGATATTCTTTCGGGTGTTCCGACTTGGGCACCGGCAACGGCAATCATCAAGGCGTGTAACGCTGTTCCGTTCATTGTCGCTATGCATTATTATGTAAAAAGCAAGGGCAAGCACAGAATCGTTAATTTGAGAACGGTTTTGATGACGATTGTTTCCGGTCTTATCACCGCTTTCGGCTATCTTCTTGCCGAGGGAATTATGTATTCGTTCCCGACTGCTTGGACTTCGTTCCCAATCAGTCTTATTCAGGCAACAGGCAGTGCCGTTATTTTCTTGATTATCGGCAGTGCGCTCGATGCCGCCAAAATTCAAAGATTTATAAAATAAAAGGAAGTATTTACAATGGCTGATATTATTTACACATTTGAGGGTAGCCCGTATTTTAACATAACAAACAAGTGTCCGTGCCGCTGTGTTTTCTGCGTCAGAGATAAAAAGGATGTTGTCGGCGAGGCTAAAAAAATGTGGCACGATTCTCAGCCGACATTTGCCGATGTTAAGGCGGCGATTGATTCGTTTGATTGGTCGGGATATGACCGTGCCGTTTTTTGCGGCTACGGCGAGCCGACAAATGAACTTGACCTTTTGCTTGAAACGGCAGAGTATATGAAAAAAATTCATCCCGAAATTAAGCTTCGCGTAAACACAAACGGTTTGTCCGACCTTATCAACGGTAAGCCGACCGCAGAGCTGATTTGCAAAAATATCGACGCCGTTTCCGTTTCGTTAAACGAAATGACATCGGAGAAATACGACAAAATCACACGCAACATTTTTCCCGGCAGAGCATTTGACGCGCTCCTCAAATTCACAAGCGACTGTGTTAAATGCGGCGCAGATGTGCGTATGACAGTTGTTGATGTCATTTCAGATGAGGATATTGAAACCGCACGCAAAATATGCAAATCCACCGGCGCAAATTTCCTTGTTCGCAAATTTGTTAAAAATTAATTTGACTTATATAAATCAAAACCCCCGACCTGAATGGTTGGGGGTTAATTTTTGCTCGGGAAATCCGATTTATTTCATAAATTTGTCGATTGCGGCGTTCAATTCGTCAATCGCCTGCAGGTCGCCGTCCTCGACAGCGTGGACAATGCAGTGCTCCATATGGTCCTTCAAAATCACCTTGCCAGTGTTGTTTATGGCCGATTTTACGGCGGCAAGCTGAATTAAAACATCACTGCAATCCTCATCGTCCTCAACCATTTGCTTAACCTTTTGCAAATGACCTATTGCGCGTGCAAGACGGTTTGACACCTCTTTTTTGTGCAAATCACTGTGGTGATGAATATGGCTTCGATTTTCCAAAATAAAACCTCCGCGCGTTTATCACTTGTCTAAGAACTTGCCCATAATTGACGGACCGAAGTCGATATATTCGCCTGTCTGCTTTGCACTTTCCTCGTTGATTGAGTCAACGCCACTGTCTGTTTCGTTTTCTTTGCTGTGTTGATAAATCAAAAACGGAACAGGGTCGCTTGCGTGCGTTCTTGTTACAATCGGGGTCGGGTGATCCGGCAAAATCATAATTTTGTAGTCGTCATATTTTTTAAGACCGTCAAAAAGGATTGGCAAAACTCTTGTGTCAATCATTTCGATTGCCTTAACCTTGTTTTCAGGCTCGTTTCTGTGACCGCATTCGTCGGGTGCCTCAAAGTGGATATAAACAAGGTCGTCGCCCTTTTTCAAAAGGTCAAGTGCGGCGTTTGCCTTGCCTTCAAAGTTTGTGTCGATATATCCTGTTGCGCCCTCAACTTCGGCAACATCCATTTTTGCACATTCGCCGAGTCCTTTAATAAGGTCAACTGCGGATACAACGCCGCCTTTAACGCCGTAAACGCTCTCAAATGTGTCAAAAGCAGGGCGTGTGCCTTCGCCCCAAAGCCAAATCGAGTTTGCGGGGCGTTTGCCGTTCTTTTTTCTCGCAATGTTTACAGGGTGGTTTTTGAGCAAATCGTATGATTTTTTCATCATTTCGATAAGCGGCTTTGCGTTCTCGGCGGTTGAAAGAAAGTCGGTGATTACCTTGCCGGTAATATCGTGCGGCGGTGTCATCTTGCCGAGCTCGGTTGTGCCGTTTTTCCAAATAAGGCAGTGGCGATAACTGATTCCGGGATAAAACTTAAATTCATCCGTGCCGAGCTTTTCGTCAATATATTTGATGAGAATTTCTGCCTCCTCGGTAGAAATATCGTCTGCACAGTAATCCTCAATTGTCTTTTGTTCATACGGCAAATCGTCCTCCGAAAGGGTAACAAGATTTGTCCTGAGCGAAACATCGGTCGGCTTCATATCAATGCCCATTGAAAGAGCCTCAAGCGGACTTCTGCCGGTGTAGAACTTCTTTGGGTCAAAGCCCATAACACTCATGTTTGCAACATCCGAGCCCGGCTTCAATCCTTCGGCTACCGTGCGGATAAGTCCTACCTCGCCGTGCTTTGCCAAATAGTCCATATTCGGCTTTTTGGCAACCTGCATCGGTGTTTTTCCGTCTAATGCCGGAACGGGATAATCTGCCATTCCGTCATATAATACAACTACATATTTCATAATATACTATCTCCTGATTTTGAGATTTAATTACTTAAAGTATTTAACGCCGCTTTCAAAGAGTTTCATATCCTTTTCAAACGGAACGTTGCCGTAAAGATTGTCGCCCTTACGCTCGCAGTGACCCATTTTGCCGAGAACTCTGCCGTCGGGTGAGGTGATACCCTCTACCGCGCAAACGGAGCCATTCGGGTTAAACGGCATTTCATTTGCAACATTTCCGTCAAGGTCAACATACTGTGTTGCAACCTGACCGTTTTCGACAAGCTTTTTCATTACATCTTCGTCGGCAACAAATCTGCCCTCGCCGTGGCTGATAGGCACAGCAAAAACATCGCCTGCCTCAACGGCGCTGAACCATGGTGATTTAACCGAGGTAACTCTTGTGTAAGCCATTGACGAAATGTGTCTGCCGATTGTGTTGAATGTGAGCGTCGGGTCATTTTCCTTAATGTCAACGATTTTGCCGTTCGGCACAAGACCGAGCTTGATAAGTGCTTGGAAACCGTTGCAAATGCCGAGCATAAGTCCGTCGCGGCAGTTGAGAAGTTTTGTTACAGCCTCCGAAACTTTCGGGTTGCGGAATGTTGTGGCAATGAATTTGCCCGAGCCTTCAGGTTCGTCACCGCCGGAAAATCCGCCGGGGAGCATAACGATTTGGCTCGTCTCGATTTCCTTAACCATTTTGTCGATTGTTTCGTTAATATCTGCCGGTGTGAGGTTGTTTACAACAAGGATTGATGCCTCTGCACCTGCCTTTTCAAATGCGCGCGCCGTGTCAACCTCGCAGTTTGTGCCCGGGAATGCCGGAATAAATACCTTAGGTTTTGCAACTTTGTTCTTGGCAACAAAAATACTGCGTTCTTTATAAAGCGGAACATCAATTGGCATTTTAGCCGTCTTTCCCGAGTCTGTCGGGAATACCTTTTCAAGCTTTGATGTCCACTCTGCGATTAATTCATCGGCGGTGTAAACAGTGCCGTCAATGATAAATACGCCGTTGTCGTTTGTTGTGCCTAATGTAATGCCGTCGAAATCGTTTTCGTCGGCAAGTTCAAGCACAAACGAGCCTTGAAGCGGTGCAAAAAGTGTTTTTGCGTCAAGCTTTGTTTCAAATGTAAAGCCGGTTTTGTTGCCGAATGCCATTTTGCATACGCATGCGGCAGCACCGCCCTCTTTAACAACGCCTGCAGCAAGCACCTTGCCCTCTCTGATTTTGTTGCAAACATCAACCATAAGAGCCATTGCCTTGTCATAATTCGGAAGTCCTGTTTCGCTGTCAACCGGGATTTCAACAAGTTTAACGGTTGAGCCTGCTCTCTTGAATTGAGCCGACGCAGTTTTTGACGCCTCGCTTACGCCTACTGCAAACGATACAAGGGTAGGAGGAACATCAAGGTCGTTAAACGAGCCTGACATTGAGTCCTTACCGCCGATTGACGGTGTGTGATAGCCGAGTTGTGCGGTGAGAGCACCGAGCAATGCGGCTGTCGGCTTGCCCCAACGGGTCGGAGCGTCATTGAGTCTTTCAAAATACTCTTGGAATGTCAATCTTGCTTTTGACGGGTCGCATCCTACTGCGGCAAGCTTTGCAAGCGATTCGGTTACTGCAAATGCCGCGCTGTGGAACGGTGACCAGCGTGATACTTTCGGAATAAATCCGTATGCCATAACGGTTGCCGTGTCTGTTTCGCCCTTGATAAGCGGAATTTTTGCAACCATTGCCTCCTCCGGAGTGAGCTGATATTTGCCTGCATACGGCATAAGAACTGTTGACGCGCCGATTGATGAGTCAAAGCGCTCTACAAGTCCTTTTTGTGAGCAAACCTCAAGTCTTGAAAGGTTTGCTTTGAGAGCCTCGGCGTTTGTCATTTTTTCAAGTGCCGACGGCACCTGTGTTCTGTATTCATCGTCGCCGATTGCCTCAATTTCTACTGCGGCGTGCTGAACAACGCCGTTTGTGTTTAAGAAATCTCTCGAAAGGTCAACGATTTTGTCGCCTCTCCAAGTCATTTCAAGTCTGTTTTCGTCTGTTACTTCAGCAACAACGGTTGATTCAAGGTTTTCTTTTCTTGCGAGGTTTTCAAATTTTTCAACATCCGACTTGTCAACAACAACAGCCATTCTCTCCTGAGATTCGGAGATTGCAAGCTCTGTGCCGTCAAGTCCCTCGTATTTTTTAGGCACCTTGTCAAGGTCAATTTTAAGACCGTCTGCAAGTTCGCCGATTGCAACGCTGACACCGCCTGCACCGAAATCGTTGCAACGCTTAATCATTTTTGCAACCTTGGGGTTGCGGAACAATCTTTGGATTTTACGCTCTGTCGGTGCGTTACCTTTTTGCACTTCTGCGCCGCAGGTTTCGATTGAGTGGCTGTCGTGCGCTTTTGATGAGCCTGTTGCACCGCCGCAGCCGTCTCTGCCTGTTTTGCCGCCGAGGAGGATGATTACATCGCCATTTTGCGGAACTTCACGGATAACATTTTCTTTCGGTGATGCGCCGATTACTGCGCCGATTTCCATTCTCTTTGCAACATAGCCGTCATCGTAAAGCTCCGTTACCTGACCTGTTGCAAGACCGATTTGGTTACCGTATGACGAATATCCCTGAGCCGCACCCGTTGTGATTTTGCTTTGCGGCAATTTAGCGTCAAGTGTGTCCTCAAACGGAGTTGTCGGGTCGCCCGAGCCGGTTACGCGCATTGCTTGGTAAACATATGCTCTGCCCGAAAGCGGGTCGCGGATTGCGCCGCCGAGGCAGGTTGCCGCGCCGCCGAACGGCTCGATTTCTGTCGGGTGGTTGTGTGTTTCGTTTTTAAACTGAACAAGCCACGGCTCTTTTTTGCCGTCAATTTCAACATCAACATTGATTGAGCAGGCATTGATTTCCTCGCTCTCGTCGAGGTCGTCAACATAGCCGTGTTTTTTGAGATATTTTGTGCCGATGCACGCCATATCCATAAGGCAAACGATTTTGTCGGTTCTGCCTGCATAAAGGTCCGCTCTTGCCTCAAAATATTGGTCGAGCGCCTTTTCTATTGCGGCGGAATACTTGCCCTCATTTATAGTGATTTCATCAAGCTGTGTAGCAAAGGTGGTGTGACGGCAGTGGTCCGACCAATATGTATCAATTACCTTGATTTCGGTCAGTGACGGGTTGCGCTTTTCGTCGTTTTTGAAATAGTCGCGCACCCAACAAAGGTCCGCAACGCTCATTGCAAGACCCATAGAGCCGTGATAAGCCGCGATTTCGTCGTCGCTCATTTCGATAAAGCCGTCAATTCTTACAATGTCGGCGGGTACATCTGTTTTTATGTCGAGTGTTTCGGGGAGTTCCATTGATGCAACCCTTGATTCAACCGGGTTGATAATGTATGATTTGATTTTTTCAAACTCATCGTCTGAAATATCGCCCTTAACGGCTATTACTTTTGCCGACGCAACCTTCGGTCGCTCGCCTGCCGTCAAAAGCTGAATACATTGTGCCGCACTGTCTGCACGCTGGTCATACTGACCGGGCAGATATTCGGTTGCAAAATATTTCCAACCGTCATCAATTTTTAAATCATAATAAACATTGTCAAGGTTTGTTTCAGAAAAAACCTGCTTAACGGCAGAGTCAAACTCCGCGTCGCTCAAGCCTTGAGCATCATATCTGTTAATGATTCTCAAATCCTCAAGCCCCGTTAAGCCGACATTGCCGCGCAAGTCCTCTAAAATCTGACCTGCCTCAATATCGTTTCCTTTTTTCTTTTCGACGAATACACGATATACCTTTGCCATTTTCGCTCTCCTTGTGAAATAAATTTTCAAGTATCAATATGATAACATAAATCTTTTTTAATATCAACAAAGACATTATAAATTAATAATAAGAAATTAACCGTTGTTACACCCTCTTTTTAGTGTAAAATAACAAAAGGCATTAATATTAAACGGCAAAAGAATCCAAAAACAAAAAGCACCGAGTATAATAACTCGGTGCTGTGTCGATATTTTGTTATATGTCAAAATCCTCGTCAAGGTGCATTGATGTTATGTCGCGTACCATGCCGATTGTCGATTTTTTGCCGTCGGGCGATTCGATTATTTTGCGCCTTTCAACCACAACAAGGTGCTTGCCGCCTTTGATTTTGAGCGAATATGTCGTTTTTGTGACATTGCCTGTTTGCGATTGTGTTTCAATTGCGTGCGTTGCCATAACAATCTCGCGCGCACTGATAAGGTTTGCCAAATCGCCGTTGTATCTTTCAAAAAGCTCTTTGCGTGTAAAGCCCAAAAGTTTTATAAAGTCTTCGGATACAACATCAAGTTTAAACGGTTCCTCAAGGCTTGTGCAAAACAGGGGACCGGGCAGATTTTTAAACAGGCTCACCATTGTATCGGTCTGCCTGTCAGCCTTTTCCTCCTCCTGCTTTACTCTTGTAATATCTGTGAAAATTGCATGAAAAACAGGGCATTTGTCGCTGTCATAGCGCTGAATTGCCGAGTTCATTTTAACCCAAATAAATTCGTCTTTGTGGCGGTTGATTCTTATCTCTATATCAATCGGCTTTTTGGTTGCCATAGAGTTGCCGATTGCTTGAAAAACAAGGCTTCTGTCGTCGGGATAAATCAGCTCGTCAAGGCGATAAATTTGGTTTTTGTAGTTTTCCTTTGTAGTGTCAAAAAAGCGGCAGCAGGCACTGTTTAAATACAATGGCTCAAAGTGCATATCTTTGTTAACTTTGAACAAACACACGCCGCCCGTCACAAGGTCAATCAGGTTGTTCATTTCCTTGGCGGTTTCCTTGAGTTTTTCGGATTTTTCAACCGAGCGCGAAACATCCGCCATTGTCAGCCTGCAAAGTGTTGTTCCCTCAACATTTTGACCTGTGCAGTGAACATAAATATAGTTGTGTTCTTTGTTCTTTAAATAGAAATCAAAGTATATGTAAGGCGAGTTTTTTTTGCAAATGCAACGCATTATGTTTTCGCGCTCCTTGGGCACAAGTACATCGTGCAAAAAAAGCTTGCCTTGCTTTATTTTAGAAGGGTGAACACCCACAAAATCAGAAAAATGACTGTCGCAGTCAACCACAACAAGATTGTCTGCCTTGTCGATAACGCAGGTCATAAATTCAACCTCAAACGCCAAATCGTCGTTATCTAAAATTTTCATCACTCCCTTTGGCGATTTTCCGCCGCACATAGTCCTCTCTTACTATATTTTACCATTTGGAAATTATTTGTCAAATATCCGGCTGTTCGACGAATACCCTTGCTAATTGTATCACAAAGTCAAAAAAAGACAAGCCGTTATAAGAAATATTAAGGAACTGTTTAAATTCGTTTATAAATCAGTCACATCTTACAAATCACGCTCCGAAATTTTGTAAAATATAACCACATTCTTTTCATTGACCGTGTGTCGGAATAATTATATAATAAATATAATAGCATTTATAATACTAATTTTAGATTATTGTCTATTAACTCTATCCATACACTCGTTTTCAAGGAGGAATGAAAAATGAGAACAAAATCAAAAAGAGCAATCAGCATATTGCTCAGTGTTCTTATGGCAGTGTCCGGTATTATTCCCGCAATGAGCGCATTTGCGGCATCCGGCGACGGTGTTTTCGATAAAATCGAAATGAAGCTTTTTTATGCCGACACCGACACGGTCGTTCCCGAATATCAGGAGGACGGCAAAACCACCTTTATTCAGTATATGAAAGAGGGCGACGAGCTTCAGCTTACATATAAGCTGATTGATTCGGTCGCTCCCGACAACAGCTATGTCAAATGGCACAGCGAAAACCCTGTTCTTGTCGATGTTGACCAAACGGGTAAAATCAAGGCATTCGACTCGTCAAAGGGTGCCGTTATTCAATCTTGGATTGATAACGAGGTCAAGCCTATCCCTATAATCGGTAAGCCACTCGGCAAGGTGCTTGAAAAAGCATTTTTCAACGATAAAATCGACCTCGACAGTATGGATACCGAGGAGATTGTCGATATTTTGGTTAAAGCTCTCGGCTCCGAAAGCTGGATTGCCAACTATATTGAGGCATATAAGGGCAAGCTTATCGATTCGCTTAGAGTGTACCTTGACAAGGTAAACACGCCGATTGTGTGCGAGCTTTACGACCCGAGCGTTTCCGACACAAAGCCTGTTTCAACGGCAAGCGTAAATGTCACCGTTAAAAAGTGTGAGGAATGGTATGCGACTTTTCTTCCGAACGGCACACACATCACAAACAAATCACAAATTGCCACAACTCAGGCGGTAGGCTCAAGTGTTCAAATTTATGCCATCACAACGCCTCAGCGCCTTGGTTTCGGTACCGTTTATTCCGTTAAAACCTCTTCAATTTTCACAAACGGCAAGGCGGTAGCAACCGTAACCGACAGCGGTCTTGTTTCATTCAAGAGCAAGGGCACCGCAACAATCATTGTTTCACCCGATTCAAAGCAGGTTATCGAATCTATTTTGAAAATGGTCAACTACCTATACAAGCTTGATAACACAGGCACGCTTGACACGGCAAAAATCGCCGACATTCTTATCAAGTATATGGGTGTTGATATAGACAGAAACGTTCTTGCTGCATTGCTTGACGCAGCATTCGCGATATACAAGATTGTCGGAGACACGGCAGACCCCATTCAGCTCACGGCAACCGCTGTTCAAATCATCGCAAACATTATTTTGCAGATGGCGTATAACGATAAAATCACATTCAATGTTGTTGAGGCAAAGCCGCTCACCGATTTCAATATCAGCGGAGTTACCTCAGTTAAGGAAGGCTCGGAAATTCAGCTTTCGATAGTTGATGTCAAGCCTGACGCAGGCGACACTTCCGACATTGTTTGGTCCTCCTCCGACCCGACAGTTGCATCGGTTGACCCGAAAACAGGCGTAATCAGAGGACTTGATGCAGGCGATTCTGTTTTGAGCCAGTCAAAAGAGGTCAAAATCACCGCACATTCTCCGTCGGGAAATATTACAAAATCCGTTACTGTCACGGTCGAAAAGAAAAACGGCAAATATGTTTCCGGAGTTGACATAAACGGACCGAATCAGGTCGAAATCAACAGCGAATCGGATTACAGTTGTGCCGTTTATCCGAAGCGTGTTGCCGAATCAAGTAATTTGTATGTTCATTGGGGCATACAAACCGGCACTGATGATGACGGCAATCCCGAATACACTTGGGCTGACAGTGAAAACGAAGCAACAGACGGCATCGGCAAAATTTCGTCAAGCGGTCATTACACGGCTGTCGGCGGCGGCAAATCAACGATTGCCGTTAAGGCGGTTACAGGCTACAGCCTTTCAACCGGCAATTTCTATGAAATTTCGTCGCGCGTTGCGACAAAAGAGGTTTCAACAGGTATTCCGGTTGAAAAAATCGAAATCAAATGCACCGGTGGCACCTCAAACAGCGATACTGCTAAAAATGTAAATAATATAACAGTCAACGGCACTGATTATCAGTACATAACCATTAAGAAAAATATTATGGAGGGTTACGCCGGCAACGGCGCAAAATTCTCCGCAACCGTTTATCCCGAAACTGCAACCGTAAAAAATGTTAAATGGGTTGTTGATAACGGCTATTACAGCGTTGACGCTTCGGAAGATAACACCGTCAGTGTTAAACAAAAGGCAGGTCATGAGATTGCCGACACATTCAATATTTATGCTGTTTCAAACGACGGCAAGATTGTTTCAAACACAATCACCGTCTGCATAACAAGAAACACGGCTAAATCAAATGCAATTGTCGGTGATACAATTGAGGTTATCAACGGCAAAACGGCAGATGTTAAACATTCGCTTGCTTTTGACGGATCGTTGACAGATACGGCATATGCCTGCTACAAGGCAAATTGGTATTCGTCGGACGAATCAATATTCTCTGTTAAAGCAAATACAAACGCTAACCGCGACGGAATAATTACCGGCAACGATGTCGGCATGGCAAAGGTTTATTGCGTATCGGCTGACGGCGGCATTATTGCAACGGCAAATGTTGTTGTCAAACCCGACAAAACATATCTTAAACAAATAGTTGACCTTTGCGACAATGCAAATGTTATTCAAACAGAGGCAAACAAAAAGCTTTATAAAACATATATGCGCAAACTTGATATGGCATACACCGTTCTTTACGATCAGGATATGGCATCGCAAAACACATGTGAAACAACGGCGCGAAATCTTTTGTCGGCATTCTACAAAATCGGCGGATTTGTCGGTCTTAACAGTGTTTCAATCAAAAAGACAGACGGCGCGGATATTGAAAACGGCTTTGTAAGTGTCAAGGTCGGCGCAACGGCAAACTATACAAAATCATCATATGATTTGAATTATGTTGTCAATCCGTCCTCCGCAATGTATAATCAGGTTGAATGGAAATCGTCAAGTGACAGCATTTCCGTTGACAAAAACGGCAGATGCAAACCGACATCAAACGACGCTTGCAGTGCGCTCATTACCTGCACGGTTACAGACTATATGGGCACAAAGGTAAGCGACAGCGTTTATGTGGCTTTTGCAAGAACGCAGGCGACCGGATTAACTCTCGACTCAACCGAGATTGTAGGCGGCAAAGTCGGTGAAACACAGCAAATCAAAGCAACGGTTTTGCCGAAAAACGCAGTCAACAATTCAACTGCATCTTGTCAGGGCCTTGTTTGGTCAACAAGCGATGAAAAGGTTGCCACGGTTGACCAAAGCGGCGTTGTAACATTCGTTTACGGCGGCGATTGCGAAATCATCTGCAAAACTCAGGACGGCGGATTTGAAGCTGTTTGCAAGGTCAATGTTGTTACAAACTACGATTCGCTTAAGCTCCTCATCAAATCATACAATGATTTACAGCTCAGCGAAACGAGCTATTATCCCGAAACGTGGCAATATTTCACAACCACAATGGCAGAGGCAAACGCCCTTGTCGAAGCAAATGCGTCATCACAAAAAGAGGTTGACGCAATGCAGGCAAAGCTTGAAAATGCATATAATTCGCTTGAAAAATACAACTATCTCCAAAAGATAGAGCTTTATCTCGACGGCGAGCCTACCTCGGAATTTTATCAATACGATTTGAGAATTTTGAAAGAGGGCTTAAGCTACAAGAACGCAGTGCTCGACCTTAATGTAAGGCTTTACCCCAACAACGCATCATATAAAGATGTAGTTTGGGCTTCGTCTGACAGCAATGTTTCAGTCTCATCTGACGGTAAATGCTCACCGACAGTCAACAAGCCGTGCTGGAGCACAATTACCTGTACGGTAACCGACCACTTCGGTCACTCGTTCACAGACAGCGTTTATGTTTCATTCTCATACTATCCGGTAACGGGAATGAAGCTTAGCGAAACAAATATTAACGGTGCAGTCGGCTCGACATATCAACTTACATGTACTGTTGAGCCTACCGGCACATCGGTCGGTCATCTCGGTGCCGCATCAATTCAAGATTATTATTGGGAGTCCGACGATGAAAGCGTTGCAACAATTGACAAAAACGGACTTGTAACATTTGTCAGCGCCGGCTCGACAACAGTTCGCGCCGTATCGTATGACGGCGGTATCACCGGCGAATGTAAGGTTTCGACCGACGGTGACAGAAGTGGACTTAAGGAAGCTCTCGAAAAGTATAAAGATATTGACACCACCGAGTATAAAAAGGATTATGCCGAAACGTTTACGGCGGCTTATGCAAGCGCACAAAAGGCACTCACCGATTATTCGCTTAAGCAAGAGCAAATCAACGAGGCGGCAAACACTCTTGTTACCGCCGCAGAGGAAATGATTGCTCATCCGTTCGTCAAGGTCAGCGGTGTTGATATTTCATATACCTCATCAAAATCCGACCTTTTAGGAAACGCAACTCAAATTGCTTCGGGCACAGTCGGCTCAAGTGACGCACTTTCAATCAACCTTTCTCAAAAATATTCTAACTATAACAATTATAATACGGTCGAGCTTAATGCAGCTGCGGCTCCGTTAAATTCAGATTCTAAGAGGGTTGAGTGGTCAACAGATGACTCCTACGAGGCAACAATCAAGACAGACGGCACAAAGCTCACGGTAACACCGAAAGATAAAAGTAAAGGTGCATGGGCAAAACTGACAGTCACCGTAACCGATGATTATGACAGGGTAACCACACGCACAATTTATGTCACAATGAGTGATAATGTTGCAACAGGAATTACGCTTAATGCAACAAAACTTTCGCTTGCGGCATCCGACAGCTCATATCAACTCACCGCAACAGTCGGCGGCAATGCTGAGTTTAAAGATGTTCTTTGGTCATCAAGCGACGAAAGCGTTGCAACCGTTTCATCAACGGGTCTTGTTACTCCGATTGACATCGGAAACGCCGTTATCACAGCAAAAACGTTCGACGGCGGATACACCGCAACGGTTGACCTCACAGTTATCGCAAACTTTGAGCCGCTCGCTCAAAAGGTTGATGAATATACTAAACTCATTGTCAAATCTACAGATAATTATGTTTATACAAGAGAGTCGCTCACAACGCTTTCAACGGCGGTTGAGCAGGCTCGCAAAATGGTTAACGACGGCACCGCAACCCAGGCAGAGGTTGACGCAATGTATGAAACCGTTGTTGCGGCATACAATGCACTTGTTAAATATGTTGCTACAACAGGCGTTCAAATCGGATTTGAGCAAACCTCCGGCGTTACGGAGGAAAATCCTGGCTACTTCAGATACACCGGCAACCTTCTCCGCTCAAAGACAATTCAGCTCACGGCGACACCTCTCCCGACACCGACAGCGGTATATAAGGAGATTTTGTGGAAATCGTCAAATGATAATGTCAGCGTTGACGAGTTCGGTCTTGTTACCTGCAATTCGTCCTCGGCTCAATATGCCGATATTACCTGCACCGTCATCGACGAGTTTGACAATACATATTCAACAACCGTCACCGTTTCGTTTGTAGTTTACGGCGTAACCGCTGTTACATTCGATACAGACAAGGTTTACGGCGCTCCGCAGGAAACAAGGCAAATCACACCTAATTTGAATCAAAAAACAACGTATGTTAAAACATCAATCATAAATAAGTGCACATATTCATCCGATAATGAGGACATTGCAACGGTTGACGAAAACGGCGTTGTCACATTCAAAACACAGGGCACCGCAATCATTACCGTCACTGCAAAGGACGGCGGATACAGCGGAACGATTAAAGCAATCACAACTTGGGATACATCGGCGCTTAAAGCGGCAATTACCGAAGGCGAAAAATATACCTATACCGACTATGCTTACGAGCAGGGTATGGCACTCAAAAATTCGCTTGAGAAAGCAAAGGCAGTCTATGCAAATCCTGATGCAACTCAGGAGGAAATCAACATCGCCTGCGCCGCTCTCACAACAGCAATCGCAAACCTTGAGGGTCACGAATTTGTAGCCGCAAAACCGACCTTCACCGTTTCGGGTGCCGAGCTTGAAAGCAATGCGTCATATGTCATCGATGAAAACAGTCAGGTAACCGTTGAAACAACAATCAACAGCGACGCAATGTATAAATCGGCTGTATGGACAGTTGAAAACGCAAACGGCGCAACGGCAGAGCAAAGCGGCAACAACCTTGTTATCACCAAGACGGAGAAAACAGGCTCGCTTGATGCAACGCTCACAATCACCGATGTTTACGACCGCACAACAACATACACCTACACAATCAAGGTTATCAATGCGATTGTAAATATCACCGATTTCACCTTCACCGTGGACGGCGTTGAAAACACGGCAAATTCATACACATCGTCAGGACACGGAATCGGCTACATCTCATTCAAAGGTATTCAGCTCGGTTATGTCATTGCTCCCGAAGATGCAACCGACCCTGTTTCGGTTACATGGAGCTCAAGCAACACAAGATATATCACCGTTGACGAAAACGGATTTGTTGAGCTTACTACGGCAGGCAAGCTGATGAAAACAAACACCGCTACAATTTCATGCTCGGTTAAAAATACCGACGGCACAATCGTTACAAAATCAATTTCAATCACAATTTCACGATAAGGAGGGTATATATAATAATGTTTAAAAATAATATTAAAAAATATATATCCTCATTGGCCGCCGTGGCAACCGTTATCGGCGCATTTTCCGTAGGATTTGTTTCCTACGGTGCCGACTCGGTGGCTATAAATGCGGCAAATTTTCCCGATGCGAATTTGCGCGCCGTTGTTTCCGCATGGTATGATACAAACAGCGACGGCGTTTTACAGCAAAGCGAAATTCAGGGCATTAAAACAATTTCAATCCCCGGTATGCTTGAGGACACCTGCGGCGAAGATGCCGAAATTTCCGATTTAACCGGTATTGAAAATTTCACCGATTGCGTTCGCCTTCGTTGCGGCGGCATCGGTTTGGACACACTTGATGTTTCAAAAATGCCGCAACTTGTCGAGCTTACCTGCGGCGGCAACAATCTTTCTTCGATTGATGTCAGCCAAAACGCAAATCTCGAATGGCTCAATTGCCCGAGTAATGTGCTGAGCACACTTGATATTTCGGCAAACAAAAAGCTCACAAGGCTCGATTGCTATATCAACAAGCTCACCTCGATTGATTTGTCGGCAAACACCGCACTTACTGCACTGTATTGTCAGCAAAACGATTTGACAAGCCTCAATATTTCGGCACTGACAGCGCTGAAAACGCTCAACTGCTCGGTCAACCACCTCAAAACACTTGATTTGAGTGCGAATACGGCACTTGAAAAGGCTTCAAATTCGCTTATCGGCAATCAAACGGTTGATGCACCTGCAAGATATGAAGATCCTGCTATTTTTGTTCAGCTTGCTATCGAAAATCCGTCAAATATCACTTCAACCTCGCTTGACAGAATTGATATTGTTGACGGTGTTGAGGTTTCTGTTCCAGGATATGACGGCGTTGATTTTACGCCGCAAAATGCAGACGAGATTATCAACGGCATTGAATATTATTATAATACCGGGCTAAGTTTTGCAGAAGATATGAAAGTTACGGTCAACCCAATCCGCAATTTCTATCAAGTCAAATTCTTTAAAGACGAAACAAAAACCGACGTTGTCGGCACTGTTATTGTCAATAAAGGCGAAACGGCAACCGCTCCCCAAATCACCGACACACCGCAGTGCAAAGCGTTTGTGAAGTGGAGCACGGATTTAACAAATATCACAACCGATATGGAAACTTATGCGGTTTGGAAAGACGATCACTCTTTGGCTGTCACAAGTTTTAATGACAATATCGTTCATATCGAATGCACAAAGTGCGGCAAACAGCAGATTGACGCCTCGTTCACAGCGATTTTGAATGCTGAAAAGGGCGCCGAAAATTATGTTGCACTTGCCGATGTCAACAACGACGGTATCATCAACGGCAAGGACTATGCACGATTGCTAAACACTTTCAGAAACTAAACAATATATAACAAAATCGGGAGGCTGAAACCAATCAGCCTCCCGATTATTCTGTGCTTTATTCGATTTTAGTTGAATACCGCCGCGCCGATTACAAGGCTTAATACGGTGATTATCAATCCTGCGATAAATACGCCGAGCGAAATTACTAAAAAGCTTTTCTTTTTGTCAAGCTCAAGCAGAGACGCAAGCAGTGCGCCCGTCCAACCGCCTGTGCCCGGCAAGGGGATAGCAACAAATATCAGCAGCCCCCATATTCCGTATTTGTCAATCTTATCTCGCTTTTGCATCGTTTTGTTTTCAAGCCAAAATATTGCCTTGTTTATTCCCGGCACTTTTTTCAGCACCTTGAAAATCCAATTTATCAAAAGCAATATAAACGGTATCGGCAATATGTTGCCCAAAAAGCTGATTATAAATCCGACAAACGGATTCATTTCCAATAGCACAATCGCCGTAAACATACCCAATCTGCACTCCAAAATCGGGCAAACCGATATGATGAAAACTACAAGCCAATCCGGTATTCCGTGCGCAGTCAAAAATTCCTGCAACTGTCTGCAAAAGTCTTGTACCATAAAATCAAAAACCCTTTCTCTCGGTGATTTATGTTAGTTATGTATAACATTATATCATCATGAGCCGAAACATTCAATAAAAAATTGTCGCATTTTATTTCATGATATATTGCAGTTCGTTTGCGTGCGATTTTGCGTATTCTGCAATTGCCTCATTGCATTAAATCTTTCTGCGTCAACATATAATCCGCCGAGCGTGTTTAACAAAATCGAGCCTGACAGCATAACTACAGTCATTATAATCATTACTGCCGTCATAACAATAGACAATACCTTGGCGGTTTTGTTCTTTTGTTCTGTCGGGGCATATGTTTGCATATAGCCGCAAAAGCTGAGCAATTCGTTTTCGTCGAACGCGCTTTTGGGGATATAAAACATCGCATTTTTGTGCAAATTAAACGCGAGAACATCTTTTTTTACGGAAAATCCCGTAATGTCTTTCATATAAAAGCGTTGCGTTGTGTTGCCTTCGGTCAAAATGATTACACCGTCGGCATAAAATGTCACGGTTTCCGGTACCTTTTTGCCGCCGTTAATTTGCTTTGATTCTGATATTGAACCCCATGCGACTATGTACTCGCCAAAGACAATTAATGCCAATGCAAGTGCGTCAGCTGCAATTGCAATATTCAAAATTGTCGGCGTCGCCGATGAATTAATGCCGAATTCGGCGCTGGTTGATTTCAGACATATTAAATCAATTAATAAGCAGATGAAAGTCACTATACCGCACCATTTCGGCGATTTTTTCGATAATGCCGCTCTGACCGAATGGGCTTTTTCTTTGACATTTTCGGTGAATGTTTTTTGATACAAAATCGGCACCGGTTGAGGTATCGACGGCTGTGGCGGCGCTGCAACAGGTTTCGGTGCAGTTTCCTGTGCCACGCTCGGCTTTCTTTCGCCTGCAAGCAGTTCGTCAACCGTTATGCCGAAAAATTGCGCAATTTGCGGCACTGTTGCTATATCCGGCAGACCGTCGCCGGTTTCCCATTTCGACACGGTGCGGTTGCTTATATTCAACTCCTTTGCAAGCTCTGTTTGCGACAAGCCTGCGTTTTTTCTCATTTCTGCTATAAATTTGCCTATTTTGGCGTTGTCCATATATTTAACCTCGCATTGTCGGTGTTTCGTTATTCAAATTATATCATATCGCCGTCAAAACTGCAAAGCACGCACAGCGGAAACATTCCACTCTGCGTGGATTTTTATTGAGTGCCGCCGATTTTGCCTTGATTTCCTCCTTGGTGGTTTCAGGCATTGCAGGTGTTGCCGCCGCACCCAAAATTGTCATAAGTGTTCCGGTGCTCCTTAAAATTTGTTGTGATTTCTTTGATTTTACCCTTTAAATCAGCCATATGCTTCTCCTTTTGTCTGCAATGTGCCGCAACAACTATACTATAACATTATTATGAAAAATCCACAATAATTGCAAAACATATCTGTAATTTTTATACAAATTGATATTTGAATTGGCGATGTATAATGTTTTTTGAAGATTTGCGCGTTTTGTGATATTATATTGTCAGTATTTTGTATCATCTGAAAATAATAAAAAAAGGAGAAAAATTATGCTTAATTGTATTTTTGTAGGACTCGGCGGCTTTGTCGGCTCAATTCTCAGGTATTTGGTCGGTCTTATCCCAATAAAAAATCCCTCGGGCTTTCCTATAAATACTTTTTTGATTAATGTTTTCGGCTCGCTTGCAATCGGCGTCATCGCTTGTCTCGCGGCGAAAAATTCAAACCTCGATTCACGGCTGATTTTGTTTTTAAAGGTCGGCATCTGCGGCGGCTTCACCACATTTTCAACATTCTCGCTCGAAACCGCCGAGCTTGTCAAAAACGGCAGTATCGCCCTCGCCGTTCTCTACATCGTCATCAGTGTATCCTTCGGCGCCCTCTTCGCCTTTCTTCCTCAACTTGTGATTAAGTAAGTGTTACAAGCTAAATATTAACCGGTATGATAATTTTATATAAACGATTTAAAGAATTATATGAAAGGTAATGATTATGTCAACAACCATTAATTATTTGTAGGAATATATTAAATCAAAAGACAATCACCCCGAACTTGTCAAAGACTATTTTCTCAAATCCGAGTAGAATTGGATAAGATATAAAGTAGATGACAAAATGTTTGCAGCGATTTGCTTTGATATAGCTTTGCACATTTGATTGAATTGTAAAAATTTTTCAGTTTTAAAAGTGAATGCGCGGCGCAAAATAAACTTGCAAGACGAAAATGATGTTATGCAAAGGCGTATGACGCAATTTGCAAAATATCATATCGCCTTTGCAGATTATGAAAAGAGAGGTGTATTCACAATGGCAAGCACAGTACCTGAGGCTAAGGAAGCACTTAACCGTTTCAAGATGGAAGCAGCTTCAGAGGTTGGTGTTTTTTTGCATTAAAATTTTTCAAAACGCCCTATTTAAGCCACTTTCGAGACTCGAAAATTTTGCATAGTGGGCGGTCAAACACATTAAAAACATAAAATTAACGAAAAAAGGTCTACATACCCATAAGAAAAACGAGCCGAGATACGCGTATCTCGGCTCGTTTTCGTAAATAAAAAGTATAATAAAAATTATAAATCCAGCGAATTTTCATTCAACAAGAAACATTTGACCGGCTTCTCTGTTAAAACTTATATGCATTGTACCGTAACTTTTAATTCGTTATAACAACAATCACAAAATGCAGATTTACAAATTGCCAAAATATATGTATTGACAAACGATATATCACACGCTATAATGGTTCTAAATAGAACGATTGACAAGGAGTGGCAATATGCATTTTTGGGACAGGCACAAAACGATTACCGGCTATTACGAATCGCTCACAAGTTCGATTTGTGACAAGTACGATTTGACCCAAATGGAATATGATATACTGATGTTTTTGCACGGCAACCCCGAATTCAACACGGCGGCAGACATTGTCAAAATTCGCAAATCAACAAAATCTCATGTTTCAACCTCACTCAAATCGCTTGAAAACAAAGGCTTGATTGAAAAAAAGCAAAGCAAAAGCAACAAAAAACACATAGAGATTTTTGTGACCGAAAGCGCAAAAAGCATAATTTACGAGGGTATCGACACGCAAAAGCGTTTTGCCCACGATGTGCTCAAAGGATTTTCGGATGAGGAAATTGCAACATTCAAGAATATTTTTGAAAAAATATGCAATAACGCAGAAGATTGTTTAAACAAGAAACAACACCGTGAATGTTAGTTATTTGAAGTAAAAAAGGAGTTTTAATTATGGCAAACGAAAAATACAAACCGCAAATTCCCGATATTATGGAAGCAATTTTTGACGCAGGATATTTGATTTTCGACTTAATCGCAGGTATTTTGTTCTTCACATTTTCAAAGGGCAATCCTTTGTTCATCTTATACGGCGTGTTGACATTAACACTTTGCGGCGGTGATGCATTCCACCTTGTTCCGAGAATTATCAGAGCAGTTCACGGTAGCAACAACAAAATCAAAAGGCAACTCGGACTCGGCTTGCAGGTTTCATCAATCACAATGACAGCATTCTACATTGTTTTGCTGTATATCTGGAAGCTTACATTCCCCGAATTGACAGCACCTGTTGCAGTTGAAGCAATGATTTGGATTTCCGCAATCATCAGAATGATAATCTGCGTTCTTCCGCAAAACAACTGGTGTTCAGCCGAGGGCAATATGAAGCTTTCTGTCATCAGAAATGCAGCTTTTGCAGTAACAGGCATCGGCGTAATCATCCTTTATGCAATTTCAGGCAACACAAATAACCTTCATATGACAAGAATGGTTGCCGCAATCATTATTTCATTCGGTTGCTACATTCCTGTAACATTGTTCAGCAAAACAAAGCCAAAGGTTGGCTTGCTTATGATTCCAAAAACCTGTGCATATATGTGGATTATCGCAATGGGACTTCAGCTTTTGTTTTAAGATTTGAAACATAAAATTAACAAAAAAGATCTACATACCCATTAGAAAAAGCGTTGAAGAAAGGCAAAATCTTCAACGCTTTTGTGTTATTAACACCGATAATCACTCAACGCCGAGAGCTTTGTAAACCGCATCCTCAGCACTTGAATAAAAAATCATATTAAAACAACCAATCAATTCCGCCGGAACCGTTGAAAGATCCGCAGCAGATGTAATAGGAAGAAGTACTTTTTTCGCTCCGCTATCCAGACAAACCTGCAAACTGTTAGCAAGTTCATCCGCCTTAATGAGTGTTCCTGCAATGCTAATTTCACCAAGAACTGCAAGACTGCTTGCAACAGGTTTACCTAATGCCACCGAAGATAAAGCAATCAGTGTTGGTAATGCCAATTTGTCTGTCATACCAATGCCCTGCAAGTCTTGGTAATTGATGATATAATCCTTTGTCGTCGTACTAATAGAGCCACTGATACGGTTAGAATTGGCTTTCAGGAAATTAAACGCTGTGTTCGTTGCTTCTTTGCATTTTCCATCAGAACCAAGACCTGAACGCTCAAATTTCCCATTCCCCGGCATCATCTGAGATTCCAAACGAAATACACCAAGCATACCCGTTTTACCCTGAGCCACGGTATAAACTTGTCCCGGATTGCACATTCCTTCCGGAATCAGCTTTCCACCGCCTTGCTCCGGTACAGACACATAGAATTCCTCAAATGTTTCATTATCAATGTATGAGAAATTAACATCATAGAACTCCATACCACCAAGTTTCTTTAACTGTTCTTTTACTCTGCGACGCATCTCAAGAGAAATCCTTAGGATTTCTTCCAGTTCTTCTTTAGTATATTCTCCGTCAGGATAAAGCAGCTTGATAAATCCACCGACCATTTTTCTAACAGCAATTGTGTCACGCTGATTTAAGTTCTTTCCAAGACGGAAATATTTATCCAAGGCATCGCCATACTGTTCTTTACGAAGTTCTCTGATAAACTCCGCAAGATAATCGCTAATAAAGCCGTAATCATCTGTAAAATGTTTAGGCCTGAACTTAGGAATTTCCCATCCCGGAATATAACAGTGCATACGATCAAGAAATGCTGTATCGTTTCCCATTACTGATGGAAAAGGTGCAAACAAACTTGATGTTTTCAATAACACATCAACACTTTGATTTATATTTCCGACAAATACCATCGAGGCAGAAGCTGATTTTTCTTCTTTTCCACGAGCAAAAGAGCCAGATGCCATATAGTCTTTCATTATTTGGATACCGTCTTTATCCTTGAAATTGATACCTGCAACTTCATCAAAAGCTACACAATCCCAAAGACCGACAAGTCCGACTGTTTTTCTTCCCATATTGTAAAACAGATTGGCAACCGTAGTCTGACCACCGGATACAAGAATGCTGTTTGGTGAAATTTCTTTATATAAATGAGACTTACCCGTACTTCTCGGACCGAGCTCACACAAATTAAAATTATTTTCTACGAGCGGTAACATACGTGCAAGAAGCAACCACTTTTCTCTTTCAGTCAGTGTATCCGGTTCCATACCGATAGAACGAAGCATTACGCTTATCCATTCATCTTTTGTAAATGCCTTTCTCCCTTGTTTCAGTTCATTGATGTCAACGTGTGGCATCTGAATCGGTGTCAGTTTACGGATATGGATAGGAGAAGCATTTTTATCTTCCTCTATGTATTCATATTCAAGTTGAACAATACACCAAATGCCACCACAGAGTAAACGGTCATACTTACTTGGATATTCTTCTGATATTGGAATAGCTTTAATTCCAAGATTAGAAAATTCTGCCTCGTAGGTATCTTTTCTAATATTAAGATTAACCGTAATCTTATCAATGACAGTATGACTTCCTCTTTGACGGAGTAGGGAAAGAATTTTCTGTGCTTCGTCTGGTCGTACATAATTATCTGCCAGTATTCTTTTTACATTTGCCACACCATCTTCAATAATTGACGGATCATCCGAGCTACAATACTGTCCAAGCAAAAATTCAAGAACATAAACAGGGACATTTGCTCCCTCTTTAATAGACTTTGTTAAATCTTTACGAACAATTTTTCCATCAAAATAAGTGCGAAGTTTTCTGTTTATGTCCTCATTTGAACTAAGTTCCAAATCATTATGCAATTCGTCCATTGTTACCTCCCAAATTATTCAAAGAAACCGAAGTCATCGGCAAATGCTACATCCATGATTATTTCGTGACGAAGAACTTCTATATCATTCTTATCGTCATATGCAACCAAGTAGTATTTCTGTGATTTATCGTATTTCTTATTCTTAAAGTTAAAACGGAGTCTGAACATACGCTTCGTCGTATCTTTATCTTTCTTATCTGCAATAACAATATTCTCATTAGAAATCTTCTCGTTACTATCAGAAATGAAATATACTCGGTAACTTGTTTCTTTTACAATATCGCTTACAGGTTCTGTCTGAACAAAATCCAATGTCGTAATAAGGTTTGTAATCTTTGAAGTCAGGCTTACAAGAGCAATCTCTGCAAGACTTGTTTCCTTTTTGCCCTTATCTACTTTCACATCAATCATTGGTACAAGCATTTCCTGCGGAGAGCAGCCGCCATGAACATAGTTCTGTCCTGCTCCTGCCACCTTGAAAATATCCGACGCAAGAGGAAACGATACAATGCGCCCATCGTCATTGCCAAGTACTTTACCAATAGTTGTATAGCAAATGCCGTCTGCCTTGATTTCTTCGGCAGATATGGAATAACGCTGTCCAACGCTGTTTGATTTTGAAGCAGCTCCGGCGATCTTATCTGTTGCCTGAATTTTATCTCTCTTATAAATAAATCCGTGGTCTGCCGTCACAATAAAATGATAAGTATTTGCCTGCGATGCAATCCTCTTTATCAAAGTATAAATTTCTTCAATGGCTTCTTCGCAAGCTGTAAAGACTTCATTCTCAGAAGCCGCTTTATCTCCACGGGCATCTATCTGATTATGATAAATATACACAACATCCTGCCCTGTGAATATTGCTCGTAAATCGGCTTGCTTCATATTCTTAAAAGCATCGAATTGAACGCACTTACTGCTTATTTTATACTCTTTCAGAATAGCTTCCCTCTGCTGTGTGGAACTGCACGCTTTTCCGTCTACAAGCACATCATAAGAATCGTTGTATTCAATCGTCTTATGCGGAAGTAACGAAGCCATACCTAACGGTGTATAAGATGGAAGAACGCCTTGCATTGCTCCGATAGAAGCATTGCACTTCTCATCTGCCTGCATTTTTTCAAACAGCGTATGCGCAACCTCATAGCGGAGTGCATCGGATATAATAACAACTACTCTGTCCTTTGAGTAATCGATATGTCTTGCAAAGAAATCTCTTTGCAATGTAAGTCCTGTTTCTCCGTCTGCATCTGCAAGTTCATTGTTCCAGTTCACTGTTATCCGATTCAGATACTCATTAGTATAGATATTCTCAACCAGTTCCCTGATTTTTTCAAACTGCGTGGTATCTTCCAATTTATCAAAGTAAAAATAGAAGTATCTATAATAACGGTCAATCTTATATGTTGACTCCATATATTCCTTAACCAAGTTTTTGATACCGCTGACCGGCTGATACTTGCCCTCAGCAATTATATCAAAAGCATTTTGAAGAATGAAATACTCGCTGCGGAAGTTCTTTCCAAAATGCCCTTTCCTGCGTTCTACACAAAGTTCCGGAATCGTCTTTCCATTCAACTTTGCTCCTATATCCTCATTCTCAAGTCTGCCGATAATCCAACTAATCAGTAGCTCATCAACACCTGCAAAGATATTACAATCTACAAGTGTTTCCACTTCCATCTTCTCAAGATAATTCTTACCGTTGATTGTATTATAGATAATCTCTGAAATCTCATCAAAACGTGTACCATACAGATAACTGTTCATCAGGTTATCCATAAATGCAATGATATTACCGGATTTATAAGAAATAAATGGTTTCCAAGCCTGCGGCATATCCGTATGAATACTCTTAGCCGCATAAGTAACAAACATCGTAATAACGAGTTTTTGAAGTGTCGGCTTCGGGTCATTATATCCAAATGTCACATCTACCTGCTGCCAGAATGCAGAAAGCAAATCATACTTCTCAAACTCTGTCAGATATTTGTTATCCTGCAATCCATCATCCGTCAAAATTGAACGCAATACTTCTTCAAAAGAAGCTGTCTTATCCTTGCAAAGAACGCTCATCAAAGCAACTTCTATCGTACTTCTATTGAAATTCTCTATTTCCAAATCATAGAATTTCTGCGTTCTGTCTTTATTCGCAAAGAATTTAATATAATGCTGAATAACAGGCTTGTACCGTTCATCAATTCCCAAATCAAGCGTGAGCAGGGAAGCACGGTCAGCAAAAAATTCTTTGGAATATCTAATTGTATCTGCAAGATGGTTGTCCCTTATACTTGGTTTTGCAAACGGAGCATACACAAGGTAATTGGTTGTCGTATCCTCTCGTTCTAAGAAGTATTTGATATAGAACTGGTTGTCCGGCTCAAGATGCAGAACCTTTGCATTTTCCAGTTCTATGCTGTCAATATCCTCCTGAAACTCCGCATTGGCATCATACCAAAACACAAGTTTACGGACATCGCTTGCAAACTCACTATTTAATTTGTCTGTAATCTGTTTTAAGTTTAGTTCTGCCATATATTATTCCTCAGCACATTTTGATTAAATCTTCGCTAAAATCTGCATTTTCTTTCCATCGGCGGTCTGTACTTTTTCGTAGTTGACTTTCACACCATCATCAAGGTCGATGTCAATACGAGAAAGAGCTAAATGAGCAATTTTAGCATCATAGTCTTTTGTTTCCTTAATCTGCTTCTGGAGCTTTTCTTTACGCTTTGTAGCGTTGGAAATTTCCTTGTTATCGTGGCTATTGTCGATGATTTCTTGCATACGGGTAATCTCTTTTTCATACACACGCTGAATACGATGCAGGTACTCAACTCGAACATTGCCAATGGTGTCTGCGTTCCAACGGTGCATATAAACAAGAGCCTTAAACCCATTCTGCTTACCGCTGTCAAAAAGCCAATAAATCGGGCGTTTCTGATAAGTCTTAATATGGTCTTTGATAAAATCAGTCAGGAAATAATTTCTGATTACTTCACGGCTTGTCTTACCTTTATTGCCGAGAGCATTGGCAATAAAATCAAGATTTTCTTCAAGCGTATCTTCTCCATATACCTTTTTCAGCCACGCACAAAACAGGCCGACAATATCATCTTCAAAATATTCCTCGTCCGTAATTGGAATGCAGTTATCTGCATCGGGAATAAAGGTTTTATACTTACTTTCGTCCCACTCGCCGCCTGCATAAGCAAGTCCATCTTCATCAAGAGAATAGCGTCCAAACATACAACCCACTGCGTAGGACACAAGCGATACGATTTCGTCGTGAAGAGTACGGACATAGTTACTGCCTTTCATACTTTCAGGCACATCGTCTTTGCTGTCATATACTCTGTGAACGGTAATGTCCTTGTCTGCCACATCAGGCGTCAACTCGTCATTCAAACCGTATATGTCAATAAATATTCTGTTTAACTCTTCTTCGTTTTCTTTAAGCTTGAGGAACCTTTGTTCACATTCCTCTTTCCATTGCTCGTATTTATCTGAAATTAGTTTTGACATTGTTATATTCCTTTCATCCGGCTCTTAACGTTTTTGCAATATTCTTTTTTAACTTTTCTATCAATGAACAAATATTATTGTAGTTAGGCAGATTTTGCAAAATATAATCAGTTTTATCTATTTCTGATAATTCATCATAAATTTCTTTTGGAAAACCTTCAATATTGCCTTCATCTTCACATTTGAATTTTGAAATATATTCTTCAAAATCATCTTCTATCTCTTTATAGAAAGCAAAAAAATCATTTTTGATATTTTTATTTGCATACAATTCAACTTCAACTTTCAAATCTTTTATATCTTGAAAGAATTCTTCATCATAAATTAAAGCGGGATTGCTTTTTAACAAGTTCAAATTTTTATAAATTGCCGTATAAATTTCTCTTTGAATTTCATTGATTTTTCGCTTTCGTTCTACAGCAAGCGTAATCATTGATGTAATCAATGCGACCAAAACAGAAACCAAAAAATTTACAAATGCTTGATATACAGAAAAATCTTTCATACATTATTGCCCCACTATACTATTTCATTATACATTAGATACACATTGTTAATCAGATATTCTCAGAAGTTTCCGCCAGGTTTCCGGGTAATCTTTTCGTGTAAGTTTTAACATCTCTATAAATTGCTTACAATCTATTAACTCAAATCTGTCACACTTTCTAACTTCAACCATATCCTTTGCAAGTTTCTGCGATTCAGAAGAAAAATGATCTGCTGTTGAGACAAACACGCACGATCTAACATCTTCACTATATGCAGCTCCAAGCAAATCACGAATTTCTCTCACCGGCTCCACCTTGTCCTTTGACATGCGACGTTTGACCTGAACAAATGTTTTGATACCAGAATCAATCATAATTAAATCTTTTCCACCGTCATGAGACTTTCCAACAAGTTTAACATCGCACAAATAGAAGTCCCGAAAAACCGATTGTACTAATCGTTCCATAGCTTTATCATGAATCGAGTATATTTTATCTGGATGCTCATTTATGTACTGCGAAAGTACTTGAATTGGTACAGATTTGTCCCCTGTATCAAATGTTCTCAGCGTTGCCGATGCAATTAGTAAATCAGATGCTGCAATTCCATCAATAACAGCGTCACTTTGATTTTGATAACTGTATTGCCACCATCCACATTTATCACATCTAAGAACAGTCTCGTATTCATCAAACGATCCCCATAACCATTCAGGATAATCCTTTTTTTCTTTACTATACACTGTAGTTAAATGACTATCCTCACAAAAAGGACACTTAGCCTTTTCAGCAAACAAGTCGGTGTTCGTTTCGACTGATTTATATAAAACAATACCCTGACTGCCATGCCTTTCAGTATAATTGCTATAATCAAAAATCATGAAGAATTTTCTCCTTGTCCAATTTTAATATTAGTAAACTTTGTTTATTATCCTAAACTGCTTTGCAAAAGTCCCAGTTAAATTCGAAAACTATCAAATTTATAATGCTGCAAAATAAAATTTGCTAAAGCAGAGTCATCAATGCTTGAATCCTCGACAAATCTTCAAACATAAAACGGCCCTTAACTGGTCCTATTTCAATATTAACTCGCGCAAGCTTTCTTCCAAACATTTTTCGAGTTAGTAAAATCCGCACTTCGTGCTGGTATGAATATCTTTCACGCTTAAAAAAGAGTTCATTATAATCATCATTTGGCTCAATAAAGAACTCCTCATTGTCTTTGATAGCATATTTCACCTTGTCACTTTTCATAGGCTCACAATATCTATATTTCAGTGCATTTTTAACCGCTGAAAAGAATGGCTTCGCTTGAAAAAATACACTCTGCAGCTTTCGATTTTCACGTTCAGTAATTGAAAACGCATTCACAGGATATTCAGACAAAAAGTTTTTATATATCTTTTGGTTTATTGGAATACTCACCCTATTAAGACCCACATGGCGAAATTGTTCATCAAAATCAGAAATATGTATAGTATAGGCGCAAAAAATGGGCTTTCTGCAAGCAGATTTCCTGCGCAGCATAATGAAATCTCCGCGTCGGTATTCCTCTAAGTCATCTCCAAGCAGTTCTCGCATTTGCGCAATCAAGGGGTTTCCAACAAACAACTGCGCAAATATTCCCTCATCTGGATCGCCTTGTTCTTGATTGTTGGTCTGAATGCCTTGATTTATATACGCCTGTGCGCAAGAAAATGAAAGCTGACCATCATATAGTTTTTTCATCCATTGGTTTTCGCCAACTTTAAGTATACCAAAAGAACTTTTGTCATATCGTGTCAAATCATATTTTATATCCATAGTTTTACACCAGCGGATTCCGCTTGAAATCCCAAGAGGTTTCAAAAGAATCCCAATCTTTGCGAGATATATTTATACAAGACTCAACTCTTTTTTCTATGTTTTGTTTGCTCTCTTTAGCCGTTACAATAACAGGGATATTTGCTATATCTCCGCACTGATAGTTTATGGTTGGTGCAATAATTTCGAGAATTTTCATAACAACTTTTGTATTACAAAGAGCCAATAAATATAACAAATTTGTTTGACTAAAACAGCTCATTCCTGCAACATCAAAAATATGCCCCATAGGTTTGTATCTAAATGCTGCAACACTTGATGTTACAAGCGACCAACTAAAACATGGCTTGAAATAAAATGGTCGATTTCTGAGTACAGCTTTTCTGTCATTACGCAAATCTTTTCCATCACGATACCAATTAACAACAAAATCATTGTTCCCATACCATTTTCTAAATTCTCCGCCTTTATTGTATGGATACCATTTTTCAGAACACAGACTTGCTTCTTCATGAGTCTTTGCATCAAATTTGACATTTTCTACACTTACTTCATACCATAAACGCAAATATTTATTATTGTCAGCAGTTGCAATTCCCTGTTTTGAATCCGCAATATTGCCCAATCTATTGCCATTAGTAAAAGAAGCTAATAAGTTTCCACTCACCCAATAAGCGATTGGGGAGCCGGGGATTTTAGAAAAGTTGGTTTTGGTTATATTATAAGCATTATCATTTTTATTTAAAAATGCCTGTTCTTTAGCAGTTTGGCTGTTTTCATCAACAAGTCGTTTATATGTAGCTTTGAACTGCTTCAAATCGGTCTTTCTTTCTATCCAAGCAGTAGTTTGTACCACTTCCCCACCGATTTCCTCAAATGCCCTTGCTCCGAGATGTGCCATATTAACGGTATCTGTTTCAAGAATTTTTGAACGCAGTTTTTCATAAGAAGACAAAAACATCCAAGAGTGCATTGTAATCATTGCCGAATATCGATTAGGCTTTGTTAATTGAGCTACTCTTTCAATAAATACAGCAAACATATCGGTTTTGCTGTCAGGATAATTCTTTTTAACAAAATTTTGAAGTGATGCACTCGAATTACTCACAGGCATATACGGTGGGTTAGTGACTACCACATCATACTTTTGTGACAACAGCTTTGCCTGATTAACAAGCGCACGAATATCATCGGTTTTGCCACGGAGAATTTGAGCCTCAAAATCGACAGGAACAGACTGCTCAAAATCATCTATAACAGACAGTGCGTAATCGTAATCGGCGTCAGGGATATTCAATATTGAACCGTATTCCTTAGCGTCGATAAAAGTATCAACTACTGTTTGGAATATTTCTCTGAATTTTTCATCATCCGATATTTTTTGCCAAGAGTCAGTAAGGAAGTTAGACTCTTTAATTGAATAAACATTAGGCTTAATGTTACGAGTTAAAATTCTTCGGTCATAAGAACGAGCCTTCATCATAACGGCAAAATATGCAAGCTGATATGCTCTATCGTCAATATCAAGACCGAAAAGGTTATTTTCAAGTATGAGCGAAGTTGCATCTCTTTCGGTATAGCCACATTCAAGATAAATCTGCATAAGCACTTCAAAAGCGTAAACAAGAATATGACCTGAGCCCATACACGGGTCAATAAGCTTTATAGAGGTGAGCTCACTTGAAAGCGAAATGTGATTAGCATTTAACTGTGCTCTGACTTCGGGCGTTTGCTCCGCTTCGGGCAAATAGTATTGCCAACCCATTTGTTGTGCTATTTCTTTTTCTTTATTTATTCTTTCTTTTTCATCGGTAATGCCTGTGCATTTATCGTTAATAAAAATTCTGCCGAGAGAATTTTGAACCATATAACGAACTATCCAATCAGGAGTAAAAAGTTGAGTTGCAGCAGGTATTTCTTCTTTTTTGATTTTTGCATTGCCTTTTCGTCCGAACACAACAGCTTTAGGCTCAATGTTATAAAATTGATAAAGCCAACCGATGATTTGAACCTGTCCCTCTTTTTCAACATTAAAATCATCATCTTCAATATCGTGAACAAGGTGATAAAGAACGCCATCGCTATCCGTAAACGAAACGGTGAGGAGCAATTCCGTATAATCATCTGTATTTTCAAACAGTTCCGGTAAAACATCGTGAAGTTTATTGCACTGCTTAATAAATAGCATACGGAATAGTTCGTCCAGTTTATTATCGTCTTTTAACTGGATTATCTTATCCTGTTCGTCTGATGTAAATTCCAAATCGGTATCAAACGGTGTCGTCACTAAATCAGGCTCTTTCTTTGCCTTATTCTCGGAAGAAAGCACACGAACACCGGAAGGCAAATAATCATTGACTTCCATAAAACGAATCGCAATCAAGCGATTAAACCAAGTATATGCAACTTCCTCAACCACATACCCAAATGCGGATTTATAGTCGCCGTTATCTTTTTCTTTTTTTCTGATTGCATTAACCAGTGCATTACGCTGTTTAATCTCTTTACCCGATACTTCGGCATAATCCTTTGTTCCGATATCATAAAATTCCAAGTCGGAGGTTGAGTGAGGCAATTTGTCCGCAATACCGTCCTCTGTAATGCCGAGCATACCTGCCTTATATGTAATATCAGATATAAGCTTTTGTCTTGCCCAAACGGCAAAGTTTTTTATCGCTGTTTTATTCATTGTATTTCTCCTCAGAACTCAATATTGATAATCGTATCTTCTTCCAAAGTGTTCATAAGTTCCTTTTCAAGCTCGGCAATATACTTTTTAACATCTGTTTCATTTTCTATCTGCCAAGTGGAAGCAGCATTGATAGATTTAATGCTGAGAGTTTTCTTTTTCTTCACTTTCACGGCAGGTGCCGTAGTCTCAGAATCGCAATTATCAAATTGTTCAGCAGTTTGTTCGCAAGCAATGAGTTTTGCTTCTTCGTCGCTTATTTCATTTAGGCAACGGACCTTGAGTGCATCTGCTTCTAACTTGATATTTTGCAAATCAGCGATATTGGCACAATGATTAGCTTTGTCACTGATTTCTTGGAACAAGCGAATATATTTATCCGCCAATTTATCGTGACATTTTTTATCTTTCAAATCTTCAAACACACGCTGTCTTGCATCTGAAATTGCAATATCTATAGGCTTTTGAGTTTCCTTCAGCAACGAGCCGTAAAGGCTGATAAATTTATCCAGCAACTCAGGCAATCTGAATATTTCAAAATAAGGTGACGGTTTTTTCAAAACATCAGTAACGTTTTTAACAACCGATTCTATATCACCGTTTACGATAAATGTTTTACTGTCATCGTAGGTTTTCATCAATTTAAGTGCCTTGTCAAACAAGGTTTTTTGCTCTCCTGCAAAGAACTTCTTAACAGGCTCATAATCCTCTGCAAAATCAAGGAAATCATCTTTCTTTTGGTCTACAAATGCGAAAAACTCAGCAGAATATTTCATCTGCATTGTATCTGTCATAAGTTTTTTACCTGTTAAAATTATATTTTTACCGGGATATGCGCTCTGTGTCGCATAGTAAATATCCAATTTCTCAAGGTCATTCTTCAGATTTGATGCGTAACCAAGAAAGCTTCTCATAATCGCATCGTCATCATCACTTGCCGAAGTAACATTGAATAGTTCTTTCATTACTGTACGGACAGATTTTTTCTGCTTTTCATTCGCTTTTACACGCTTCTCAGTCATAAGCTTTTCATTAAACTCTTTGCGTGTCAGATAGCGGATAATTTCTTCCGGAGTCTTTGAAAGCAATGTAACTGCTTCGTTATTAACGAACATTGCAATTTCGCCGTCTTTGAACAGTTTAGCAACCAGCCATTGAACATCTGCTTCAACAAAACCATACGGTGCTTTCAAGAAACGTTCCAAAATGGACTTCATAGAGGTTTTCATATGTCGCTGTGTATTCAAAGCTATATAGTCATTAACATCGTGCAAAGCCAATTCATTCTTTGCAGTATTTGTACCTGCAAGAGTAAGCTGCTGTCCATTGTTTTTAAACAGTGTGCGTATATCCGACTCACTCATTGCCGCATCAATATAAGACAACTTATGATAAACAGTTGAAACCAACTTGCCGAGTGCATCATTTATCTTGGAAGCAATTTCCTTTGCTCCGCTCTGAATTTTATCGCCATTCACATAGATTTCTGCATTCTTCAAACTTTCTGAAAGGAATAGTTTTGCTGCTGCGTTTCTCTCACGCATTTCCACTTTCTTAGCTTCTTTTATGCTTTCAAACTGTGTAACTGTATTTGTAGCATCATAACGAATGAATTTTTCAATCTGCAAAGCAGAACGGATTTCATCAAGAAATGTTCTGTCGTCAGGTAATACTACAAGTACGCAGTTTGATTGACCGGACAGAATTCTCATTGTCGTTTCATCTGCTCGCTCATCGCTGTTCGGAGTAAGGATTTTCAATGTGATGTCATTATTCTGATTTGCCTTATAGGGCTTATCATCAACAACCTGATTAAAAGCAAACGCATATCTGCCGTTGAAAGCAGGATAGCGATACTTCTTTTCATCGTAAAGACCGTCAAAAATCATCTCAGATACCTTTGCAATGACTTCTCCGGAATCTATATTCTGTGATTCAATCGCTCTGTTGATTTCCTGCTCCTCATTTGTCAGGAATACATAAATATCCCCGTTCTTTTGAACCAACGTCTGACGAACAAGGCGTTTCAATGCGTCCTCTACTTGCTGTGCAAGAGCCATACGGTCATCATTTACATTGGATACCATAAGACTTGTGATATTCGGGATATTTGCTTTGATTTCCTTAACGTATTTAATCATAAAGAGTGTTTTCAGTACATTAACATCGAAACATTCTTTTTCGTGATTTGGATTCAGATACTCATTATCTAAGGCACGGGAAATAACACCCTTATGAGCATGGTCAAGGAATTGCTCAAGGGCGTCATAGAACATATTAAATGGCACAATCGTTCCCGGTTCATCGTTCATAACCTTTACGGCAGATTCTTTGAATAACGCAAGCATAGAGCGCTCGCCTTCTGCCAAATGCTTACCGGATGCACCGTGAGTACGAATGGAAGTCAGAACACTTCCAAGTAAATTAAACTGATATGGAATAAACGGATAGATGTCCGCAAAATTTTCCCTGTCAGAATATAATTTCTTTTCAACACCATCGTTGAACAGAATGAGGTTTTTGATGACTGTCGCCTTATCATCATAAAGCAGTGTAAGTGTCTGTTTTCCTGCTTCGTTCTTTTCAAGGATTCTCTTTTTGATAACCTCATCAACATTAGCTGATGAGAGAGAAAGTCTGGTATCAAAACGTCCCTGAATTTTCGAGAAGTCATTTCCTTTTGTTTTTGTAATCGAATCAATATCCTGTTGACTTGTTACGATAATCCAAGCTTTACCGCCGCAGGCAGTACCCAAATCTTCTGTTACAGTCTGAAGGTTCAGCATAAGTTTAGAATCATCGCCTATGTACTGTCCAATCTCATCAATCAGGAATACGATATGATGATTGCTCTCTTTTTTATCAAGATATTTTTTAACAAGTCTGGCGAAATCCTCAACCTTATATGTATATTCACCGGTAGCTTTTTCACAAAAGTTTCTACCGGCTTCTACACTCATAAACCCAATCTCATCAAGAACTTCTACTACATCGTCCTGAATGAAATCAAAGTCGCTGCGTGATTCCTCCCAAGCAGAACCAAAACTCTCCTCAAATTTTTCTTTGAATAAATCGTACTTTCCTTCTTCCGTCAAGTTGCGTTCCAAATCTGCAAGGAATGGATTAGAACCACTAAATCCCTGCATTTCATTGAACACATTCTGCAATACGGAAACAATGGCAACCTTTGACTGTTTGCCATTCACTTCGCTTTTAGAATCAATATTGAAAAGGACAACATCAGTTGGAATCGTACCTGCCAGTTTCATATCTGCAAGCACCATATGGTCAGAAATTTTATTATCATCTACGAAGTAATCAATCGCTTTCTTACCGCCAACTTCTTTATTTTCAAGGAGATAGGATAAAATCTTCAGGAAGTGAGATTTACCACTTCCAAAGAAGCCGGAAATCCACACACCCATCTTGTCTGTATTTCCGGTAATTCCTCTCTTATAGCTTGCAAAGAAATCAGAAAAATGCTTCTGAAGTTCTCTTGTCACAACATATTCTTCAAGCTCTTGCTTAATATTTGCATCGTCATCCTGTCCAACTTTGATTACACCCTTAATATCTCTGTCAATAGGCTTTGAAAACATATTCTTGATAATCATAATTTCCTCTCCTCTTAATCCACAAGCTTGAATGCTCTGTAATAGTTATCGTCCTTTATCTCTCCAAACAGCACCAGTTCCTGACCGTCATAATTGCCTGGATAAAACAGCACTACCGGAACATTATCTATGACCTGATGTAAATTATTCAATACCGTATGTGAACGCAATATCGGATAGCATTTTCCTATACCGGTAATAAACACAACTGCTTTCTCCGGCGTATTATCCCTGATATGATTAACTATCAGACTGTCTGATGATGTTATCCTCAACATATTGCTGATAGATTTTGATACTCTCTCAAAGCCTTTTGTCTTTTCAAACTGATAACACTTTTCTAAATATCCTTTTTTGATAAGAATATCAATCATAATGTCGTAAAGGTCAAACACTACAACTTTGAAATCATCATCTGCGTTTTCACTTTTTTTCTTGATGTATTCTATCCTCTCACGGATATACAATTCTTTTTCAGCCGGGTAATCAAAGATATAGTATCCAACTTCATTTCCTAACCCTTTGTTCTCTCTAAACGAGGGTTTTTGTATCATTTCTTCTGCTTTATCCAATCGTTCGTCAAGCGACATCATTTAGTCCACCCCTGTAATTGCCTTAATCATTGCACTCTCTCCACACACTTCAAGATAACGTTCTAAAGCAATATCAAGAATTGGCGGCGTTATTGTTTTCTTCTTATCAACAACCGTTAAAAGGTTCGCATCTGTCAAATAGTTAAAATATATCGAGCGAAGCCTGCGTTTTGTACCATCTGTCCAAGCTGCAATATCTTCACTTTGAATTTCTTTATTCTTGAAAAAAATATTTACATCTGCATCTTCGATTATCGGAATACCAAGTATATTTTTTTCTCGATACACTTCAAACATAAATTCAAAGAACAATCGGTCTGACCTGAGAATGGCAATCAAATTGATTACCTTTTGGGTTGCCAAATCAGAAGTACAAAACAAGTCAATCAGTGTCTTATCCAGTCTTTTTGCTCTATTCCAAATGTATCCATATATCCTTTTGGCTCGATATTCTTTTGCCGCACCAAAAAGATTTTCTTCTATACACATTTTTTTAATTTCTTCTTCGGACTTTCCATCATCAATCAATTTGATAACTTTCTTCATTTCAACAAACCAGAATGATTGGGAAATCAATCCTGCATTGTATCTTTCCTGCATTACATAATCCTCAAATTCATAAGAATAATTTTTTCGATTTACGAAATAATAAAAGCAGCATTTCTCGGAATAGACAGTTCTGAGAAATGCTGTGCGATTAAATCTTAACAAGATTATTTAACTTATTCATTTGTTTTTTCTTCTGCGTAAGTGATGAATGAACATATAAATTCATCGTAGTTGAAACATTAGCGTGACCGAGAATTTCACTTAGAGTTTTATAATCCATACCAAGTTCGATACATCGAGTTGCAAAAGAATGGCGAAGAGCGTGGAAGTTTATTTTGTCAATTTTGCAATCGGCAAGACATTTGTTAAAAATATTTTGTGCTTGCCGTGGTTCAATAAATTTATCTTCAATCCCTGTAAGCAAATATGCATTTTCGTTTTTTGGATTGAACGATTTTAAGATAGCCACGAGAAATTTAGGTATCGGTATCATTCGATTTGAATTTGTGGTTTTTGGCGGAGTGATGATGATTTTTGTTTTAGAATTTTTGTCATCACATTGTACTCTTTGCATTGTTTTGTTGATACTGACAATGCCGTTAAACAAATCAATATCACTCCATTTTATAGCACAAAGTTCACCGCATCTTATACCGGTGTATAGTGCAAAAAGTATGGCAAGTTTAGTTAAATCAATATTTTTTGTAAGATAAGCTGTTAATAGTTTTTGCTCTTTTTGAGTTAATATTTTCAATTCATTCTTTTGCTTTTTAGGAAAAGTAATTTTGATATGCTCAACGCATTTATAGTCGTTGTCATAAGCGAAAGAGAGAATGCTGTTTATGACAGAAATATATGTTTTAACCGTTGTAATTGACATCGCATTACAAATCAAAATTTGATTAACTGTTTGCTGAACAATCTTGCTGTTGATTTTTTCAAGCGAGCAATCGCAAATTATTTTATCCATATTTTTTGATATGAAAAGATACTTTGTATAAGTCGATTCTTTCCAAAAAAGTTTGTTGTCCTCAAGCCAAAGCGCCGATACATTTTTAAAACTGCTATCCATATTGCAACTCCTAATCCAAAAAATTGTACAGTCATCTTCAGAAATTCAAATTTATTTGACTGTGATACATTAATATAATATAATAATAGTATTAAGGATTTCTCAGAACTGTCTATTCCGAGAAATCTTTTTATATTACATTGTGTTGCATATTAACTTGAAAAAATAAAAGTTGCAAGTATAAAAAAAGGTTCGCCCTACAATTTGTGGCGAACCTACTTTTACAAGTTAAAAAAATATAATTTTATTTGAATGTGCCATCGGATTTTGCATATAATATTTCTATAAGAATGCAATATTTGCACATTTACGGTTGACAATGTGCAAATATTGCATTATAATTCAATCAGAGGTGCAATTATGAATGTTCTAAAAAACTTGAGAATTGAGAAAGAATTAACTCAACAACAAGCGGCAAAACTGCTCGGAATTTCTTTACGCTCATATATCACTTATGAAAATGATGATACAAAAACGGGCACAATCAAGTATAACTATATAATCGAAAAGCTAAAAGAAATAAATCCTATTGATGAGGAACACGGCATAGTTACTATTGAATATATCAAAAACAAATGCAAGCCAATACTTGAAAAATATAACGCCGAATACTGTTATTTATTTGGTTCATATGCAAAAGGAAAAGCTACCGAAAAAAGCGATATTGATTTGCTGATTTGTGTCGACATCATGGGTATTAAATTTTTTGGATTGGTTGAGGAATTACGGTTATCGCTCTGCAAAAAAGTTGACGCACTGGATATCAATCAAATAAATAACAATCCCGATTTAGTGAAAGAAATATTAAAGGACGGCATTAAAATTTATGGATAATGTGAAAGACAACAACTATTATTTAAATAAAATCATTTCCGATTTGGAATTTATAATTTATCATATGGAATCTGTTGATATAGAACAGCTTTCGAAAAATGATATTCTTTTAGATTCAATGCTGTTTCGCATGATTCAAATTTCCGAAAACGCAAAAAATTTAACAGAAGACTACAAAAATTCAAATCCGAATATTCCATGGAACGCCATATCCGGTTTAAGAAACCGAATTGTTCACGATTACGGCAATGTTGATTTGAATGTAGTGTTTGATACATTAAAAAACGACATTCCCGAACTGTTGGATATACTAAAAAATTAAATATCCAAATTGTAAAATGATATTGATAATCCTTGCCTGCATGGCGAGGATTTTTCTTTTGCGTGAAAATAATTTGTAAATTTTCTTTCAAAACACATCAACAAAACCGAGTTTTTTTTCCGTATTATAGAGGGGTATTTTTTTCTTTGGTGAAATTAAATGTAAACAAGGTGTAAAGAATTTTGCAAAACACCCGAACAAAACGTGAATTTTTCTCCGTATAGTAGAGGGAGTTTTTTGAAAAGTGTTTTTCTTTTTGGTTTTCACTCAGCAAAATATTCTCTCGAATAATTTTAAAGGAGGTTTTCGTATGCATAAAAATTGCAGCGGTCAATTTTTTCTTTTGCCGAACAGGATTTTTGATGAACGGTTATCGCCCAACGAGTTTATCGTTTATTCTTTTCTCGTTCGGGCAAAGGACTCGGCGGGGCAAAGTTTTTGGTCGGTGCCTATGATTGCAAAAAGCTGTTCGATGTGTGCATCTACTTGCAGAAAAGTTTTGCATTCGCTTGAAAGCGGCGGTTACATAACTATCTCGAAACGGTTTATCGGCGGCGAACAAAAGAGCAACCTATACACGGTCAACAAGATTTAATGCACCGTGCTTTAGGGTTTATCGGCAAAGAATATGAAAGGCTTTGATTTTGAAAATTTATGATTTTTAAAACGAAAATCTGTGGCTTTTGAGTGAGTTTTGGAGCAAATTTCAAGCCGTCGATTTTAAAGCAGGATAAAGGGGTATGATTTTCGGGCATTGAAATGCCCGAAAACGCCGTCCGGCAAAGCCTGTCGGCTTTTCGATTCGTAATACTTTTGCGTATGATTCCAAATTCGTATGAAGTTAGGGGTGTTTTTCGCAGAAAATCAAGGTTTTTGAGTATTCACGGAAAGGAGTGCGTATGATAAACCTATTTATGAAAAATCAGGCAACGCTGTGAGCAAAAATTGACGAGTTCGCTCTAAAACAGAGTAACTCATTGGACTAAAACTAAAAACGGCTTGTGGACGATTTGTGAAAGCCTGTGAGCCAAAACGGAGGTTAATATGAACTACAAATTTACAATGAAAGACAAATCAAATTAAAGGAGGCAGATATAAAATCATAGTTAGCGTGTTGCCTTATGGCAGCAAAAAACAAAGTAATAAACAGCACGAACAAAACGCATAATACTGTTGGAGGTGCGTCAATGGAAGATAATTCTAAAGTGATGCAAACAACATCATACGACATCAACAACAGTCATTACGAAGTGGTTCGCATATTTGATAAGAGCAGAAATATTAAATCTTTGATAGAGGAAAATATTTCTGCAAAGAATAAGGAGGTTTTTAATTGATATTCAAACCCTCCTGTGATATACTCCGTGTTGGGTATGTAATCCTTTTTTCAAGGAGGTTTCACCAATGAAAACGAACTTGAAATTAGCCGATGCATACTACAGACTATCCGTTGAGGAGGCCAACGGCGGTGAATCATCGAGTATCACAAACCAACGAAGTATCGTTAGGCAATACTGTGAGGACAACGGTATTACCATTGTAAAAGAATTTGTTGACGACGGTTTCTCAGGCTCAAATTTTGACAGACCGGGTTTTAGCCAAATGATTACTCACCTTAAAGACGGGCTTGCAAATATGGTTATCACCAAGGACTTGTCAAGACTCGGCAGAGATATGACCGAGTCGAGCTACTATGCAGAAACCTATTTTCCCGAAAATCAAATTCATTATATTGCAATCAGCGACAACTTCGACTCGAACGAAGTTAACATTATGGCTCCGTTTCAATTTGCGATGAACGATGTTTATCTGCGAGACACCTCACGGAAAATCAAGCAAGTCATAAATCAAAAAAGGACAAAAGGCGAATACTGTGCCTGCCCTCCGTTCGGCTATATGAAGAATAAAGACGGCACGGCACTTGAGCCTGACCCGAAAACTGCTCCGATAGTGCAAAAAATATTTGCCATGGCACATGACGGAAAATCTGCACGAGCTATAGCAACTGCGCTCACCGAAAACGGCGACATAACACCGCTGAAATACCGTGTGCTGTATCGTGATAACTTCGGTGAAAGAGGTGCTGCAAGAGCTGTTGATGAATGGAATTACACAACGGTAAAGCGAATACTGAAAAATTCGGTTTACCTTGGGCACACAATTCTCGGCAAAACAAAAAAGGCAAGCCTTAAATCAAAAAAGAAACTTGCCGTGCCGGAAGAGAATTGGTTTATCACAGAAAACACGCACACACCGCTTGTTACCAAAGAGCAGTTTGACCAAGCCGCCTACTTTATGGGAATGAACACAAAGAATTGGCAAGGCTACGAAAAATGCCGTTCAAGCATTTTCAACGGCTTAACCTTCTGTGCGCATTGCGGCGGTGCAATGTGTTCGTCGGGAACAGTGTATAAAGGCGAGCGAATGAAATATTGGTATCTTTCGTGCAACAATATTCCAAAGCGTTCCAAAAATCACTGCGAACACGGAGCGAGAATAAAATATACAGACTTGCTTGAAATAATAAAAGCCGACCTTAATCAGCTGATTTCTCTGTCCGACGAGGACAAAAAAGAGATTATCAAACAGGCAATTCAAAGGTCGGGACAAGTTAATATTTACGAAAATTCAGAGGACAATAAATCTGCTATCAAGGGAAGAATCGAAACAATCGACAGAATCATTATGAAACTCTACAACGACTATGCAGCAGGAACAATATCGGAAGATGTGCTGAATGCAACAGCGTCAAAAATGTCCGACGAAGTTGCAAAGCTGAAAAAACAGCTATCCGAAATTGAACGCAAGCAGTCAAACGGAAACGAGATAACAAACAATTATGAAAAATTCTTTGCACTCGTAAAACAGTATGAGCATATTGATGAGCTGACGGAAGAAATCGTTCGCACCTTCATAGAGAGAATTGAAATCGAAGAAAAGGTACTGCCCGAAAATAGAAAAATCGCAGGCAAAAATGTACCTTACAAGCAAAAAATCACAATCTATTACCGATTTATCGGAAATTTTCAAGAAAATATAGTTAATAGACAAGATATAGCAAGTTAGTCGAATATCTTGCCAAAATCAGTGCATTTTAATATGTAAACATACGCACTGAGAGGTTGGTGTAAATCTTAAACAGGGCTACAACGGCGACCTTACTGCAAAGCAGGCAGGCTCAGTCGGTGGTCAAATGGTTAATGTAATGTGTCCTGTACGAACTGTGCAATTTCAGCGTACAAATTGGACTAAAAATAACCAACTTCAGCCGATTACATACGAATTTTGCATAGCGGTATAAAAGCCCACTCACAACAAAAGCATACAAAGCCATACAAATTGATTTAATTAAGAACAATATCCAAAAACTACAAATACAATGAACACCATCTGCTGTCAGGTGGTGTTTTTATTTTGCCTCGCAAAATTTACAAATCCTATTATGAGTGAAAATTAAGTTTAAGGAACTTTACAAGGAAATGTTCCTATGAACTGTCGCTCTATACAAATCCACACAGATAAATCATAATAGGAGGCAGTAAAGATGAAAGAGGTTTATATAAATATGAACCCAAATGAAATTGAAAGCGAATACTTAAACGGTGTGTATAACGAAATTGCCAACACGCTCGGCATTGAGGCGGCAATAACGATATATTCTACATACCGAGGTCAGCAAATCACTTTTCCGGTAAACTTTTTCACAACAGAATTTATCGCATCAAGAATTGTAGCGGAATATGACGGCAAAAACATTCGTCAACTTGCCACAAAATACGGCTACAGTGAAAAATGGATCAGAAAAATGATTAAAGAACACAAAAAATAAAGCGAGGTGAAATTTAACTTAATATTTCCAAAAAGCAAACAAAAAACTAAAAGAGGAGTAAAATACTATGGCATTAATTAACTGCCCGGAATGTGGCAAAGAAATTTCCGATTCAACAAAAATCTGTCCGCATTGCGGATACAAGCTAAAAAACAAATCAGCCGGCAAGAAGTGGATAATCCCCGTGAATATTATAAGCATTGTTGTAATAATTGCATTAATTGTTACTGCGGTTGCATTAACCGGCAAAAAAGGAAGCAGCAAAAATGATACGCAATCGACAATTTCATCCACTGTTCAGGAAACGACTGCAAACAATAGCGTTTCATTAAATGACAATTCAAAATTTCAAGAAAAATTAAAATCCGAATCGGAAAAATCAATTAAAAAAATGCAGGATAAGTACACAGAATTGTCAAACGACATAGGTGGTACATACAAAGGCTACAAAAAGAATGCCAAAAAAGTTAATGAATGGTATTCTTTCTGCGAAAACGAAGCAAAAAGCTATTATGTTACGGTATCACAGTACTGCTATTCATACTACAAAAATGTAGCCGATAACAAAAGTGACTATACCACTTGGTCAAGAAGTATGGAAGACGGCTTTAAAATTTGGCAGCGAGAAACCGAAGATTACTACAAAGCCTGGAATCGAATGCATGAATCAACATATAAAGATCTTGACGATATAATTACAAAAGCTTACGATGAAGCAAGCTACGATGAAGTTTACTCAGCGTACAGTGATATGTATGATGCCTACCAAGACGCATACTCAAATATGTATGACGCTTACGAAGATGCGTATTCCGATTTGTATGATTTTTATCAAGATGCTTGGGAAGAATTATACGACGGAAAAGAAGATATAAAATCTAAATACGATAATATCTATAAAAAATAATTTATGCCCTCTGCTTTAAAATAGAGCAGAGGGTTGTTTGTTATAATATCAGCTGAAAAGAAAAAGTTGTATATGATTAAGTTGAGCAATTGTTCAGGTTTAAAAGAAAATGACGCAATAAAAATTGATACAATTTTAAAAGGAATGCGATTTGCAGGGAATATCACTGTACAAAGCGAATCAAAAATCAAAAAACGAAGCAAAGCGCTATTTAGAATATGAAATTGATTTTTAATCAACATTAAGCACTACAATTTGATTATCACAAAAAAAGCGTTGGAGAACAAAATCTCCAACGCCTTTTTAATTGTGTATCATAATTTGCAACATTATTCATAATGTTTAATTCTGTTATATAAAAATAACTTAATTATTCGGCGTAAATTCCAAATTGAAACTGCCAAACAGTAAAAAATGAAAAATAGTTAAAAAGCAGCCCTCGTAAGCATCTATATATGATAATTACAGTAATTAAAATCATTAATGTTTCGCAACAAAATACAAGTGCACAAAAAAGCGTACCATAAATGTCTAATAACCAAATTTGATTGACCAAAGAACAAGATAATGGTATTATAAAATAAAAAGGACAAGGAGAAAAAAGATGAAAGAACAATTTATAAATCGTTATCCATTATCCAAAACTTTAAGATTCTCTTTAATTCCAGTTGGGGAAACAGAAAATAATTTTAATAAAAATCTTTTGCTTGAAAAAGATAAACAAAGAGCAGAAAATTACGAAAAGGTCAAAGGCTATATTGATCGCTTTCACAAAGAATATATTGAATCTGTGTTGAGCAAAGCAAGAATTGAAAAAGTTGATGAATATGCAAATTTATATTGGAAAAGCAACAAGGATGATCCCGATATAAAGGCTATGGAATCATTAGAAAGTGATATGCGAAAGCAAATATCAAAACAGCTCAAATCAAATGCTCGCTATAAAAGGCTGTTCGGAAAAGAACTTATATGTGAAGATTTACCGTCTTTTTTAACGGATAAAGACGAGAGAGAAACAGTGGAGTGCTTTAGAAGCTTTACAACGTATTTCAAAGGCTTTAATACTAACAGAGAAAACATGTATTCAAGTGATGAAAAATCAACTGCAATAGCTTATCGTTGTATAAATGACAACCTGCCACGCTTTTTAGATAATGTAAAAAGTTTTCAAAAAGCATTTGATAATCTTTCTGATGAAACTATCACAAAGCTAAACACGGATTTATATAATATATTCGGCAGAAATATTGAAGATATTTTTTCTGTTGATTATTTTGAATTTGTTTTAGCTCAATCAGGCATTGAAATTTATAATTCTATGATTGGCGGATATACTTGCTCTGACGGAACTAAAATCCAAGGTCTTAATGAATACATAAATCTTTATAACCAGCAGGTTGCAAAAAATGAAAAATCAAAAAGATTGCCATTGATGAAGCCTTTATATAAACAAATTTTGAGCGAAAAGGACAGTGTATCGTTCATTCCGGAGAAATTCAATTCAGACAATGAGGTGTTGCTTGCGATTGAAGATTATTATACCGGCCACATTGGGGATATTGATTTACTGACAGAGCTTTTGCAATTATTAAACATTTATAATGCCAATGGAATATTTGTAAAATCAGGTGTGGCCATTACTGATATTTCAAACGGTGCATTTAACTCTTGGAATGTATTACGCTCAGCTTGGAACGAGAAATACGAGGCATTGCATCCCGTAACAAGCAAAACAAAAATTGATAAATATATTGAAAAACAAGACAAGGTATATAAAGCAACAAAAAGCTTTTCGCTTTTTGAACTTCAAAGCCTTGGCAATGAAAACGGCAACGAAATAACCGATTGGTATATTTCCTCAATCAATGAATGTAACAGCAAAATAAAAGAAGCTTATTTGCAGGCGCAGGAATTACTGAAATCCGATTATGAAAAAAGCTACGATAAAAGACTTTATAAAAATGAAAAAGCAACAGAGTTAATTAAAAACCTGCTTGACGCAATAAAGGATTTTCAGCATCTTGTAAAGCCGTTAAACGGTACCGGTAAGGAAGAAAACAAGGATGAACTTTTTTACGGCAAATTTACTTCATATTATGACTCGGTAGCAGATATTGACAAACTTTACGATAGAGTTAGAAATTACATTACCAAAAAGCCTTATTCCAAAGATAAAATCAAATTGAATTTTGACAATCCTCAACTTCTTGGCGGATGGGATAAAAACAAAGAAAGCGATTACAGAACTGTTCTTTTACATAAAGATGGCCTTTACTATCTTGCCGTTATGGTCAAATCACACAGTAAGGCTTTTGTTGATGCACCTGAAATAACCTCTGATGACGAGGATTATTACGAAAAAATGGAATATAAGCTTTTACCCGGTCCCAATAAAATGCTGCCAAAGGTTTTCTTTGCCACTAAAAACATTGATACATTCCAACCGTCAGACAGAATACTTGACATTCGCAAAAGAGAAAGTTTCAAAAAAGGAGCAACATTTAACAAAGCCGAATGTCATGAGTTTATAGATTATTTCAAAGAATCTATTGAAAAACACGATGATTGGTCACAATTCGGATTTGAATTTTCTCCTACAGAAAGCTATAACGATATTAGTGAATTTTATCGAGAAATTTCGGATCAGGGTTATTCTGTAAGATTTAATAAAATATCTAAAAACTATATTGATGGGCTTGTAGAAAACGGATATATCTATCTTTTCCAAATCTACAATAAAGACTTTTCAAAGTATAGCAAAGGAACTCCTAATTTACACACTTTATATTTCAAAATGCTTTTTGACGAGAGAAACTTATCAAATGTAGTTTACAAACTTAACGGTGAAGCCGAGATGTTCTACCGTGAAGCAAGTATCGGTGATAAAGAGAAAATAACTCACTATGCCAATCAACCGATAGAAAACAAAAACCCTGATAACGAGAAAAAAGAAAGCGTTTTTGAGTATGATATTGTAAAAGACAAGAGATTTACCAAAAGGCAATTTTCACTTCATGTGCCTATTACAATCAACTTTAAGGCACACGGTCAGGAATTTTTGAATAATGATATTCGCAAGGCGATTAAATATAAAGATGATAATTATGTCATCGGCATTGACCGAGGAGAGAGAAACCTGATTTATATAAGCGTCATCAATTCAAACGGTAAAATCGTTGAGCAAATGTCGCTTAATAAAATAATCAGTGATAACGGATACAGAGTTGACTATCAAAAGCTTTTGGATGCAAAGGAAGATAAAAGAGATAAAGCAAGAAAAAATTGGACCTCTGTTGAAAATATAAAGGAACTCAAAGAAGGCTATATCAGCCAAGTTGTTCACAAAATTTGTGAATTGGTTGTTAAATATGATGCTGTTATTGCCATGGAGGATTTGAACTTCGGCTTTAAGCGTGGCAGATTTCCTGTTGAAAAGCAAGTTTATCAAAAATTTGAAAACATGCTTATTTCAAAACTTAATTTGCTTATTGATAAAAAGGCAGAGCCAACAGAAAACGGCGGACTTTTAAGAGCATATCAGCTTACGAATAAATTTGACGGCGTAAATAAGGCTAAGCAAAACGGTATCATCTTTTATGTTCCTGCGTGGGATACAAGTAAAATAGACCCGGCAACAGGCTTTGTTAATCTTTTAAAGCCAAAGTATACAAGTGTTCCGGAGGCGAAAAAGTTATTCGAAACAATTGATGACATCAAATATAATGCAACTACCGATATGTTTGAGTTCTATATTGATTACAGCAAATTCCCAAGGTGCAATTCAGATTTCAAAAAAGCTTGGACTGTTTGCACTAATTCAAGCAGGATTTTAACCTTCCGAAACAAAGAAAAGAATAATATGTGGGACAATAAGCAAATTGTTCTTACCGATGAATTCAAATCATTGTTTAACGAATTCGGCATTGATTATAAAGGTAATCTTAAGGATTCTATTTTAAGCATTTCCAATGTTGATTTTTACAAGCGATTGATAAAACTTCTTTCATTAACACTTCAAATGAGAAACAGTATTACCGGCAGCACATTACCGGAAGACGACTATCTCATTTCGCCAGTTGCAAATGAAAACGGTGAGTTCTATGACAGTCGTAATTATAAAGGTACAAATGCCGCTTTGCCTTGCGATGCCGATGCCAACGGAGCATATAACATTGCAAGAAAAGCGCTTTGGGCAATAAATGTATTAAAAGACACTCCGGATGAAATGCTTAATAACGCAAAACTTAGTATAACTAATGCCGAATGGCTTGAATATACACAGCGATGAGCGAACAACCTTTAGCTATATCTCAATTAAATGATTTTATTTTCTGCCCTGTTTCAATATTTTTTCATTCACTTGAAACAGAAGAAAACATTATGGTTCAGGATTCGTTTCAATTAAATGGAACAGCTGCTCATAAACATTCCGACTCTGCAACATACTCAACCGAAAAGGGTGTGTTGCAGGGCGTGAGCGTGTATTGTGAAAAATATAATTTGGTTGGAAAAATTGATGTTTTTGACGAAAAAACAGGTATTCTAACCGAACGCAAAAAGAAGATCAAAACTGTTTATGACGGATATATTTATCAAATTTATGCACAATATTTCTCATTGATTGAAATGGGATATAAAGTTAATGAATTGCGTCTTTACAGTATGGACGACAACAAAATCCACGCTGTGTCAAAGCCGGAAGAAGATAAAATAATGTTTGAAAAATTCGAGCGTATAATATCAGAAATTAACAATTTTTCATTTAGAGATTTTAAGCAAAGTAACAAAAGCAAATGTCAAAGATGTATATATGAACCACTATGTAGTTTTTCTTGTTTGAAAGAGGAGTAATGATGTTTACAGCACCTGACTTCAGTAAAAAACAGATTGTTTTTGTTTTATTTAACGAGGGAGAAAAGCTTGCATTCAGCAATGATAATCTTGTTGTAAAAGATAGCTTTGGAAAGGTAAAATTTCAATGCACATGTTACAGACTGTTTATTATATTTGCAGTGGGACATACAAGTATTACTTCTGCATTAATTCAAAAAGCTCAAAAATTTGGATTTTACATCGCACTGATGACGCCCGGTTTTAGATTGTATTCAATTATCGGTGCTCAAAAAGACGGCAACACTTTACTTCATAAAAAGCAGTATAGTTATTCGGATATAGGGATAGCTAAGATTATAGTATCAAACAAGATGAGCAATCAATTGTCAGAACTAAAATCAGTAAGAAACAAAAATGATTTTGTTAAAGAATCAATTAAACAAATATCCGAATATATTAAAAAAATCCCTACCACTTCTAACATAAATGAGCTAATGGCATATGAAGGTCTTGCATCAAAGATTTATTTTAAAAGCCACTTTAATAATGTGTTGTGGCAAGGAAGACAGCCTCGTATAAAAAGGGATTATGTAAATTCAACACTGGATATTGGCTATACGTTATTGTTCACTTTTATTGATGCTCTTTTATCAAGCTATGGCTTTGATAATTATTGCGGAATAATGCACACGCAATTTTATATGAGAAAATCTTTAGTTTGTGATATTGTTGAACCCTTTAGGGTGTTAATTGACCACGAAGTAAAAAAAGCCATAAACTTAAAGCAAATAAAAGAAGAAGATTTTATCATCATAAATCATCAATATCGTCTTAAATGGGATAAATCTGCTGATTATGTTAAAATTCTTATGAAACCTTTGCTTGATAATAAAGAGGGGATATTTGCTTATATTCAATCATATTATCGTGCATTTATGAAAGAACTTCCTCCGGAAAAATTTCCGGTATTTGAAATAGGTGACTGAATTGATTATTATTAGTTATGACATAAGCAATGATAAAAAAAGAGCAAGATTCAATAAATATATCAAAAAGTTTGGGCACATGCTCCAATATTCCGTGTATGAAATTGATAACAGTGAGCGTATATTAAATAACATTGTTACAGATTTAAATAATAAATGGTTAAAACAATTTGACCAAACTGACAGTGTATATATTTTTAATCTCAGCAATTCTTGTAAAGTCGAAAAGTACGGATATGCAAGAAATGAGGATTCTGATTTGCTAATTGTAAAATGAAATTGCAAACCTCGGTCTGAATATGGTATAATTATAAATTGAAAGGGATTATTAGTCTATAAGCTTGTATTTTTTATTGATATTTAATAAAATTCCAAATACAAATTTGTGAATTATAACAACCCAAGGGATTAATAATCCCTAATAATTTCTACTGTTGTAGATGTGCAAGCCTTACGGTGTTAATGGGTCGATTAATAATCCCTAATAATTTCTACTGTTGTAGATTATATTATGCAAATTGAATATATAACGGATTAATAATCCCTAATAATTTCTACTGTTGTAGATTTAAAATGTTTCGTTTTGACGCATAAGGATTAATAATCCCTAATAATTTCTACTGTTGTAGATCATTCGTTTATGTTCAACTCACAATCAGATTAATAATCCCTAATAATTTCTACTGTTGTAGATATAAATGATCTTCCATAAAATCATCGGATTAATAATCCCTAATAATTTCTACTGTTGTAGATATATCTTAAACCCAACAAAGTAGCTTAGATTAATAATCCCTAATAATTTCTACTGTTGTAGATCTTGGATTGCAAAACGATG